>Ga0209220_1000636_pt1 | contig 11011 bp, 10 predicted proteins | sample BlaSpr_A8_OM3_M3_FD_187984 | JGI IMG/M metagenome (GOLD analysis project Ga0209220, IMG submission 187984) | Forest soil microbial communities from Thunder Bay, Ontario, Canada - Black Spruce, Ontario site 2_A8_OM3_M3 (SPAdes) (version 2) | ecosystem: Environmental > Terrestrial > Soil > Boreal... | reverse complement strand
GATAGCCATTGAAGGGCCCGCTCGCCAGCTTGGGCAGCAGCCGATAGAAAGTCGGCGGGAGGTCCTGGCGCACCTCGCGGATCTGATCTTCGACGAGGTGGTAGTTGTCGATCAGCCATTCGGCAGCGGGGGTGATCGCGCGGCCTTCAGCCACGGCTGCGACGATGGCGCGATAGGCCGCGAGCAGGGCCGACTCATTGTCCCTGAGCCGTACGCTGAGAGAGGGGCGGGTCGTTCGGCGCCGCGTGACCTGCTGTGCGGCCGCGAGGCTTGCCGCATGCTGCTCGAGGCGCTCGATGCTGAAGAGCTCGGCGCGCAGCACCTCGCCATTGTCCCAGGGCGAAACGGCCGGGCCCCACCCCAGGACTCGAGGGACGAGAGAGTTCAATTTGATCGCGCGTCAGCTCTTTCGCAAGGGCACCTGGAGTCGGCTTGAAGTCGTGCCGCCTTCATCTTCCCAAGTAGCCAGCGGTGCAGTCTCCGCGGGAGCGGGCGGAGACGAAGGAGCGGCACCTTGCTCGGGACTCAGCCGGCGAAGGCCCGCCCTGGAGGTCTCTTTCACCTTGTCTGTCAAGCGCTTCCAACTCACTGTAACCGCATCGGCAAGCATGACCGTCTCCTTAATGAGCGATGCTGTCTCAAATCCATGACCCGATCGGTACGCCGCCGCACACTCGTGCAGCCACCGCTCCGTGCGCGAGCGTACGGAAGGCGACAGTTGAGGAGCGCAAGCTCGCTCAAGCCACCGATCGGCATGCAATGCGCGCCGCCCGCATCCTGGAAGATACCATGAGCCTTTACGCCTTACTTGCCGCTCCCGCAGACGTGTTCTACGTCGTTCAGAGCACGGGCGCGCGCGGCCGGCGAGAGCACCGCTTATCTTCCGTTCTGTACCAGACGCGTCCGCACGCGCGCGCCGAGCTGCTTCGGCTCAGCGCCGCCTGTCCCGGCGACTACGCTGTCTGGAAAGGTACGACACACATCGAGCCGCCCGAGTGGGGGCATGTTGTGATGCTGGCCGACGGGACGCTGGTCCCACCGGGCGCTGCACACGCAACCGTGTCAGTGGCACCGTAGCTGAGCCCTGGGGCGAGCGCTGAGCGCCACGGTCTTGCCGTGCAATCACCATGACCGATCTTTCGACCTTCCCGGTCACCCGCAAATGGCCCGCGCAGCATCCCGACCGGATACAGCTCTATTCCCTGCCTACGCCGAATGGCGTCAAGATCTCGGTGATGCTCGAGGAGACTGGCCTGCCCTACGAGCCGCATCGCGTCAGTTTCGATACCCATGACCAGCTGTCCCCGGAGTTTCGATCGCTCAATCCCTACGGCAAGATCCCGGCCATCCTCGATCCCGACGGTCCGGGCGGGAAGCCGCTGCCGTTGTTTGAATCCGGTGCGATCCTGATCTATCTAGCCGAGAAGAGCGGCCAGTTCCTGCCGCAGGATCCGGCCGCCCGCTACCAGACTATTCAGTGGCTCATGTTCCAGATGGGCGGCGTTGGCCCGATGTTCGGTCAGCTCGGTTTCTTTCATAAGTTTGCGGGCAAGGACTACCAGGACAAGCGGCCGCGTGAGCGCTACGTCGCGGAATCGAAACGCCTGCTCGGTGTGCTCGACTCGCGGCTCGCCGGCCGCAACTGGATCATGGGTGACGCCTACACGATCGCCGATATGGCGATTCTGCCGTGGGTGAGAAACCTCATCGGTTTCTACGAGGCAGGTGAGCTGGTGGGTATCACGGACTTTCCGCAGGTCACACGGGCACTCGATGGGTTCCTTGCCCGTCCGGCGGTTGTCAGAGGTGTCGCCGTCCCCAGCGGGGGCTGATCTTCACGCCGGCTGGAAACCCTTCACGCCCGTTTGCCACAGCAGGAACGCGTAGGTATCGGCCGCCTCGCGGTCCTGCTGCGCGCGAGTCGAGCCGACGCCGTGGCCCGCGTCGAAGTCGACGCGCAGCAGGATGGGCTTGCGTGAATTGCTCGCCACCTGCAGTCGCGCGGTCATCTTCGCGACGTGAAACGGACCGACTCTGGGATCGGTCACGCCGGTCGTGAGCAGCACCGCGGGATATGCCACGCCGTCCTTCACCGCCTGATAGCTGTCGATCCCCTTGAGCGCTCGATAGCCCGCCGGTTCGGAAATCGCGCCCCATTCGGGCTCTTCGCCGTAGCCGTTCTGCTCGGCGACGTAGCGTAGCGGATTTGACCAGCCGACCCCATCAATGACCGCGGCGAAAAGCTCCGGGCGTTCCGTCATGGCGCGCCCGACGGTGATGCCGCCCGCTGAGCGTCCGCCGATGGCGAGACGCGACCGCGACGTGTACTTCTTCGCGCATAGCTCCTCACACACATCGATCAGATCGCGCCAGGTGTTGGGCTTGTTCGCAAGCTGCCCCGCCTTGTGCCAGTCGCGCCCGTACTCGCCACCGCCTCGCACGTTGGCGTAGCCGACAATGAAACCCGCGTCGATCAGTGCCAGGGTTCGTCCCGCGAACGCCGGCGTGTAGGCGCTGAGGCCATAGGAACCGTAGGCGCAGATCCACGCAGGCGTCTTGCCATCAGGCTTCAACCCCTTCCTGTAGACGAGTGTGTAGGGGATGCGCGTGCCGTCCCGGGCTGTGGCGAAGAACCGCTTCGCCTCGTAGCCGTCGACGTCGATGGGCGGCCTGGGAGTGAGGCCGGTGGCGGCCACCCGGCCCTGCAGATCGACCGACCAGATGTCCTCCGGCGTGAGCCAGCCCGCGAGTGCGAACAGAGCGCCGTCCTCAGTCGCGTTGCACGCCAGTGCGCGCAGGGTTCCTTCGAACGGCAGCGCGATTTCCCCGACCCGGTCGTCGCGGGTCAGACGCCGCAGGCGGCTGATGCCGCCATCCAGCATGTCGAGATACAGCCCGTCCTTCGCCCGCTGCAATCCCTCGATGACCACCTCGCCTTCCGCAACCACTTCGGTCGCGCTCGCCACCGCAGGGGCGGTGACAGAGGTCTTGAGAATGCGCCCGCGCGGATGGCCCTTGTTGGCGAGCAGATAGATCGTGTCAGCGTCGATCGAGGCGTCGGTGATCTCGTCTTCGAAGCCCGCCACCGGCACCCAGTGGGCGTGGTTCGCCACGGCGTCAGCCACCGGGGCGAGAAACAAGCGCGTTTCAGTGCGCACATCCTGCAGCACCAGCAATGCCCAGCGCGACCCGTGAAAAGTCCGGACTGCCGGCGCCTGGATGCGTTCGTACTGCACCCGGGTGTCCAGTCCGCGCTTCATCAGGATCGGATCGGACTCAGGGTCGGTGTCCAGTTTGTGGAAGCGCGCCTGGCTGTCGAGGTAGCGTTCGGGCGTGTCCACGACGCCCGTTAGCTGGTTATAGAAGAAGCCTGAGCCGTCATCGAGCCACTGCGGGTCGGCGCCCTCGGTGTTGGCGATGCGCTCGGGCAGGTCGCGCCCGTCGGCCACGCTGAGAACATGCAGGATCGAGTCCTCGCTGCCGTCCTTGGAAAGCCCGTACGCGACATGGGAGCCGTCGGGCGAGGGCTGCCACCAATCGAGCGACATATGGCTGGTCGGGCCGCTGAGCGTGGTGGGGTCGATGAGCACACGGCTGACGCCGTTCTCCTGCACGAACAGCTTGAAGTTGTCGGCAGCCACCGGCCGCTGCTGGATGAAGAGCTTCCCCCCGGCCCGCATCACGCGCCGCGTCGCCGCCGCGTCGCCCGACAGTTGCTGAATCCGCTTCAAGAGCTGCTCGCGCCCGGGGACGGTGTTGAGCACCGCGCGCGTGTGCTCATTCTGACCCGTGAGAAACGGCAACCAGTCCGGATCCTTGTCGTTTTCCATCCAGCGGTAGGGGTCGCTCAGGGTTTCCCCGAAATAGGTGTCCTTGACGACCGCGACCCGCGCCACGGGCGCCGCCGGGATGGGCGCGGCGGCGGACGCGCTGCGGCGCGCCAGCCATGCCGCGAAGGCACCTCCGGCACCGACGAACAGGTCGCGACGATTGAATCCGCTCATCATCTGCCTCCGGGAAATGGGCTTAGTGCGCGTCCGCCAGCCAGTGCACCTCGTGCTGCATCTGCCCGGCGATGTCGTCAAGGTCACCCGCGCCGCGCGTCAGCACCGCGATGCTGCCCTGCTCCGCGGGCACGATCACGCCGGTCATTCCCGCCTCGTGGAAGGCGCGGCGCGCGCGCACCTGCTCGTGGCGCAGGATGAGCACCGTCGCCGGGCCGCGCGCGGTCTGTATCACCAGGTGCGGCACGTAATGCCCGCGGAACCAGCAGCTCTGCGCGTACATGATCTTGTCCGAGGTGATGTCGAGTGCGACGCCGGCGCCGTGCAACGCCTGGGTTATGCCGTGGGCGCTGACGTGCTGCGTGGCGAGCCAGCTGTCGGGTTCTCCCTGGACGTGCGCCACGACTTCGCGGGCGAGCGTATCGCTCGGCCGCAGCAGCCACACCGCGAGCACGGCGAAGGTCGCGAGCACGACACTCGCGGCCAGTGCCCACTGGCGCCAGGGGAGCGGCTGCCTGCCCGAGCGCGGGCGCGCGATGTCGGGCGGCCGCTCCAGCGCGCGGCGGATATCGGCATCGAGAGAGCGCATCTCGTCGCGGAACCTGGCGCAGGCCGCGCACGTCGCCAGGTGTTCCTCGAGCACCGTCGTCGCGGCGCCGGGATCGGCACCGATGAGCAGCCGTGCCTCGTCGCAGGTCACGGCAGGTTCTCCCTGGGAGCGCGGTCGGGGGCAGCTGCCAGGCCGCAAATGACGCGCAGTTTATTGCGCGCGCGGAACAGCCGCGTCAGCACGGCGGTAGCGGAAAGCGCCAGCTCGCGGGCGATCTCCTCGGTGGAAAAACCGCCCAGCACCTGCAGGACGAGAGGCTCGCGATATTCGATGGGCAATCTCATGATCGCATGGCGCAGCGCAAACAACTCGCCGCCGGGTTCCGAGAACCTGGGGCTCGCCTGGGTCTCGACCACTTCGTCCAGGGATACCAACTCGAGGCGCTTGCGCTCGTAGAGCCGGGCGTGCTCGCGCCGGACGATGGTCAGCAGCCAGGGACGCGCCGCGCTCGGATCCTTCAGAGCGTCGCGGGATCGCCACGCGCGCAGCAGCGCCTCCTGCACGATGTCCTCCGCAATCGCCCGGTCGCGAGCCAGCCAGTGGGCAAAGCGCAGCAGATCCGGACGCATCGATTCGAACAGTCGCGTGATGGGCGCGTCCGCGTCCGCTGCGGGCAGCCGCCCACCAATTGAGGAGACCGGGGATCCAGGCTCAGAATTGCGCATGATTGCTGCAGTACCTGAAGATGAGGATTATACGCACGCCCGTCTGCCGCTCCGGCAATATCGCGCCAGACTGCCCGGTCCTCTCGCCCAACTGTTGCCGCACTCGAGACAGGAGCACCCGTGAAGTTTCTCGTCCGATGGCTGATCGATTGGCCCCGGCACATCGCCGGGTATCTGGGCTGGCTGGCTCCCTTGTTCGCCCGCATCACCGTCGGCTGGGTATTTCTGTGGAGCGGCTGGGGCAAGCTCATCAGCCTCCCGCAGGTGACGGAGAATTTCATCGGCTGGGGAATCCCTTTGCCTCACCTCCTGGCGCCGTTCGTGTCGGGAGTTGAATTTTTCGGCGGACTGTTCCTGCTGCTGGGCCTGCTGACGCGCATTTCTGCGGGCGCCCTCGGTATCACCATGATCGTCGCCATCCGCTCGGCGAAATGGGCCGCTGTCGATTCGCTCGAGACGCTGCTCGGGTTCGATGAATTCGAGTATCTGGCGCTGTTCCTGTGGCTCGCCATAGCCGGCCCGGGCGTTTTGTCGGTGGATCACTGGCTGCAGCGGCGGTTCGGGCACAGCGCGGACGCCCGCGCAGCGCGCTCGCGCGCCGCGCCGGACAATGCGGCCGCGTGACAAATCGCCGCTCGCCCCGGTCTTCTCACCTGACCGGGCCTCACCCGGCCAGATGTTCACAAGCCAACGAGGAATGCACCAATGCGATTGAAAAACAGCTCCGGCGTGGCCGTTGCAACCGCCGCCGCCATGCTCTTCGGCACCGGCCTGATCAGCACCGCCGTGGCGGGTACTGACGCCAAGATCCAATGCGCCGGCGTGAACGCGTGCAAAGGTCAATCGGCCTGCAAAAGCGCCCACAACGCCTGCAAGGGTCAGAACTCCTGCAAGCGCCAGGGCTTCCTGGAAATGAGCAAGAAGGAGTGCGCAGCGGCGAAAGACAAGATGAAGAGCGACAGCAAGTAACAGTGTGCCCTGCCGCGCGGATCGCCGACAGGCACGGGAGCGCGCATGAGGATCCCGGAGAAACCGTGGTGGCAGTATCGCTGGTATCTGCGACCGTTCTTCTGGAACCAGAGACGCAAGTACGGCCAGGTGTTGAAACCCGCGCTGCTGTGGGGGCGCTCGCCACGGGTATTTCTCGGCGTGGCGCTGCTCTACGGCGCGCTCGAGCGCAAGCGCTCCCCGCTCGAGCCCGCACTGCGCTCGCTGCTGACGCTGCGGGTTGCGCAGCTCAACGCGTGCCGCTTCTGCGTTGACATCAACTCGGCATTGCTTGACGCCCGGGCGGGCTCGAGCACCCGGAGCGAGGCGCTGGGGCAGTGGCATGACAGCAGTGTATTCAGCGAACGCGAGCAGGCCGCACTCGACTACGCCGAGGTCATGACTCGCGGCGAGTTCCCGGTGAGCGAGGCATTGATGCGGCGCCTGCACGGCTGCTTCGACGATGACGCGATCATCGAGCTCACCGCGCTGGTCGCCTTTCAGAGCCTGTCGAGCCAATTCAACAGCGCGCTGGAGGTGCCGTCACAGGGTTTCTCCGGCTAACGCCTGGGGCGCACGCCGCGTGTGGGCTGTGCCTCGAGCGGATTCTCGGGCCAGTAGTGCTTCGGGTAGCGACCGCGCAGGTCTTTGCGCACCTCGGCATAGGCGCCGCGCCAGAAGCTCGCCAGGTCGCGCGTCACCTGCACGGGGCGCCGCGCCGGTGACAGCAGCTTGAACGTGACGGGCACGCGGCCGCGGCCCAGGCGCGGCGTGTCCGCCAGTCCGAACACCTCCTGCAGTCTCACCGACACCGCCGGCGCGCTGTCATCCAGATAGTCGACGCGGATGCGCGAGCCGCTGGGCATCGTAAGGTTCGCAGGCGCCCACTCCTCGAGCTCGCGCTGTTGCTCCCAGCTGAGCTGGGCACGCAGGGCATCGGTGAGCGGCACTCTCGCCAGGTGCTCGCGGCGCGTCACGCCGTCGAGCCAGGGAGCGAGCCAGGTTTCCAGCGTTGCGCCCAAGGCGGCATCCGACACCGCCGGCCATGCGGCGTGCGCTGCCGCCACGAACACGATCCGTGCCTGCAGATCGCGCGCTTCCCGGTTCCACGGCAGTGCTGCGATCCCGAGTTCACGCACCCCGGTGAGCATCGCGCCGCGCGCCGCGTCGGCGGGAACTTCCGCCAGCGGTTGCTCCTCCAGCACCAGAGCATCGAGCTCGACCGTCCGGCGCGCGATGACCGCCTGCTCGCGTGTGCTCCATTGCACCGACTCGCGACGCCGGATGCGATCCGCGAAGTGCTCCGTCAGGTCGCGCCGCTGCAGGGGCGCGGCGAGCAGGATGCGTGCGTCGCGCTCGCGATCATCCAGGTCCACCGCCACGATGAGCTCCTGCCGCGCCAGCCCCTGGGGCCCCGTGAACACCGCGCCGCGGCCGTTGGCGAGAATGAAGCGGCCCACCCCGCCCGCTCGCTTGCGGCCGATGCGGTCCGGGTAGGCGAACGCCAGCAGCAGGCCCGCGTCACCACCCGTGTCGGCGCGGCTGGCGCCGGCGGCGCCGCCGGCGTTGTCCGCTTGCCGTTCGAGATCGCGCGCGACGCGCCGGGCCCGCTGCAGCGCCGGCCGCACGAACGCTGGCGTGCGGTCCTCCGCGCGCATGAGCTCCAGGCGCGCACGGATATCCGCATCGCGCGTCCCCGCGCTCGCGGGCAGCAGATCGCGTTCCGACAACAGTGCCGCGAGCTGCGCGGCGAGCGGCAGCTGTCCGAGCACGCGCGCACGCAGCAGCATGTGCGCCAGGCGCGGATGCACGGCGAGACGCGCCAGCTCGCGCCCGTGCGCGGTAATGCGTCCGGCGCTGTCCAGTGCCCCGAGACGGGCGAGCAAATCCCGCGCGCTGCCCAGCATTGCCGCCGGCGGCGCATCGAGCCAGCGCAGCGCCTCGGCATCCCGTGCGCCCCAGCTCGCCAGCTCCAGCGCCAGCGGCGCGAGATCGGCGTCCAGGATCTCCGGCGGCGTGAACGCTGCCAGAGTCGACTGGGCGCCCTCGCTCCATGCCCGGTAGCACACACCGGCCGCCAGGCGCCCGGCACGACCCTGGCGCTGATCCGCGGAAGCGCGCGAGATGCGCTGTGTCTCCAGGCGGCTCATGCCGGTCACCGGATCGAAGCACGCGCGGCGCACCAGTCCCGAGTCGACGACCACGCGCACGCCCGGAATGGTGAGACTCGTTTCCGCAATGTTCGTGGCGAGCACCACCTTGCGCACCCCGCGCACGGCCGGCGCCAGCGCCGCATCCTGCTGTTCGCTCGCCAGGTCGCCGAACAGCGGCAGGACCTGCACGCCGGAGGCGAGTTGCGCGGCGTTCAGCCAGGACTGCAGCTGGCGGATCTCGCGCGCTCCCGGCAGGAACACCAGCACGTCGCCGTGCTCCTCGTGCAGCGCGCGGCTGACCAGCTGCGCGAGGAGTCTTTCAGGGGAGTCCTGCGGGCGGGTGCCCGGCGGGGCGTCGGGCAGCGCCGGCAGGCCCTTGCCGGCGTAGCGGGTCTCTACCGGAAAGATGCGGCCCTGCGCGCTCACGAGCGGCGCGTCGCCCAGCAGGCGCGCCACCGCTGCCCCATCCAGCGTTGCCGACATGACGAGCAGCCGCAGGTCGGGCGTGAGGTTGGCGCGCGCATCGAGGCTCAGCGCAACTCCCAGATCGGCCTGCAGGCTGCGTTCGTGGAACTCGTCGAAAATGACAGCGGCGACGCCCTCGAGCGCCGGATCACTCTGCAGCAGCCGCGTCAGCACGCCCTCGGTAACCACCTCGATGCGCGTGTCACTCGAGACGCGCGTGTCGAAGCGCATGCGGTAACCGACCGTGCGCCCGACGCTCTCGCCGAGCGTTTGCGCCATGCGCTGGGCAATGGCGCGCGCCGCGAGGCGGCGCGGCTCCAGCATGATGAGCCGCTTACCGCGCGCCCACTCCTCGTCAAGCAGCGCCAGCGGCACCACCGTGCTCTTGCCGGCACCGGGCGGCGCCTGCAGCACGGCCGCGCCCCGCGTGCCGAGCGCCTCGCGCAGCGGTGCAAGCGCTTCGTCAACGGGCAGCCCGGAGTTCACCAGATGTGGACGCGCTCTTCCTGCGGCAGATACAACTGCGCGCCGGGCTGCACATTGAAGGCGGCGTACCAGGGGTCGACGTTGCGCACCACGCCGTTGACGCGGAATTTCGGCGGGCTGTGTGGGTTGCTCAACACCTGCGTGCGCAGCTGCTCGTCGCGGTTGAGCGCGCGCCAGATCTGCGCGAACGACAGGAAGAAGCGCTGATCGCCGCTGAGGCCATCGAGCTGCGGCGCCGGCGCGCCCTTGAGTGAGCGGTGATAGGCGTCGTAGGCGACCGACAGCCCGCCGAGGTCGCCGATGTTCTCCCCGAGGGTCAGGCGGCCGTTGACTTTCAGTCCCGGCAGCACGACGTAGCCATCGTACTGCGCGACCAGGTGGTCGACGCGCTCGCGGAAGGCATCGGTGTCGTCTTGCGCCCACCAGGTGCGCAGCACACCGCGCGCATCGGACTTCGCGCCCTGATCATCGAAACCGTGCCCCATCTCGTGACCGATCACCGCGCCGATGCCGCCGTAGTTGACGGCGGCGTCCGCCTGCGGATCGAAAAACGGCGGCTGCAGGATCGCCGCGGGGAACACCACTTCGTTGAACGTCGGGTTGTAGTAGGCGTTGATCGTCTGCGGAGTCATGCCCCATTCGCCGCGATCCGTGGGTCCGCCGAGGCGCACGACCTGGCGGCGCCACTCGAATACCCGCGCGCGCACGAGGTTGCCGAATGCGTCGCCCCTGACGATCGACAGCGCCGAGTAGTCGCGCCAGATGTCCGGGTAGCCGATCTTGGGATGAAAGGCCGCCAGCTTCTCGAGCGCCACCTTGCGGGTCGCGGCAGTCATCCAGGGGAGCTGTTCGATGCGCTGCGCATAGGCAGCGCGCAGGTTTTCCACCAGGGCAAGTACCTGCTGCTTCGAAGCGGGCGGAAAGTAGCGCTGCACGTACAGCTCGCCGACCACCTCGCCCAGATCGACGTCGAGCGCGCCTACCGCGCGCTTCCAGCGCTCGCGCTGCTGTGGCTGGCCGTTGAGCGTGCGGCCATAGAAATCGAAGCGCTCGTCGTCGAACGCCCGCGGCAGCACCTCGGCCACGCTCACCAGGTAGTGATACCTGAAGTAGGCGCGCCAGCGCTCGACCGGCACCTGCACAAACAGCTGCGCGAGTCCCTGCACGGCGTCGAGTTCGCGCACCACGAAGCGCGGCTGGGCATCGACCCCCTCCGCCGCCAGCAGCACCTCCCAGATGAAGCCCGGCGCGAGCTGCTCGAGCTCCACGCGCGTGCGCGGATTGTAGGTGAGATCGCGCTCGCGGCGCCTGGCGGCAGGCCAGTGCAGTTTCGCGATCCGCGTCTCGATGTCGAGTATCGACTGGGCATCCGCGGCGGCGTCGCGCTCGCCGGCCAGCGTCAGCAGGCGCGCGATGTGCGCCGCGTACTGGACACGCAGTGCCGCGTACACCGCGTCGTCCTTCAGGTAGTAGTCGCGGTCGGGCATGCCGAGCCCGCTCTGTGAGATCGAGACCACGTAATGGTCGGGATCTTTCTGGTCCGTGGTGATGGCAATGCGCACGGGCAAGCCGAGACCCAGGTCCGGGCGGCCCATGAGCCGCGTCAGATCCTTGTGGGTCTGCGCGGTAGCGATCGCATCC
>Ga0209220_1000635_pt1 | contig 11043 bp, 10 predicted proteins | sample BlaSpr_A8_OM3_M3_FD_187984 | JGI IMG/M metagenome (GOLD analysis project Ga0209220, IMG submission 187984) | Forest soil microbial communities from Thunder Bay, Ontario, Canada - Black Spruce, Ontario site 2_A8_OM3_M3 (SPAdes) (version 2) | ecosystem: Environmental > Terrestrial > Soil > Boreal... | reverse complement strand
GCTTCGAAGTGGTGCGACTCGAGCGCCTGGTTACGAGGCATACGTGGACGTGACCGGCGTTACGTCGGACTGTTGCACCGAGGGCGTGACGGTCAGGGCATTCAGCTGAGCTGAGCTGAGCACGGTCGGTTGGAGGGGCGCGGACGGATTCTTCAGGTGCGTGGTCACATACATCGCCGAGGCGGCAGTCGCCGCGAGCGTCAACAGTGTCGCCCCACCCTTAAGAACCCACGCCTTGCGCGCGGGGGCGGTGAGGTTGGGACTCGTTGATCTCACGTTAGACGGGTGCTGCCGCCGCCTGAAGGAAAGGCACGCGGTCGAACTTCGAGCCCAGGATCTCGCCCGAATCGGCGCCGAGATGGCCGCCCAGGATCTCCTGATAAACCGATCGAAAGTCGACCGCGTACTTGAGGTTGCCCGTGGCGTCAAGGCCGGTAAGGCTGGGCGATGAACCATAGAGGCCGCCCTTGACGGGGTCCCCGATGAGAAGCAGAGGTGCGGCCGCGCCGTGGTCCGTGCCTCCGCTGGCATTCTCTTTCGGCCTTCGACCGAACTCAGACCATGTCGCGATCAGAACCTTGTCCGCCTTCCCGTGCGCGGCGAGGTCTTGATAGAACGCACTGACAGCGGAGTCGAGGTAGCCCATCAGGTCGTCGTGCCGGTTGAGCTCGGTGTAGTGGGTGTCGAAGCCGCCGAGCGTGACGTGCAGCAACTTCACGCCGGTGCCTGTGACAATCAGCTCTGCGGCCAGCTGCAAAGCCGCGGCGAGCTGATTCTTGGATGAATAGACGAGCTTCACGTTGTCCGTGTAGTCGGCCATCGGCTGATAGCTGGCGGAGGAAGTGCGTAGCGTGGCAATCGTGTCGTTCGCGGTCGCGATGGCGGTATCGAACAGCGCACCGTAGATGCCTGGTGTGCCTTTGTACAAGGCTCCGACGGCGGCCTCGACGTCCGTGCCGCCCGTGAAACCAAACGCCTTCTGGTTCTGGATTACGGTCAATGTCGCCTGCAGATCGCGCAGAGCGCCTGGCACGTCGGTGGTGCCGCACGCGCAGCCGGTCAGCGGATGTCCGTTCGAGTCGTAAGCGGTGGCGAGTGTTCGGCCGAGCCAGCCGTCGACCTGGCGCCGGGTCGGGTCGCCCGTTTCCCAGATCCGGATCGATTCGAAGTGAGAGAAGGTCGGATTGTCGTAGCCCACGCCCTGAACGATGGCGACCTTGCCCTTGTCCCAAAGGCCCTTGATACCGCCGAGGTTGTGGTTCAAGCCGAAGTCGGCGGTCAAGGGCAGGGCCTGCGACACCATCGGGCCTGACAACTTCGGTCGGAGGTCGTGCAGTGTCGGGTCGTTCAGGGGCACCACGGTGCGCAGGCCATCGTTGCCTCCGGCGAGCTGGATCATGACCAGTACGTTGTCGTTGGCGACGCCCCCTTGCTTGGCGGCGTAAACCGCACGAGCGAACGCGTCGGGCACGGCCGCGTAACCGGCGGCGAGGCCGGCGGCGCCCGCTCCGAAGACCAGCCCGGCCCTGAGGAAGTCGCGCCGCTTGAGCTGGTTGATGCCGATGTGCGCGCGAGCGCGGTTAGGAGTGGCCGTACTGATTGGTTGACTCATCTCACTCACCTACTTCAGTTGGAATTCCGGGGACGCCAGGGTGATGAACCAGCGCGACCTGTCGTCAGTCGCCTGGTTGAGGAGGTTCGCCGTCTGCGGGCCCAAGACTCCGTCGAGGTGCTGGTGAACGACATCTTTCGCGGAAGGCAGGGCGCCTTTGATGTGCCCCAGAGCCGCGGTCACGAAGTTCACGCGCTCGACCACCGTGTTGGAGGAGATCCAGGACGCATTGTTCGGCCAGCCGTTGACGTCCGGCGGATCGAAAAGACTCTGCCCCATTCCGGGGGCCGCCGCTACCGCGATCTTGGAGAGGCCAGTCGCGTTCAGCGCGTTCGACGCGTGGACCATGAACTCGGTCGGCGATTTCAACAGGGCTCGATAGCTCGCGCCGGCAGTGAACTCGGGGCTCGTCAAGATTGCGCGCATGAGAGTCTTCATGTCGTACTTGCTACGGCGGAAGGTGTCCGCGAGGCGGTTGACGTAGGCGCGTTCCGGCTGAGGAGTGACGAAGTGCTGCGCCACCTTCACCGCGAGGAAAGACGCGGTTGCCGGCTGCGCGAGGATGCGATCGATCACGCCCTGAGTGTCGAGAGAACCCGAGTAGCCGAGGAAGGACACCGTTCCTTTGTATGCACGCTTCTGGTTCAATGCGCCTGACTTCTGCGTGGCGTAGACAGGGAGCTTGCGAGTGACGTTCTTGGCCGCGTCCACGACCACCGTGGCGTAGCTGTCGGGCTGTGGTAGCTGCCAACCTGCCAGCGCCTTTGCGGCCTGGCGCACATCCTCTTCGCTGTAATTGCCGGCGCCCATGGTGAAGAGCTCCATGAGCTCTCGCGAGTAGTTCTCGTTCGGATTCTGGCCGGTCGAGGTCGCAAGGTCGAGATAGCGGAGCATCGCCGGATCCACGGTGACCTGCATCAGCATCGAGCGGAGGTTCGTGAGCGCCATGCGCCTCCAGGTCAAGTTCTGCCAGTACATGAACGTGTCGTCGGCCGCCTTGCGGTAGTCGCTGGTGAAGTGCCCATGCCAGAAGAGCGTCATGCGCTCGGCAAAGGGCGTCGTGGTGGTGAGAATGTGGTCAAACCACCACTGCTGCAGCTTGCCGATGGCGAAGCGGCCGCCGGGTGTCGTCGCCTCCGCCAGCGTTGGCGGCTCGCTGGGTTTGGACTCGATCAGTGCATCGACCGTCTTGCTGAATCCCGCCGAAAGGGCTGCATCGAGCTGCGCCGGCGTGTAACCAAACGTGGCGCGGCGGAGGAGGTGCATGACCCGCGCCGTCTCCGACCCAAGCGGTGAGACCCAGTCGGTTCCCGATGCGGTGCGCGAATGGGCCAGGTTCTGCATCGATCCGCCAAGCAGGCGAACGGCGCCGACGGTTACGCCGGTCGCCGCTGCTGCGGCCAGGGCCTGGCGCCGCGTGAGGCCGCGGCGGGCGGGCGCCGCCGTAGCCGCAGCCGAACCCGGTCGATCGGGAGGCGTGTCCACGCTCATAGGCACTATTTCAATCGCCGCGGCGACGCGTTGGCATCACGTGAATGTGAAGAATTCGTAATGCCGCCCAGAACCATGAACCGAGACGCGGCCAACGCCGCCGGATGCCGGCGACCAGCAAGGCACTAGACATTCTTGCGGCTGACCTAGCATTTGCCATTCATGACGACGCGGCTCACGGCGTTGCTGGCGCTGGCGCTCCTGGTCGCTTGCGGAGGATCAGGTCAGACGCCATCGGGGCACACCACGCTCACCGTCTTCGCTGCCGCCGACCTCCAGCCTGCCTTTGACGTCATCGGTCAAAGGCTCCAGGCGACCAACAACGTCACGACCACATTCAAGTACGGGGGCTCACAAACGTTGACGGACGAGATCACCCAGGGAGCTCCGGCGGACGTCTTTGCCTCGGCAGATACCCTGCACATGAACCAGCTCCAGCTCGCGGGACTGCTCCAGGGGCATTCCAGCATCTTCGCCCACAACCGGCTCGAGATAGCCGTCGCGACGGGCAACCCGAAGGGCATTCGTGCTCTCGCCGACCTGGCGCGGCCCGGCCTGTCGGTCGTGCTCGCAGATCCGTCCGTGCCGGCCGGCAAAGACGCCCAGCTGGTACTCACAAATGCCGGGGTGAAGCTCCATCCTGCCGGCTACGAGCTCCAGGCCTCGGCGGTCCTGAGCAAGGTCGCACTGGGCGAAGCGGATGCCGGGATCGTCTACGCCAGCGACCTCGTGCCCGGCGGCCGGGTCGACAGCGTCATGATCCCCGACGCGCAGAACGTGGTCGCCACATACCCTGTCGCCGTGCTCAAGACGGCGCGGAACTGGGTCGGCGGCGGCGCCTTTGTCACCCTGCTGCTGTCGCCGGCCGGTCAGGCGATCATGAAATCCGCCGGCTTCGACGGGATATGACGGCGGAGCACCTGGAGGTGGAGGGAATTTCTGGATCTGTTAGTTGGTAATCTTGTAACACCATGACCGAACAAGCCACTCTGATGCCGACTGAACAGGAAGCCCTTGACGCGTACTCGACGACAGTGATCTCGGTGGCAGAACGTGTGCTGCCTTCGGTGGCGAGCCTACGCGTGCGGAGGAGCGGAAGCCCCCGCGACGGCGGTGCAGGCTCGGGCGTGGTGATCACCCCGGATGGATTCCTGGTCACGTCAGCCCACGTGGTGGCGCAGGCAGGCACGGCAAGCGCCTCCTTTATCGATGGCACCGAGTACGAGCTCGACCTCGTCGGAGCCGACCCCCTTTCAGACCTGGCGGTGGCTCGCGCCCGCGCCACCACATTGCAGCCGATCAAGGTCGGGGACGCCGATACGCTGCGGGTCGGCCAGCTCGTCGTCGCGATCGGGAACCCCATGGGGTTCTCCGGCTCCGTTACATCGGGGGTCGTCAGCGGGTTAGGCCGCTCGCTGGCGACCGCCGACGGCAACGGGCACCGGCGCTTTGTCGAGGACGTCATTCAGACGGACGCCGCGCTCAACCCCGGCAACTCCGGTGGCGCGCTCGCGGACTGGCAGGCCCGCCTCGTCGGCGTCAACACGGCCGTCGCCGGGATGGGGCTGGGACTGGCCGTCCCAATCAACTCGACGACCCAGGCGATCCTGGCGGCGCTGATGCGCAACGGACGCGTGCGCCGCGCTTTCCTGGGTATCGCCGGTGGCACGCGGGCTCTACCACCGCCCGTGGCAGAGCGGTTGGGTCGCAAAGCCGGTGTCGAGGTTCAGGAGGTCGTCGGTGGGAGCCCGGCCGCAGCCGCGGCGCTGCGAAGCGGCGACATCATCGTATCGATCGGCGACGCTCCGGTCGCCAAGGCCGGCGACCTTCAGCGGCAGATGGTGGAAGCCCGCATTGGGTCCAAGCTGCCGCTGACAGTGCTACGCGGCGAGAGCCTGGTGACCATCGAAGTGCTGCCCGTCGAACTTCCCTAGGACGCCCGCACTACACTGGCCGCGTTGGCCAAACAGGTCCGCCAGCTATTACGTGCCCAGCCCAGCGACGGTCGTTTCCGGCTGGCGGACGTCGATCCCGATTCGACACCCGGTCTGAAGCATCCGAAGCGAATCCTCAAGGACATGGCCGGCGACCATGTCAAGCTTTTCAACCTCCAGGAGCGCCTGTACGCGGAGCACAAGCGCTCGCTGTTGATCGTGCTGCAGGCGATGGACACAGGCGGCAAGGACGGAACCATCACCCACGTGATCGGCAACCTGAATCCTCAGGGCGTTCAGATCACGGCTTTCAAGCAGCCCACGCCTGAAGAGCGCCGCCACGGCTTCCTGTGGCGGATCCGGCGCAGGCTTCCGGATCCGGGCGACGTGGGCATCTTCAACCGATCCCATTACGAAGACGTTCTCGTCGCAAGGGTTCACGCGCTCGCGAAGCCCGAGGTGATCGAGCGCCGCTATGGCCTGATCAATGACTTTGAGAAGCAGGTCGCCCGCAAGGGGACCAAAATCGTCAAATTCTTCCTTCACATCTCGTACGAGGAGCAACGCAATCGACTGCTGGAGCGCCTGCTGGAACCGGACAAGAACTGGAAGTTCAACGAAAACGACATCAACGAACGGGCCTTCTGGGACGACTACCAGAGCGCTTACAGCATCGCCATCACCAACTGCTCGACGAAGTGGGCCCCCTGGTACGTGATCCCTGCCAACGACAAGGCCTACCGCAACTGGGCAGTCTCCAAGGTCCTTCTCGAAACTCTCGAAGAGATGGACCCGCAATATCCACACCCCAAGCTCGACGTCCCTCGCCTTGTCAGGCGACTGAAGGCATGACACGCAGGACCGCAGATATCGGAAGGTTTGATACGTTAAGGGCCGGCTAAGGCGTTGTTCAAAGGGGGGACCCGAATATGAAGGGCGTGCGCCTCGTCTCGTTCCTGGTGGGAGCCATCATCATCGCCGCGTGCGGCTCCACCACAACCAGTGGCGGAAACACCAACACGTACGCGGGAAAGGTAATCAAGCTCGGCGCGATCCTGTCCATTACCGGTGCCGGTGGCGTCTACGGTCCACAGAGCCGGGACGGCATGAACCTGGCCGTCAAGCAGATCAACGCAGGCGGCGGCATCCTGGGCGCGACCATCACGCTCACGATCAACGACGATGCGTCGCTGAAGGCCACGGCGGCGCAGCTCACGCAGACGTTGATCCAGGGCGAGCAGGACCTGGCGCTTCTCGGTCCGACACTCTCGAACTCCGCGGTTGGCGCGCACCCGCTCGCGGAGAGCCTCAAGACACCGATCCTGGCGGTGAGCACGACCGGTATCCACATCGTCCCTGACTGCAACTGGTCTGCTGCCACCCAGGACACGACCCCGTGCAAATACGTGTTCCGGGACAGCCTCGGCGAGGAGACCGCGATCCCCGACAACATCAAGTCTTACGCGGGCGACAAGCACCCCGCAACCGGTGTTCTGCTGGTGGCGCAGGACGACAAATTCTCCAGCGACGGCGGCCAGATCGTGCAGAACACCGTCGGCCAGTACGGCATCAACCTGCTCAAGGTGATCAAGTTCAACAAGGCGGAACCGGACCTCTCGCCCTACGTGACGCAGGCGGTGCAGGCGAAGCCCGACGTGATCTTCATCACGTCGCTCGGCGGAATCCCGGCCAAGATCATGACTGAGGCTCGGAAGCAAGGCTGGACCGGCCAGTTCCTGGGCGGCAATGGCTTCAACACCGCAACCGTATCGGCGCAGGCGGGCGCAGATGGCTTGGGCGCGCGGAGCGCAAGCGCGTGGTACCTCGGCAACACCTTCCCGTCCAACGCCGAGTTCGTGTCCGCCTACAGGAGCGAATACAAAGACGCGAACGGCAACCCGAAGGACCCCGATCAGTTCGCAGCCCAGGGTTATGCCGCCATCAACATCCTCGCCGACGCCGCCAAGCGCGCCGGCCTCACGTTCACCGACCTCGCCGGTGACCGCGACAAGCTGCGAGCAGCGATGGAAAAGGTGAACATCCAGACCCCGCTTGGACCGTTTCAGTTCACATCCACACACGATGTGAAGCAGACCGTTTGGGTGATCGCCATGGACGGCAAGGGGGGCTTCACTCTCGTCCATCAAATCGCGGGCAGCTGAGTCAAATGACGGAGAGCACGGGGGGATCCTGATCCCCCCGTTCTTGTTTTGGGGCAACAACTCCTAAACGCGATCTTCTTCGGGTCGATCTACGCCCTTTTCGCCGTCGGCTACACGCTTGTCTTTGGGATCCTCGACATCCTCAACCTGGCGCACAGCGCGGTGTTCATGTTCGGCGCCGCCATCACCTACTCACTTGTGGTCAACCACGGCCAATCGTTCTGGGTCGCCTGCGTGCTCGGCGTCGGCGCTTGCGCCGTAATGGGGCTGGTCATCGAACATGTCTGCCTGCGGCCCCTGCGCCGGCGGCGCGCGCCGCCCATCGCCGCTCTCATCTCCACCATCGGCCTGGCGCTGATCATCGTGGCCGCCATCGAGCAGGGGCGACCCGGAACGTTCTTCGCCTGGCTGTGGGTAGACGGCGCGAACTCGGTCAGCTTTCCGCCCGCAGCGGTACCCAACCCTACCTGGCACGTCGCGGGCCTGACCCTGGAGGCAAGCAGGATCGCCATCATCCCGATCTCGATCGTTCTGATGCTGGTCCTTGGCTACGTGATGCGTTACACGCAGGTCGGACGCGGCCTCCGCGCTGTGGCCGAGAACCCGCGTGCGGCACGGCTTATGGGCCTGAATGTCGACCGGATGATTACGCTCACGCTGGTCATCTCTTCCGCTCTGGGCGGAGTGGCCGGGATCCTTTTCGGCGTTTCACTCGGCGACATCAGTCCATACATTGGACGCGACAACGTCGAAGTCAGAGGACTGGCTGTGATCGTCCTCGGTGGCATGGGCAGCATCCCAGGCGCGGTGGTGGGCGGTTACCTGCTCGGACTGATCGAGCTGATCGCGCTACTTGCGCGAGGCAGCAGTGCTCGCGATGGCATTGCGTTTGCCGCCCTGTTCCTGATGTTGGTGCTTCGCCCTCAAGGCCTGTTCGGCGCGCAGCTAAGAGAGAAGGTCTAAGTGGTCCACCCCGACCACCCAGACCGCGCGGCCGGTGTGGACCACAACTAGTGGACTTCATCACCCAGCTGCTCACAGACCCCATCGGCTTCTACAACTCACACACGCTGCTGATTGCCAACATCGGAATCAACAGCATCCTGGCGGCCTCGATGTTCGTCGTCCTGTATTCCGGCCAGCTCTCCCTCGCCGCGCCCGGCTTCATGGCCATCGGCGCGTATACCTCGGTGCTGATGGAGCTGTACTGGCGCACGCCGCTGGCGCTCGACATCGCGGCGGGGACGGCCCTCGCGAGCGTGGTCGCTCTGCTGGTTGGCCTGTCGGTGCTGCGGCTGCGCGGCGTGTTCCTGGCCATCGCCACCATCGGCTTCATCGAAGCCCTCCGATTGGGTGTAATCCTGAACTTACCGATCACAGGTGAGGGGTTGGGACTGCAGAACCCAAAGGCCGACCCGCTCGGCGGCGTCAACATGGTTCTCGTCGCCCTCGTCCTGGTCGTGTTCCTGCTGTGGCGCCTGACCAAAGGCCGGCTCGGCCACGCCTGGTCGGCCATCCGCCAGGACGAGCTGGCCGCCATGAGCCAGGGGATCGACGTAGCCCGCTACAAGATGCTCGCCTTCATCCTGAGCGCGGCTCTGGCGGCATTCGCCGGAGGCCTCGAAGCCCATCTCAATTTCTTTGTCGACCCCGGCGACGCGCAGTACGGAGTGACGCGCGCGGTGCAGGTCCTGACGTTTGCAGTCCTCGGCGGGAGCGGAAACATCTTCGGTCCAGTGGTCGGAGCCCTGTTCCTGACCACCCTGCCGGAGATCCTACGGTTCCAGGGCTTCAACTACCGCGACATCGTGAGCGGCGTGATCCTGATCGCCGTCATCATCTTCAGGCCGCAAGGTATCGTAGGCCGTGGCGGGCTGGCCATCATCCGGCCCCGTTGGTGGCCTCGAGCGCAAGTAAGTGCTCCTTCGCCTGGCTGACGTCCAGCGCCACTTCGGCGGCGTGCGTGCCGTTGACGGAGTGTCGCTGGAGGTCGAGAAGGGAGCGATCCAGGGCCTCATCGGCCCCAACGGCGCGGGCAAGACAACTCTGGTCAACGTCGTCACGGGCTACGTCCCGTTCCAATCGGGCAAAGCGTGGATCGAGGGCGACCAGCTCAACGGGCGCCCTGCGCACCGGATCGCCAGGCTCGGCATCGCGCGAACGTTCCAGAACATCCGGCTTTTCAAGGACCTGACCGCTCTTGACAATGTGCTTATCGGCATGCACTCGCGGCGCCGCGATGACACGCTGGCGCAGCTCGGGACGCTCCCGCTGTTCCGCCGCGACCAGCGTGCACGGATAAACCAGGCCCACAAGCTGATGGAAACCGCGGGGCTCGACCCTGCCGAGGTGGCCAGTCGAGCGGCGGGAACGCTTCCATACGGCGATCAGCGGCGCCTCGAGATCGCTCGCGCGCTCGCATTGCAGCCCCGCCTGCTGATCCTTGACGAGCCTGCCGCCGGCATGAATCCGTCTGAAAAACAGGGCATGCGCGAGCTGATCGAGCGCCTGAACAAGGATGGCTTGACGATCCTCCTCATCGACCACGACATGAGGCTCGTGATGGGTGTGTGCACGCGTGTCGCAGTGCTGAACTTCGGGCGCAAGATCGCCGACGGCACTCCGGATGAGGTCTCCACCGACGCGAGCGTGATCAAGGCCTACCTGGGCACGGGCGGTGAGCGCGAAGTCCACAGTGCGCCGGGAGCCGGCGGCGTCGTTGAGGAGGTCGACGTGGCCGCGGCTGCCGCCGGCGCCAAGGGTGCGCCCGAGCCGGAGATGGCCATTCTCGACGTCCACGAGCTGTCCGTCAGCTATGGCCCCGTGAACGCAGTGCGCCGTGCCTCGCTCCGCGTCGCGAAAGGCGAGGTCGTCGCCCTCATCGGCGCCAATGGCGCGGGAAAGTCGACCATCCTCAACACGCTGTCGGGCCTCATACGTCCTGACTCAGGTACGGCAATCTTTGACGGCCTCGACCTTACTTCTGCGGATCCCTCCGCCATCGTTCGCCACGGGCTGGTGCAGGTGCCCGAGGGTCGCGAGATCCTTGCACGGCAAACCGTGCGCGAGAACCTGGAGCTGGCGACGTGGGCCAAGCGAAACGGTCGAGCGACCCGCGATGAGATCGAGGCCGTGATGCTGCGTTTCCCGATCCTGGCCGAGCGCCAGTCCATGCGCGCAGCCACCCTCTCCGGGGGCGAGCAACAAATGCTGGCGATTGCGCGTGGACTGCTGGCAAAGCCGCGCCTGCTGTTGCTGGACGAGCCCTCGTTGGGCCTGGCCCCGCAGCTGGTCGACGAGGTGTTCGCCGCGATCGAGGAGATCCACCGCGACGGAACCACGATCCTCTTGGTCGAACAGAACGCCCTGCGCGCACTCGCGATCGCGGACCGCGCCTACGTCATCGAGACGGGCCAGATCCTGCTCAGCGGCAGCGGCGACGACCTACTACACAACCCGGCCGTGCGGCGAGCGTACCTTGGGGGGTAAAAATATGAGAGGGAACCCTTATGAGTTCCCTCTCATCGCCGGGCGCTTCGCGCGCGGCTGCTCTCCTTCCGATATTTATTAAGGATTAGTTTCTCCACGCCACGTCTGGTGGTGCGATGGACAAAGTTATGGCCGGGGAAACCCCGGCCAACCCTGCCACGCTGGGTAAAGAATGAGAGGGAACCCTGATGAGTTCCCTCTCATCGCCGGGCGCTTCGCGCGCGGCTGCTCTCCTTCCGATATTTATTGAGGATTAGTTTCTCCATGCCATGTTTGGTGGTGAGAGGACAAAGTCATGGCCGGGGGGACCCCGGCCAACCCTGCCACACTTGAGCTCGGTCTAAAGCGTGGCGTC
>Ga0209220_1000634_pt1 | contig 11061 bp, 9 predicted proteins | sample BlaSpr_A8_OM3_M3_FD_187984 | JGI IMG/M metagenome (GOLD analysis project Ga0209220, IMG submission 187984) | Forest soil microbial communities from Thunder Bay, Ontario, Canada - Black Spruce, Ontario site 2_A8_OM3_M3 (SPAdes) (version 2) | ecosystem: Environmental > Terrestrial > Soil > Boreal... | reverse complement strand
TGAAGATATCGTCGGTTGGCCCGAACTCGATGACCTCGCCCGCCCGCTTCTGGTTCATCAGCATGAAAGCGGTGAAGTCGGAGGCACGGGCCGCCTGCTGCATATTGTGCGTCACGATCACGATCGTATACCGCTCTTTCAGTTCCTGCATGAGTTCTTCGATGCGAAGTGTGGCGATCGGATCGAGCGCCGAGGCCGGCTCGTCCATCAGAACTACCTCGGGCTTGACGGCGAGGGCGCGCGCCAGGCACAAGCGTTGTTGCTGGCCGCCGGAAAGGTTGAGGGCGGAGCGTCGCAGCCGGTCTTTCACCTCGTTCCACAGCCCGGTGTCCTTGAGGCTCTCTTCCACCACTTCGTTGATCCGCTGATGCGACCACCCGAGCATGTGCGGGCCGTAGGCGACATTGTCGAAGATCGATTTCGGGAAGGGGTTCGCCCGCTGGAACAGCATGCCGACCTGGCGCCGCAGGTTGATGACGTCGGTATCCGGGGACAGCACGTTGTGGCCGTCGATCAGCACCTCGCCGGTGGCGCGAGTGCCGGGGACGAGGTCGTACATTCGGTTGAACACGCGCAGGAACGTGGTCTTCCCGCAGCCTGAGGGGCCGATCAGGGCGGTGATCTTGCGCGCCTGGACGGAAAGCGAGGCCTCGTGCAGCGCCTGGAAATCGCCGTAGAAGAAGTTCACCTGGCGGGCGTCGAGCTTGATCTCGATGTCGGGGTCGGCCGCCGATGGTGGGGCAACCTCAGTCTGCATCGTCTTCCAAGCCATCATTCTCCCATTGACCGCCACTAGCGCTGGATCCGCCGGACGTACACCCGGGCCAGGATGTTAGTGGCCGCCACCATGATCACAAGCAGGAGCGCCGCTGCCCAGGCCTGATCCTGCAGGTTGGGATAGGGGACGAGCGCATTTCGAAAGACCGTGAGCGCCAGCGCACCCATCGGCTGCAGCGGATTCGTCTGCACGATGTCATTGCCGAGGGTTGTGAAGAGGAGCGGCGCCGTCTCGCCGGCGGCGCGCGCCATCGCGAGCAGTGCGCCGGTGACGATCCCCCCGAGCGCGGCCGGCACCACGATTTCCAGCGTCACCCGCCAGCGTGGCGCCCCCAGGGCCAACCCGGCTTCACGCAGTGCGTTCGGCACCAGCAGGAGTGCGGTCTCCGTGGCCCGAAGGATCACCGGCAGCATCAGCACCGCCAGTGCGATCGAGGCCGCGAGCGCCGAGTAATGATGCGTGGTGAGCACTACGACGGTGTACCCGAAGATGCCGAATGCGATCGAGGGCAGGCCCGTCAGGACGTCGCTGATGAACCGAACCGTGTCGCCGAGCTGGTTGCGTCCGTACTCGGAGAGAAAGATGCCAATCAGGGCACCGACGGGTACCGCCAGCAAGGAGCCGATGCCGACGATCTCGAGGGTTCCGATGATGGCGTTGAGCACGCCGCCGCCCGGCACGCCCTGTGGGTGGGGTGATTGGGTGAAGAAACCCGGGGTCAGGATTCCGGGCAGACCCTTGATGATGACGTAGAGGAACAGCACGAGCACCGGGATGGCCGCCACCATCACGCAGAGCACGACGAGCGCCCCGACCAGCCGGTCGATGAGGACGCGGACCATCGGCAGGCTCATGCCGCGGCCCGCGCCGATCCCGAAAACCGCCAGATCAAAAGTCGGGCCAGGACGTTCACGACAATCGTGATCAGCACCAGGACCACGCCGAGATAGAAGAGCGAACCGAGGTACAGGTTGCCGTTCGCCTCGGTGAATTCGTTGGCGATCACGCTCGGCAGCGTGTATCCCGTGGCGAACAGCGATGCACTGATTTGCATCGTGTTGCCGATCACCATGGTGACCGCGATCGTCTCACCGAGCGCGCGACCGAGGGACAGCAGAACGGCGCCAGTGATCCCCACCCGGGCGTAGGGCAGGATGACCGACCAGGTGGTCTCGGCATTGGTCGCGCCGAGCGCCAGGCTCGCCTCCCGCAGCTCGCGAGGGACGGCGCGGATGACGTCGCGCGAGAGCGCGATCATGATCGGCAGCACCATGATGCCCAGCACCAGGCCGGCCGTCAGGAAGCCGTAGCCGCTCGCCGTTCCTTTAAACAGCGGAAGGAAGCCCAGGATGTGGCTCAGGAACGGATCGACCTTGTCCCGCATCAACGGAGTCAGCGTGAAGAAAGCCCAGAGTCCGATGACCACGCTGGGGATGCCGGCCAGGAGCTCGATGAGAAATGACAGGGGGCCGCGCAGCAGCTGCAGGCGAGCATCATCGGCGAGAAACAGGGCAGCGCCAAGTCCGATGGGAAAGGCGATCACCAGGGCGATCGCCGACGTCACCAGCGTGCCGTAGATCGGGGCCAGGGCACCGAACTGGTTTCTGACCGGATCCCACACGCGGCTGGTAAAGAACCCGAGCCCGAATTTCGTGATCGCGGGGAGCGCGGGAACGACCAGCGCGATGACGAAGATGGCCGCGATCAGGATGATCAGGCCCGCCGCCCCGTAGGCGATCACCCGGAAGAGGCGGTCGCCGGAAACGAGCCGCCGCTGGCGGCTCGCGGCCACCAGCGGCGTTGGAACCACCCGCTCGGCAGTTCCGCGGCTCATTGCGACGTTAGGACGGGGCGGGCACGTTGAGGAGGGTGCTGCCTCCCGAGGTGACGGTCTTCAGCGAAATGATGTCGTCCTTCACGATGTTGGCCGGCAGCTTCGAGTAGTGGACATTAACAGCGTACTGCTGGCCATCGGTGACCAGCCAGTCGAGGTAGTCGACCAGCGCGGTGCCCTTGGTCTTGTCGGCCTGATCCTTGTACAGCATCAGCCAGCTGTAGCCGCTGATCGGAGCGCTGGTCTTGCCGGGGGCGTCCACGATCGAGAATTGGGTCGGGTTGATCGCGAGGAACTGGCTGGCGGCCGCTGTGGCACCCTCGGGGCTCGGGATGACGAAGCTGCCGTCATGATTCTGCAGCGACGCCTGGGTCATGTTGGTCTGGATGACATAGGCGAGCTCGACGTAGCCGATCGCGCCGGGCGTCTGCTTGACAGTGGTGGCGACGGCCTCGTTGCCTTTGGCGCCCTGGCCGACGGGCCAGGAGACGGACTTGCCTTTGCCGACCTTGCTCTTCCAGTCGGCGCTGACGGTCGACAGGTAGTCGGTAAAGATGTAGGTCGTCCCACTGCCGTCGGAGCGGTGAACGACGCTGATCGCCTGGTTGGGCAGGCTGACGCCCCTGTTGTCGGCGGCGAGCGCCGGATCATTCCAGTTCTTGATGGTGCCGAGGAAGATGCCGGCGATCGTCTTGGGGGTCAGCTTTAGCTGCCCGCTAGCGACACCGGACAGGTTGTAGGCCAGGGACTCGGTGCCCAGGGTCGACGCGATCTGCACGACGGCGTCGGCGCCGCCCGCGGCGGTGAGCTCCGTGGCATTCATGGGCACGTCGCTCGCGCCGAAGTCGACGACCTTCTTGGTCAGTGCGGAGATCCCGGCGCCTGAGCCGAGCGGATTGTAGTTGACCGTGACCTGGCTGTACTTCAGGTTGTAGGCGAAGCGGGCCGCGTCGTAGAACGGGGCGGGGAAGGTCGCGCCGGTGCCCTGCAGCGCGGCGGCCGGCGGGACGGGCGTGCCGGCGGTCGCAGACGGGCTGCCGCCCGTGCCGGTATTGCTTCCGCCGCAGGCGGCGAGCAGGATGCTCGCGCCCACGGACAGGGCGGCGAGAACACGTTTCATGCTGGCGATGTTTCCTCCTTCCGAATGAGCAAAATTGGTGCCGGTGGATCCGTTCTGATCGTATCCAGCGGGCGTAATCGCCCGGGGCGCGCTAGGTTAACGGAAGGTTAACGGCGCTCGCGGAAGCCGCACCCGAATGAAGGTGCCCGCGCCGGGGGTGCTCTCGGCGGTGATGGTGCCGCCCTGGAGCTCGACCAGGTGGCGGGCAATCGATAGCCCCAGGCCGCTGCCCGGCTGACCTCCTCGAGCACGGTCCACCTTGTAGAAACGCTCGAAGATTCGGGGCAGGTCGCGCGGCGGAATACCAGGGCCGGTGTCCTGGACCCCAATCTCTACCCAGGCGTGATCGGAGGTCACACTGACGACCACCTCGCCGGCGCGGGTGAACTTGAGCGCGTTGTCGACGATGTTCTGCAGGGCCTGATCGGTCTTGCCGCGGTCACCCAGGACCTCGATGTCGGCCTTACGAGGGCTGGCCTGAAGGGCAAGACCTGCCGACGCCGCGCGCGGCTGATAACGGTCGACCAGCTCGGCAACCAGCGTGGCGGCGTTGAATGGGGCGCGCTCCACCTCGATGCCTTCGGCATCCAGTGCGGCAAGCTGGGTCAGGTTCAACAGGATCGCCTGCAGCCGTTGGGACTCCTGGATGATGCGGTCGATGAAGAGCCGGGTGTCACCCTCGGCAGGCAACTGGCCCGAGAGCGTTTGCGCGGCGAGATCGAGGCCCGCCAGCGGGGTTCGGATTTCGTGCGAAAGGTTGGCGACGAATTGCTGGCGCACCGTCTCCAAGTAGCGAAGCCGGCTCACGTCCTGCATCAGGAGCGCAATGCGTCCCGCCGATAGAGGAATCGCCCGGACGTACAACGTACGTCCCGATACCGACAAGGCGATTTCAAGGGACTGCTCCAGCTGGGAGTCGCGCGCGCGTTCCGCCAGCGCATCCAGCCGATGGTCGCGGATCACCTCCACCAGCAGGCGCCCTGCTGGTTGATCGATCGCGGCCACCATCTGGCGCGCGGCCGGATTCAGCCATCGAACGGTTCGGTCGCGATCGACCAGAACGACCCCCTCGGCTAGCTGTTCCAGGATCGGACTGGACTCGTCGTCACGATTGGTTGGGTCCGGCGGCGGTCCGGGCGTGTCGTTCATGTCGCGATGGTCGCGCCATTCAGAAACACGTCGTCGCAAGCTTCTCGCCATCCGTGCCGGAATCTAGCAGATGCAAGCGGCCAAGACCTGCAAAGAAAAGCCGCTCCGTAGGGGGAGAGCCTGGGAGCGGCCCGGAAAGGGAAACCATATGAAAGCGCTTGACTCGCAATCTAGACCGCCAACGTAAAGAGCAGGAATGCGGCGCGTTAAGGTTCGGGCAGGGTTGGGGTTCCGTGCGCTTAACCCGCGCATAACCTGCCGTTAACCCGCGAACCGTAGCGTGGGTGGGTAAGGAAGGTGTCAGTTGGCGCAGCCATCGGCTCCGGCGACGCGTAGCCGCACTCTGGATTCCACCCACGCGGCGCTCAACGGGCACCGCGTCAAGATCCGCGCATCGAACGTGTCGTTTTATTACGGCCGCTTCCGCGCCCTCAACGATGTCACGCTGTCCATCGCCGAGCACAAGATCACCGCGCTGATCGGTCCCTCCGGCTGCGGCAAGACCACGCTGCTTCACACCTTTAATCGCATGTACGACCTGACCCCGGGCGCGCGGATCAAGGGATCCATCCGGCTCGGCCACGAAGAAATCACGACGGCGGCCACCCTGCAAGAGCTGCGGCGCCGCGTCGGCATGGTCTTCCAGCGAGCCAATCCGTTCCCCATGTCGATCTACGACAACGTCGCCTACGGCCCGCGCTTGATGGGCTGGAGCAAGGTCGCCGTCCACACCGCCGTGGAAGAAAGTCTGCGCGTCGCCGGGCTCTGGAACGATGTGGCCGACCGGCTCCACGACTCTGCGACCTCGATGTCAGGCGGCCAGCAGCAGCGGCTCTGCATCGCCCGCTGCATCGCCGTCAGGCCCGAGGTGATCCTGATGGATGAGCCCTGCTCGGCCCTTGATCCAATCTCAACGCTGAGGGTGGAAGAGCTCATCCGCGACCTGGCTGGCCGCTACACCGTCGTGATCGTCACGCACAACATGCAGCTGGCCAAGAGACTGGCGGATTTCACCGCCTTCATGCTGATCGAGCCGTTCGATCGCAGTGGCGAGCTGGTCGAGTTCGCACCGACCGCCGAGATCTTCGCGGATGCCAGGGATTCCCGGACCCGCGACTATGTGAGCGGCCGCTTCGGCTAACTGCGCTTCAGGGCGCCGGCTGGTAGGTCGCGCGCGCGATGCGACCGTTCTTCTCGTCGAGGATCCAGGTTGAGCCCTTTTCGAGTTGGGCGTGGGCCCTCGCGACGAGTCCGTCGGCGATCAGGTGCTCCAGCAGCTCCTCGACCACGTCCCCATGGGTGCAGAGCACCACGTTGCGTCCCTTGAACTCCGCAGCCATGCGGAGGATGCTCTCGCCACCGGCCCCTTCCGCCAGGTCGGTTCTCGGCTTGATCGGAAGTTTGCGCTGTTCAGCGAGCGGCTCGAGAGTCTGGAGGCAGCGAACGTAGGGGCTGGAGAGAATGGCGTCGATTGGCTCCTTCCTGAGCCAGCCAGCCAGTTCATCGGCCTGCCGGTGGCCTGACTTCGTCAGCGGCCGTAGCTGGTCATCGCCCTCCCATTCGCCACGATCGCCCGCCTTCGCGTGACGAACGACGTAGATTGCCATCAGGTAACGACGGCCTGGAACGAAGCCGCGCTATCCGGTCGCTTCGAGGTCGAGCGCCCGCAGCAGGGCACGATCCCGTCGATAGCTGAGCAGGTCGAGGGCTTCATCGATCGTCACCCAGCGGACCTCATCGATCTCGCTACCCGCGCGGAATCGGCCGCTGACTACGTCCATCAGCCAGTAGCAGGCGACCTTGTCACGACCCTTGTGGTCGGCGTAGGCGGTGCAGCCGAGCGGGGACACGAGCTTGCAGCGAAGACCCGTCTCCTCCTCCACTTCGCGCAGCGCGGTTTCCTCGAGGGTCTCGCCGCGATCCACCTTTCCCTTGGGGAAAGACCAGTCATCGTAGCCGGGGCGGTGGACGACGGCGAGGCGCATCGCCCCGCGCGACCCATTCCGGCGGACGACGCCCCCCGCGGCCCTGACCAGCTTGGCCTCATCGACGCTCAAGATCTTTGCTGCCATGGACACCCCTTGCGGTATTAGTTGCTGTGACGATGGCTGGGTCGAGGCGGCTCGGCTCATATCATCCACCTTCTGAGCCGCTTGCGGTCAAGTTTTTTCCAGACTTTAGACCATTCGGCCCGGGCGTGGGCGGCCGCCTCACGTTCGAGCGCGCACAATTCACCCGAAACGAAGGCGCGTGGTCCGTTTCCGGCCCCTCGCAACCAACGTTGGGCCGTCGCGCTGTCCTGATGATCACCGAGGACGTCCTGGAGTGCCGCGGCGGCCTCGGAGAACTGCGGCACGCTCTTCCCGGCGATGGGCGCGGCTGCCTCGGCGGCATAGCGAGCGCGCTTGGCGAGGATGCGAATGCGATGAAGGTCGAGGTCAGCGGCCGACTCGGGCAGGCGCCGCACGCCCTTGCGCAACCGTTTCCAATCTCGCCGAGCCAGCGCCGGCATAGCGGTCGCCGCCGGCTGGTCGGCTTGCGCGGTGAGGGCCGGCGCGCGAGAGGCTTCGACCAGCCGCTCGATCAGGTCGATGTAACGGTCAGTGCGCATGTCGAGCACCAGTCGGGCTCGAGCCTCCTCACTCTCCGCCTGCAACTCATCGGCGAGCTCGGCAACGATCGGGGCGTCATCCGCGCTCAGCGCCGTCGCCCGGTCGCGCAAACGCTGGCTCATCACTTGCTTATCGCGAACGCTGCCCAGGCCGGCGGCGAGCCAGCGCAGGTCGGCGCGCAGCGCGTTGGCCCACACGGGGTCGAGCAGCGCGCGAAACGTCCGCAACTGCGAGCGCAGCCGTCGGGTCGCGACCCTGGCCCGATGAACATCTTCCGGGTCGTCGCCCAGCCGCACGCCGGGATCGTGCCGCAGCAAGCTGGCGACCGATACCGCGATCACGTGGCGCACCAGGTCCCCGGCGCGGGCCGTGGGCGCCAGCAGGATGGGGTCGACCTCGGGCGCGGCCGTCGCCCGCGGCCCGAGCGCGCGCACCAGCTTCGATGCCTGGTCTTCGTCGGAGGCTCCGGCGTGGCGCAGCCGCGCGAGGATCGGGTCCAGCAAGTGATCCGCCGAAGGATCGCGCAGCTCGACCTCCACCTCGCGGAACCGGTTCTGGATGCGAAGTCCCTGGATGACCGAGACGTCATCATCGACGACCTCGGCGAGCACCGCGCCGTCGCGGTTCTTGAGTTGCACCCGGCGGCGCACGGTGGAAAGGCTGGCCACGGGCACGAGCGTGGAGCGGCGCAGGTAAGCGATCACAAGCGCGACCGCTGCATCGGGCGGCCGGTTGCCGTCGCCTGGGAATTCGAGCTCCCTCCGATTGAGGGTGCGACCTTCGGTCGTGCTCGGAAGCTTGAGCGTCCAGCCCTCACCCTGGCGCAACCGTAGGTTGCAGCCCCAGCGCGCCAGTCGCAAGTCCGGCGTGTCGTAGTAGACGGTTTCGAGGCGGCGCTCATCCACGGGCGACGTCTCGACCGCGGCCGCTACGTCTTCGAGATTCGGCAGGTGGAAACTGGGCGTGACCGCGAGCTTGATCTCGCGCTCAAGCATCCGGCGCGGATCCGTTGGTCGCCGCCGCGCGAGCAGCGGCCAGCTGCTCGAAGGCCTGCTGCGCGTTGACGCCTTTGATGGTCGGGACCTTCGACCAGGACCCGTTCGGCTGCAATCCCCAGGCGAGCACATCGTCCTCGAGTACGACGTCGAGGATCTGCGCGAGCCGATCCTGCAAGGCGGGGTCCAATACGGGGACCATCGCCTCGACGCGGCGATCGAGGTTTCGCGGCATCAGGTCTGACGAACCGAGGTAGTACTCGGCCGCGTCGCCGTCCGGACCGAATCGAAAGATCCGGGAATGCTCGAGGAAGCGACCGACCAGCGAGCGGACGCGGATTCGGTCGGAAAGGCCGGGCACGCCGGGACGCAAAGTACAAAGACCGCGCACGATCAGGTCGATCTCGGTTCCAGCCTGCGATGCCGAGTAAAGCGCCTCCACGATTTCGGGGTCGACCAGGCTGTTGACCTTGAGGATGATGCGGCCACCGCCCTGCCGAGCGGCCTCCCGCTGGATCATGCGGATGATGTTGGTGCGCAAGCCCACTGGGGCCACCAGCAGCCGGCCGAACCGACGCTGGCGGCTGTAGCCGGTCAAGAAGTTGAATAGCTCGGAAACGTCCGCGCCGAGCTCGGGATCGGCCGACAGCAGGCCGACGTCTTCATAGATCTGTGCGGTCTTGGGATTGTAATTGCCGGTGCCGACGTGCACATAACGGCGGATGCCATCCGACTCTCGCCGAACGACGAGCGCGACCTTTGCGTGCGTCTTGAGCCCGACCACGCCATACACGACGTGGACGCCAACCTGCTCGAGCTCCTGGGCCCAGGCGATGTTCGCTTGTTCGTCGCCGCGCGCCTTCAGTTCCACCAGCGCTACGACCTGCTTGCCGCTCTCGGCCGCGCGGATCAGCGCCCGGACGATCGGACTCACTGGACCGGAGGTCCGATAAAGCGTCTGCTTGATAGCTAAGACGTCGGGGTCCTTGGCCGCCTGGTCGATGAAGGCTTCCGCCGAGGTGGTGAACGAGTCATAAGGGTGATGGACGAGGATGTCGCCATCCTTGAGGGCCTCGAAGATGTCGGCCTGCTCCACCCCAACCCCCTGCAACCGCCGCTGGGTGATTGGGGTCCATGGCTCGTCCTTGAGGTCCGGACGATCGAGCGCGTAGATGGCCCAGAGGCTGCTCAGGTCGAGCAGGCCGTCGACGCGGTAGACGTCCGTGGGCTCGAGCTCGAGCTCGCGGACAAGCAGGCCTAGCACTTCGTCGGACATTCCGGCATCGACCTCGAGGCGCACGACCTGTGCCTTGCGCTGCTGCCGGCGTAACTCGTTCTGGATCGCGGCGAGCAGGTCGGCCGCTTCCTCGTCGACCAGGTCGAGGTCGGCATCACGCGTGACCCGGAACGGGTGCTGGCTGACAATCTCCATCCCGGGAAACAGCTCGCTCACGTAGAGCGCGATCACCTGCTCGAGCGGAATGAAACGCTTAGTGTCCGGCAAGACGATGAAGCGAGGCAGCAACGGCGGGACCTTGACGCGAGCGAAGCGCATCTGGTGGCGGACCGGGTCGCGGACCATCACCGCGAGGTTGAGCGAGAGGTGGGAGATGTAGGGGAAGGGATGGGCCGGATCCACGGCCAGGGGCGTGAGCACCGGGAAAATCCGAGTACGAAACTCGGCGACCAGGTAATCGCGATCGGCCTCGTCGAGGTCGGCGACCGAGGCGATCGAGACCCCTTGCTGCTCGAGCGCCGGCGCCACCTCGCGCGTGAAGAGATCGGTGCTGCGCTGGAGGAGATCTCCCGCTCGCTGGTGAATCGCACGCAGCTGCTCGCCCGTGGTCATGCCGTCCGGCGAGGTCTGGGGCAGGGCGGCGTGCACCTGCTCTTTCAGGCCGGCGACCCGGACCTGGAAGAACTGGTCGACGTTTTCGCCCAGGATCGCGAGGAAGCGCACCCGCTCGAGCAGGGGGAGCGACTCGTCCTCGGCGAGGGCGAGCACCCGTTCGTCAAAGTCGAGCTGGGAGAGCTCCCGGTTCAGGTAACGCGCCCGGGATTGGACCGTGACCGGCTGGACCGACGGGGCCTCGACGGGAGCCGCCTCGTGGACGGTTGGCACTGAAACTACCGGCATCTGGTCCCAGAGTGATATGGAGGCCCGTTGGGCAGCCGCGGACGCTTCGAACTTAGGCGTGCCTTCCCCCATCGCTCCAGTATAGGGAGGCCAGATTAAGGCTCGGCTTGCTGTTCGGCCGTCCCCATGGATCGGAGGAGCGACTGTCAAAATTGGTCCTTGTGAACGACCGGCCTACCGACGAGGGGATGGAGGTTCTGCGGGCCGGCTGTACCCGGTCCGTCAGCTGGCACGGACTGCGCAGCGCGGCCGACATGCTCAGCACCATTCCTCCCGACGTTGAAACCGACCGATACGGCAGCGGAGGCGTCGTGACCGAGCTTGAGGCGGAGGTCGCCTCGCTCCTGGGAAAGCCCGCCGCGCTGTTCCTGCCGAGCGGCACCATGGCTCAACAAGCCACGCTTCGCGTCCATGCCGACCGAATCGGACAGATCGG
>Ga0209220_1000633_pt1 | contig 11064 bp, 12 predicted proteins | sample BlaSpr_A8_OM3_M3_FD_187984 | JGI IMG/M metagenome (GOLD analysis project Ga0209220, IMG submission 187984) | Forest soil microbial communities from Thunder Bay, Ontario, Canada - Black Spruce, Ontario site 2_A8_OM3_M3 (SPAdes) (version 2) | ecosystem: Environmental > Terrestrial > Soil > Boreal... | reverse complement strand
CGCCGGGGTGGACTGCGTTGGCGGTGATACTGTCGGCGGCCCAAAGACGCGTCGCCCCCACCGCGAAAAGGACGTTCGCGGTCTTGGATTGGCCGTATGCCAGCCCAGGATCGTAAGGGCGCGAGGTGAAGTTGATGTCGTCGAAGATCACGGGCGACCGCAGGTGCCCCCGGGAGCTGAGCGAAACGATCCGCGCGTTGCCAGCGGCGGCCAGGGCGTCGTGCAGCCCGACTGCGAGCGCGAAGTGGCCAAGATGGTTGGTCGCGAACTGCATCTCCCAGCCATCGGGAGTCAGCTGGAGCTCGGGCAGCCGCATCACGCCGGCGTTGGTCACCAGCAGGTGCAGCGGCCCGCTCCAGCGGGCGACCAGCGCCCCGATCGAGGCCGGGTCGGCGAGGTCGAGCGGTGCGACGAGGACCTGGTTGTTGCCGGTACGGGCAGCGATATCGTCGGCAACACGCTCGCCCGCCTCGAGGTTGCGCACCGCGAGGGTCACCTCGGCGTTGGCGGAAGCCAGCGCCCGGGCGGTTTCGACGCCGACCCCGGATGCGCCACCGGTGACGATGGCGCGGCGGCCGGTCAGGTCGATCCCGGCAATGACCTCGGCGGCGGTGGACTGCGCCCCGAATTGGGTAGTGATTCGTTGGTTATTCATCGTGCTACCTCCAGAGCCGGCGTGAGGCCGCCGACACTACGTACGCGGGTTTCCTGTTACGATCGAAGCGGAGGTGCCTCCGCTACAGGTCACATTAACCGGAGGCGACTCCGCTTGTCAAATCGGAACGGAGGAATTTAGGTGTTGACGACACAGGCCCGCCCGCTGCGGGCCGACGCCCAGCGCAACCGAGAGCGGCTGCTCAAGGTCGCCGTACACGCCTTTTCGCACAACGGCCCCGACGTCACACTGGAGTCGATTGCCGGAGAGGCGGGGGTCGGCATCGGCACGCTGTATCGCCACTTCCCCACACGCGAGGCGCTGATCGAAGCCGCCTATCGCAACGAGTTGGCCCGGCTCTGCGCCGGTGTCCCCGAGCTGCTGCGGACGATGCCAGCCGACGTCGCGTTGCGCACCTGGATGGATCGGTTCATCGACTACCTCGCCACCAAGCGCGGGATGGCCGACGCACTGCGAATGGTGATCGCGTCGGGGGGCAACCCATACGCCCAGAGTCGCGAGCGCCTGCTCGAGGCCGTCGGCTCTTTCCTGAAAGCAGGCGCCGACCAGCGCGTGCTACGGCACGATGTCGATCCCTCCGACGTCATGACTGGCATCAGCGGGGTCTCGCTGGTGGCCGGTACGCTCGACCAGCGTGAACAGGCCGGTCGGCTGCTCGACCTGCTCATGGACGGCCTGCGCCATCGGCCTGGGCAGCGCCGCGCGGCCCGACCGCGTGTCCGCGGGACTCTGGGGCGCAATGACCGTTTCGGCGGCGTCCGATAGGTGAGAAAGGACGAGTTCCTCGAGCGCCTCACCGGTCGGTGGGAACTGCGAGGCCTAATGGGCGCTACCGTGCTGCATCAGGCGGTCGAATCCCGCTGGGCACTCGGCGACCGCTTCGTCGAGATGCGATTTCGGGAGCTTGACGGCGAGCCGTATGAAGCCGCGTATATGGTGGGCGTGGACGATAGCAGCGCGACCTACATCCTGATACTTGCCGACTCGACCGGCGTCTACAAGGATGCTAGCGCCGTTCTCGGCATCGGGCAGAAAAACGGCACCTCCGTCACCTTCAGGTTCGGCGATCCGACGCCTTCATTCCTGAACCGGTTCGAGTGGCACGAAGACGACGGAAGTTGGAGCCATTTCCTGACTTCGATCAAGCCGGATGGGCGGGCGACGACGTTCGCTACCAAACACCTAACGCGGATCTGACGTGGGCTGCGGCCGTGGGCCGCAGGTCTTATTCGCCACCGGCTCGAGCACTCGCAGCAGTCTGCGCACATGTTTGCAGTGATGGCGCGGGGACGTGGACCGCCTCGATAGTCCACCCATATGCCGCGACCCGCCCAACCATTTCGAACCAGGCCGGATGGTCCGCCGTGAAGGCAAGATAGTCTGCGCGATTGTCGGGCATCACGAAGATGGAAGTATTGGTGGTGGACAACCAGCATTGGAGAAGGGTGCCCGCCGTCGCTGGATGGTCGGCGTAGTGGTAGCTAGTCGGCAGGTAGTGGAACGGGTCGTATAGCTGGCTGATGAAGTGTCGGCCCTCGAGGCCGCCATAGTGCACGAGCGCGTAAGTGACGGCGGGATGGTCGGGCGGAGGCAGGTTGAGCGCGCCGCCGCGATAGGCAGGCTGACCGAAGATGCTGGCGATGTAGCGTCCAGTGGCTACATCGGTGTCCCAGGCCGAGGCTGTGCTCGTGTACGCAGTCTCGATGGGGATCCAGGTCAGCTGCACGCCGACCAGCAGGACCCCGGCCGTCAGCCAGGCGAGGTGCCGCACTCGTCTTCCCAGATAGCGAGGCGCGATCACGAACAAGCCAATCGCAACGAGCAAGGCGGCGAAGTCGTACGGGAAGGCGAGGATCCACATCATCCACCGCCAGGGGTACCACTCGGTGATAAACGCCGTCAGGCCGAACAACCCGAAGACCAGCGCGCATGATCCGAATCCATAAAGCAAGAGCAAGTACGATCGCGGCCGGCGCCACAGCGTCGCCAGCAGTCCGGCGGTCGCCATCGCCCAGAGGGCTATAAACCACGGCCTCGCGGATTGCTGGCTCGCGATCAGCGGCTTCATCCACAGGCCGCCGGCATTGGCCAGGTAATTCCAGTACAGCGGATAGATGGGGTTGCCGGTCCGAGTGTTGAGGAATGCCATTTGAGCGGCCATCACGGTCACAAACCCGACAAGCAGCAAGAACCATCGGCGGAGGGTCGCAGGCCGCAGAAACGACGCGAGGACAAGCCCGGGTGACGACAGCCAGGCCTCGGGTCGGGCCGCGGTCGCGAGCCCCCAGGCGATCCCGGCCCCGAGGGAGCGTGTCGGCAGCAGCCAGATGCCGAGGAGTGTCAGGCTGACTGCCATCGGCTCGAGCATCCCGGATGCATCGTTGAAGATGCTCGTGGGCGCGAGAGCCGCAAAAGCCGTCGCGGCGAGAGCAACGGAGAGGTTCCAATAGCGCTTGCACAGATGGAAAATCAGCACCACGCTGAGCGATCCGAAGACAAGACTCTGGATCCTCGCGAGCACGATGTCAGTCGAGCCAGTGACAAAGAAGAGGATGACGAGGACGATTGGGTGCAGGCTTCCCCAGAAATACTCCACACCCTTGAGGTCCCAGAGGCGCAGGCCGTGGCTTAACCCGATCTCTTTGGTGAGGTAGGCGATCTGCCAGTGCTGGTAGACATCGGTGTACAGGCCGTCGCCGGCGTTTTCGGGATTCGAGACAGCAAAGAGGTAGATGAGACGTGGCGCCAGGGCAGCGAACAGCACCCCCAGGGTCCACCAGCTCCAGAGTGCGAGTGGCGCGGGAGCGGGCGAGGAGTAGCCGCCTCGCTGAGGGTCTTCACCGTCGGGGTCCGCGAGGACCCGGGCCAGGCTCAGGCGGAGGTCTCCACTAAATCGTTGACAACGCGAGCGGAGGCAAACTTGCGAGTTCTGGCACCGCGGGCGCCAACTCTTAAGACACCGGCTTCACGGTGCCAGCCTGGAGTGGTAGTTGCTGAGTCGAGGGGGCATGTATCAGGCTATTCCTTTAACCACACGACGAGTCGTCCAATGGGCCGGAAGCCATGCGCACGGCGCCCGAGGCGAGGCTCATCCTGGTGCAGCGGGCCCGACTGCTCCGTGAGGTCAAGCGGAGGACGCGGCGGGCCGGAGAAGAGACGACAGTTCGTCAGCACTGTAGGAAACTCCGAAGACCGGCCCATCCGGCTCTAGCGCGCGGCCGGCCTCGAGCGGCCCTGCATCGACGGCGTCGAATCCGAGTCGATCGATGAGCTGCATCACCGCGGCGACTGCCGCTCGGTCATCACCGGCTGCCGCCATGGCGATGCGTCCCGGTGCACCATGCGGACGCCTGCCCTCGTCGAACTTGTAGTAGGTGATGTGATTGAGACTCTTGACCACCCGCGCCGAGGGGAAGCGTTCCTGAACGACGACGCTGGTCCCGGACGGCGCGGTGGCGAGCTCCTGATCGACGCCGTCGATCTCTTCCCAATAATTCATCGCATCGATGAGGATCTTCCTGGCGAAGAGATCGCGCGGTAGGTCCCGGAAGCGGTGCATCGGCACGGCCAGGACGATGAGGTCCGCGTGCCCGACGACTTCTTCGGTCGAAACGGGGCGAGCGCCCCGGGCGAGCACTTCGACGATCAATGCGATGCGATCGGCAGCGCCCGATCCGGAGATGGCGACGTCGTAGCCGGCCGCGATCGCCGCGCGGGCGATGGTCGTTCCCACCCTACCGGCGCCGACGATGCCCAGGCGCCTGTCGCCGCTTTCACCACTAGACACCGGGTTGCGCCGTCACTACCGCGGACGCGTAGCTGGTTGAGATCGGGGGAACCGAATGATCGGCGAGGAGTTCACGCACCCGTGGGATCACCTCGCGGCCGTAGAGCTCGATCGTCGCCAGCCGCTGTTGGTGCGGCACCCGTCCCGTGGCGTATGCCAGGTCGAATCGACTGAGTCCGAGGAGCCGCATCATCGCCGCGATCTTTGTTGCGACAGTTTCGGGCGACCCGATGTACAGCGATCCGGTTGCGCGTTCCGCCTGGAATCTGGCCATGGTCGGGCGTGCCCATCCGCGCTCGAGCGCGGCTTTCTCGAACGTCTCCTCCCAGTATGGGTACTGAATGTCAACCGCCTCCTGATCTGTCCTCGCAACGTATCCGTGCGAGTGCATTCCAATCGGCAGTGGAGGGTGCCCGTAGGCATCGACTGCGCGCTTGTAGAGCTCGACCAATGGCGCGAAGCGCCCGGGCGGTCCGCCGATGACGGCCAGCATCAGCGGCAGGCCGTAGCGGGCGGCCCGAACCACCGACTGCGGGCTGCCTCCGACACCAACCCATGTGGGGAGGTGTCCCTCCGGGAGAGCCGGAGTCACGTACTGGTTGACGAGCTGCGACCGAAACTTGCCGGACCAGGTCACCGGTTGGTGCCGGAGCAAGCGCGTGAGCAAATCGAGCTTCTCCTCGAAGAGCTCCTCGTAGTCCGCCAGGTCGAACCCGAACAATGGGAAGGACTCCGTCAGCGAGCCCCGGCCGACGACCAGCTGGGCACGGCCGTTCGACACGGCGTCGAGCGTGGCGAAGTTGGTGTAAACCCGCACCGGGTCCTGCGTGCTCAGCACGGTGACGGCCGTGCCGAGCCGGATGCGTTTGGTTCGGCCGGCGATGGCGGCCAGCATGACGTGAGCCGCCGAATCCATGAAGTCGGGCCGGTAGTGCTCGCCGATGTTGAACGAATCAATCCCGACCGCATCGGCAAGGACGGCCTCCTCGACGTAATTGCGGATCACGACATCAGGAGGAAGGGGCTGACCGGCCTCGTCAACCGTGATGTAGCCGAAGGTGTCCAAACCGAGCTCGAGGTCCGGGGTCGTCATCGCTTGCTCCTGGCCTCCGATCGCACCGCTGCTGACTCTTCAGGCATGTCGCACGGAGGCGTCTTGGCTCCAACCGCGCGAACGAGCAGGTCGTACAGCGTCGCCCGCTCTGTCGCACTCAAGGGACTCAGAAGATCGTCGTCGACACGGCGGAGCCGTTCGTAAGCGCCGCAAAGCTCCTCCTGGCCTCGGGGCGAGAGCTCGACGATGTGGCGGCGGCGGTCCGCGGAATCGCGGCGGCGCGTGATCAGCCGGCGCTCCTCGAGCTCATTGAGTAGTCCGACCACGTTGCTTGGATCCAGGCTCAGCGAGTCCGCGAGCGCCTGCTGGCTGGCCGGACCGCGTTCGCTGAGTAGATTCAAGGCGATCAGGTGACGTGGGCGAAGGCTGCCAGGCTCGAGCGTGGTCTCGAACGCGCGTCGACCGACGCGGGCGAGGTGCTCGAGCAGAGGGAGGAGTCGCTGATCCGTCGCCGCCTTCGCCTTGGTCTCGGCCATGCCAAAATACTACATGAGACACCATCGATCGGTAAATAACCAATGATTGGTCTATTGCGAGCGGATCGGGTCGCGGCTATAGGCCATGCGCGCCCAGAGGTATCCGCCTAGCGCGATTGCCAGGCACCACGCGACGGAGATGAGCGCCACAGTGGCTCAATGTCAAGTGCCATAGTGGCTCCGGGTAAAAAGCAGCGCCTCGCGAGGATCAGCCTCCCACTTGACAGATGGTCTCGCCGGGTTGTATTCTTCCAGCTAGCTAATTAGCTAATGAGAAAAATAGATGGCAACAGATCAGTTGAGCGTCACGTTCGCAGCCCTCGCCGATCCCACTCGGCGAGCGATCCTGGCCCGTCTTTCCCAGGGCGAGGCATCAGTCACGGAGCTGGCCAAACCGTTCGACTTGAGCCTTCCCGGCGTCTCGAAACATCTAAAAGTGCTGCAGCGGGCGGGGCTGGTCCGGCAGAGCCGAAAGGCGCAGTGGCGTCCCTGCCGGTTGGACGGCGCCCATTTGAAGGAGGCGGCCAATTGGGTGGGGGAGTACCAGCGGTTTTGGGACGAGAGCTTCGAGCGACTCGACGAATACCTGGCGACCGTACAAAAGGAGGAAACGAATGACCGCGAAGGCAGAGACCATGGCAAAAGCTGATTACGTCATCGAACCCGGAAAGCAGGAGATCATCATTACGCGTGTCTTCGATGCGCCGCGTGAGCTGGTGTTCAAGGCGTACACGGACCCGAAGCTGGTTCCACAGTGGTTTGGTCCGAGGGAATACACGACGATCGTCGACAAAATGGATGCGCGCCCTGGCGGGTTGTGGCGCTTCGTCCAGCGCAACCCCGAAGGAGACGAGTTCGCGTTCCACGGCGTGCACCACGACATCGTTGCCCCGGAGCGGATCGTTGCGACATTCGAGTTCGAGGGTGTCCCAGGCCACGTGCTGCTTCAAACCCTGACGCTCGAGCCGCTGGGGCAGAAGACCAGGCTCGTGGAACAGTTGGTCTTTCAGTCGGTGGCCGATCGGGACGGCATGGTCGCCTCAGGGATGCAGCGCGGCTCCGACGATTCGATGGATCGCATGGCCGAGATCCTGGAGAACCTGAAGGCGAAGCGCGCCTGAAGGCCGCTTAGTCGATCGTCGTCTCTAGCCGGGGCGAGAGGGCCGTTCCTCTCACCCGGTGCCACGTTCGGCCTCTCTTCAGCACGGGAGGAGGCCCCAGGCCTGCTTCGCGCGGAGAATCCGCAGCGCCGCATCGTCGACACGCTGGCGAAAGTTGGGGTCGGCCGCGGCGCGTGACCTGATGCCGAGAACCATGGCGTGGGCGGGCGCCGAGGTCTTCGAGATGATCATGTCGCCTCCTGCCCAGAGAAAGTCGATTGCCCGGTTGGCAGGGGGGATACTCGCCACCGCCACCGTGTCGCCCAGGTCGTCGGAGATGATGACGCCCTTGAAGCCCATCGTGCCACGCAGCATCTGACCCATGATCACTGCTGAGAAGGCGGCCAGGTGATCGGGATCGATGCGCGTGTACCTGGCCAACGCCACCATGACGAAGTCGGCATTCACTGCGATGCCGTGGCTGAAGGATTGTAAGTAGGGATCGGACGTGGTGGTCGTCGTATCGGTTGCCGTCGTGAAGTCGGTATTACCGGCCACGCGGCCGAGGCCGGGGAAGTGCTTGAGGGTGACCGCGATGCCGGACTGGCGCATACCGGTGAGGAAGGCGACGCCATGGCTCCCCACGGTCGCTGGATCATGGCCGTACTCACGCTGGAGCGCGCCGATCGGTTGGTTCTGCGCGTCCATTCCGGGTGGCACCACGTCCATCACCGGAGCGAAGTTGAAGTTGATACCGGCAGCGCGAAGCTCTTGCGCCCACACAGCTGCGCGGCTCTGTAGCAGGGCGGGGTCCCAAGTCCCTTGCACGACCGCGGTTGGAATCTGGGAAAAACCGGGGCCCTGCATCGCCTGGATCAGGCCGCCTTCCTGATTGGCAGCGATGAAGAAGCGGACATTCCCCGTCGCCGCGCTGGACGCCTGTGCCTGGACCGCCGCCGCGACAGCAGCGATGCCGGCGACCCCTGCGTGGCTTGTTTCGACAAACCAGACTGAGCCGATGTGATCCATCTGGATCATGTTGATCTCGGTGGGTCCGAGGCGGTCGCCCGCGAGGCCGAGCTCGAACAGCTGACCGATCCGCTGATCGAATGTCATGGTCGCGAAAACTCGGTCAGCGCAGGCAAGCTGTGGAGTCGGAGTTGGGGTTGGCGTCGGGATGGGGGTGATGGACGGACTGGGCGAGGGTTGTGGCGAGCGCGCCGCCGAGGGCCCACAGGCCGAAACGGCCAAAAGGATGAGTAAGAGAATCGCCGCGAGGCGCCCGCGATGCATCACCTAAGCAACGCAAGAGTCTCTGATTGGGTTATGGCCTCCCTCACATCATATGTTGCAGCCGACCTGTTCCATGAAGAGACGCAGCTGGCAAGTCCTCGTCAGCGATCGCGTCGTACGGACTGTGCGGAAACGACCGGGAAAACTGCGCGCAGCGCGGGACCCGTTCGGGTCGAGAAGGATGACTCGGCTGGCCATTCTCACAGCTGTGGCGGCCGCAGCGGTCACCTACATGCAACTTGCGGTTCCCCTCGCGGCCCCGAGTCTCGCACGTCGCGACGCGACCGCCTACTGGCAGGTGGCGATGATCGCGGCGCTGGTGGTGCTGATCGCGGCGGGCGCAATCGGGTGGCTCGCGCGCGGGGCTCCTATTCCGCCCTCGCACTCCGGGGGAGCGGAGGGTGGGCCCGTGCCAATCTGGCGACTCCATCACGTTCCCGCGCGTGGCGCGCTGCTGGCCGGATCGATCTCCGCCGCCCTCTTGCTGGGTGGGGTCATGGAACGACTGCCCTTCTGGGGAATCGCCCAGGCGGTGCTTCTTCCGTGGCTGCCAATCTGGTGGTTCGATGCGACCTGGCAGACAAGACACTATGGCCTCTACGGATTCCTCAGCGCCCTGACGCTTTTCCAGCTTGGGCACATGATGGAACACACGGCGGAGCTCGTCCAGCTTTTCGTCAACCACGGGAACCTGGCGCAATCCCATGGTGTCTTTGGGGTACTCGACAACGAGGTCGTCCACTTCTACTGGAACGTGGGGGTCTGGGTCGGACTGGCCGTCCTGCTGTATCGACTCGGAGCGAAGAACCCGTGGCTGTGGATCGCGTTCGCTGCCGCGAGCCTCCACATGGTGGAGCACATCTACCTGTACTGGGTCTACGTCTTCCATCAGGAGTTCTGGTCGGCAGGAGGGTGGGCCGGGATCCTGGGGAAGGGCGGGATCCTCGGGTCGCCCCTTGACCGCCCGTATCTCCACTTCGCCTACAACTACATTGAGGTGGTCCCGCTCGTCATCGCCTTCTTGGACCAGAGCCGTCGGGTCTACAACCGCTATCTGAAACAAGCTTTTCCGATGCTTTCCGACGAGGAACTGCTCGCCTGACCCGCGCCTCCACGTGGCTCGCTTGCGAGGGAACCGTCGCAGAACAGTGACGAACAGAACCCTCGACGCGGCGTCGTAAGTTCGTTTAGTCAGGTAGAGGCCACATGAAGAGCCCTCGCTCGATGCTCGGCAGTTTGCCGCAACGCCTCTTCGGGCTGCTCAAAACTGAGAAAGGGCAGGCCATGGCCGAGTACGCCGTCATCCTCGTCCTGGTCAGCGTGGTGGTCATCGTGGTGTTGATCGTCCTGGGGAACCAGGTGCGGAACGTCTTCTGCAACATCTCTGGGGCGCTGGGACCGATTCGCGGCCCCGGATGAGGGACAGGCCCCCTTTTCAGGGGGCCTGGGGGAAAGGGAGGGAAAGCGAGAGGGTGATCTCGGTCACCTCGGCAGCGTCAATCGGTACTAAACCCGGCGCTGATTACGCTCCACGACGTACGTGACAACCGAGAGGTATTCCGCAGAGTCCGCAAAGCCGACCCAACGAGTCTCATCCGGCGTGCGCCCAAACATGGCGAGTAGTTCATTGACGCTCAGCTTGTCGGAGTTCATGCAGGGATCATCCCTCATCTCCTACCCGCCGGCCATCCCCAATGAGGCGCGGGTGGCTACATACCTTTGGGGGAGACGGACCGATTAGCTCGGCTGGGATCGGAACGCGGGAATGATCGCCCGCACGCTGGTCCCGGCCTGAGGTCGACTCTCGATCTCCAGGCTGCCGCCCAGCTCGGTGGCGCGCTCGCGCATGGTGTTCAAGCCGAAATGCCCCGGGTAGGCGCCTTGCGAGTCGAACCCCACACCGTTGTCTGAAACCTCGAGCCGGATCTGGGCATCGTCCTCGCTCAGACCGATCCGGACGCGCGTGGCGCGCGCGTGGCGGCCGGCGTTGTGCAACGCCTCCTGGGCAATTCGATAGAGGGCCTGCTTGCTCTCCCAGCTCATCGTGGGTTCTCCGGCGAGGGATTCCTCGACGGCGATCCCGTGCCGAGAACGAAGCACGGCGGTGTGGTGCTTGAGCGCGCCCGTCAAGCCTTCGCGCTCCAGCGCCTCAGGCCGCAGCTCGAAGATCAATGCTCGCATTTCCGCAAGCGCCGCTTCCGAAAGACGGAGGACGTACTCGAGCGGCTCGCGCAGCTGGGTCGGATCTGCCGCGAGCAACTCCATCGCGGAACGCGCCCCCAGCGCGATGCCATACACCGCTTGCGAGACCGAGTCGTGAAGATCGCGAGCCAGCCGCTGCCGTTCCTCCAGCGCAACCTTTTCTCGTGACGCGCGCAAGAGGCGCGCGTAATCGACCGCCGAGGTCGCCTGGTCGGCCATGGCTCGAAGGAACGACATGTCGATTTCGGGCGGTCGCTGGCCGGACGGATAGTAGGCGTTGAGGGCGCCGATCGCCGCGCCGTGGTGCATCAGGGGCAGCGACACGATGACGCTCCACGGCGCATCGCGAATCAGTTCGTGAAGGGGGGCGAAACGCGGGTCGGCGAGGCGCCGGCTCATGACGTCCTCGTCGATGA
>Ga0209220_1000631_pt1 | contig 11097 bp, 8 predicted proteins | sample BlaSpr_A8_OM3_M3_FD_187984 | JGI IMG/M metagenome (GOLD analysis project Ga0209220, IMG submission 187984) | Forest soil microbial communities from Thunder Bay, Ontario, Canada - Black Spruce, Ontario site 2_A8_OM3_M3 (SPAdes) (version 2) | ecosystem: Environmental > Terrestrial > Soil > Boreal... | reverse complement strand
CCCGGATCGTCATCGGGGCGAGCAACATCCTCAAGAATTTCTGGTGGGCGATCATCGCGATCGGGGTCTTTGGCGTGGTCGCGTTGAACCGCTACTACAAGACCGCCCCGGGCAAGCTGCAGATCGACAGGCTGCTGCTGAAGTTCCCGGTGCTCGGCGATCTGCTCCGCAAGTCCGCCGTGTCGCGCTTTACGCGCACGCTCGGCACCCTGATCTCCTCGGGCGTGTCGATCCTCGATGGCCTCGAGATCACCGCCCGCACGGCCGGCAACATGGTAATCCATAACGCCGTGATGGAGTCCCGGGCGTCGATCGCCGGCGGCGAAACGATCGCGGGCCCGCTCCAAAAATCGAAAGTGTTCCCTCCGATGGTGATCTCCATGATCGCCGTTGGGGAGCAAACCGGCGGCCTCGATGAGATGCTCACGAAAATCGCCGACTTCTACGATGACGAGGTGGACGCGGCCGTCAGCGCCCTGCTGTCGCTGCTCGAGCCGATCATGATCGTCGTGCTGGGCGTGATCGTCGGTGGCATGGTCGTGGCCATGTATCTGCCGATCTTCGACATGGTGAACGCAGTCCAGTAGCTGCAAATCGCCAGAAAAGAGGCATAATGCAAGCCTAGGCTTGCGCACTTGAGCACGACCCGAACATTCCCCTCGTTCGCCTTTCTATCTCATTGTCCAGCCTGATGTTACTGCAGATCCGGCCAGTCGGGTGCGCTTCTTGCCCAGGTTCGCTGTGCTGCTCAGAGCAAAGCCGCCGAAAGGCGGTGGCGCAAAGCTACGGGGCTACGGCGAGCGAATGCTCGCTATGTCCGCCGGGCCGCCAGTGATTCAACCTTGTCAGGAGAGAACGATGCGCGTCCTCATGATCCTGTTTGCGTTGGTTCTTACGCCGTTTGTGGCGAGCGTTTCGCAGGGTCGCAAGCCCCGCGTACGCCGGCCCGCTGCCGCCGCTCCTGCCGCCGCAGCCGCTGCGCAGAGCTGCAGTCAGCAGGAGGGGCAGCACCAGGGCAACGACAGCTGCGGTACGATACTGCCGCCGCCTCCGCCCCCGCCGCCCGCTTCATGCTCCGCGGCGATTGCTCCGGCTGGTGACGTGACGGTCACCGGAACGGTGCTCCAGGTTGCTCCAGGGACCGGTCTCGCGGGTTGGTGCGTCGAGCTGCTGGTGAACGGTGTGGTCGTCGGAAGCAGCATGAGCGACGCCTCAGGGAACTACGCCTTCACGAATATCGCAGCTGGGTCGTATCTACTGTGCGAGGTCGTGCAGCCCACCTGGATCCAGACGTTCCCGACTGTCGCCTTCACTGGCGCCGTTTGCCCGTCGGGCAATGCTGGTTATGCCATGAACCTGCCGCCCTTGAGCTCGAGCCCGTTCAACGATTTCATCAATGGCCACTAGCCTAACGCACTAAGAAGCGCACGGCATACGAAGGGCCCCGGCACAGTCGCCGGGGCCCTTTCTTGTAACGCTCGCTCTTGCATTTTGCCAGAGCGACGCCAATACTCACCGACCATGCGCTGGCTGGACGTCACCCCGCAAGGGTCGGCGAGCCCGTCCCCTCCCAAGCTCCTTCGCCTCGTCTACCTAGGGCGGATGTGCTTGGCGGTCGCCATTTACGTCAGCGCCGCCTTGAAGATCCGCGTCGTCGCTCCCCAAGACATCCTCGCCACGTCCTTGATGCTGGTAGCGGCGGTCGCGGTCACGCTCGCCTCGTATTGGCACACGCACGTGCGCGGGCGCCATCCGGGACGGACGTTCCTCTATCTGCAGGCCGTATTCGACGTCGCCTTGATCACGGCCGTGGTGCACATCACGGGTGGGCCCGACAGCGACTTCGCCGGCCTCTACGTGCTTGTGATCGCCGTGACCGCGCTGCTGATGCCGCCGACCAGCGCCGCCCTCGTCACGATGCTCTCGGGTCTCGTGTATTTCGCCGACGTGCTCTGGGGCCACCCGACCGCGCTATCGCCCGGCGTCTGGATCCAGCTGGCGGTCTTCGTGCTGGTGGCGGCGGTCACGGCCTACGTCGCGAGCCGGGTCACGGTGATGGGCGCGGAGCGGGAAGCACTCGCGGCCGAAGTACGGCAGGTGCAGCTCGAGGCCGACGACGTCCTCCGCAATATCCGCACGGGCGTCATCACCGTCGACGCGGCCGGCCGGCTGCTGTACGCCAATCCAGCGGCCGAGGAGATTCTGGGGTTCCGCGCGCGCGAGTGGTTGGGACGGTCGGTGATGCCCGAGTTCGCGCGCCTCGCGCCGGAGTTCTGGGCGGCGGTGACGTCCACCGCGCGGCGCGGCGTCCGGCAGATGCGCGTGGAGGCGACCGTGCACCGCCCGGACCGCGCGTTCCCGATCGGCGTGACGACGACCACGCTCGACGGCCCGGTGGGTGAGCCCCCGCGCGTATCGGCGATCTTCACCGACATTTCGGACTCGAAGCGCCTGGAGGAGCTCCACTTACGCGCCGAGCGGCTCGAGGCGGTGGCCGAGCTCTCGTCGAGCCTCGCGCATGAGATCAAGAACCCGCTCGCGTCGATCCGCAGCTCGGTCGAGCAGCTGGCGCGGTCCTCGCGCTCCAACCCCGACGAGAAGTTCCTCGCCAATCTGATCGTACGCGAGAGCGACCGGCTGTCGCGGCTGCTGTCGGAATTCCTCGACTTCTCGCGCGTGCGGGTGACCGAATGCCGGCCGATGGACCTCCACGACGTGGCGGAGGGGGCGATTCGGTTGGTGCGCCAGCACCCCGAGTGCGGCGCCGACGCGCGCATCGTGCTCCAGGGTGGTGCGACCCCGATGGAGGGCGACGAGGACCTGCTGCATCGCGTCGTCTCGAACCTCGTCCTGAACGCCGTGCAGGCGGTGGGGAAGGGTGCCACGGTCACCGTTCGCACAGGACCTGCCGCCCCGAACGAGCTGCCGGGCGGGGCGGGAATCGAGAATCCCGTGGCCCTGCGGGTGAGCGACAACGGACCGGGAATCCCGGACGAGCTCAAGAACCGGCTGTTCGAGCCGTTCGCGACGGGGCGCGTGGGGGGCACCGGGCTCGGCCTCGCCATCGTCCAGCGCGCCGTCGAGGCACACCGCGGCTTGGTGCTGGTGGACAGCAAGCCGGGCCAGGGGACGACATTCACCGTGTATTTCCCCGCCGCCCGCCGCAAGGAGGAGGCCGCCTGAGATGACCGCAACACAGGCTCCATCAATTCTCGTGATCGACGACGAGCAAGGCATCCTCGAGACGCTGCGGATCCTGCTCAAAAACGAGGGCTTCGACGTCACCACCGCGCAGGGCGGCAAAGCCGGCCTCGAGCAGCTCAAGGGATCGGCGCCCGACATCGTCTTGACCGACCTGAAGATGCCGGGGGTGACCGGCATCGAGATTCTCTCGGCCGTCCGCGGACAGGATCCCGAAACCCCCGTGATCCTGATGACCGCCCAGGCGTCGCTCCAAACCGCCATTCAGGCGGTGAACGAGGGGGCTTTCTACTACATCCAGAAGCCGTTCTCGAACGACGACATGGTGGCGATCTGTCGCCGCGCCGCCGAGCACCGACGCCTGCGCGCGGAGAACAAGCAGCTCAAGCAGGAAATCCGGCGCCGCGAGCGCTCGGGGCAGGTGAAGCCGCTCGGCAAGTCGCGCCTATTCAGCGACGTGCTGCGGCTCGCCGAGCAGGTCGCGCCGACCGAAAGCACGGTGCTCATCCAGGGAGAGTCGGGCACCGGCAAGGAGGTCATCGCCCGTTACCTGCACGAGCTGTCGGCGCGCACGGAGGGGCCGTTCCTCTCGCTCAACTGCGGCGCCCTCCCGGAGAGCCTGCTCGAGTCGGAGCTGTTCGGGCACGTCAAAGGGTCGTTCACGGGGGCGGTGCGCGACAAGCAGGGACTATTCGCGGCGGCGCGCGGCGGGACCTTCTTCCTCGACGAGATCGGAGAGATGTCGCCCGCCACGCAGGTCAAACTGCTGCGCGTGCTGCAGGAGCGCGAAGCCATCCCCGTCGGCGGCACCGAGGCGATCCCGGTGGACGTGCGCGTGATCGCCGCCACGAACCGCGACCTCGAGGACGATATCAAGCGCGGCCGGTTCCGGAGCGACCTCTACTACCGGCTGAACGTCATCAACATCAACCTGCCGCCGTTGCGCGACCGCCGCGACGACATCCCGATCTTCGTGCGGGCCTTTCTCGATCACATCGCCGCGGAGCGCGGGGAGCCGCCCAAGCAGCTCGCGCCCGACGTCATCGAAGTCATCATGGCCTACGACTGGCCCGGCAACGTGCGCGAGCTCGAGAACGCGCTCGAGCGCGCCGTCACCCTCACCAAGGGCGAGTCGATTTCGCGCTCGGCGATCCCCGACAAGATCGGCGAGCGCAAGGCCGAGCCCCTCATCGCCGACCGGCTGCACAAGAATCCCAGCCTCGAGGTGATCGAGCAGGCCTACATCACGTGGGTGCTGCAGAGCGAAGGCGGCAACAAGACCCGGGCGGCCGAAGTGCTGGGCATCGACCCCTCCACGCTGTACCGGAAGCTGAGCCGCTACGAGGGACCCGAGAAGACGGCGTCGCCTGCTCCCCCACCGACCCCCGCCCCCGGGGCCACCCCTGAGAAGTGAGCACGCTCCGCCTTACCGTCTGCATTCCGGTATACAACGAAGCCGCCACGATCGAGCAGGTCGTGGACCGCGTGCGGCGGGTACCCATCCCCACAGAGATCATTGCGGTGGACGACGCGTCCGCGGACGGATCGGGCGACGTCCTCGAGCGTCTCCAGTCGGCTGGGAAGGTGGACCGCTTCGTTCGCCACCCTAAGAACCGTGGCAAGGGCGCTGCGATCCGCTCGGCCATTGCCCACGCAAGTGGTGATGTCGTCGTCATCCAGGACGCCGATCTCGAGTACGATCCCCTCGATCTGCCGGCGCTGCTGGCGCCCATCACCGACGGTAAAGCCGACGCCGTGTACGGCTCGCGCTTCCAGGGCGGCCCGCACCGGGTGCTGTACTTCTGGCATTACGTCGGTAACCGTTTCCTCACTCTGTTGTCGAACATGTTCACCAACCTGAACCTCACGGACATGGAGACCTGCTACAAGCTCGTGCGCACCGACCTGCTGAAGCGCCTGCCGCTGTCCGCCAACCGATTCGGCTTCGAAGTGGAGATCACAGCCCGACTGGCGCAGGCGCAGGCCCGCATCTGGGAGCTCCCGATCTCCTATAGCGGCCGCACCTACGCGGAGGGAAAAAAAATCACGTGGCGGGATGGGGCCGCGGCTTTCTTCCATATCCTGCGGTACAACCTGTTTCCCCCTCCGCCCCCCCGCGATTGGCGCTCACTCCCGCGGTGAAAGGCGGGCTCGCCACGGCGGGGGTCGCTCTCGCCGCCGGCGCGCTCACGTTGAACCACGCGCTCGTCGGCGTCTTCTACGACGACGGCCTATACGCGGGACTCGGGACGGCGCTCGCGAGCGGCCTCGGCTACGTGCATCCCCATCTGCCGGGCACTCCCGCCGCCGTTCACTACCCGCCGCTCTATCCTGTCGTCCTGGCGCCGCTCTTTGGCCTGTTTTCCGTGGGCAGCGCGGCGCTGGCCGCAAAGCTGCTCAATCTCCTGCTCGCCGCTCTAAGCGCCGCGCTGATCGCGTGGCATCTCATGCGGACGGAGCTGCTCGATCCGTCCGCGCCGCACTGGCTCTCGCCAGTTCTGGTGGCGGCCGCGGCGGTGGCCATCCCGGTATTGGCCACCCAGTCCGTCCTGTTCGCCGAGCCGCTGTTCGGCGTGTTGTTGGCCGCCGCCGTGATCCTGGCCGACCGCGGCGCATCGCCCTGGGTTACGGGGGCCGTGACGGCGCTGGCGCTGCTGACCCGCTCGATCGGCGTCGCGGCGGCCGCGGGCATCATCTGTTTTCTCGCGTCGCGGCGCGTGCCGCTGCGGACATTGGGCGCGGTACTGATCCCCGTTACCGTGGCGGCGCTCGCGTGGGGCCTCTGGGTCGTCACTCACGAGCAGGGCATCGATCCCGCCCTCGCGCTGAACTACGGGAGCTACGGGGCGATTCTGCGTCAGACGGGACTATCAGCCCTGGGCATCAGCGCCCCCGATCTCCCCCGGCCCCTCGAGGTGCTGACGCTGGGGTGGATCCCGGTGCCCTGGATCTACCACGTCCTCGCCACCGCGATGCTCGGGGTCGGTCTGTACGGCCTCGCGCTTGTCTCGCGCCGCTCGGCGATCGGCTTCACCCTCATTTTCTATCTTCTGATTCTGGCGGTCTGGCCCTATCCGCCCGACCGTTTCCTTTGGGCTGTGCTGCCGTGGCTGGCCTTTGCATGGAGCGTGGGAGCGCTGGCATTGTGGCGGCGCTGGTCGCGTCTGCGGATTCCGATCGCCCTGCTCGCGGCGCTGCTCGTCGGCGGGTACCTGCACTACGAGATTCGGGGTTTTGCGGGGGGCTGGTGGGGGACTCAGGCGCGCGCGATCTCCGCCAACTTCGCCGAGCTGCTTCCCGTCATCGCTGACTTACCGGCTGGAGCCGTCGTGGCAACGGACGACGAGGCGCTTGTCTGGCTCTACACGCGCCGCCAAACGGTGCCGTTCTATCTCGAGAGTTATCGTCGGCGCGAAGTTGTACGCCCCACGCCCGCGGAGCATCGGGCCTACCTCGAACGCATGGGAGTCACGCACGTCCTCCTGGCGAGCGCAGCGTCCCCGTCCGCTGGCGAGCTGCGCGGGTTGCTGGGGGCCTACCCCGCCTGGCTGACCGGCGTATACCGCTGGTCCGGTGGGCGCTGGCTGTTCGCGCTAAACCGTGGAAAGTAGCGAGCGGCGCCTCTACCTCGCGGTCGCTGCATGTGCCGTGGTCGTGCATCTCGGGGCGCTCTGGAACGGCTTCGCGATGGACGACCTATACATCATCGTCTGGAACCCGCTCGTGCATTCGGTGGAGGGTCTGTGGCGGGCGTTCGTCGCGCCCTACTGGCCTCCCGATTTGGGGGGCAAGCTCTATCGCCCACTTGCGGTTGCGACATACGTGGTCGACGGTCAGATCGACGACGCACCCTGGTTCCACGCGGTGAATCTCCTCTGGCACGCCGGCGCGACGCTGGCGGTGACGGCGTTGGCCCGCCGCTGGGCAGGGATCAGTGCCGCCTTCGTGACCGGGCTGATCTTCGCCGTGCATCCCGTCCACGTGGAGGCAGTCGCGAACGTGATCGGGCGAGCAGAGCTGATGGCGGCCGTCGGTGCGTGCCTGGCGGTGTACGCCGCCGTCGTAAAGGACAGCATCGGGTGGAGTGCGCTCGCGCTCGCCGCCGGGCTGCTCAGCAAGGAGAACGCGGCGGTCGCGCCGGGGCTCATCCTCTGGGCATGGGCGGTTGGACTCGCGCGGCCGCCGCGACACCGGATGCTCTCGTTTGTCGGGAGTTGGCTGGCGATCGCGGCGGTGTATGTGGCCTTGCGGGGCGCGGTCCTGCACCCGTACGCCCGCCTGCACGACATCGCCCCCGTGTTCGTGGGGCAGAGCCCGGTGGCCGTGCGCCTCACCGCCGTGGCGGGGCTGGCTGACGTCGCCCGCCTGCTTCTGTTTCCGCTCACGCTGCGCGTTGATTACTCGCCCGCGGAGCGGACTCTGGTGCGGTCGGTGCTCGACGGGCGTTTCCTGCTCGGCGTTGCCTGCCTCGTGGCCTGGGCAACTCTCCTGGTGCTCGCGTGGCGGCGCGGCCGGCGCGTGGAGGCGTTCGGACTTGGCTGGATCGCAATCGCGTTCCTCCCGGTCGCCAATCTGCTCTTTCCTGTAGGCGTCCTGCTGGCGGAGCGCACATTGTACCTACCCTCGGCCGGTCTAGCGCTCGGGGCCGGAGCTGCGCTCGCGCGCCTTCCTCCTGCGCGCCTGCGGATCGTAGTCGTATTGCTCGTGCTGGCCGGAGGCATCCGCTCGGCGTTGCGCGTGCCGATATGGCGCGACGACGGCGCGGTGACGCTCAGCATCCTCGACGACTCTCCCAATTCCTATCGCGGGCCGGCGCGTATGGCGGCGCTCTATCAGAGCCATCGCGACCCTGAACGGGCGCTCGCCGCGGTCCGCATCGCCACGCGCACATTCGACCGCGATCCTTCCCTGTATGTCGCCGGCGCGGACGCGGCCTTCACGCTTGGCCGGCCGCGCCTCGCCGACTCGTTGCTCGCCGACGCGGAGCGGCTCTGTCACCGCTGTCTGGGCTACTATCGCACCGAGGCGCTCGCCGCTCGCTCCCGCGGCGATTCGGCGGTCGCCGACTCGCTGCTCGCGCGCGCGCGGTGAGACACTCCCTCCTCGTAGTGTTCATCGCCGCCGTGGCGCTCTATCTGCCAACCGTCCGCTACGGTTTCGTGCAGGACGACCGTGCCATCATCGCGTCGAATCCCGCGGCCCACTCGATTGGCGCGGCAGTACGCGCCTTCGCATCGCCGTACTGGCCCCGGGAGTCCGGGGCAGGGTTGTACCGGCCTCTCACAATCTTGAGCTACGCTGTGGATTGGAGCCTGTCGGGCGGGCGGCCGGGTTGGCTCCACGTCATGAACGCACTGTGGCATGGCCTCGCTGCCGTGCTGCTCACGGCTGTCATGGCGCGTTGGCTTCCAACGCTTGCCGCGGCCGGGGCGGGACTGCTGTTCGCCTGGCACCCAGTCCACGTCGAAGCAGTCGCCAGCCTTGTGGGCCGCGCCGAGCTGCTCGCCGCCGCCGGGATCCTGGCTGCCGTGCTCGCCGCCCGACGCGGTTGGTGGGCCGCCGCGGTGCTGTGTGCGATGCTGGCTATGCTCAGCAAGGAGCACGGTGTCATTGCCGGTGTCGTCATACTGTTGGATAGATGGCTCCAAGGGTCCGAGGGTCCGCGCTACCCGCCGCGCCTGTGGATCGCTCTCGGGATCGTCACGACGGCGTTCCTCGCTGCGTGGCTCGCGATTGGTTGGGTGGGAGCAAGCGATACGGCCGCGGTTTTTTATGGACACAGCGCGGCGGGCCGGCTCGCGGTCGCACTGCCCGCGGTGCTGCGGGCCGCGATGCTGCTCGTCTGGCCCGCATCGCTCTCGGCCGATTACAGCCCCCAAGTGCTGCCGGCCCGGGCCGGGTTCTCGGCGGAGGCTGTCGCCGGGGCGCTGGTCGTCGTGGCCGTCCCGGCGCTCGTCTTCTGGTGTCGCCGGCGCGTACCGGCGGTGGCGTTCGCCGCCGCGCTCGCGGTACTGTCCTATCTACCGACGGCGAACCTGTTATTCGCGTCCGGCGTCGTTCTCGCCGAGCGCAACCTTTACCTCGCCGTCGCGCTGCCCGCGGCGCTGGTCGGGCTCGGGCTCGCGCGGCTTCAGGCGCGGTGGGGACCGCGGCCGGCCGTTGCCGCGCTCGCGTTGGTGGCACTCGCGTGTGGCGCGCGGTCGCTCGATCGGCTTCCTGCATGGCGGGACAATCGCTCGCAACTCTTGACGCTCCTCGCCGAGCATCCGGAATCCTTCCGCGCGCACGCGTCCGCTGCCGCGGTGCTGGCGGGTCTTGGGGACACGGCCGGAGCGCGACGCGAGTATCGTGTTGCGGACTCATTGTTCGCCGGCGATCCATACGTCGATGCTGCGCGCGCGATCTATCTGCTTGGGCTCGGCGACACGCTCGCAGCCGCCCCGCTCGTGGCGCGCGCGCGCGCGACCCGGTCCGCCGAGCGGCTGGCGCTGCGTGCGCAGTTTCTGCTGAATCTGGCGCGTGGAGACCGTCCGGGAGCAGTCGCAGTTGCCGATTCGGCTCGCCGGCAGTACCCCTGGGACGAGAGCTGGTATCTCAAGTATTTGCAATGAGGTAGCTAATTCTTGCGTCAAGCAGGGCAACTTGCAAAAAGCGTGACTTTTCAACGCTTTTGAGCTGGCGGCGAACCCGCCATGAATGACTTAAGTGATTGTGGCATAATGTATTACAGGTTTTGCCTCCATCCAGGGCACGATTCGTGCCTCTAGCCTTGGCGGAATAGTAGCGTCGCCCGTGTCTTAGTTCCTTACAGGGAGGCTGTCCCGATGAACCGCAAGGGGTTCACTCTGATTGAACTTCTGATCGTCGTGGTGATTATCGGCATTCTTGCCGCCATCGCGATTCCGAAGTTCGCGAACACGAAGGAGAAGGCGTACCTCGCGTCAATGAAGTCGGATCTGCGTAACCTGATCACCGCCGAAGAGGCGTATTTCGCCGACTCGGTGAAGTACACGAGCAACCTGGGTACCGCGTACAACACGACCAGTGGCGTACTCGGCCCGACGATCACGGTGACGGCTAATGGTTTCACCGCGACCGTGTCGCACACCACGACCACCAAGACGTGTGCGGTGTACGTGGGTACAACGGCGCTTGCCCCGGCCAACAAAGAGGGTGAGCCGAAGTGCGCGTAAGGCCTCTGGCCTGACGCAGGAGGGCGGCGGGGATCTCCCCGCCGCTCTTTTTTTGGGATATCTCACGTATTTGCAGATGGTTACGGAATCGTTGCGTCCGGCGCGGCACATTGCAAAACGCCCGAACTTCTGGTGCTTTCGAATTGGGTCTTGGGCCGCAGCGAATTGCTCTAAGCTATTGATGGCCTTTAATTTGCGAGTGCCGCCTCCATCCAAGGCACGATTCGTGCCTCTAGCCTCAGCGGAATAGTAGCGTCGCCCGTATCTCAGTTTCTACAGGGAGGCTGTCCAGATGAACCGCAAGGGTTTCACTCTGATTGAACTTCTGATCGTCGTGGTGATTATCGGCATTCTTGCCGCCATCGCGATTCCGAAGTTCGCGAACACGAAGGAGAAGGCGTATCTCGCGTCGATGAAGTCGGATCTGCGCAACCTGATTACCGCCGAAGAGGCGTATTTCGCCGACTCGGTGAAGTACACGAGCAACCTGGGTACCGCGTACAACACGACCAGTGGCGTGCTCGGCCCGACGATTACGGTGACGGCGGATGGTTTCACCGCGAACGTGACGCACACCACGACCACCAAGACATGCTCGGTGTACGTGGGTTCAACGGCGCTTGCCCCGGCCAACAAAGAGGGTGAGCCGAAGTGCGCGTAAGGCCTCTGGCCTGACGCAGGAGGGCGGCGGGGACTTCCCCGC
>Ga0209220_1000629_pt1 | contig 11124 bp, 10 predicted proteins | sample BlaSpr_A8_OM3_M3_FD_187984 | JGI IMG/M metagenome (GOLD analysis project Ga0209220, IMG submission 187984) | Forest soil microbial communities from Thunder Bay, Ontario, Canada - Black Spruce, Ontario site 2_A8_OM3_M3 (SPAdes) (version 2) | ecosystem: Environmental > Terrestrial > Soil > Boreal... | reverse complement strand
GGCCCGTCGCCGAGCACCAGCCGTCGCGTGCCGGTCCTAACGTCGACGAGGTAGAAGGCCGACGGATCTGGAAGTGCGGCATCATTGGTGAGGATGTAGCTGTCGCCGCTGGGGGCGACGTAGCGATATTCCACGGGCACCCAGGCGTTGATCGCGCGATCGTAGCTGGGCACATGGGCGTTCAGCCGGTTCGCGGCGCTGGCGGGGTCGCGCTCGAACCGTCCGCCGGGAAAGGTAATCCAACCGCCAGGTGGGACGCCGGGCGTGTACGGCGAAATCACCGGCAGACGGCAGTTGAGACTTGCGCTCGCTGTCGGCGTCGCGCTCGTGCTCGCGGTTGGCTTTTGGGTCTGCAGGCTGCCGGTGGATCCGCTGGTGCATCCGGTTACGAAGACGACGGCCAGACAGCACAGGACGGCGTTCTTGGGCGTCGGCATCCGTGGGGTTAACGCCGCGCGGCCGCTTTAGTTTCGGGCGGCCGGGGTCTTGCGCGCGAGCACGAGGTAGTGGCCCCCGGTGGAACGCAACCCAGGGGTGCCCCGGTCCGCCAGCCGCTGCAGGCGGCGATGGAGGTTGGTCCCTAATGGTTCCGGGACGACGACACGGCCGAGGATTGAGAATGGTCCGAATCCGATGGTTCGACTCTTGACTTTCACCAGGCCGGCAGCCGCAAGCTGTTGATCGATGAAGCGGCGGCGATGGAAGGTCGGCTTCGGATCGGGAAGGCGACGATAAAGCCTGAGGCGAACCAACGCGGCCGTCAGTCGATCACGGAGCGGGGCGAGGGTCAGGTTGTACCTCGGATCGAGCAACGTGTTCAGCCGCGCTCGGTTGTCGGCCGTCAGGATTAGATGCCCGCCTGGTTTGGTCACCCGGGCCATCTCCGCGATTGCCGGTTCGGCTCGCCGCAGCCACGGAAGAACAGCGATGGCCACCACCAGATCGAAGGACGCGTCCGGAAACGCGAGCGCGCAGGCATCACCGGTATCAACGCGTAGCTCGGCGGAGACCCCGGCCGACGCGGCCGTCCGCCGGGCAAGCTCGACCATGGCCTGGCTCGTGTCGATTGCCTCGACACGGTAGCCACGGCGGACCATTTCGACGGCCATGAAACCCGCCCCGCAGCCGGCTTCGAGCGCCCGACCGTCTCCGGCACCGACGAGGGCATCGATCCACGCGAGCGCGCCGGCATGGCGGTCTCGATAGATCTCCGACTGTGTCCCCGGCGTTTCATAGACGTCGCGCCAGTACGGTGCGACGGACTCAAAGAATGCATCCACCTTCTGCTGAGCAACGACCGGCGACAGGGCCATGGTAAGAGGAGGCTAAGACGTCTCTACAAGGAACAGAATGGGCGCGAGCGGCCCCACGCGGGACATCTGTCCTCCGCGGTCTGCTGCAACGGTCAGGTCGGTGGTTGAGGCGGCGGCATCGTCGTCGGCCGGATCGGCACGATCACGGCCGTGTCCGGCTGGGCATCGAGATCGTCGACGCCGGCGAGTGAGGGGGCGGTCGGGCCGCGCAACTCCGCTCGATGCGCAAAGGTGGGAATGATGCCGCGCAGGAACGCGCCGGCTTCCTGCCGCATGCGGAGCTCATCGAGCGTCAACAGCGGATCCCAATGCGCGGGTCGATACACCCACCGCCGTCCGCATTCGCAGGCGTGGCCCTCCGGCATTTCCGGGTCGATCGGCCAGGGCAGCGGACAGACGTGCTGCGGGTAGTCATCCACCGGCCCCGGGCGAATTTCAAGCGCCACCTCATTGACCCTTCCACCCTCGAGGCTAGCCCCCATCAAGTGGTGGCGGCAATGGGATAGAGCCCTAGTCCGCACAATAGGCAGCCCGTCCCAGCCACGGGGCGCGATGTCGCGTTGACGTAGGACTTATGGCTATCAGATACTCAGTCGTAGCCACTGGGGCCAAACCGTACTGCGGTGAGGATGCATTGACAGGCCTGCACGACCCTGCGTTCGGCGTTCGGCGGGTCTTGTGGCTCGCCTACGGCGTCCTGGCCATCGCCCTCATCTTCTTCGTCGCCGCCGCCCTCATGCTCCGTGACCACCACGTTCCCAGCATCACCCAGCAACCACCGGCGGCAGCCTCGCCCAGCCAGGGCCCTGCGCTGACCCAGAACCCGCCCGCCGGCGCCCAGCCCGGCAGCGATCAGGCTCGCGCGCAAACCGGGGGAGCGAGCGGACAGCTGACGCGCACGGGCGGGCCGCCCGGTGAGCCACCGGGCGACATCGAAGACGACTCGCGAGGCGGATCGGGCTCCGGCTCGACAGGCGCAATCCCTCCGGCGAATTCCGGCGGCGGCAGCCTGCCGCCGGTCACCCTGCCAGGCTCGGTTGTTCCCCCGCCACCGGCGGTTGTTCCGAGCGCGGCTCCGCCGCTACTCCCCTCGGTGCTGCCCTCGCTCCTGCCAACCCCAGCGATCTAGTTCCGCGCGTCGACGCCGACCAGGTCCTCCCGCACCGCGACGATGACCGCCTGCGCGCGATCGTGAATGTCGAGCTTGTGATAGACGTTGCTGATGTGATTGCGCAATGTCTTGGGACTGATCCCGAGGTTACGCGCGATCACCTCGTTGCTCGCCCGGGTACACAGCGCGCGCAGCACGTCGAGCTCTCGTGGGGTCAGGCGGCTCAGTACCTTGCTGGATTTTGGCGGGGCGGCCTCGTCGGCGTCCGTATAGGACGGGACGACGAGCTGCCGCTTGCCGTGCACCAGGGCGATCGCCGCGTCCGAGAGGTCGGCCGGCGTCGCGTCTTTGGCAACGTAGCCGTTCGCACCCGCGTCCAGGGCGAGCTGCACGTGCTCCGGGGTCTCGAAGATCGACAGCACGCCGATCGGCACCTTGGGGTCCTGGGCTCGGATCCGCCTGATGGCTTCGACCCCACTCATGCCCGGCATCCGCAGGTCCATCAGGATGAGGTCCGGGCGATGTTGGCTGACGGCGGCGACCGCCTCCTCCCCGGTGGAGGCCTGCCCCACCACTTCGAAGCGGCCGTCGCTCTGCAGCAATTGGGCCACGCCATCGCGAAAGAGCGCGTTGTCGTCCGCCAGGAAGACCCGGATCGCCATCGTTTTCACTCTAGGCGATCTGGGACAACCGCCCAGGGCTCAAGGGACGATTCCCCTGATCCATCCGCTTCAGGCCATTCTGCCGCGCCGGGTCCTGCCATAGGATCGGATCACGGAAGCCCTGCTGACACTTGCCGCCATCCCGGTGGTCGCTTCGGTCGCCTATCTTCTCCTGCTGGTGATCGCGAGCCCGTTTCACCGGGCACGCCCAGCCGGCACGCTCGCCCCTGTCAGCCGGTTGCTGGTCCTCATCCCGGCGCATGACGAGGAGGCGTCGATCGGCGCCTGTGTCCGCTCGCTGCTGGGGCAGACATACCCGAGCAGCCTGCGACGCGTGGTCGTGATCGCGGATAACTGCGCCGACGCGACCGCGGCCGTCGCGCTCGCGGCCGGAGGGACGATCATGGTTCGACACGACCCGTCCTCGCCCGGCAAAGGTCGCGCCTTACGCTGGGCGATGGACCACGCCCTCACCTTGCCCTGGCATCCGGACGCCGTCGTGGTGGTGGACGCGGATTCGACCGCCGACCCGGAGCTCCTGATGCGCCTCGAGCGGGAGCTCACGGCCGGGCACCTCGTGGTCCAGGCGGAGTGCGTCGTCCAGGCGGATGCCGGCTCGCCCCGCCAGCAGCTCGAGCGGGTCGCGGTCGCCCTGCGCCTCGATCTCCGCTTCGCGGGCCGCGCCGCGTTGGGAATGCCGGCCCTCCTGTCCGGAAACGGCATGCTGTTTTCACACCGCGTCCTCGAGCGGTTTCCATGGAGCGCGTTCAGCGCGGTCGAGGACGCCGAGTACGCGCTGCGCCTGCGCCTGTCTGGCGTGAAGACTCGCTATGCCCGGGGCGCCCGCGTCTATGCGCCCGCGACCAGCAGCGAGCGTGGCGCCTACACGCAGGGCGTTCGTTGGGAGGGCGGGCGGTTCGCGCTGATCCGCACCTGGCTGCGACCGATGGCGGACCGCATGCTGCGGCGGCGCGATTGGAGCCTGCTCGACATGGTCGTGGACCTGGCCGTCCCGCCGCTCGGGCTGCTGGGCGCGGCGGCGACTCTCGGGACAGGAATCGCGGCGGCACTGGTATGGGGTGGCGTCGTGCCGGCGCGGGCGTTGCTTCCCTGGGCTGCCGCGATGGCCGGAATCGTCATCTATGTCTTGATCGGCATGCGCCTGACCGGAGCACCGGCCGCAGCCTATCGTGCCCTCCTGTCGACGCCGCGCTTCGTCGCCCGCAAGGTCCGGGTCTACGCGCGGGTGCTCGGCGGCTTCGACCCGAACCTGTGGGTTCGAACCGAACGGTTACACGAAGCCCGAGCTCGAGGCGGCCGGCCGCTGGACGACCGCCGGACTGACGCCGCGCCGTGACTCGACCAGCCTGACAAGAAATTCGTCGAGCCGGTCACCGGCGACGGTCCAGCCGTACTCGCGCTCCACGAGGTCGCGTCCCGCCCGGCCGAGCGAGGCGGCCAGCCTCGGATCAGCCAGAAGCCGCACGACGTCAGCGGCAAAGGCCGCGGGCGCATCCGCGACCAGCAGGTGGGTCCCGCGTTCGACCGCAAGACCTTCGGCCCCGAGCGCCGTCGACACCACCGCCTTCCCCATGGCCATCGCCTCGAGCAACTTCAGCCGCGTGCCGCTCCCCATCCGCAGCGGCGCGACCACGACCGTCGCGCGCCGCAGGTACGGACGCACATCCGGGACGGAACCGGTGATGACGACGTTGGGCCCCGCAAGGGCGGTGATTTCGGGCGGCGGGCGCATGCCGACCACCATCAAGGTCGCGTCGGGCCGGGCCCGCAGGACCTGCGGAAAGATCTCGCGCGCGAAGGAGAGGACGGCGTCGGTGTTCGGCCGGTAGTCGATCGAGCCCGTGAAGAGGATGGTTGAGGGATCGGCCGGCGCCGTGCTCGGCTGGAAATGCTCCAGGTCCACCCCATTGAGCACTGCCGCCGTCGGCTTGCGCGGCAGGTGGGCCGCGATGACCGCGCGCTCGCGTTCGGAGGTGATGACGCAACCGTCGAATCGTGCCCAGGCCGCGCGCTCCGCCCGGCGAAACTTCACGTACTCGATCAGGTTGTAGAGCTTGCGCGCCACCGATCGCTCGGTCGTAAACGCGCGGTAGAGAGCTTCGTACTCGAGGTTGTGCTCGTTCAGCACGAGAGCCGCATGCGAGCCGAAGGCAAAGCCGCTCATCTGGCTGCGTTCCACCAGCACGAGGTCGACGTCGTTGCGGGCCAGGCGGCGCGCGATCGCGTGCTGCATCGCCGCTGAGTACAGGCTTCGATGCTGGTAGGAGACGGGCGAGAACACCGTCGCGAGCTGCAACCGCCGCTTGGCCCGGCCCTGCGGCCGCATCGCCGCTACGACCTCGAGCGCAACCCCCAGCCGACCGAGGGCCGCGGCGGCCTCCGCCGTGTTCGGCTCGTCGTAGGCGAGCAATGAAACCTGGTGTCGCCGGGCCAGGTGGCGGAGCAGTTGATAGGTTCGCATGGGCGTGCCGCCGAGCGGGGGAAAGGGCGGCGCCGACGCCAGCATCAAGATCCGCAGCCGCATGCTTACGCTGACGCGTACCCTCCACCCCGACCCTCCCCCACAACGGGGAAGGGAGAATTCACGCGCTCGACGACGCTCCGAACCGATTCGACGAACTGCTCGAAGGTGTGCCGCTCTTCGATGCGCTTCCGGCCGGCTCGGCCCATCGCGGCGGCCAGCTCGGGGTTGTCCCAGAGATATTGGATCGCCTGGCGGAGCGCCGCAGGATCGCCCTGCGGCACGAAGAGCCCGGTCTTCCCCTCGTCGATGACATCGACCTGGCCCCGGGTTCGCGAACAGATGACGGCCTTCCCCATCGCCATCGCTTCCAGCGCGCCGCGCACACCATTGTCGGTGTCGGTCGGCAGCAACGGGATGACCACGAATCGCGAGCGGGCGTAGAGCGCTCGCAGCTGCGGGTACGACTTCTCGCCGATGGTGACATTGGGCGGAAGCGGCCCGTCGGCGAGCATCGACGCCCTCCTGGCCAGCCTCCGGCTGCTGCCGGGTTGGACATCGCGCGCCGCAATGTGACAGGCCATGGGGAGGTCGCGCATCGCGCGGATCAGGGTTGGGTAATCGCGCATCTCGTTGCCCACCGCGGCGATCACGTCGCCCGACGACCCCCAGTCTGACCCTCCCCCGGAAGCGGGGGCGGGGAAATCCGCCGGCCGCCAGAAGTCCTGGTCCACCGGGTGACGAACGAGCGTGAATTTTTCGGCGGGGATCCCCAACCGCTCGATGCCGAAGGCGCGCTGCACCGACGACCAGGTGATGATCTGGTCGATGTGCGACTGAACCGCCGCAAGCAAGAGCGCTTTTTTCGGCGGCGAGATCCAGTACATCAGCGCGATGTGGCGGGTACGAGTGCCCGTGATCTTGAGGAGGAGCGCAAACAACAGGCTCAACGATTCGCCCCAGGTCAGCACCACGTCGTACTGACGGCGCTTTCGATACGCCCGCACGACCTGGGCGAGGTAGCGCAACGGCGGCCGTGTCCCCCCGCCCTCCAGCATGTCCGACGACAGCCGGTCCTCGAAGAGCAGCACCCGTGGCTGCTCGTCCGCTCGCTCGCGCCGCAGCAGCTCGGCCCGGTCGGGGCGGCCGGTCGAGGCGACCAGCGTCAGCGTCTTCACCGCGCGGCCTGAGGCGCGACCGCCCGTTTGGTCCGCCGCAGCGAGCGGATCAGGAGGGCCTTCAAAGAGGTGGTGGTGGCGAGCTCGAACCGCCGCGGTTGATCGGGCGCCTTTTGCGCCCAGCCCCACTCGTCATCCTCGACCAGAAAGCGGGTAAACGCCGGGTGTTGCTTGACCACCAGGTTGAAGACCGCCTCCACGTGAGGCACAGACCGCTCAGCGGCTGAGAGGTGGAGGTCGTCGGGCCCCTGGCCGGGCGCGGTTTCGTGCCCGGCATAGGTCCAGTAGATGTCGTCGAGCAGCAGCCAGCCACCGGGTCGCAACAGCTTCTCGCAGAGGAGCGCCGAGAGGCCATCGATCGTCCAGTTGTGCGCGCCGTCGAGGTAACAGAAGTCAAAGATCGGGGTACAGTTCCCTGCCTGGTCGGAGTGGGCCTCCACCTGGTCCTTGAGCCACCAGGTATACGAGCTGTCCTCGACCAGCACGAAGCGCACCAGGTGGCGGAGACCGACGCGGTCGAGGATTTCCGCGGCCGAGGGATGACGCGCAACGGCCGGGGTGTCCACGGTCGTCACGCACCCGCCGCCGTTCTCATCGAGGGCGGCCGCCATGTATGCGGCCGAACAGCCGTTCGCCGTCCCGATGTCGAGCACGTCGCGAGCCCGCGTCGTGCGGAGGTGCTCGTACAGCCGCCGCCCTTGCTCCCTCGCCATGAAGGGCACCCCCAAAAGAAGAGGCGCGACGTCGTCGAACTTCATTCGTGGCTGAGCCTAGTTCGCCGCCGGGAACCGGTCAATGGGAGTCCCGGTCCCACCGAGGACACCTGTCCCGCCTGCGCCATGGTGCCTGTTGACGCCGCTGCAAAATACCCCATATCCACGCGGACGGAGGCTGCGTAGCATCGAGAAGAGATGCCAGAACACCGCTCGCGACGCCGGACGCTGATCCGGCCACCGCCCGTCGGCCTTGCCCTTGCCAGTCTCGTGGTGAGCCTGCTGGCGGCCGGGCTCGCGCCCATGCCCGCTCGGGCGGCCGCCCCGCTCTCGATCGCCGTCAATGGCAATCGCCTGGTGGATGGCAACGGCACCACCGTGGTGTTGCGCGGCGTCAGCCGGTCGGACCCGGTCTATCCCTGCATCCAGGGCTGGGGCCTCTGGGACGGTCCCAGTGATGCCCCCTCGGCATCGGCGATCGCCGCCTGGTCCACGAACGTGGTTCGGCTGCAATTGAACGAGGATTGCTGGCTGAACATCAACGGCGTCAGTGCCGCGTACGGCGGCGCCCCTTACCAGAACGCCATCACCAGCTACGTCAGCCTCCTCCACCAGCAAGGCCTTTACGTCATCCTCTCGCTGGCCTGGAACGCGCCGGGTACGACGCCGGCCACCGGTCAGCAGGTGATGGCCGATGCCGACCACGCGCCCGCCTTCTGGCAGTCGGTCGCGACCGTGTTCAAATCCGACCCGGCCGTCCTCTTCGAGCTCTATAACGAGCCCCACGACATCTCGTGGGACTGCTGGCTCAACGGCTGCCTCGCGCCCGGCGGCTGGCAGACGGCCGGGATGCAGTCGCTCATCAATACCGTGCGCGCGACCGGGGCGACACAGGCGCTCCTGCTCGGCGGCCTGGGCTATGGCGGCGACCTCACCGGCTGGCTGCAATACCGGCCGAGCGACCCGCGGAACGCGCTGGTCGCGGCCTTCCATCTCTACGACATCGGCCGTTGCACCACCCTGTCCTGCTGGACCACCTATGTCGGACCGCTGGCCCAGAGCGTGCCGGTCGTCACCAGCGAGTTGGGAGAGAGCGACTGCCGGCATGCCTTCATCGACCCCTTCATGGCCTGGGCCGACCTCAACGGGGTGTCGTACCTCGGTTTTGCCTGGAATACGTGGGCCAACCAGTGCGCCAGCGGGCCGACCTTGATCAGCGCCTGGGATGGCACCCCCACCAACTTCGGCGTGGGCCTGCGCGATCACCTGGCGACGCTGGTGCGCGGACTCTCGCTGTCGGTGAACGGGACACGACTGATCGACGGGAATGCGAAGCCCGTCGTGCTCCATGGCGTCGGCCGGATGGGGGCGCTCTTTCCCTGCATCCAGGGCTGGGGCATCGTCGACGGCCCGACCGATGCCAACTCGGTTGCCGCCATCGCGAGCTGGCACACGAACGCCGTCCGGCTGCAGCTGAACGAAGATTGCTGGCTGAACATCAACGGCGTCAATCCCGCCGTCGCCGGGGCGAACTACCAGAATGCCATCGTCAACTACGTCAATCTGCTCCACCGGGGCGGGCTCTACGTGATCCTGGCGCTCACCTGGAATGCGCCCGGCTCGACGCCCTCCCAGGACCAGCAGGTGATGGCGGACGCGGACCATGCGCCCGCCTTCTGGCAGTCGGTCGCGACCACCTTCCGCCCGGATCCCGCCGTGCTGTTCGACCTCTATAGCACGCCGCACGACATCAGCTGGGACTGCTGGCGCGACGGTTGCCTCACGGCGGGTGGCTGGCAGACGGCCGGGATGCAATCGCTGGTGAACGCGGTGCGCGGCGCGGGCGCCACCCAACCCCTGCTCCTCGCCGGCGTCGGCTGGGGCAACGACCTGAGCGGCTGGTTGCAGTTCCGGCCGGTCGATCCCGCAAACGCGCTGATCGCGTCCTTCCACGAGTACGACAGCAGCGGCTGCGTGACCGCAGGCTGCTGGGCCAGCACGGTGCAGCCGGTGACGGCGCAGGTGCCGGTGGTGACGGCCGAGCTGGGCGAGCACGATTGCGCGCACGGCTTCATCGACCCCTATATGACCTGGGCCGACCAGCGCGGCGTCTCCTACCTGGGATTTACCTGGGAGGCCTGGGCGAACCGGTGCGCGACCGGCCCGACGCTGGTGACGTCATACGACGGCACGCCGACCAACTTCGGCATCGGGCTTCGCGACCACTTCGACGCGCTCGCCCGCCGGTAGTTGCGCCTGCCCGCGACTCCCCCGCTTGACCGATCGCAAGAGCGCGACCACCACGTCGCCGGCCGCGGGTAGCGGGTCGCGCGGGTCCAACACCGCCGGGACGGTGCGCCCGCGCAGCGACGCCAGATAGGCGGGCAGGCTCAGCGTGCCGCGCCGCACCTCCTGGAGCGCAGCCGGAATGTCCGTGACCAGCCGGCGCCAGCGATGACCGTACGCGGGCTGGATCGCCGGCGGTAGCTCACCAAACGCCGCGCGGTACTGCATGTAGGAGAAGTCGACACCGCACGCCCGGCACAGCGTGTGCCAGCCCCATGGCCTGACGTTGATGTCGAGTAACTTATCGGTCCCGTCGCGCTGGTCGCGCTTGAACTCCACCTCGACTGGACCGGAGAGTCGCAGCCGGCCGAGCAGCCGCTCCGCGGTCGTGAGGAGCGCCGGCACCTCGATCGCCTCGACAAAGGTGCTGCTCAAGCCGTAGTCGATCGGAAACTGCCGGGTGCGCCGGGCCGTCATGGCGGTGAGGACCGCCCCGTCGTTGCAGAAGGCGGCGACGGAGAATTGGGTGTGGCCGTCGCCCGGGATGGTTTCCTGGATCATCACCGCAGCGGGATCGATGATCGTCGTCACCATCCGGTACTGCGCGAGCAGGTCAGCCGGGGTGCTCGCGGGCAACACCTTCCGCCCGATGGCGTACTGCAGCTGGATGGAGATGGCGGGCTTGATGATGGCGGGATAGGTAATCTCCATCCGCTGGAGGTCCTCGGCGTTCGTCGGATACCAGGTTCGCGGCGTCGGAATGCCCAACTCGCCGGCAACCTGGTGCGCGAGTCGCTTGTCATGCGCCCAGCGAACGATCTCCCAGTCCTGCGTGACCAAACGGAAGATGGCGGAGAGCGCCTCGTGGTTGCGCGCCACCAGCTCGACCACTTCGTCCTGCATCGGCATCAGCACCCATTGCCCAAACCCCTCCACCGTCCCCAGCCGGATGAGGAAATCGAGGAAGGCCGGTCCCCACATCGCACCCGACCAGCGAAAGCGGCGGGTGACGTAGCGGGAGAACCAGGCCGAGCGTGGAAGTCCGTCCACGAGAACGCAGGGGATGCCGCGACGTCCCAGGCTGCGCACCACCCCGAGCGCTTTGAAATCGCTGCCCAGAACGATCGCGCCGGTGCCGGTCAGGGTCGCGACGTTCAACGGCCTCGTCGCGTCACCGGCGCCGGCTGGCGTAGGAGGCGATCTGACGGGCCGGCACCTTGGCGCCGGCGACGAAGTTGCACAGCGGGCCGAAGCTCCACCCGGCGGCTCCACCCACGAAGTGCAGGCCGGGGACCGACGATTCGAACCACTGGTTCAGCTCGGGGAATCCCTTCGAGGTTTGTACCTGCCGGCGGAGCTCCTCGTCGAGGAAGCCGATC
>Ga0209220_1000627_pt1 | contig 11139 bp, 14 predicted proteins | sample BlaSpr_A8_OM3_M3_FD_187984 | JGI IMG/M metagenome (GOLD analysis project Ga0209220, IMG submission 187984) | Forest soil microbial communities from Thunder Bay, Ontario, Canada - Black Spruce, Ontario site 2_A8_OM3_M3 (SPAdes) (version 2) | ecosystem: Environmental > Terrestrial > Soil > Boreal... | reverse complement strand
CGATTACGTGCTGCTCGACTACGTCGACCGGAAACGAAAAGCCAGCCGCTAAGTCGTTGGCTGCGGGAACAGGATGCTGATCAGTGTGTCGGCGCACCACCTCTCCCATTTCTCCGGCGACCACCCCCGGTCTACGACGAGTAAGCCGTAGAGCTCCTCGCTGGCTAGCCCATAGATCAGGTCGGCAGCGCCGGCGTCGGTCAGGCCACGTGCAAACCCTGGCTTGCGGCTCAGTTCTTCAGCCTTGACGCGGTTGCCCTCGTGCCGCTGGCGCTTGTTTTCGGCTAGAAGCTCACCCGCCTCGCTTGCCGCCGCTGCCTGCACCGCAGCGTAAATCGGGTACGTCCGGCCGAGGATGCGACTGACCTCGCGAATGAGCAACCGTACCGCCTGCGGTCCATCCGGAGTTTCAGCAAACCGTTTGGCCCACTCGCGCTCCAGGAGGGGGACGGGCTCGAAGTCCCCGACGATGGCCACGTCGAGCGCGGCTTTGAGGATGTCCAGCTTGCTGCCGAAAATGAGGTAGAGGCTCTGGACGGCGACTCCTGCCTCCGCTGCGATGGCGGCCATGGTGGTGGCGAGATAGCCATCGCGAACAAATAGCGCGGCCGCCGCCTGGACGATGCGCTCTCGGGTAGCACGGCGACGTTCGTGCCTTCGGGCATGCGACCTCGTGGTTGCCGCCGGCCGACGCGTTTCAGTTGACATAGTCCGCCTCGGTTGCTAGAATGTCGTTACACAATGATGTTACAGTTTAGGGAGAGGACCATGCAAACCTTACCCGTCAGGCAGGGACCGCGACCGGCGACAACGCCGGGGCTGCCGCATTCCCAGATTGACCAGCAGCCGACGGGTGAAGGCATTCGGCGTCGCCTGGCGGAGCGCGTCTTCGCGCTCCCCGGGGTGAGCGAAGGGCCTACCCGGATCTCCGTCCCCGGGGCCCGGGCCCTCCTGCTCGATCGGGCGACGGCCGGCGGGCCCGCGGAAGCCTTCTTCATCGGTGGCGAGTTCGCGCATCTCCACCCCGGTCAGGACCACAGCCTGCATGTCTGCCTCTCCCCGGACTTGGCCGCTGCGGCGTGTGAGGCGGGATGGGCGGAGCCGCATCCGCTCGTTGCGTCCGCTGCGCTGCCGCCCACGGTCGTATTGGTCTACGCGCCCCGCGACGAGCACGAACTGAATGTTGTCGCCTCGTTGGTTGAGGCCGCTTACCGTTTCGCCACCGGTCAGACGGTCGACCCCTCGGCGGTGGCGCCCAGCAACCAGGAGCAAGGAGGACATCGGAACATGACCATCACCGGGTTTCGCCACGCCGGTCTCACCGTAACCGACCTCGAGCGCAGCGTCGCCTGGTATGCGGACGTGCTGGGCTTCAAGGAACTCTTCCGAGAGACCAGGGGCCAGCGCACAGCGGTCATCATGGGAATGCCCAGCACGAGCCTCCTCCTCGGCCTCAATCACTCCGCCGACGCAGTCAACGACACGTTCACGCCTTTTCGGACGGGGCTCGATCACCTCTGCTTCGCGGTCGCCAGCCGCGAAGAGGTGAACGCCTGGGCGACCAGGTTAGACGAGCACGGCGTCGCGCACTCGGGCGTGGTCGAGATGAAGACCAGCCCGATCCTGAACTTCAAGGACCCGGACGGAATCGCCTTGGCGATCGCCATTCCCCCAAGCCCCTCGCACTGATTCGATCGTTCAGTCTCAACCGTCCAGGCCGTGGTGTTCGAAATGCTCGCGGATGCCGTGGGGCTGGAACCCAAACGTGCGAGAGACCGCATCGAGGTCGGTCGTGTTGTCAAACTCGAAGAGCTCCAGCGTGGCAGGCACCAGCGGCGGGTTCGGCAGCAGGCTGAAGATGCGGGCCTGGATTCGGGCGACGGATAGGGGAAGGGGTAGCTTGAGGCGGCGGACCTTGATGGTCGCCAGGATCAGGTCATCAATCTGGGCAAATGTCATCTGTTCCGGGCCCCCAAGGTCGATAGCCCGTCCGTCCCAGCGAGGGTCGGCAGAACATTGCACCAGGCAGGTCACCAGGTCCTCCACCCATAACGGCTGCAGTTTGCGCCCGCCACCGAGCACTGGCATCACGGGAAGCTGTCGAGCCAGGCGAGCCATCGCCGCCGGAAACGGTGCACCGTCGCCGAACAGGATCGATGGCTGCAACGCCACCCAGGCCAGGCCGCTCGAGCGCACCGACTCGGCCATCTCCCATCGCGTACGCATGTAGCTCCCATCTTTCCCGGGCCGAGTGCCGAGCCCATTCACGAGGACGATCCGCTTCACCCCGCCGAGGCGGGCAGCCGCGACCAGGTTGCGCGTCCCTTCGCCGTTCACGCGACGGTACTGGCCGGGATACGCTTCCTTTCGGTCGGCGGTGATGGCAGCGCAGTGGACGACCGTATCCACGCCGCGGAACGCTGTTTGCAGGGATTCGGGCTGCAGCAGGTCGGCGCTAACCGCGTCGACTCCGGGGGCATTGGCGGCTGGTTTTCTGGCAACGGCGCGCACCGAAACGCCACTCGACGCCAGCCGGGCAACCAAATGACGCCCGACGAACCCGGTCGCGCCGACGACGGCGATCACGACGCACCCCTGGCCCGAGCAATCCGGCCGGGTCCCGACCGCGCCTCCGGCCGGATCGCGGTGGCCGGCCGGTAGTGGCGCTCGATTTCGGAGGCGTAGACGCGCCCGACCGTGTCGGCATTTGTCCGCAACCAGTCGACGAGGCGGGTCCGTCCGCGCGGCGGCTCGTGGGAGATCAGGATGTCGCGCATCAGGTCATCCAGCTCATCGCGGGTGAGCAGCATGTCGCGGGTGATCCGGCCGGCGACGGTGGCCCCGACCATGGCGAGCGTGGGCGGCATGTGGAGCACCACGGTGTGGAGGCCCAGGGCGTGGCGGAGAAGGTGGACCAGCTCCTCGAAGGTAAAGATGTCGGGACCGGCGGAGTCCACGATCTGATCCGAGGACTCAAGTCCGGTGTGGACCAGCAGCGCGGCATGGTCGCGGACGTGCATCGGCTGCAACCGGTACCGGCCATCGCCCGGGATTCCGAACACCGGCAGGTGCCGAAGCAACCAGGCGATGTTGTTGATCAGGACGTCACCCTCGCCAAAAAGCAGCGTGGGACGGACGATGGCGTACGAGAGACCGCTGGATCGAACCGCTTCTTCGAGCTCGGCCTTCCCGCGGTAGTAGGAGAGGGGCGACGCGGTCGGATTGGCGATGCTCGTATGGACGATGCGGCGGATGCCGGCGCGGCGCGCCGCGTCGATCAATCGTTTCGTATTTTCGACTGCGACTGTATGCGTGACTTGTCCCTGCGGCGCGCGGACCCAATAAGTGTTGTAAAGCGTGTCAGCGCCGGTCATCCCGGACACCAGGCTGGCGCTGTCCCCGAAGTCCAAGGGTTGAGCCGGGATCCGTGACGCGAGCGGATCGCGCGGATTCGGATGGTTGGTGAGCGTGCGGACGCCACGGCCGCGCTCGAGTAGCTCGGCGGCGATGAAGCGACCGCTATAGCTGAAGGCGCCAGTCACGATGTCGATGGATGCGTTCATACTTTCTCTCCTGTCCAGCTCGCTGAGGTCAAAACCGCGTCCGCGATCGGCGCCAGTTGCTTGCCCGTGTCGAAGAGCGCTTCGGCTCGACTGCGATCCCCGTCGAGGTGGGTGAGCGTCTCGATCCCGAAATAGAGGGCCACCGCCGCGTAAGCGAAGTCTCGGGTCGGTAACACTGACTCGAGGAAGGTGCCCTTGAGAAGCCGCGCCATCACACTCTCAGCGAATCGGACCCATGGCTCCATCCGGGCAACGACCTCCGGTCGGAGGCTGGGAACCGACGAGCCGCCCGCGACCATCTCCTGCACCGCCGCGACGTGCCCGACCTCGACGTCTTCCGCATAGAGGCGCGACATGACGTCGATCGCATCGGTGATCGAGGTCACCTCCGCAAGCGCGGACTGGTAGCGGGCGAGGCGACGCGCACTGGTCAGATCGAGGGCGGCGAGCAAGAGCCGATCGAGGCTCCCGAAGTGATAGAAGATCAGCGCCTGGTTGAGCTTGCCGGTCCGGGCGATCGCCCGGGCGGTGGTGCCGGGAAAGCCGCGTGTGCGCAGCGTCGTGAGGGCGGCCTCGACGAGCCGGTCGCGCGTGGCCGACCCGGTGGGACCAGTTGGCTCGGCGGCCCGTAACCGCGGCCGCGGCGGTGGGCGCCGCGTCGACCGGGCGGGTTGGCCTAGATTTGCTTTAAGCGTCTGCTTTGAGCGCATGCTCAAATTATGGAAGACCCGGCCGCCGAGCGCAAGCCCTTGCGCCAAGTCGTTACCCGCCTGCACCGAACCAGCGATTCGGTACGATGCCCAAGCGATGAAGGACAAGATCGCCGAGCACAACCGGTCCATGTGGGAACGGCTGGCGAAAGCCGGGATGAACTACACGCGGCCCTTCGGCCGGCCGCCGAAGACGAACGCCGGCATGCGCCGCTTCATGGATCCTCGTGCCCGACTGAAAGGCGTGAAGCTCGACGGTGCACGCGTCCTCGGGCTGGCCGCGGGTGGTGGATGGGACCCGGTCATTTTTGCCAAGCTCGGCGCCGAGACGACGGTGTTCGACATCTCACCGACCCAGCTGAAGACGGTCCGTGACCTCGCGACGCGACAGCGCGTCAAGGTCCGACTGGTCCGCGGCAACATGAAGGATCTGTCTGTCTTCAAGGACGCCTCGTTCGACGTCGTCTGGCATTGCCACTCGCTGGTTTTCGTCGACGACGCGACCCGGGTGCTCAGAGAGGTCGGTCGGGTGCTGGCACCGGGAGGCACGTACCTGCTGTCCACCATGCATCCCACGACACTGCGCCTATACGGGAGCTACAAAGACGGTGGCTGGAGCCCGAAGATCACCTACTTCGAGGACAAGGCCGTGCCCTACACCGACGAGTGGGGAATGACCTGGACCCTGGGCACCAAGAAGCTGGTCGCGCCGACCATCGAGTTCGGCCACCGCTTCGAAACGATCGTCAACGGGTTGGCCGCTGCCGGAATGGTCGTGGATGGGATCTGGGAGTTCTCGCCCGGCGATGACGACGACGAGACCGAACCGGGGAGCGATGCCCATCTGGACACGCTGTTCCCCGCCTTCATCGAGGTCCGCGCCCGAAAGCTCCTCCCGGGCGCTTTGCCGACTGATGGGCGGCGAGCACCTCGGCGCGCTGCGCCGCAGAAAGGTACTTCACGGCCTCGCGGACGGTGACGCCGGAGGCTCGCGCGGCGCGCGGCAGCAGCCAGGTATAGACCATGTCGGGAGTCGGCTTGCCGGTCTCACGCAGCACCCACCCGATCGATTTGCGGATAAAGAATTCGCGTTCCTCGAGCATTCGGTCCGCGTAGCGCGCAAAGCGGCGAAAGTCCCCGCGGCCCCGGTGCAACGGTCGCAGCAGCGCGAGCATCGCGGAACGGCGTAGCCAGAAGTCTTCATCAACGGCCCAGCGATCGATAACGCGCAGCACTTCCGGCGAGCGCTCCACGAGGGGACCGACGATCACGATGGCCAGCTCGTCCACAAAGGCCCACGTTTTCGACTGGCGGATCATCCGCTCCAGGAGCCTCATATCCGCCGGCCGGAGGAGCAACTGGAAGGCTTCCAGCAGCAGGACCGCCATCATGCGCCGCTCGAACACGGGCTGGCTCCAGAGGATGGTGACCAGGGCGCGGAGTCCCCGGCGGTCGAGTCCGGCATGCTGCCGTTTGAGCGCTCGGACCGTCTGCCGCATTGCCGGGAGCCCGACCCCCAGAAACTCGAGATCGCTCTTCAGGTACGCCTTCTCAGCAGGGGCTCGGGCTGGATTGCGATGGCGGCGCAACTCGATATCGATCGCCGCGGCCAGGGCCGGCGGGCGAGTCGTCCGTGTCTTAGTGGAGTTTAGGGAGGACCTGCTTCCCGAAGACGTCAATCCATTGGAGCTGATTGCGGCCGACGTTGTGCAGGTAGACGCGATCGAACCCGAGGTCGATGAATTTCTGGATCTCGCGCGCATGGGCATCCGGATCAGAGGAGATCAGCATGCGGCCCTTGAAGTCTTCCGGCCGGACGATCTTGGCCATCTGCTCGAAGTCAAACGGCGAGCGGATGTCGGCCTTCGGGAACTTCATGCCGCCATTTGGCCATTCGGTCAGCGCGTTGCGCATCGCTTCCTCGTCGGTGGCTGCCCAGGAGAGGTGGAGCTGCAGGATCCTGTGTAGCTTCGATGGGTCCTTGCCGGCCTCGCGCGCCCCCTTCTCGAATCGCTCGAAGACCGTCCCAATCTTCTCTTCGGGGGCGCCGACCGTGATGATCCCATCGCAAAATCGTCCCGTCTTTTCGGCGGTCACCGGCCCAGCGGTGGCGACGTAGATGGGCGGCGGCTGCTCCGGCATCGTCCACAGCCGCATCGTCTCCATTTTGTAGTACTCGCCGGCGTGCTTGACGTCCTTCCCAGTGAAGAGTTTTCTGATGATCTCGATCGACTCGAACATCCGGTTGATCCGTTCCGCGACTTCCGGCCAGTAGCCGGCCACGAGGTGCTCGTTCAGCGCCTCGCCGGATCCCAGCCCCAGCCAGAAACGGCCCGGGTACATGGCGGTCATGGTGGCCGCGGCCTGGGCGATGATCGCCGGATGACTCCGAAACGACGGGCAGGTGACGCCCGGGCCGATGTCGCCGCGTGTGTGCTCCGCGGCCGCCGTCATGAACGACCAGACGAACGAGGCCTGCCCCTGCTGCGGGACCCACGGCTGGACGTGGTCGGCGGCCATCACCCCGGAAAACCCGGAGGCTTCCGCCTTCTCGCAAAACCCGAGCAGCTCACGCGGATGGAACTGCTCGAGCATGGCGGCATAGCCGATCTGCGCCATTGCCGCTATTTTCTGCTTATCGGTTGTAGCCGGGTTGGTCTGACGTAGCTGGACCGCGCGGCCGGGCGAAGGATGCGAGCGCAGCGCCGGCGGCAGCGATGACGAGCGCCAGGATGATGTGCTTCAGTCGCAGCGTTGGCCCCGGCAGGATCAGGCTTTCCGTGGCCGTCCGGACGAAGAGATAAAAAACCGTCGCCAGCAGCCCGATGAAGAAGATAACGATGCCAACGAAAAATGCCATCGGGTTGTTCTGGATGGGGTTGTTTTGCATGATTCCTCCTGGATGTCAGCGGCTGAGCAGGATCAGCGAGCCGATCCCGAAGGCCGCGCAATAGATTGCAAATGGATCGAGCCGTCCCACCCGGAAGTATCTCATGAGGTAGGCCACGCTTAGGAAGGCCGCAACTCCGGCCACCACGCCACCGAGCAGATACACGGGCAAATGCGGCAAGGCCACGGGCGTGAAGAGATCGGGAATTTTCAAGACGCCCGCACCGAAGATGATGGGCGTTGCCAGCAGGAAGGCGAACCGGGCGGCGGCCTCGTGCGTGAGGTTGGCGAGCAAGCCCGCGACCATGGTGCTGCCCGAGCGCGAGATGCCGGGAAGCAGCGCTAGGATTTGCGCGGAGCCGATGCCGACCGCGGTTCGGACGCTCAGCCCGTCGAGCCGGGTGCGTTCGTCTGCGAGGGCGACCGCGCGCCGCCGAACGCGCTCGCCCACGAACATGATGACGCCGTTGACGATCAGGAAAGCTGCGGCCGCCCGCGGGTTGGCGAACAGACTTTGGACCTGCTTCTGAAACAGAACGCCGACCAGGCCGGCGGGAATGGTGCCGGCGATCAGCCGCCAGCCGAGCCGCTCGTCCGGCGTGCCGTGCATGCGGCCGTCGACCAGGCTGCGAAAGACCGCCTTCACGATGGCCAGCCAGTCCCGCCAGAAGTAGATGAGCAGCGCGGTGGCGGTGCCAACGTGGAGCAGCACGACGAAGGCGAGGAATGTTGGGTCGGCCTGGTTGAGGTTCCAACCGAGTAACTTCGGGAGGATCACCGTATGGCCCAGACTGCTGACCGGAAAGAGCTCCGTGACGCCCTGGAGCAATGCCAATACGAGGGCCTGGAAGAGCGACATCGTTTACCTATGATGCTGGAATGAGCCTCGGGCCCGTGGTCGTCCTCGCCGGCGGCGTCGGCGCGGCACGATTCCTCCGCGGGCTGGTGCGAGTGATCGACCCGGAGGAGATTGTCATCATCGGGAACACCGGCGACGACATGTGGTGGCACGGCCTGTACATCGCTCCCGATCTCGATACCGTGACCTACTGGCTGGCCGGCCTGGCGGACGAGGCGCGGGGCTGGGGCATCCGGGGTGACACCTTCAACGCGCAGGCGGCGCTCGCCCAGCTGACCGAGGCGTCCTGGTTCCAGTTGGGCGATCGCGACCTGGCCACGCACCTCTACCGGACCGGCCGGCTGACCGCCGGCGTTCCCCTGCATACCGTCACCGCGGAGCTGGCCGAGCGCCTTGGTGTGAGGAGCCGCATCCTGCCGATGAGCGATGCGCCGATCGAGACCCGGCTCAAGACCGACGCCGGGGACCTCCACTTCCAGGAGTACTTCGTTCGCGAACGCTTCCGGCCTACCGTGCACGAGATTTACTGGACCGGGCTCGACCAGGCCCACCCCGCACCAGGCATCGCCGAAGCGATGTCGGCGGCCCGCCTGGTGCTGATCGCACCCAGCAATCCGAGCATCAGTATCGGCCCGATCCTTCGCGTCTCGGGCATGCACGCGTTAATGGCCGCCGCCCGCAGCCGGACGGTCGCCATCTCGCCGTTGATCGCCGGGCGCGCGGTGAAGGGCCCAACGGTGGAGCTGATGCGAGCCCAGGGGGTGCGCCCCGATGCCCTCGGGGTTGCCGAGCTCTACCGCGAGATTGCGGCGGGATTCGTGATGGACACGGCGGATGCCGCCCTGGCTCCGGCAATTGCCGAGCTCGGCTACCGGATCGCCGTCCGGCCGACCACCCTGGACGACGGTGATTCGGCGAGTCAGGTCGCGGCCGCGGCCCTGGATCTCTTGCGGCAGCCGGCAGCAGCGTGAAGCTCGCCATCGTCATTCCGGTCAAGTCGCCCTCGCGGGCGAAGTACCGCCTCGAAACGGTCCTCAGTGAGTCGGATCGCTCCCGTCTCGCGCTGACCTCGGCTCGAGACGTCTTCGGCGCGGTCTCCAGCCTGCACGGATATGGGCGGTTCGTTATCTCCGACGACCCGGCGATGCTGGAGGAGGGTCGGCGCTTTGGTCTCGAGCCGCTCACCGACCGGGTGAGCCAGGGGCAGACCGCTGCGGTCCAGCAGGGCTTCGCCGCCGCCTGGGAGCGCGGCTTTACGGCGGCGCTCACGATCCCCGGGGACGTGCCCGCCGTGACCGCGGAAGAACTGGACGAGCTCTGCCGCTACCGGCCCGAAATCGAGGTTCTGCTGACGCCAGATCGCGAACACACGGGCACCAACGGACTGCGCCTGGTGCCGCCGCACGCCATTACCCTCCGATTCGGGGAGGACAGCTTCAATCTCCACCTGGCTGAGGCACGGCGCGCGAACCGCAGCATCGAGGTCAAGGAAGTCGAGGGTCTCCGCTACGATCTCGACCGGCCAGAAGACATCGTCGCCTTCATGCGGCTCGATCGCCAGACAGCGACGCGCGAGCTCCTCACCGAGCTCGAAGTTGCGGAGCGGGTTCTTGCTGCGACACCGCCCCGGGGTTGAACCCGGTCTCGATCTATCCGGTTCCGGGCCTTCCCGAAATCTCTCGTGGAGCCGCACTGGCCCGACTTATCCTCGACGGCATCGAGCGGCTCGGGTTATCGCTCGAGGTGGGGGACGTCGTCGTCGTCACCCAGAAGATCGTGTCAAAAGCGGAAGGCCGCGTTCGTTCACTGGGTGACGTGCAACCCTCGGCTCGAGCAACCGAAATCGGGCATCGGATCGGGTTCGACCCACGGCACGTCGAGGTCATCCTCGGCGAGTCGGTGCGGGTCGTTCGCGAGGCACCCCGGGTGCTGATCACCGAGACCCGGCATGGCTTTGTCTGTGCCAACTCCGGTGTCGATCGCTCGAACACCGGCGGCCAGGATCTCGTGGTCTTACTCCCCGAACATCCGGATGAGTCTGCCGGCAGGCTTCGCGGAGACATCAAGGAAATCGCTGGAACCGTGGTCGGGGTCGTGATCTCCGACAGTTTCGGCAGGCCCTGGCGCGAAGGGCAGGTCAATGTCGCGATCGGGGCAGCCGGCGTGGTGGCGCTGCGGGACTATCGAGGCGAGCAGGATCCGGCGGGCTACCAGTTGCAGGGAACCGAGCTCGGCGTCGTCGATGAGCTGGCTTCCGCCGCGGAGCTCGTGATGGGCAAGCTCGACCGTATACCCGTGGCGCTGATCCGTGGCGCCCAGGTGGCGGGCGAATCGAGCGTCCGCGAACTCCTTCGGAATCCGGCGACCGACTTGTTTCGGTGAAGATCGGGCTGATCGCGGACACGCAGGGCAGCTTCGATGTCTCGGCCCTCCTGGAGCATGTCGCCAAGGAATTCGCCGGGGTGGACGAGATCTGGCACGCGGGGGATTGGGGCAGCGACGACGTCCTCACGGGGCTGCGCCAGTTGGGCCGGCTCGTGGTCGTGAACGGGAACGCGCCCGACGACTCCCAGTACCCGATGACGATCGAGGGCACCATCGGACGGTGGCGCCTGGGGATGGTCCACGACCTGGCCAAGCGGCCGGCGCGCTGGGCGGCGGGGTTCAACCTGATCATCCACGGCCACACCCACCGCTGGCGAGACGAGGTGATCGGCCGTACCCGCTTCATCAACCCGGGGACCGCCACCCGTCCGCAGTTCGGGGGCATCGAGCGGACCATGGCGCGCCTAACATTTGCCGGGGACCTGATCGTCGAGAAGCTGATCGTGCCCAAGTTCGCCAAAGGGCCGGGGAATATGATTTCCCCATGAACGTTCGGGTGGTGCTCTTCGCCAAGCCGCGCGAGCTGGTCGGCCAGCCGAATGTCGAGTTGGCGCTCCCGTCGGGCGCGACCGCCGCGGATGCCTGGAGCCAGCTCAGCAGTCGATATGACCTGGGGCCGCTGCCTCGGTCCTTCCGCTGTGCGGTGAACTCCGAGTATGCGGGCTGGGACGACCCCCTGAAGGAGGGCGACGAACTCGCGGTGATCCCGCCCGTGAGCGGAGGCGCCGTCGGC
>Ga0209220_1000625_pt1 | contig 11157 bp, 8 predicted proteins | sample BlaSpr_A8_OM3_M3_FD_187984 | JGI IMG/M metagenome (GOLD analysis project Ga0209220, IMG submission 187984) | Forest soil microbial communities from Thunder Bay, Ontario, Canada - Black Spruce, Ontario site 2_A8_OM3_M3 (SPAdes) (version 2) | ecosystem: Environmental > Terrestrial > Soil > Boreal... | reverse complement strand
GGGCTTCGCCTTCAAGGCCAGCAGGGCGATCACGCCCAGCGCCTCGTGGTGGTCGAGCAGCTCGCCCTGCTCATCGATCAGGAAGAGGCGCTCCGACCCGTAGTCGATGTACGCGCCGAGCTTGCAACCCAGCGTGCGCGTGATCAGCGCCGACTGACGGCGCGCCTCGTCGAACGCCTCGTTCGTCTTCGACTGGTAGGTCTCGTCGAAGCCGGCATTCAACGGGATCGCCTCGATGTTCAGCTCCTTGAAGAGGCGAGGGAGCACAAGCGAGGCGCTACCGTGGTCGAAGTCGACCAGCACTTTCAAGTGCCCCTGGCGTATGGCCTCGACATCGATCAACCCGATCAGCCCGTCGATGTAGGAATCGATGGCGTCCTGCTGGTACGTGATGTCGCCCATTTCGTAGAAATGCACGCGGCGGATGTCCTCTCGGAAGAACAGGTTCTCCAGCTTGCGCTCCGTCTTCTTGTCGAGCACCACGCCGCTGGCATCGAACATCCGGATGTCGGCCGAGCGGCTGTCGAGCGGTGACATCTGGATATGGACCGCGCCGGCGATGTGGTGATCGCGCGCGTAGTATTGGACGACCGGGATCGGCAGCTCGCTCAGGTCGATGATCGAGGCGCCGGATGATATCATGCCGGCGACCATCGCCCGCTTGATCATTCGCGAGGGGCGCTGGCCGTCGCGGGCGGCGGCCAGGACAGCGCCTTTGGGAAACAGAGCGGCGAAGGACGCGCCCAACCGGGCACAGTACTCGGGCGTGAGCTCGATGTTGACCAGGCCGACAAGGCCGTTGGAGGAGAACAGCCCACGCTTGTAATGGCCGGCCCAGATGATGCTCTCGTGCACCGTTGACCCTGGTTCGATCTGCTTGTTGGGCCAGATCTTCACCCCGGCGTCGATCGTGCTGCCTTCACCGACGACGACGTCATCGCCGATCACCGCCCCGTCTTCGAGCAGGCAGCCGTTCTTGATGGTGACGTGGCGGCAGACGATCGCCTGGCGCAGCCGGGAGTTCTCGCCTATGTAGGAGTAAGTCCAGATGATCGAGTTGCTGACCTTGGTGTTCTCATCGATGACGGAGGAATTGCCAACGCAGGCCGGCCCGTTGATGAAGACGCCGGCCTTGAGCTTGCACTCGTTGCCGATGTAGGCCGGGCCATTGATCCGCACGTCATAGCCGATCTCGACGTCCTCCCCGATCCATACGTTGCCGTGCCGGCGCTCGCCGGCAATCTCGACGTCGACCCGTCCCTCGAGCGCATCCCAATTCGCCTGGTAGTAGGTCTGAATGTTGCCGATATCGCACCAATAGCCGGGCACCAGGAAGCCATAGAGCGGCATCGCGTTGGCGAGCATCTTGGGGAAGACGTCGCCGCTCCAGTCCACCACCGTCGCGGGCGGCATCATGTCGAGCACCTTTGGCTCGATGACATAGATCCCGGTGTTGACCTGGTCGGAGAAGACCTCACCCCAGGATGGCTTTTCGAGGAAGCGGTTGATCGTGCCATCCGGGTTGGTGATGACGACCCCGAACTCGAGTGGGTTCGGCACCGAGGTCAGCACGATGGTGGCGGCCGCACCCTTCTCCTCGTGGTACTGCATCACGCGCGTCAGGTCGATGTCGGTCATGGCGTCGCCGCTGATGACGATGAACGGCTCGTCCAGGAACTCCTGCGCATTCTTGACGCTGCCGGCGGTGCCCAGCGGCGAATCTTCGACCACGTAGGTGATGTCCACCCCGAAGTCCGAACCGTCCCCGAAGTAATCGCGGATCGCCGAGCCAAGGTACTGCAGGGTGACGACCACGTCGGTGATTCCGTGCTTTTTGAGCAGGCGAAGGATGTGCTCCATCACCGGCTTGCCGACAACCGGCACCAGGGGTTTTGGCACCCCGCTCGTCAGCGGCCGCAGCCGCGAGCCCTCGCCGCCCGCCATAACCACAGCTTTCATGACCGCCTCAAACGCTCGCCTGGCACTGAAGCGCCGCTCGCGTCGGCCGGCGGGGCCGGCAGTTTCTGGACCCGCTCGCGCAAGAAGGCGGCGGAATCCTCGGGCTTGACCACGTTGATCCACATTCCCGTCCCCAGCTCGAAGCCCGCCGCGGTGCTGAGCTTGGGAATCAGCTCGAGGTGCCAGTGATAGGCATCGCTCACGTCGGCCTTGAGCGGCGCGCTGTGGATGAAATAGTTGAAGGGCGGATCGTTCAAGCCCTCGCGCAAGGCCTTCAGGGTGAGCTGCAGGGCCTCCGCAAACGCCGGCTTCTCACTGGAGATATCGAGATCGCCAAAGGATGCCACATGGCGCCGCGGCATGATCCAGGTCTCGAACGGAGTCCGCGCCGCGTAGGGGGCAAACACGACGAAGGCGTCGTTCTCGAACACGATGCGCGTCCCCGCGCTCCGCTCGTCGTCGAGCGTCCGGCAGAAGACGCAGGCATGCTGCTCCTGGTGGAACCTCCGGCCACCCTGCAGTTCCTCGGTAAAGCTCGGCGGGATCAGGCTGATGGCATAGAGCTGCGAATGCGGATGCTCCAGCGAGGCGCCGGCCGGCCGCCCGTGGTTGTAGAGGATCACCACGTGCTCGAGGTTCGGATCCTTGGCGTGATGGCGATAGCGGTCGACGTACGACTGCACGATCTCCTCGACCTGCCGACGGGGCAACAGTGGCGTCGGCGCAACGTGGTTGGGGCTGCTGATCAAGACCTCGCAGGCGCCGATGGCATCGCGCTGCCAGAAGCGACCCTGGCGCTGCTCCTGTCCATCCGGCTCGAGCCGAAAGGCCGCATACAGGTTCGGCACGACCCGCACCGACCACCCCTCACCGTTGGGCGTCCCGCCCGGCGCGCGGTAGGCGAGCACCTCCGGCGGCGTCATCGCCTCATGCCCGGGACAGAAGGGGCACACGTCGCGGGCCGCGACCGCCTCCTTGACTGCCTGGGTGAACGAATCGGGCCGCCTCGCGCGCTCGGTGGCAACAGCCACCCAGCGCCCCGTAATCAGATCTTGACGAAGCTGGGGCAGGGGCAAACTCCTGAGGAAGGACGCGAGAACGCAGTGTTCATTATGCCGTAAGGTTTACCGGCGGTGATTCCTTGCAGGACCTTTAGCATTGTCGCCGCCGACCCCTTAGCCGGCGAGTGCGGCGTAGCGGTGGCGTCGAAGTTCCTATCGGCCGGCGCCGTGGTCCCCTGGGCGCGTGGCGGGGTGGGTGCGATCGCCACCCAGTCGTACGCCAACACGAGTTACGGCCCGGCCGGCCTGGACCTGCTGGCGCAGGGCCTGTCGCCGCAAGCCGCTGTCGATCGGCTTACCGCCGCCGATCGTGAGTCGGGGAAGCGCCAGGTCGGCATCGTCGACATGCAGGGTCGCGCCGCGACCTTCAGCGGCGCGGAGTGTTTCCCGTGGTCTGGGGGGCTGACCGGCGATAAGGTCGCGGTCCAGGGCAACATCCTCGTCGGCGAAGCCACCGTGACCACCATGTTGCAGGCATTTCAGACGGCCACGGGCACGCTCGCCGGGCGGCTGCTCGCCGCGTTGAAGGCGGGCGATCGCGCCGGTGGGGACCGCCGGGGAAAGCAGTCGGCCGCACTGCTGGTGGTCAAGCCGGCCGGCGGGTATGGCGGCCACAACGACCGCTACCTCGACCTCCGGGTCGACGACCACCCGCATCCGGTTGACGAGCTCGAACGCCTCACCGGCCTCTGGCGCCTCCACTTCGAAAAACCATCCGATGACGACCTGCTGCTCATCGATGATCGGTTGGCGCGGGAGCTACGAGACGGTCTTCGCCGCCTGGGGTACGACCCCGGCCTCGCCGGCGAGCCATGGGATGATCGGGCTCGCCTGGCCTTCATCGCGTTCTCGGAGATGGAAAACCTCGAAGACCGGCTCCGCCCTGACGGCCGCACCGACCGCCAGGTGCTCGCCTACTTCCGGGAGAAACTGGCCTCCGCCGGCTCCGCGTAGCTCAAGCGGACGCCGATCCGGCGAAACCCAAGACTGGCATAAAGCGCCTCCGCGCCGGGATTCTCCGCATCCAGGAAAACCAGGGTGCCGCCGTCGTGGAAGTGCCGCTCGATGAGTGCGCTGCAGATGGTCGCCGCCACGCCCCGGCGTCGAAACGGAGGGTCGGTGACCACTCCGTAGAGTTCGGCCACCCCGTCGACGGTTCCCATCGAGGCGCGACCGGCAACCTGACGATCCAGCTCCCCGACGGCGCGCAGCGTCGACGCACGACGGGGGTCCGACTCGAGAAACCCGACCACCACCGACGGCGCCGCAAAAGGCCGGAATTCCTGCGGCTCACAGGCCATCAACGTGTTGAGAGTCTCGAGGACCAGTCCAGCGCGCTCCAGCGCCGCGCCAAGCTCAGGCCAGGTTTCCTCGTTGAACTCGATCCGCAACGGCTCGCGGAGGGCCCGGTAGCGGGCCCACAAGGCGTCGATCGCCGCCGGCAGCCGCTCGTCGAGCGGATCGACGGGCAGCGCGTAGTTGAAGCCGACCAGCTCGCCGCTCCGTCCGGGAATGGCGCGGAACGGTGGGATGACCTCCACCGACATCTGCGTGGCGGCCTTCTCGAGGAGCGTCAGCTCCCATTGTTGAAGCCGCTCGATAGTCTTGGTCGACGGCGGCTTGGGGGCCAGCGGTCAGGCCGGCGGCAGGTCGGTTTCCGTCGCCGACCGGGCGCTCAGCTCGCCGGCGAAATGGCAGGCGGCCACCTGGCCGGGGCGCCCGTGCGCGACCAGCGGCGGCTCGAGTTCGGAGCACACGCCGGGAACGCGCGCGATCGGGCAGCGCGTGTGAAAGCGGCAGCCACTGGGCGGATTGACAGGCGAGGGAATTTCGCCTTTGAGCGGGATCGGTTCGCGATTGGCCTCGCGACGCGGATCCGGGATCGGGATGGAGCTGAGCAGGGCGCTCGTATACGGGTGTTGCGGACGGTCGTAGATATCCACCCGGTCCGCGATCTCGACAATCTTCCCCAGGTACATCACCGCGATCCGGCTCGAGATATGCCGGACCACGGCGAGATCGTGCGCGATGAAGAGATAGGTGAGGTTGAACTCCCGCTGCAGGTCCTGCAGCAGGTTGATGATCTGCGCCTGGATCGAGACGTCGAGCGCTGAGACCGGCTCGTCGCACACGATCAGCGACGGGTTCAGCGCCAGCGCCTTCGCGATGCCGATGCGCTGCCGCTGGCCGCCCGAGAACTCGTGCGGGTAGCGGTTCGTGAAGTTCGGGTTCAGACCGACCACCCGCAAGAGCTCCTGGATGCGCAACTGCCGCTGCCGGCCGCGCGCCAGCCCGTAGTTGTCGAGCGGTTCGGCGATGATCTCGCCAACCGTCATGCGCGGGTCGAGCGAGGCGAACGGGTCCTGGAAGATGATCTGCAGCTGCCGCCGGATCTGCCGCAACTTGCCGCCGCGCAGCTTGGTCACGTCCTTCCCTTCGAAGAGGACGCTCCCGCCGCTGGCCGCGTGCAAGGCGGTGATCACCCGGCCCAGCGTCGACTTGCCGCTCCCGGACTCCCCCACCAGGCCGAGCGTCTCCCCCCGTCGAATTTCAAAGCTGACGCCATCGACGGCACGGACCACCGCGCCGCCCATGCCGCCGACGGGGAAATGCTTGTAGACGTTCTCCACTCGCAGGATGACGGGGTCGACGCGGCGCTCGGTCGAGGGACTGGCCTCGGCCACTTTCACCCGGATCCGGCCTGCTTGAGCTCGCTGGCCGCCTGATGCGACACTTCGCCCGCCTTGGTTTCGTCTCGCTGCTCCTGGGGCACGTTGCGCATCAGCACCCAGCATCGAGCCACCTGGTCGGGCGCCACTTGCTCGAGTGGCGGCTCCTCCCGCTCGCACTTCTCGACTTTGAAGCGGCAGCGTGGGTGGAATTTGCAGCCGGGAGGCAGGCGGACCAGGTCGGGTGGCAAGCCTTTGATGCTGACCAGGCGCTCGGCGCGGGCCACGTCGACCCGCGGGACGGACCGCAACAGCGACCAGGTATAGGGATGCTGGGGGCTGTCGAAGATCTGCTCGACCGGCCCTTCCTCGACGATCCGGCCGGCGTACATCACGATGATCCGCTGGCAGAGGCTGGCGACCAGCGCCATGTTGTGGGTGATCAGGATGATGGCCGCCCCCACCTCGCGGTTGAGCTGCTTCAGCAGCTGAATGATCTGCGCCTGCACGGTGACGTCGAGGGCGGTGGTCGGCTCGTCGGCGATCAGCAGTTCCGGCTCGTTGGAGAGGCCCATGGCGATCATGGCCCGCTGCCGCATGCCGCCTGAGAACTGGTGCGGGTAGTCCTTCGCCCGCTGGATCGCCTCGGGGATCCGTACTTTCTGGAGCAGCGGAACGACGCGGTCCTGCGCTTGCTTCTTGGAAAATCGCTCGTGGGCGCTCATCGCCTCGTCGATCTGAGTCCCAACCCTGGTCACCGGGTTCATCGACGTCATTGGGTCCTGGAAGATCATCGCGACGTCGTTGCCGCGGAACTCACGGACGTCGTCGTCGTTCATCTGGACGACGTCCTGGTCCTTGAACAGGATTCGCCCCGAGACGATCCGGCCGGGGTCCGGCACCAGCCGGAGGATGGAAAAAGCGGTCATCGTCTTCCCCGAGCCCGACTCCCCGACGATGCCCACCGTCTCCCCACGGGCGACATTGAAGCTGATCCCGTCGACCGCATGGACAATTCCCCGGGAGGTGAAGAACTGCGTCCGCAGGTCCTCGACCCGCAAGATAGGGGCTGCCATCCGCCCTATCTTCGCATTCGGGGGTCGATCGCGTCTCTCAATCCATCGCCGATAAAACTGAACGACAGCATGGTGATGGCCAGCGCCAGCGCGGGCACCAGCACCTGGTGCGGGTAGGCGAAGATCGCCTGGTTGCCGTCCGAGATCATGATGCCCCAGCTCGGGGTTGGGGGCGGGATGCCGACCCCCAGGTAGCTGAGGGTGGCCTCGAGGAAGATCGCCCGTGGGATGCCGAACGTCAGGCTGACGATGATCGGGCCGAGCGTGTTCGGCAGCAGATGCCGGAGGATGATCTTCGACGGCCCGCTCCCGGCGGCCCGCGCGCCCTCGACGAACTCCTTCTCCTTGAGGGAGAGCACCTGGCCGCGGATCAGCCGAGCGAGGTCGACCCAGCCGATGATCCCGATGGCGCCGAAGATGACGAACAGGCTCGGCTGGAAGATCGAGACCACGACCAGCAGGAAGAGCAGATCCGGGAACGCGTACCAGATGTCGACGAACCGCATCAGCAGGTTATCCACCCGACCGCCGAGGTAGCCGGAAACCAGCCCGATAGTCCCACCAATCAACAGATAGATCACCTGTACGGTCAGCCCGATCGTGAGCGAGATGCGAGCGCCGAACATGACGCGGCTCATCAGGTCGCGGCCGAGATAGTCAGTCCCGAGGGGATGCTGGAGGCTGAAGCCGGCATAGGAGTTGGCCACGTCCTGCTTCAGCGGATCGGCGATGACGTGGACCGCCACCAGCAGCGGCGCCAGCAGGGCGTCGAGCACGAGGAGACAGACGAAGATCAACCCGCCGACCGCGATCGGGTTGCGGCGGAAGCGCTGCCAGGCGTCCTGCCAGAGCCCGATCTGCTCGGGATTTTCCCAATCGATTTGCTCCAGCGAGACGGCGGCCGCGGCAGCCATCAGCCGAGCCTCACCCGCGGGTCGATCACGGTGTAAAGGAGATCGACAACCAGATTGGCCAGCGCCACGATCACCGAGAAGAGGATGGTGGTCGCCAGGATCATCGGGTAATCCCGCGAGCTGACGGCGACCACGAAGGCGCGGCCGATCCCGGGAATGGCGAACACGCTCTCGACGATGACGGAGCCGGTGATGAGCACCGCGAAGGTTGGCCCCAGCGCCGAGACGACGGGGATCAGCGAGTTCTTCAAGACGTGCTTGGTGACCACCAGCCGCTCGCGCAGGCCTTTTGCCCATGCGGTGCGGATGTAATCCTGGCGGAGCACCTCGAGCGTACTGGCGCGCGTCAGCCTGGCGATAAAGGCAATCGGTAACGTCGCCAGCGTGACGACCGGCATGATGAGGTGCTGGTCAAGGGCAAAGCCGCCGGTCGGGAGGGAGAAGTTGCCGCCGGTGATGCGGTAGAGCGAGACCGAAAAGATGATGATCAGGATGATGCCGAGGACGAACGCCGGCGTCGACGCTCCGATGGTGCTGAAGCCGACCACCGCGTAATCGACCCAGGTGTTCTGCCGCAAGGCGGCGACGACGCCGATGCCGATCCCGAAGATCACAATCATGACGAAGGCGAGCGCCCCGATCACCGCGGTGGGCGGCCAGCTCCTGAGGATCAGGGCGCTGACCGGCTGATCCTCGTACTGGAACGAGAGACCGAAGTCGAAATGCACCACGTTCACGAGGTAGCGCAAGTACTGGACGAGAAACGGATCGCTGAGACCGTACTTCGCGTTCAGGTTCCGAACGACCGCCGCCGACAGTTGCTTCCCTTCCCTGTCCCAGGGGCTGCCTGGGGCCAAATGCATCAGCACGAAGGTGATCGTGATGACGAAGAAGAGAACCGGGACCAACCACAGGATCCGCCGGATGATGTACAGGGTGAGGCTGACCCCTCGGCCCCGCGGAATCTTGAAGGAGATGAGGGCGCCCCGCGGTGGGGCGCCCTGTGCTACAGCCAAGTTTCTCTCTTTCTAGTGTGAGGCGAGCGAGACCTTACCCCAGAACCAGTCGCCGACGTTCGTGAAGTCTTGCGCGGTCGTTGTCAGGCCCTGGACATAGGGCTTGACCAGGTACATGTAGTTGCGCTGGTACAGGAAGCCGCCGCCGGCTTCGTCGATCAGGATCTTTTGCGCCTGATCGTAGAGGCTCTGCCGCTTCGTCGCATCCGCTGTGGTGTCGGCCTGCTTCACGAGGGCGTCGTAGGCCGGGTTGCTCCAGCCGCCGAACACGTTGCCGCTGCCGGTCATCCAAATGTCGAACCAGTCCTGGTCATCGGGGTAGTCGGCGCCCCAGCCGCCGACGTATAGCTGGTAGTTGTGCGCCCGGAGCCGGGTGGTGACCGTCTTGCTGTCGATGACGATCTGGTTCACCTTGACGCCCAGGTTGGTCTGCAGCTGGGCGGCGAGGAACTCGCCGATCTGCTTGTTGGCGGTACTGTTCCGGATCAAGAAATCGATCGTGATCTTGCTCGGATCACCGACCGCGCTAGTCAACAGGGTCTTGGCCGCCGCCGCGTCGAAGGCCTGCGTGGTGCCAAGGTCAGGCCGGTAGCCGTTCATTCCTTTGGGAATGAAGTAGGAGGCGGCGGTCGACCTTTGCTGCAGCACGTTGGTGACCAGCGCGTTGCGGTCGACGGCCTTGGAGAATGCCAGGCGGGCATCCTTGTTGTTGAAGGGCGCCTTCCGGGTGTTGAAGTCCATCCAGAACAGGGTGAGCTGCGGAACGAACTTGATCTCCTTGCTCAGCTTGGGATCGCCCTTGACCAGCTGGGTGTTCGCCAGCGGGACGGTCACCTCATCCAGCTCGCCGTTCAGGTACTTCGCGTAAGCCTGGTTATCGTCCGTAATCATGTAGTTGATGATCTTGGTCACAGTCGGCTGACCGCCCCAGTAATTGGTGTTGGGGACGAGCGTGATGTGGTCCTTTGAGACCCACTCCGAGACCTTGTACTGGCCGTTGGTGATCAGCGAGGTCGGCGAGGTGGCCCACTTGTCGGAACCGTACTGGTCCACGACGTCCTTACGAACGGGGGCCGACATCCAGAGGCTGGCGATCCACTTGAAGAACGGGGACGGCGCCTGCAGCTTGACGACGAAGGTGCTGGCGTCAGGCGCCGAGAGGCCGAGCCCGCTGAGGAAGGCCGGGATCTTTGCCACATCCGCCGGCTTCGACGGATCGAGGTTGAGATAGTTCGCGCCGCCCGCGATGGTGCCATCGAAGAAGGGATCGGCGTACGAGGCCGCGAGGCGCGGGTCAAGGATCCGCTGCCAGGCGTAGACGAAGTCGGCGCCGGTGACCGGCTTGCCGTCGCTCCACTTGGCGTTCGAACGGATCTTGAAGGTCCAGGTCAACCCATCGGTCGAGACGCTGTAGCTCGCCGCCGTCGCTGGGGCGGCATCGGACAGATCGGGTTTGATTTTCAGCAGGGCCTCGCTAATCGAGGCGCCGATCGAGCCCTCGTAACTGTACTGCTCCTGTCCGGGGTCGAGGCTGTTGGGCTCGGTATTGTTGTTAAGCCGCAGCGTCTGGTCCTTCGCCAGGTTGCTCGTGCTCGATGTGGACGTTCCACAGGCCGCTACGAGCAGCCCGATCACCGTAACGACTGCAGGCACTCGTAGCCATCGGAATCGACCGATTGATACATCCATGTACGTCAATTACCTCCCTTCCAGGGGTTGATGTGTGTCGGCGTTTTCTACCGTCGAGGAAGCCGAATCGCCCCAATCATGACCTACCTGATGTCAAGACATCAAGAAAACCGTCCAAATATTAACGTCTATTAGACGGAGCCCGCCTTTGGCGGGTCGCCGGCCCGTTACCAGCCGTAGGGATCGGTGGCGGCGGCCGAGTACTCCCGGGCCTCGGCGTGGTTCGTAATCGCCGCCCGGTAAAGGCGAACATACTTCTCGGCCGAGTTGGCCCAGCTGACGTCGGTCGACATCGCATTGGCCTGCAGCCGCTGCCAGAGCTGCGGCTGGCGGAAGCTTTCCAGGGCCCGTACCACCTGGGCGTAGAGGTCCCAGTGGTCGTAGGCGCTGAAGACGAAGCCGTTGCCGGTCTGCCGTACCGGGTCCCAATCGTCGATCGTGTCGGCCAGGCCGCCGGTGGCGCGCACGATCGGAATGGTTCCGTACCGAAGGCTGATCAGCTGTCCGAGACCGCAGGGCTCGAAGCGCGACGGCATCAGGAACATGTCCGAGCCCGCATAGATGTGCTGCGCCAGCACCGGCTTGAAGCCGATGGTGGCCGAGACCTTTTGCGGGTTGTCGCGAGCGCTGGCGCGGAACATCTCCTCGTAGCGGGCGTCGCCGGCGCCTAGCACGACCAGCTGGAGGTTCAGTCGCATCAGCCCCCACATGATGTTCGCGATCAGGTCGAGGCCCTTCTGGTCGTAGAGTCGTGAGATCAGGCCGAGGACCGG
>Ga0209220_1000623_pt1 | contig 11165 bp, 10 predicted proteins | sample BlaSpr_A8_OM3_M3_FD_187984 | JGI IMG/M metagenome (GOLD analysis project Ga0209220, IMG submission 187984) | Forest soil microbial communities from Thunder Bay, Ontario, Canada - Black Spruce, Ontario site 2_A8_OM3_M3 (SPAdes) (version 2) | ecosystem: Environmental > Terrestrial > Soil > Boreal... | reverse complement strand
CTTTGCCCAGTACGAGGAGTCGGTCCGCGCCCAGGTAAGCCAGGCGGACGTAACGGCGGCCTGGTTGACCCGGGCGCTCCAGCACCTGACCTTGAGCCCCGACCTGCTGGTGCAGCTCGGCCCTCCGGTCAACGCCCGGGCACCGCTCTTCCTCTATGGGGCGCCGGGCAATGGCAAGACGACGATTGCCGAGGCCTGCGCCGAGCTGCTGGGGGAACCGATCTACATTCCCTATGCGATCGACATCGAGGGCCAGGTGATGCGGCTCTACGACCCGCTGCACCACCAGCGGGTCAACCGGCAGCTGCCGATGAACTTCGACACCCGGTGGGTCTGCGTGAAGCGGCCGTTCGTCAAAGCCGGCGGCGAGCTGACAACGGCGCAGCTGTCGCCATCCTTCGATCCCTTGATGCGCTACTACGAAGCGCCGATTCACCTCAAAGCCAACGGTGGCATCTTCCTGCTTGACGACTTCGGCCGCCAGGACTCATCGCCGCGGGCCCTCTTGAACCGGCTGATCGTCGCCCTGGAACGGCGCATCGATTACCTCACGCTGGCCGGCGCTGGGATGGCAGTCGGCGCGCCCTTCGAGGCGATGGTCGTCTTCAGCACCAACCTCGAGCCCGGGTCCCTGGTCGACGAGGCATTTCTCCGGCGCGTCCGATACAAGATCCACGTTCCCGACCCGACGCCGGCAGAATTCCGCCAGATCTTCGAGCGGTCCTGTAAAGAGTTCGAGATCGTCTTCAACGAGACGGGCTACAACTACGTGCTCGACCGCTACTACAAGCCCTTCAAGCGACCGTTCCGCGGTTGCCAGCCGCGCGACATTCTCAACCAGCTAGACGAGGTGGCGTACTTCCTGGGGCGGCCATCGCGGCTGGACCCGGACCTCATCGACCTGGCCTGCCGCTCCTACTTCGTCCAGGCGTAGTCTCCCTTCTACGCGCAGCGAGCCTTTGCCCGACCTCCTTACGCTGGTTGGATCCAGGACCGGACACTTTCGGCTGGAGTCTGGTCATCACACTGACCTCTGGCTGGAGCTCGATCAGCTCTTAACGCGCCCGACACCGTTTCGGCCATTCGTCACGGAGCTCGCCAGACGGGTCGCGATGCACAGGGTCGACCTCGTGTGCGGACCCCTCAACGGCGGGGCCTTCCTTGCCGAGCTGATGGCATTGGAGCTTGGCCTGGAGTTCGCCTTCACGGAACGGATCGTCAGTCAACGATCGGGGCTATTCCCGGTCGACTACAGAGTTCCGCCGGCGCTGCGGGCTGCGCTCCGCGGCAAGCGGGTCGCGATTGTCGACGACGCGATCAGCATGGCCTCCGCCGTGCGCGCCACCGTTGCCGACCTCGAGGCATGCGAGGCCAGCCCGGTCGTTATCGGCGCGCTGCTCGCCATGGGACGGGGAGGACCGGAGTTCGCCGCGGCCAGGGGCTTACCCTTCGAGCAGCTTTCCGATCTGTCGATGCGGGCGTGGCTCCCGACGGAGTGCCCGCTGTGCGCCTCCGGGCTCCCGGTTGCCGACCCGTATTGACAGCCCCACCTTGGTAACTGTAGAGTAACGGTGAGTCATGGGTTACCAAGAGGTGTTCGAGGCGCTCGGGGATGAGACGCGGCGTCGGGTCTTCGAACAGCTTCGGCGCGGACCGGTGGCGGTTGGGGAGATCGCTCGAGTGCTTCCGGTCAGCAGGCCGGCCGTCTCCAAGCACCTACGGGTTCTGGCGGATGCAGGCCTGGTGCGATACCAATCAGCCGGGACGCGCAACCTCTACCAGGTCGATCCGCGCGGCCTGGTAGAGGTGCGGACTTGGCTCGACGGCTTCTGGGACGAGGCCCTGAGAAGGTTCGCTGAGCAAGTTCAGCGAGATCGACGAACGCGTCGACCAGGAAGGAGGAGGCAATGAAAGACATCGATAGCTTCGTCGGCCCCGTTCGGAAAGAAATCGTTGTCCGTTGCTCGCCGTCACGCGCCTTCTGGATCTTCACACGCGAGATCAATGCGTGGTGGCCACGTAGGGGGCATTCCGTCGGCGGTGAACGATCCGAATCGATCGACCTTGAGCCCCGCACAGGCGGCCGGCTGACCGAAACCCACTCCGGTGGTCGGGTAACTATCTGGGGCACGATTCTGCTCTGGGATCCGCCCAGTCGACTCGTGATCGAATGGCATCCCGGCCGGTCTAGCGATGAAGCCACTGAGGTCGAGGTCGAGTTCACCGCAGAAGGCACAGACACGCGTGTTGTCCTCGAACACCGCGGATGGGAACGGCGCGCCGATGGAGGCCAAGCCCGACAGCAGTACGACCAGGGTTGGGTCGGTGTGCTCCAGCAGTTGGCGTCAGCCGCCGAGCGATCGCCGCAATATCAGGTGCTGTTTCACCGGCCCGGAATAGCCTGGCAGCCCGGCGTGCCGTTTCGCGAGCAACGCGGCGTCGAGCATCACCAGGGCTTCATGAAGCGGTTGCAGGATGATGGCTTGCTCGTGGTTGGGGGCCCATTTCTCGACGAGGAATCGGGAGGCATGGTCGTGTTGCGCGCAGCGTCGGTCGATGATGCGACGCACCTCGCGCATTCGGACCCCTCCATCGAGGCCGGCCTGCTGACGGTCACGGTTCGACCCTGGCTGGTCCCGATGCGGAACCTGGACTAACCGCTAACTGCGGATCTGGTTGTAGAACTCGAGCTCCCAGCGCCATTCCTTGCGGTCGTCGGCGTTCCACCAGCTCTTTAGGATTCCCGCCTCGCCTCCGGGGAGCAACACGACCCGGCCGATGTCGGACGGGGTGGGCCACCCATCCTCCAGCGTGATGGTTGCGCCGTGCCGCAAGAGGAAGCTCATCGGTCCCGGCTGATGGCGTTCCATTCGATCGCCCCTGGCGACGACCTGGCCGGCCGCATCGGTGACGACGACCTGCAGTCGCTGCGGGGCGGCATGGACCAGGACACGATCGCCGGCATCATCCGGGTTGACCCTGGAGCGGGCGAAGGGGAGGCCCGTCGCGCCGGGTCCAGGAAGCCAGAGGTCCCAGGTTTCAAGCCGACCGGCCATGAGGAGGTTGTAATCCTTTTGGGGTCCAGACGCAATGACACCCGGGATAACTCCCGGGCGTCACTGCAGGAGGCGAGGCGTTCGAGGTTAGAAGGCTGTTAGGTGCGGACCTGCTTGATGAGGCGGTCCTGCGCCTCGAAAATGATGTCCTGAATGTCGAGGGCGCTCGGGCCCGATTGGTCCATGCGGTAGGCGAGCTGCGAATCAACCGCCTCAACGATTTGGCGGAGGCGCGCTTGCATCTCGATCGGCACTTCCATCATGTCGCTCTCGAGCAAGCGTTCCACCTGCTCAAGCGCCTGGTAGAGCGAATATCGAAGGGTCCGGCGCGCCGATTCCTCGCGCCGCAACTGGTTGAACCACTGATCCTGCTGGTTGATCATCCTGAGCGTGTTCCTGAGCATGGTCTCCCCCTAGCTCACAAACGAGCGCCGGCACGATGCGTGCCGTCCGGCGTCTGCCGCCGCCGGTACTTCCCCTTTTCCGCGTGAGCCTTGGTTCGCCTACCTCCCCCTAAATATGGGGCTTGACGATCCGATCCAGCACAATATATAGGTTTGCCGCATCATACCGCCGCCCTCCGGCGGTGTCAAGAACGGCTTTTCAACAAACGTTTGCAATTTGGATGCCCTTCCCCAGAGACACCCGGCTGAAGTCGAGAGGGACATAACGTACGTCCGCAGCCTGAACTCGTCCAGACGGAACATTTGTTGCGGGTCTTTATCCACCAGGAGCTAACAGACGGTGCATAAGTCCCTGTGGAAAAGTGGTGCAGGATCTCACGGTTCCGTCCGCCTCTCGTACTTTTCGAGCGTCGCATCGAGCGCGGAGGCAAGGTCGATGCCCAGGTCATTGGCCAGCAGCAGGACGATAAACAGGACATCACCGAGCTCATCGGGGATCGACCCATCGGCGTCCTTTGGCGCCCGAGGCTTGTCGCCGAATCGGAAGTTGAGCTCACGCCCCAGCTCGCCAACCTCCTCAGCCAGGCGTGCGTACTGTGAGAGCGGCGACCAGTAACCGCCCCGTTGTTTGATCCAGGCGTCGAGAAATCGCTGGAGGGCGGGGAGGTCTGCCGGCATCATCGGACGTTCAGCCATCAGTCAGATTGAGGGCAGGCGTTGCCGCAGCGTCAGGGCGTCGTGGAAGAGGTCGCCGACCTCGAGCAAACGATCGCCCAGTGTTTGGATCGTCCATTTGTCGGCGCGTAGCCGCGGATCATCGAGCTCTTTCCAGGCGAGGGGGGTGGAAACCGGTGCCCGCAGCGCGGGGCGGACCGAGTAGGGGCCCGCCAGCGTCTTGTTCATCACATTCTGCGTGTAGTCGATCCGAATTTTGCCGGTACGGCGCTTCACCTCCCAGACCTCGGTGACCTTGTCTGGCATCAGCTCGGCGATCATGTGCGCCAGCGTGGCGACGAAGCCGCGGCTTTCGTCCAGGGTGTAGCGCCGCTCGATCGGGATGTAGATGTGCAGCCCACTCTGCCCGGTCGTCTTTAGAAGCGCGCTCAGTTTCAGGTGGTCAAGCGCGGTTTTCACTACCTTGGCCACGGCGACCACGTCCTTGAAGGTCGCGCCCTCGGCCGGGTCGAGGTCGACCACGGACCAATCGGGGTACTCCGGTTTGTCCACTCGCGAGTACCAGGGATGCATGTCGATCACCGCGTGGTTCGCGAGCCAGGCCAGCGTCGCCACCTCCTCGATGAGGATCCAGTCTTTGAGGCTCTTCTGGTCCTGGTAGCGGAAGGTGGGGATCCACTCCGGGGCGTAACCCGGTTTGTCCTTCACCCAGTAGCTCTTGCCGTGGATACCGTCGGGATGCGGGTTCATGGAGAGCGGCCGGTCTTTGTAGTGAGGGATCATGACCGGCGCCACCTGCACGTAGTAACGGATCAGGTCGCGCTTGGTGTAGCGGTCTTCCGGGAAGAGCAGTTTGTCGAGGTTGGTCAGATGGACGGTGCGGCCGCCGATCTCCCAATTGCCTTCTTTCGCAATCGCATCGAGCGCTTCGAGCTCTGCGCTGGTGGCGCCGCGTATGTCCGTCTTGAGTTGCTTGGCGATTCGAGCTGCAGCACGGCTCAGCGGCGTATCCGCGGTAGCGGCCGCGGATGATGCTCGCTTGGTTGTCGCCGGCGCGGTCGTCGTCCTCGCCGAGGGCCTTGCCGGTGCACGGACGGCCTTCAAGGCGACCGTGGGAGGGGCCTTGCGCCTGGTGGTCGATGTCCGGGCACGCGGACGGGCAGCCGGGGTTGTGGGTTTCGCCTGCGGGAGTTCTCGGCGAACTTCCCTGGGGTCGATGTCGTCACGCAGCCCGAGGAAGACCGGCTGGCGCATCACGCCGTCGCGTGTCCACTCAGCGAACCGGACTTCGGCGATCAGGACGGGTTTGACCCAGGTCGGTTTCTCATTGCCACGAGGGGGTGTCCCGCTGAACGGAGGCTGCTTGACGATCAGCGGCTTCATCAGCTTGTAAAGCTGGGCGAGCGTCTTTTCGTCGAAGCCGCCGCCGATGTGGCCGGTGTAGACCAGCTTGCCTTCCTCGTAGACACCGACCAGCAGCGCGCCGAAATATTTCCGGCTGGCGCGGGGTTCGGTGAAGCCTCCAATGACGACCTCTTGCTGAAGGCGGGCCTTGATCTTTTGCCAGGCGCTGCTCCGCACGCCCGGTTGGTAGGGGCTGTCGCGCAGCTTAGCGACGATGCCTTCGAGTTGTTTCTGCTGCGCCGCTTTGAAGAAAGCCGTGCCCTGACCGAGTACGTGGTCGGAATACTTGAGGACGCCCGAATCGCGCACGATGTCGCGGAGCAGGCGCTTGCGATCCTCGAGTGGCACCTTGAACAAACGCTGGCCGTCGACGTAGACGATGTCGAAGACGACGTACTGCATCGGGTGATCGTCTTTGCCGCGATTCTGGAGCAGCTGGAACGAGGGGCGGCCCTCCTCATCGAGCACGACCACCTCGCCATCGACCACCGCCTGCCTTGCGTTGACGAGCCGGCTGATGGCTTCTAGCTGTGGATACTCGGCGTCCACGACGCGGCCGGCGCGGGTTTGCAACGTCACCTTGCCGTCGTCGATGAAGCTGACCAGACGGATGCCGTCCCACTTGACCTCGAACAGCCAGCGGTCGTCATCGAATGGCCGCTCGAGCAGTTGCGCCTTCATCGGGTCGAGGCTTTTCGGCATCGGGCCCTTTTCCGCATTGGCCAGGTTGATCAACCCGCCCTGGCCCTCTTCCCGGCGACTCGACCAGACCGCGTCCTTGCCCTGTTCGATCTCTTCCTTGGTGCGACCAGTCTTTACCGATGTGGTGAGGGTCTCGATGTTGAAGTTGGGATCGGCGCACTCGTCCTTCTTCTTGATGAGGAGCCAGTCTTTTTCCGACCGGGTCCGGACTAGGGCGTACCGCCCGCAAAGGCGGACGCCCTTGAGGCGGAATTTCACCTCGCCCCTCTTCAGCGACTCGGCCGGCGTGGACTCTTCGAGCTCGAAGGTGCCCCAGTCCCAGATCATCACCGTGCCGCCGCCGTACTCACCCTTTGGGATGGTGCCCTCGAAGTCGTAGTAACTGACCGGGTGGTCTTCCACGTGCGCGGCGAGCCGCTTTTCGGCCGGGTTCAGGGTGGGTCCTTTCGGGATCGCCCAGCTGACCAGGACACCGTCCATCTCCAGACGGAAGTCGTAGTGGAGCCTCGTCGCCCAGTGTTTCTGCACGACGAACCGGTTCTGACCCTGAGGCTCGGGTGATCCCTTAGGCTCCGGCGTCTTGCTGAAGTCGCGTTTCCGCTGGTATTCCGCAAGGGATCGCGGCATCGAACCCAGTTTGCCAGAATGATCGGATGTCCTCCGAGCTGCGCGACCGCGTGCTCGAGGTCGATGCCACCACCAGCCAGCACTTGCAGACCCACCGCCGCGAGCTGCACGCCGCGCCGGAGCTGGCCTTCAAGGAAAACGAAACCGCCACCTATCTCATCGAGCGCCTCGAGGCCCTGTCGGTTGACCGGCTGCAGACGGGCGTCGCCGGCACCGGGATCGTCGCCGACATCAAGGGAGCCCGGCCGGGCCGCGCGGTGATGGTTCGGGCCGACATGGACGGTCTGCCGATCACCGAGGCCGGCGAGCTCCCGTTTCGTTCGACCCGTCGCGGCGTGATGCACGCCTGCGGCCACGACGTGCACATGGCGGTCGCGCTAGAGGTGGCCCGTGCGCTGGCCGGCAATCGCGACCAGCTCGCCGGGACGGTGCGCTTTGTTTTCCAGCCGGCCGAGGAGATCGCCGGCGGTGCCAGGCCGATGATCGAGGCCGGCGTCCTCAGCGGCATCGATCGAGTCATCGGTCTCCATGTCTGGGCCGGGCTGCCGACGGGGCAAGTCTCGGTTCGGTCCGGGTCGATGATGGCCAGTGCCGACGGGTTCACGCTCGTCGTGCGAGGCAAGGGCGGACACGGGGCGATGCCTGATCTAACGGTCGACGCCGTCGTGATCGCTGCGCAGATCGTGACGGCCTTGCAGACCCTCGTCAGCCGGGAGACGTCGCCCCGTGCGCCCGTTGTCGTCACCCTGGGCAGCATCCATGGGGGGAGCGCCTCCAACATCATCGCCGGCGAGGTTGTGATCCAGGGGACGCTTCGAACCTTCGACGCCGCCCTACGCGAGCGGCTGCTGCAACGCATGGCTGAGCTCGCTGGCGGTATCGCCACCGCGATGCGAGGCTCGTGTGAGCTCCTTCTCGAGTCGGCAGCTCCGCCGGTGGTGAACGATGCGGCGATTGCCGGCCTGGTGGCGGAGGCGGCGAAAGACGTGCTTGGAGCAGGCGCGGTGGTGCCGTTCGAGCCGCTGATGGTGGGGGAGGATGTCGCGTACTTTCTCGACGCGCGACCGGGCTGCTTCTTCCTGTTAGGCGGCGCGCCGGATACCGGGCCGGTGCTGCATCACACCGCGGAGTTTCGGGTCGACGAGCGATGTCTTTTGATCGGCTACCGGGTAATGAGTGCGGCGGTGCTCCGGCTGCTCCAGCCGGACTAAAATTTCGGCTTCCGCTGGCTGGGGCGGACGCTGAAGCCGATCAGGACCAGGCTGACCAGGAGGCCGATCAGCATGCTGAGCCAGTTGAGCGGCAAGCCGGCGACCGCGGCCAGCAGCCCGAAGGAAGAGGCGAGCAAGGTCAACATACCGAGCACCCGGATGAAACGATTGAATCCGCTGCGGAAGGGGTGGTGAATCCGTGCGCGAAAACCGCCCAGGTTGCGGGGCAGCTCCAGGTCAGGCGACGACGGCTGCGCGAGGTTCTTGGCCAACTCCGTCTGGTATAACGAGCCGCCACGTCGGTACCCGTCACGCCATCGTTACAGTCGGCTGTCGGGAGCATGACGGGGGGGCCCCCACCCTGCACTCCCCCAGAGGGGTGGATTATTGCGAGTGACACCTATAATTTCGAGCAATGCCCACGGCGATTCGGGACGGACGCACCGTCGAGCAGGCGATGTCGAGCCAGTTTGCGTTCTGCTTCCCGAATACCAGCCTCGCCCAGGCGGCCAGGATGATGGCGCAGAACCGGGTGATTGAGCTGCCGGTCATCGTCGATCAGCGCTGCCTCGGTTACGTTTCGTACCTCGACATCCTCCAGCGCTACGTCAAAGGACTGCTCGGCGCTCGGGCCGCCGACATCGTGCGCACCCCGCTCCCCGAGGTCCGGCCCGACGTGCCGGTGTCGGAGGCCGTACGTCTCCTTAGAGAGAGTGGCCGGCAGCTGGTCCTCGTCACCACGTCGGCCGGCATGCCGGTCGGCGCCCTTACGGCACGCGATATCAGCCGTGCCATGGCCGCTGCCTGATGCCGAGCCTCAGCAAAGTCCTGCAGCCGATCGGCCAGACCTTTCCTGCCGATCGGAGCGCGGCCGACGCGCTGACGACGTTGACGGCGTCGGGCGGCGATGCCCTGCTGATCGAGAAGGACGGAAGCATCGTGGGTCTCTTCGGCTACCGCGAGGCGTTGGCGGCCTTCGCCGATGGGAACGGATCGGTGGAACAGTACATGCGCCGGCCGCTCCCCGGGCGCAACGTCGCGGATTCCCTCGAGTCGGGTGCCGACATCATGTATCGGGAAGACACGCCGGTCGTCCTGATGACGGAGGACGAGGGCCCGTTGTTCAGGAAGACCTCGAGGACGGTGGGCATCGTCAGCGCCTACGAGGTGCTGGCGGAGATTGGAAAGACCACCACCGACACGGCGTCCAACAAGGTCTTCGCCGGGCGAAAGGACCTGGGACTCAACGTTCCGGTATCGCCTTGCCAGCGCGCCTGCCCGATCCACCAGGACATCGCCGCCTATGTCGATTACGTGTCCCAGGGCCGCTACCTCGATTCCTGGCTGGTGATCCACGAAACCAACCCCTTCCCCTCGATGCTGGGCCGGCTCTGCAACCATCCCTGCGAAACGGACTGCAAGCGTGGTTGGGTGCAGGGACCGGAAAACGCGGTCTCGATCAAGTCGCTCAAGCGCTTCGCCACCGACTATGCATGGGCGCGCCGGGTCAAGATCGATTGGCAACGGGCGCCCGAGAACGGCAGGCGGGTGGCGGTGGTGGGCTCTGGCCCAGCTGGCATGACGGCGGCCCAGGATCTGCGGCTGATGGGCTACGGCGTCGACCTCTACGAGCGCGAGGCCAAACTTGGCGGCTTGCTGTCGGCGAGCATCCCGCACTTCCGCTTCGACCACGACCAGCTGCTCTGGGAGATCCAGATGATCGTCGACATGGGGGTCAACGTCTTCCTGAGCAAGAACGTCGGCAAGGACATCAAGGTCGAGCAGCTCCTCAGCGACTACGACGCCGTCTTCCTCTCGGTCGGGATGATGACGGGGCGGATCCTGCCCGTGCCCGGCTCCGACCTGCCGGAGGTCATCTCGGCGATGGAATTCCTGCGGGTGCGGTCCTACGACATCATCCCGGACAATTTCCCGCGTGGCGGTGATGTCGTCGTCATCGGCGGTGGTGCCGTGGCCACCGATGCCGCCCAGACCTCGATCAAGAGTGGAGCCCGCAAGGTGTGGATGGTGTCGATCGAGCCGGCCGACCGGCTGCCCGCCTTTGGCAACGAGCTGGTCGAGGCGCGCGAAATCGGGCTGACGCTGCACACCGGCGTGATCGTCAACGCTATCAAGGCCGACGCCAGCGGCCACGTCAGTGGCGTCGAATTCATCCGGGTCGACGAGACCAAGCTCGAGTTCGATCCAGAAAGCGGCAAGCTGCTGATCAACACGGTGCAGAAATTGCCCGGCACCGAGCATGTGATCCCCTGCCGCTACGCGATCTTCGCCTCGGGCCAGATCATGGACTTCCCCCAGGACCAGGGCGTGCCGCTGACGCCGCGCAAGCTGCTTGAAGCGGACACGGGCGGGCATACCAAAGTCGCCAAGCTCTTTGCCGGTGGCGACTGCGTCCAGGGTCCATCCTTCATCGTCGATGCAATCGCCTGGGGCCACCGGACGGCGCGCTCGATCAACGAGCTCCTCGGGGCCGCCGTGCCGCGCGACGCCAAGCCGTTGACGGTCATCGAGACCACCGACGACCATCGCGAAGCCGACTACTACCTACGCGAAGAGCCGCCGATCCTTCCGGCCGAGAAGCGGATGGACATGACCCCGGTTGAGCTGCCCTGGAACGACGAGCAGGCGATCACGGCCGCACTGCGCTGCTTCCAGTGCGACACCGTCCACCACGTCGACGAGTCGACGTGCATCCTCTGCGGGGCGTGCGACGATGTCTGCCCGGAGAAGGCACTCGACGTCGTGGTTTACGGCGAGAGTCGCGACACCTCAAGCGGCGGATTCGTTGAAATCTGCAACACGGTGCTCGGTGAAGAGTTCGGGGGGAAGTCCGGCAAGATCCTGGTCAACTACGACCGCTGCACCAACTGCCGGATCTGCGAAGATCACTGCCCGGTGAACTGCATCACCTTCCAGCGGGTGCGATTCCGCGACGATGCCATGCAGATGATCCCGCTCACCCCGGTCGCCGCCAGCCCACGGGTCGCGGCCAAAGCCGGCGTCTGAGATGGCGCGCGTTACCGTCAACGAGCCGGTCGGTGTGACAGCCTCCGACCAGCGCCGCC
>Ga0209220_1000622_pt1 | contig 11187 bp, 9 predicted proteins | sample BlaSpr_A8_OM3_M3_FD_187984 | JGI IMG/M metagenome (GOLD analysis project Ga0209220, IMG submission 187984) | Forest soil microbial communities from Thunder Bay, Ontario, Canada - Black Spruce, Ontario site 2_A8_OM3_M3 (SPAdes) (version 2) | ecosystem: Environmental > Terrestrial > Soil > Boreal... | reverse complement strand
CCCGCCCCCAGCGGCGACCCGCCGACCCCGGCGGGAACCGACGCCAGGTGGAACGGCGCGAGGCCGGCGCGCACCGAAAGCCCGCCCAGCAGGAGAAGGACGGGAATGGCGAGCGCCAGCGCCGGCGCCTGGTTGAACAGGACTGCGCGGATCGCCGTCAGGTCGGCGTTGCCGGTGGTCGCGTAGAGGAAGGCGAGCCCGGTGAGCACGAGCGCGCTCGCCAGCCCCCCGGCGACCAGCAGCCTGAGGCCCAGGTCGGGCCGGCGCAGGGCGACCATCACCGCGGCAGCCGCCGCGGCAAGCTCCAGGCCCGCCCACAGTCCGAGCAGGTCCGTGGCCGACGCCGCGACCATGACGCCGAAGGCCGCGAGCAGCGGCATCGCCACCCCGAACACCGGTGAGTCCTCCGCCGTCCAGTCCGCGGCGGCCAGCGCGACGGCCGCGGTGAGCAGTACAGCAGCCTTGGCGAACAAGGCAAAGCGATCCTGCACCAGCGCGCCGCCGAAGAGGGTGCCCACGGTCGCGCCGGCCCACAGCTCCACGCCGAGCGCGACCAGGACCACGACCGCCGCGGCGTGCGGCAGGTAACGCCGCGACGTGCGGGAAAGCCAGCCGAGGCGGGCCGAGGCGAGCACGACCACCGCCGTCGCGACCAGGAGCGCCTCCGGCAGCAGCACGAAGTACTTCGTCACTGCGCCGTCCCCGGGGTGGGCGCGGTGTAGGGCGACGCGATGTCGGAGATACCCGCACCCATCTGGTTGACGAGGCCCGGGTCGAACAGCGGCACCGCGGTGCCAGGGATCTTCGGGCCGCCCGGGAACAGACCGACCCACAGCAGCGCCCCGGCCAGGAGGCCGAGGTACCAGGTCTCGCCGAGCGACGCGTCGGACACGCCCGGGGCCTCGGTGTTCGGAGCGCCGAACAGCACGCGCCGCAGGAGCATGGCGAGCGCGACCGCGGTGATGGCAAGGCCGACCGCCACCGCGAACGCACCGATGGGCTGGTTCTTGAAAGCACCGAAGAACGTCATTACCTCGGTCGTGAAGGACGCGAGGATCGGCACGCCGAGCAGAGCGAGCGTCGCGATGGTGAGCAGCCACGCGAGCTTGGGCATGCGAGGTGCGAGACCGCCGAGCACCAGCAGGCTCCGCGACTGCGCGCGCTCCGCGATCGTCGCGCAGATGCCGACGATGAGGGCCGCTGCGAGGCCGCCGGTGAACAGGCTCAGCACGCTGCCCGCGATGCCGATCGGAGCCACCGATGCAAACGCGAGCAGGGTGATCCCGCCGGGGACCATCGAGAGGTAAGCGCCAACATGGCGGATGTCGAGCGACCGCATCGCGGCAAGACCGGCATAGCCGACGGTCAGCGCCGCCAGCGCCGCGCACAGCGGCGAGAGGATGTGGCCGGCGGCCGGCATCGCGCCGATCAGCGTGCGCAGGAGGAGGAACCCGCCGAGCCTCGCGGCCGTGCCCGCGACGATCACGGTGACCCCGATGGGAGCCTCCCCGTACACGTCGCGCACCCAACCGTGAAGCGGGAACAGCGGCAATCGCGTCGCGGCGGCGACGATCATGATCACGCTCACCGCCAGCTGGATGCGCGGCGTCAGCGTCGCCTTGAGCAGCGTGTCCATGTCGAAGCTCTGGCCACCGGTGACGCTGTAGAGGGTCATCGTCCCGATCACCAGCGCGGCCGTGCCAAGACCCCAGTACCCGATCAGCCTCCACGCCGCCGCCGTCCGTCGCGGCCCGCCCCAACCCAGGATGAGGATCGCGAGCGGCACCGAGGCCGCGCCCCAGAAGAGGATCAGCACGAACATGTCGCGCGCGACGATGGCGCCGGTCACGGCCGACTGCGCGAGGAGCAGCAGGCAGAAATAGGAGCGCACGCGCTCGCGCACTCCGATCGACGCGACCACCGAGGCGATGCCGACCAGTGACGAGAGGATCAGCATCACCATGCCCGGACCGTCGATTCCGAGGTGATAGGTGACTCCGATCGCGGGCAGCCACGAGATCTTCTCCTCGTACTGCATCGTCGGGATGAAGTTCTCGAACTGGCTGTACGCGATGAAGAGGATGAAGGTCAGACCAAGGTTGGTGAAGAAGGCGATCTGCTTCATCAGCGTGTCGTAACGACCGCGTGGGTTGGGCATGCACGCGATGGATACCGCGACGATGACGGGCACCCAAACCAGAAGGCTGAGGAGGAACGGCGAAGAGAAGATTCCCGCACCCGGCACGGGCGCAGGTGAGGGAGTCGCGCCGACGAATCCGATGAGGAACGTCATCGCACGACGCCCGGGCCGAGCAGCGCGAACGCAAGCGCAACCAGGATGGCGAGGACGACGACCAGCACGATTGCGGGACCGCGCCCGGCGGAGAGGGCGAGCTGCCCAGACGCATTCGAGAACCGGCCCAGCGCGCCGTCACCGGCGGGGATCCAGTCCCCCACCCGTCGCGTGATGTCCGTCACCGGCGCAATGAGGAATCGGTCGACCTGGGCGAACACGAACGACGCGCCGCGATCGAGCCACGTGCCGCCTCGCGTCGAGGCCGCGACCGACGCGTCCTTGTTGATCGCGTGCGCGCCCGCGGCCGCAGCGAAGCCTGCCAGCGAAACCGCGAGCCACAGCACCATGGCGCCCACGGCCGGCGCGGAATGCTTCTGCCCGTCCAGGAAGTTGAGCCAGCCGGAGATCAGCGAGGCCACGAGAAAAGCGCCCGCCGCCACCGCGAGCCAGAAGGGCCATGTCAGCGATTGGCGCGGGGCCTCGCGGACGCGGTCCGGCTCGAACGCGCGACGCCGGCGCAGCGGCCCGAACGAAGCGCTCATGAACACGCGCAAGCCGCACACAGCGACCACGCACACGGCCTCGCCCAGCGCTAGAGCAAACCTCGAGCGAGAGCTGATGCCTAGCGCAAGGGCCGCGGCCACGCTGAGCGCGACGAGCACCGCCGAGAGGAGCAGCGCAACGGAGCTGGCGCGCATCCGCCGCCATGCGTCGCCCATCTCGCTCAGCGCGTCGGTGCGCATGGCCGCGATGATCGAGGACAGCGCAAGGAATCCTCCGGCGCGCGCCGGCGCGAGCGCCAGGATTGCAGCCACACCGGCGACGGCGTACGGGCTCGGCGTGGTCCGGAAACCGTTGATCAGCACCGCGCATGCGACCGCCGCGGCCGCGGACCCCGTCAGCACGAGGATACGGCGCGGCTCATTGCCGACCAGCGCCAGCAGCGACGCCGCGACCGCCGAGACGGCCGCCGCGGCCACGCAGATCTGCAAAAGCTGCGGGCTCGAGGCGACGAAGATCGGCATCAGGCGGAACAGCACGACGATTGCCACCACGGACCAGGTCGCCTGCACGATCGCGATCGCCGCGGGCGGCGCTGTCACCGCCGTCTGGGTCAGCCAAGAGCCGAGCGGCCAAAGCGCCAACCGGCCACCCGTGCCCAGGAGGAGGAGCACGGACGCGACGACGAGCGACCGCACCGTCCACCCGGGGTTGGTGTGCAGGATGGGCAGCAGCGCACCCAGGTTCTGCACGCCATAGCGCGCGTAGAGCCAGCTGATCCCACACAGAAGGCAGAGGTCGGTCAGGAACGGCAGAGCGAGCGCAATCCGCGCCCGGTTCGCCGGCTCGTCCAGACCCCACCGGTGCTCCAGCAGCAGGTACGTGGCCGCGCCGCCGATCGCCCAAAACGCGAAGAGCTCGGCCAGGTCCTGGCTCAGCACGACACCGGTGGCCGCGAACAGCAGCGCGGTGATCAGCGCATGGAATCGGGCCGCGCCAGGCTCCGAACGGCCCATGACCTGGTGCCAGCCGAGCGCGCCGATGATGCAGACCTCGATCGCGAACAACGCGACGACAGTCAACTTGTCGGCCCGCATCGTCAGGTCGATGGCGAAGGTCTGGAAGTTGGTCGGCCCGCTGAAGGCGACCGACATGCTGATGTACTGGTAGGTCGCCTGGAAGGGCGTCCCGCGCTTCGTCAGGCCCCACGCGACGAGTACTGTGAGCGCGAGGCTGACCACCGCGCCGAGCATTGCCATCGCAGAGGCGGATCGGCGCGTCCGGATGCTCGAGATGGCGAGCAGGAACGAGACGAACGGCACGATGAGGAGCACCGGCACCGCCCAGGGCAGCGTCGTCGACGGGTCGAACGTAAAAAACCCCGCCCTGGTGCCCGACGCCGCTCCAGACGCTGCCGCGAGTATGTCGCCCATGTGGGCGAGCAGGCTCAGCGAGAACTCTCCCGGCCGGCCATCCCCACACCCAGCGCGACGAGCGCCAGCGACGCCACAGCCAGCAGAACGGCGAACTCCTGGCCGAACAGCTGGGGGCCGCCAGCCGCCCCGAACCTGGCGACGCCCACGAACGCCACGCCCGCGCCCGCGAACATCAACGGGACACCGGCCAGCGCGGCCGTGAGGTCGCGGCGCCAGGCCGCTGCAAAGGCCCCGACGGCGACCAGCGCGGCGGCGACGAACAGGACGGAAACGAGGCCCACGCTCATCGTGTGCGGTCCCTCACCCGCCACGCCGCAGCGCCGCCCGCGAGCGCTACGAGGATCAGCGCGGCGATCGCCTCCACGGCAAGGGCGTCGTGCTCGAAGAGCAGGCGGCCGATCCCGGCGGTGCCGAACGTCTCTCCATGGAAGATGGTCACGTGGGCGAACGCGCCCCGGAACGCGGAGTAAGCGAGCAAGGCCAGCAGCACGGCAGCGGCTACGCCGCCCACCTGGCGCCACACCGGGCCCGCGACCACGTCGAGGGAGCGGTAACGGGGACCCGCCAGCACGACCGCGGCGCCCGCGTAGCAGACCAGCGCAACGACCGCCGCAAACCCCGCGGAAAGCGTCAGGTAGATGGCGGCCAGGCCGATCGCCACCACGAGCAACGACGCCCCACGCATGTCCCGTCTCGGCAGCAAAGCGACGCCAAGACCGCCGGCCACCGAAACTCCGGAGGACACGTAGAAACCTATCGCGTGGAGGGAGTCCATGGACACTCCGTGGTTAAGGTGGCGGCGATTTGCCGGCTAAAGGTCGAAAGGCGCCGGATTGCGCCAAGCATACATAAAGCCGGCTCCGGCAATCGGCAGGCTCGCGACGGCCGCGACGAGCGCGCCGGTGCTCGGTCCGGGGCCCGCGGCGCCGAACGCGAACGCTCCGACAAGGCCCAGCCACACCACTCCGAGGACGAGCGCTGCCACGCGCAGACCGTCCGAGCGTGCGAGGGCTCGTGACAATGAACGCATGCCGGGAGTATCGCAGGCGCTGATCGAGTTCGCCAACCACAACCGCCAGCCGCCAGGCCCGGGGATCGAGATCATCGAAACCGACCGCTACCGGATCGTCCTCCAGCCGGACTACCCGATTCCGGGTCCCAACGGGGTCGGGTGGATCAGGTGCGAGGCCGGCGACGCCGACCAGGTGATCGACGAGGTGCGCAAGGCCGTGGCTCCCCGCCACCTGCCGATCATGTGGGTGACCGACCCGGAGACGCAGCCGCCAGATTTCGCGGACTACCTGGCCGGTCACGGCATCCTGCCGGAGCCACTGGCGCCTGCCGTCGACGTGATGGTCCTGCCCATCGACGCGGACGTCCATTCCCCTTCCGTCGAAGGTGTGGAGATCCACGACGCGCTGGCCGACGCCGAAACCTTTCGCCAGGCGGACGCGGTCAACGCCGAGGCCTTCGAAGACCCCGAGCGGGCGGCCGGCGCGGAGCAGAGGGCGGCGCAGGAGCGCCGGCGATCCAATCAGATCGAGGCGGGCAACCGGCGCGTGCTGCTGGTCACCGTCGACGGAGAGCCCGCCGGCAGCGCAGGCCTGACCCTGCATCCCCCGCACGCCGCGATCATCACGGGCGGCGCGGTCAGGGAGAAGTTTCGCGGTCGAGGGATCTACCGGACGATGGTGGCGCTGCGCCTGGAGATGGCCCGCGAAGCTGGAGTGGCGGGCCTGACCGTCTGGGGAGGCCCGATGTCAGCCCCGATCCTGTCAAAGCTGGGCTTCCAAACAGTGGGCTGGCGCCGCTTCTACCTGGACACAAGCACTGCCTAATTCCCTCTCCCCTTCAGGGGAGAGGGCCAGGGTGAGGGGCGAGGAAAGAAGCATCAAGCCAGCGACTCCACCCACTGGCGATGCAGCGAGTCGTACCGCCCGCTCCGGCGCCGAAGCTCCGCCGGCGCACCGTCCTCCACGATCCGCCCCGCGTCGATGACCAGCACGCGGTCGGCGATCTCGACCGTCGACAAACGATGGGCGATGATGAACGCGGTCCGCCCGCGCAGCAGCGTGCGCAACGCGCGCTGGACCAACCTCTCGGATGGCAGGTCGAGCGATGACGTGGCCTCGTCGAGGATGAGCACGCGCGGATCGGCGAGAAAGGCGCGCGCGAAGGCGACGAGCTGACGCTGGCCGGAGGAGAGCCGCACGCCTCGGCGCCGCACGTCCGTGTCGTATCCGTTGGGCATGGCGGCGATGAAATCGTGCGCGCCGATCGCTCGCGCGGCGGCCTCCATCTCGGCGCTGGTCGCGTCCGGCCGGCCGAACCGGATGTTGTCGCCTACTGTGCCTGAGAAGAGAAAGCTCTCCTGCGTGACCATCACGATGGCGCGCCGCAGGTCCGCGACTGCGATCGAGCGCAGGTCGACCCCATCCAGCGTGAGCCGGCCCTCCGTGGGGTCGTAGAAGCGCGAGATGAGCCGCGCCATGGTGCTCTTGCCCGCCCCGGTCTCCCCGACCAGCGCGACGATCTGGCCCGCGGGGATCCGCAGGTCGACGTCGTGGAGCACGGGCTTGTCCCGGTAGGCGAACGTCACATGCTCGAAGGCGATCGCGCCTTTGGCTTCGCGCATGACGGCTGGAGACAGAGGCTCCGGCACCGTCGGCGCCTCCTCGATCACGCCGGACAGCTTCTCGAGCGCGGCCCCTGCCGCCTGGAACACGTTGTAGAACTGGGACAGCTCCTGCATCGGGTCGAAGAACTGCCTCAGATAAAGGACGAACGCGGTCAGCACGCCAAGCGTCAGCTGCCCCTGGACCACGAGATAACCGCCGTAGAGCAGCACCGACGCCGTGGTCACGCGGCCGAGGAACTGGATCGCCGGACCGAACGTCGAGGCGAGCCGGTTGGACCAGATGTTGGCGTCGCGGAAGCGGCCGTTCACGTCGACGAAGATCTCCTGGTTCCGGGGCTCGCGGCGAAACGCGTGCACCGCGCGGATGCCGCCGAGCGACTCCACGTAATGGACGATCACGAGCACGATCGCCCGGCGGACGGCTCGATAGGAACGCGCGGAGTTCGAGCGGAACCATGCAGTCAGCACGACCACGATCGGCATCGCGATCAATGCCGCCGTGCCGAGGCGCAGGTCGAGGCGGAGAAGGATCACCGTGATCGCAACGACCGAGATTACCGACGTGAGGACCGACGTCAACCCCGTCGCGAGGAGCTCGTTGAGCGCGTCGACGTCTGACGTCAGCCTCGAGATGATGCGGCCCGACGTGTACCGCTCGTAGAACGACAGGGACAGCTGCTGCACGTGGGCGAACAGCGTGCGGCGCAGCTCGAACAGGATGTCGGCGCCGATGCGCCCGGTCAGCCGCAGGAAGGCGTAGTTGGCCGCGGCGTTCACGAGCAGCGCGACGAGCAGCGCGCCGACGATGAGCTCCAGCATGCCCAGGTTGCCGCTGCGACCCGGGCGGATGCCCTTGTCAATGCCGAGACCGACCAGGTAAGGCAGCGCCAGGTAGGCCGCGGTCCGCACGATGATGAGCAGCCCCGACAGGGCCAAACGGCCGCGGTAGGGGCGGGCAAGGTCGAAGAGCAGCCGGCGGCTGCGCCGGCGAAGCAGTCCCGCCACGCTCGGCGAGAACTCGTCGACCTCCTCCGCGGCGACGCCGCGCCACCTGTCCGCGTTGACCACCGTGCTCATGCCAGCGCCTTCTCCCGCTCGTCGTACTCCTGCGACAGCAGCGCGCGGTAGAGGTCGTTGGAGCGCATCAGCTCGTGGTGCGTTCCGACCGCCGCGACCGTGCCGCCGTCGATCAGCGCGACGCGGTCGGCCAGCGCAAGCGTCGACGGCCGGTGGACCACGAGCAGGCCGGTCACGCCTTTGAGGACGCGGGCCAATGCCTCTTCGATGATCGCCTCCGTATGCACGTCGACCGAGGAGAGCGGATCGTCGAGCACGAGGATCGGGGGAGCGCCAAGGACCGCCCGCGCCAGGGCGAGCCGCTGCCGCTGCCCGCCCGAGAGCGTGTAGCCCTGCTCGCCGACGCGCGTCTCGAGCCCCCACGGAAGGTCCCACACGAAACCCGCCTGCGCGACGTCGATGGCGCGCCTCAGCTCGCGGTCGGAGACGACCGGCCGGCCCATGACGAGGTTCTCGTGGACAGAGGCCGAGAACAGGATCGGGTCTTCGAAGGCCAACCCGATGTGCGACCGGAGCGAGCGAAGCCGGATGTCGCGCACGTCGACGCCGTCGAGGAGGACCGCCCCCTCGGCCACGTCGTAGAGCCGGGGGACCAGGTAGCTGAGCGTCGTCTTCCCGCTGCCGGTGCGCCCGACGATGCCCAGGGTCTCGCCGGGTTCGACGGCAAGGTTCAGGTCGCGAAGGATCCACTCGTTCGAGTTCGGATACTTGAACCCGACACTGCGAAACTCCAGCCGTCCGCGGGAGCGTTCCATCACGCGAGCCCCGGGTCGATCGGTTATCTCCGGCCGCGAATCGAGGACCTCGTTGAGCCGCTCGGAAGCGGTCTGGCACTCTTCGCTCTGCGACAGCACCCAGCCGATGGCGTCCATCGGCCAGATCAGCATGAAGACGTAGCTCATGAACGCGATCAGTCCCCCGATGGTCAGCCGGCCCTGCACGACGTTGATCCCACCAAGGAAAAGGACCGCGGCGAGCGAAAGGTTCGGGAGGAAGTTGAGCTCGCTCCATAGCAGCGCGCGCTCGTTTGTCGCGGCCAGGCTCACTTCGCGGATGGCGGCGGCCTCGCGTTCGAAGCGGGCCTGCATGAGCGGCATCCGTCCGAAGGCCTTGACGATCCTCACGCCGGTCGCCATCTCCTCGACCGTGGTCGTGATGTCCCCGGTGAGGTCCTGAAGCCGTCGCGCTATGACCCTGTACTTCTTGTGGAAGATGTTGCTGAAGAACGCGATCGGCACCATGCACAGAAACACGACGACGGCGAGCAGCCAGTCGAGCTGCACCATGAGCACGAAGACCACGGCGAATGTGACGATCGTCTGGAGGAACCAGATCAGGCCGAAGGCGATGAAGCGACGGACCGTCGCAATGTCGGCTGTGGCGCGCGACAGCAGCTGGCCCGACTGCCAGTTGTCGTGGAATGCGACGTGCAGGCTCTGGAGGTGGGCGTAGAAATCGTTCCGCAGGTCGGTTTCCATGCGCATCGACGCGACTCCCGAGAAATGGCGGCGCAGAAAGATGAACGCGAACTCGACCAGCGCGACCAGCAGCAGCAACCCCGCGGCCGGGACGAGGCGGCCGAGGTCGTGGTGGGTGATCGGCCCGTCGATGATGTACTGGATCACCTTCGGGATCGACGCGGCCGCCGCCAGGCTCCCAAGCTGCGACAGCCCGAAGACCACGACGAGCCAGACATACGGCCGCAAGTACGGAACGTAACGGCGCAAGGCGAAGAGACCCAAAGGGTCGCCTAGCTTACCGCTCGCTAGGTGCGGCCCGAAAACCCTCGGCGAGAGATTCGGCGATCCAGGTGGTCCAGATCCGGGTGAAGCGCCGAGCAGCGGAGCGAGCGCATCAAGTCGATGCGTGAGCGAGCAGCGCAGGCGCTGAACCCGGAGATGGGCCGCATGGGCGCCGAAGATCCGTCGACGGCTTTTTCGGGCCGCACCTCAGTGGGATCAGCCGGCGAGGTCGCGCATCGAAACCACGCCGACGACCTTGCCTCCCTCCACTACGGGCAGGTGACGGAAGCCGTTGTCGAGCATCGTGTGGAGCGCGTCGTCGGTGTCGACATCGGGCCCGATCGTCTTGGGTTCGGGCGTCATCCAGGACGTGATCTCGTGGCGTGCCGCGTCATGCGCCTGAGACAGCGCGCGCACCGTGTCGCGCTCGGTGAAGATCCCGACCAGCCGCTCGCCTTCCATGACGAGCACGGAGCCGATGCGATGCTGGGCCATCACGGCCACCGCTTCGCCGACGGTCTCCTCTGGGCTTACCGAGTGAAGGGCGGTCGCCATGACCTCGCGCACTTTCGGCATACCCCAATCCTATGCCGCCGCGGAGATGATCCCCCCGCCCAGGACACGGGTCCCGGAGTAAAGGACCGCCGCCTGGCCCGGCGCCGCGCCGAAGAAGGGCTCCTCGAGGGACAGGCGCCCGTCCGAATAGACGGCCGGGATGGCCGGCGCGTGGTAGCGAAGCCGGGCCTCGCAGGGGAGCGGCTGGGGCGCGTCGCCGTCGATGAAGGTCACCTCTTCGAGCGCGACCTCGCTGGTCGCCAGCTCCTCCCGCCGTCCGACCACGATGCGGTTGGCAGGCGCGTCGACCCGCAGCACGTACCACGGCCCGGGCTCGACCAGGTCGCCGAATCCGCTGCGCTGCCCGACGGTATAGAGCGCGGTGCCCTGATGCGCACCGATCTCGCGCCCGCTGGAGTCGACCACCGCACCGGCGCGGACGGGTAACCGCGACGCGAGGTAGCTGTGCGTCTTGCCGCGGGGCACGAAGCAGATCTCCATGCTTTCCGCTTTGTTTGCGACGGGAAGCTCGAACTCGCGCGCGTGCTCGCGCACATCGCGCTTGGTCATGTCGCCCAGGGGGAACACGATGCGGCGCAGCCGCTCGCGGTCGAGGTGGTAGAGCATGTACGACTGGTCCTTGGCGGGGTCCACCGCCGCGTGCAGCTGAGGCCCCTCCGCCCCATCCACGATCCGCGCGTAGTGGCCCGTGGCGAGCTTGTCGAAACCCAGCTCGATTACTCGGGCCAGCATCAGGTCGAAACGGACGAATGCGTTGCAGCGCACGCATGGGTTGGGCGTCCGGCCGGCCAGGTAGGCGCGGTGAAAGGGCTCGATCACCCTCTCGCCGAACTCCTGCTCCAGGTTCCAGCAGTAATAAGGAATGTCGAGGAGCGCGGCGACGCGACGCGCGTCCTCCACGGCGTTCAGCGAACAGCAACC
>Ga0209220_1000621_pt1 | contig 11193 bp, 7 predicted proteins | sample BlaSpr_A8_OM3_M3_FD_187984 | JGI IMG/M metagenome (GOLD analysis project Ga0209220, IMG submission 187984) | Forest soil microbial communities from Thunder Bay, Ontario, Canada - Black Spruce, Ontario site 2_A8_OM3_M3 (SPAdes) (version 2) | ecosystem: Environmental > Terrestrial > Soil > Boreal... | reverse complement strand
TGACTTCGTCGACAACGCGATCGAATTGCAGCGCATAAGTCCGGACGGAACCATTCAGGCTTTCTCGTACCAGGGGCTGTTCGCCCCCCAGCGGGGTGATCACGTCATCAGTCTTCCACCGGCCACCCTCGCGACCACCTCCTTTGGAAGCACCTACGGCAACAATGGGATCACCAGAAACTCATCGAGTGACCTGGTGGTGGTCGGCGGCCACACCACCGTCAACCTCCACGGCGTCGCTGTTTGGCAACCGAACAGCTTCCAGACGCTCTCGCTGGCGGGGGGCTCGAGTGGGCTCGAGGCCCATCTGACCTACAGCAACAACAGCGTGAGGGGCACAATCGTCAACCGGACTTCCGCACCGATTCGTAATCTGCGCCTTGTGCTTGGGAGCAGCCTGTCCGAGGCGAAGGTGGCGGATGTGATCCAGCCGGGACAGTCGATCAACGCCGGATCGATTGCAATTGCGCCCGCCTCGGCATCCTCTCCCAATACGATCCAAGTCAACGGGGGCTGTTCCGACACGTCCACTCAAGTGGGTCGTGAGGACTGTGTGCTCATGTACGCCGCGGCGCTCAACACGTATCTTCCCGGCCAGCTCACTCTGGTCGGCCTCGTCGAGTCGGTTGTCCCGGTCACAGTCGACGGCGCCAACCCACATCGCACCAGCATCGCGGCCTTGGTGGAGCCGGTAACGCTTGAATCGAGCGATTCGCTCGTCGCCGGTCTAGGAACGGCGCGTCTGGTCTCCGTGTATCGCAGTGCGCCGAACTATCTCGACGTGTACGACATCGATTTGCCGTCGCAGGTGCGGGGGGTCTACACGCTTAAGTATGTCGTGGGGCCGAACCCCTCCGGGCAACAATCGATCGCTCCAGACGTCTATGCCTGGTCGACTGGACAGTGGCGGGCGCTGCCTCTCAGCGCAAACGGCCTGTCGCGACTCCAGCCCGATGAGGTCTCGCACGGCTTGGTACGGGTGCGATTGGCCGAGGCTTCGCCGGGCCTGTTCACCACCTTCCTGTCGGTGACCCAGGGATAGCGGCGTGATCACGATCACAGGGCTGCGCAAACGCTTCGGCCACTTCCAGGCGCTCGACGGAGTGGAGCTCACCGTGCCCAAGGGCGAGATCTTCGGCTTCGTGGGTCCCAACGGCGCCGGCAAGACGACGACCATCCGTATCCTCGCCACCCTCACACGGGCCGACGCTGGCCGCGCGATTGTGGGCGGTATCCCTGTCGGCGAGGATCCAGCGGCCGTGCGGGCGCTGATCGGCTACATGCCGGATTTCTTCGGGGTCTACGACCGCTTGACGAGCGAGGAGTACCTGGAGTTCTACGCCGCCTGCCATGGAGTGCCGCGCCGCCGCCGTCGCGTGGTGGCCAAAGAGCTGCTCGAGCTGGTCGAGCTCGGAGACCGAGCCAAATTTCAGGTCGACACGCTGAGCCGCGGTCAAAAACAGCGCCTCTGCCTCGCTCGCGCCCTGGTGCACGACCCGAGCGTGCTGCTCCTTGACGAGCCAGCATCAGGGCTCGACCCACGCGCTCGCGTTGAGATGCGAGAGCTGGTCAAGGAGTTGAGCCGGATGGGAAAGACGATTCTCATCTCGAGCCATATCCTTCCCGAGCTGGAGGAGCTCTGCACTTGGGTCGGCTTCATCGACCGCGGCCGCATGGCGGCGGTGGGCCCGATGTCGCAGGTGCGGGATCGGGCGACCACCGGACGGCGGCTGCGCGTGGTGCTGTCGAGCGTCGATCCCGAATGGTTGCAGCAAGTTGCCGGCCAGATGACATCGATCGCCGGTGTGGTGCGCGCTGAGGTGGCCGGCGACCACCTCGAGGTGGCAGTTGGCGAGCACACCGAGGATCACGTTCTGCTGGCGGAGCTGGTCAAGGCCGGGCTTCCGGTGCGCGCCTTCGCCCCCATTGAAGGGGATCTCTCCGAAGCGTTTCTCAGCCTGACCGGAGATGGGCAGCCGTGAAACAGTTCTGGCTGCGATTCGTGCGAGGGCTTGACAACCCGATCGTTGTACGGGAGGGCATATCGCGTATGCGCACCTGGCGGGCGCCGTTGGCGATCACGCTCTACCTCGGGCTTCTCGGCGCTTTCGGATACGCGGTATTCGCTGTTGGAGTCATCTCGTCGCAGATCTCCCAGACCACGCAATCCGCAACCACGCTCGGTGCCGTCACCTTTGACTCGATGAGCGTCTTCGAGCTCGTCCTCGTCCTGCTGTTCGCGCCTGCGCTGGCGGCGGGGGCAATATCAGGCGAAAGGGAGCGCCAGACGTTTGACTCTCTTCTCGTCAGCAAGGTGAGCGCGTTCGGGATCGTGTGGGGCAAGCTGATCGCGTCGCTCGCCTACATCCTGCTCTTGGTCGTGAGCGCCATCCCACTATTTGCATTCGTGCTCATCTTCGGCAGCATCGAGCCTGACCAGATCTTGATCACCCAGGCGCTCATCGTCGTGACCGCGTTCACGGTGGGCTCGGTCGCGCTATTTTGGAGCGCTTTGTATAGGCGCACACTCGCGGCGACCGTCAGCGCATACGGTTCAGCATTCGCGCTGTACGGGCTGAGCGCTGCGGTCGGGTACCTATTGACCTACATCAACAACATCCGCTACCAGAACGCAAGTGCAAGCCTGCCTCCGGACTTGGGCATCCACCCGCTGGTCTACGGCAATCCATTCACGGCGTTCTTCACCCTCCTGGTCCCACAGGGCCCTACCTTCGGGGGCTCGATTCACCTCGGTCGTCTAGTTCAGCTTCTCGTCTTGGACGGTCGACCGGTGAGCCAGTGGGGCCCGGCAATCACATCGTGGCAACTCTCGCTGTATACGCAGGGAGCGCTGGCTTTGCTTTGCGTGTTCGGAGCGGTAATGCTGGTGCGCGGCCGCCGCGCCCTGCCGCTGCGCCGAGTCGCGGTGAAGGGTTCATGAACAACACCCAACGGTTGCTGCGGGCTGCCAGGGGAAGGATCGTCAGTGGCCGTTTGTTGACCTGGTCGGCGCGTGGACTGGCGTGCGCGGCGGCGGGCGGGCTAGCCGTCGAGATCGTGACGCGCGTGTACCCCGTAGATCCGGTGGCCCCGCTATTCGGCGCTTGCCTCGTGTTCGGTCTCGTAGTCGCGGCCGCCGGATGGGTTCGCGCATGGCCGGGCACGTTTCAGGTGGCGCGCATCGCGGATGCTGCGCTCGGCAGCCGCGAGCGTTTGTCGACAGCGGTGGAATTCGCCACCGCCAACGGATCTCTGGTCGTGATGCAGCGAGCGGACGCAGAACGCTGGGCGGCGTCGGCCGACCCGGGCGGCGTGCGAGATTGGAGAATTCCGCGTGTCGCGATCGCCATCGCAGTGCTGGCGGCAGCCGGTGCGGTCGCGCTGGCGCTGATGCCGAACCCGGCGTTGCAGGTCCTGCGCAACCATGGGGCCGCGATCGCGGCGCAACAGGCAGCCGCCCAGCGGGTCGATGTGCTCGCCAAACAGGCGGAGGCAACCAAGAACGCGGACCCGGCCAAGATCGCGGCTCTGTCGCAGGACTTGCACAAGCTGGCCCAGGACGTTCGCAACGCTCCCGACCCCGCGACCGCTGTGGCCGACATCAGCAAGGCGCAGCAAACCCTGGGCGCGCTCCGCGATCCCAGTCTGACGAGCCGCCAGCAGGCGTCCGCGGCGGCGGGCGCGCAGCTTCAACAGAACCCTGCGGCGAGCAAGGCCGGTGCGGCGCTTGCCGGACAGGATCCAAAGACCGGCGCGGCAGAGCTGCGCAAACTGGCCGGATCGCTCGCCTCCCTCAGTCCGTCCGAGCAGGCGACGCTGTCGCAGTCGCTCTCGTCGGCGGCAGTCGCTGCCAAGGACGACCCGGCGCTGGCGGCAAAGCTTCAGGCGGCTGCCGATGCGCTGGCCAAGGGTGACAGCGCCGCCGCGCAGGCCGCCCTGAGATCCGCCGCCGATCAAGTGGATCAGCTGGCGCAGGACACTTCCACCTACGCTGCCATCGCGCAAACGATCAACGGCCTCCAGGCCGTGAAATCAGGTCCTCTGGCCCAGGCGCAGGGAGCAGGTCAAAGTCAGGGCCAGGGCCAGGGCCACGGTCAGGGCCAAGGCCAGGGTCAGGGCCAGGGTCAGGGTCAAGGCCAAGGGCAGGGTCAGGGCCAAGGGCAGGGTCAGGGCGGGTCAGGCGGCACCGGCGGCCAAGGGGCAGGGGGCGGCTCGGCACGTGCGGGGACGACTCCGGGCAAGCCTGGCGAGACGATTTACGTGCCCTCGCAAGGATCGCCGGGCAGCGCCCTGGTCGGGCCCGGGCAGGGCAGTTCGCAGGGGACTGACACCCAGCTCGTGCCTTACGAGTCCGTCTACGGCCAGTTCCGCTCGCAGGCGCTGAGTGATGTCGATCGTCAGGTGATACCTGAGCAAGAGCGGGCGCTGGTGCGCGCGTATTTCGGAGACACGACGCCGTGACAGCGACCCACGAAGAGAAACCACAGACCGCGACGCTCGATCCCGAGCGCTTCCGAGACCTGGCGGATTCGATCGAAGCCGAACTAAGCAAGCTGATGGTCGGGCAGAAAGAGGTGATCCGCTTCACCCTGATCGCTCTGATCGCCGGCGGGCACGTGCTGATCGAAGGCGTCCCGGGCCTGGGCAAGACTGTGCTCGTCCGCTCGCTGGCGCGCGCGCTTCACCTCGACTTCGCGCGGGTGCAATTCACTCCCGACCTCATGCCCGCGGACATCACCGGCACGCAGATCATCAGCGAGGACGACAGCGGAAGGAGGCGGTTCCAGTTCCAGGCGGGACCGATTTTCACGAATCTGCTCCTGGCCGACGAGATCAACAGGGCAACGCCAAAAACGCAGAGTGCGCTTCTGGAGGCGATGCAGGAGCGGCAGGTCACAGCCGGTGACAAGACGCGTCCCCTGCCACATCCGTTTTTCGTGATGGCGACGCAGAACCCGATCGAGTTGGAGGGGACATACCCACTCCCGGAGGCGCAGCTCGACCGTTTCTTTTTCAAGCTCGTGGTGCCGTTTCCAGACGCTGCTGAGCTGGCCGAGATCGCGCGCCGCACGACTGGGACGGATGAACCTGACCTCCACCCGGTGGCGGGCGGCGACGACCTGGAGGCGATGTCGAGGCTGGCGCGTGAGGTTCCGATTGCGGAGCACGTGCTGGAGCACGCGGTGGCGTTGGTGCTGGCCACTCATCCGGATCGAGACGGCGCGCCGGATGAGGTGCGGCGGTACGTCCGCTGGGGAGCCAGCCCGCGCGCCCTGCAGACACTGGTCCTGTCGGGCCGCATTCGCGCGCTTCTCGCCGGTCGGTTCAACGTCGCGTTTGAGGATCTGCACGCGGTTGCCTTGCCGGCACTCCGGCACCGTATCTTCCTCAACTTCGAGGCTGATGCCGAGGGTGTGGGCGCAGACGTGATCGTCAACGCCGTGCTGGCCAAGCATGTCGGAACCTGAGGCGTCGGCAGGCGCGCTCCTGAACCCGGCCGACCTCGCGATGCTGGGCCGGCTCGATCTGGCGCACCATCGTCCGCTCGCCGGGCTTTACGCGGGCGAGCGCCGCTCGCCTCGGTTTGCACGCTCGCCCGAGTTCGCCGACTTTCGCCCATACACATCGGGCGACGACTTCCGGCAGATCGACTGGAAGGCCTATGCGCGCCTCGACCGGCTGCTGCTCCGCCTGTATGTCGCGGAGGAGGAGTCGAACCTCAACGTCGTGATCGATGCGAGCCTTTCGATGACAGCCGGCAGGCCCCCGAAGTGGCCGGCGACACTGCGCCTCGCCGCCGCGCTGTGTTTTCTCGGACTGGCGGCGATGGACCGTGTGGCGGTCGGAGTGCTGAATCGCTCCGGCGTTTCGACCCAGCACCTTCGCGGACGTGATGGGATGCACCGCCTGTGGGCTTTCATTCGTGATCTTGATCCGGCGGGCGCTGCAAGGCCCGAGGACCTTTCCCATTTGCGGTGGCTTCGGCACGGGTTGGTGGTGGTGCTGTCCGACTTCCTGGTCGAGGAGCCTTGGGAGCCCGCGCTGTCCGCACTCCGCGGGCGTCGCATGGAACCGGTCCTGTGGCAGGTGCTGGCGCCTGATGAGGAGCGACCCGAATTCTCGGGAGACCTCAAGCTCGTCGAGGTGGAGGCCGGCAGCAATCGGGAGTTGACGATCACGCCAGGCCTGGTCGCCGAGTACCGGCGCGCGCTCGGCGAGCACCGGCAGCGCCTCGGGCGCGCGGCGTCGGGCGGGGGTGGACGTTTCCTGCATACCGATAGCGCGAGCACGCTCGAGACAGCGATGGTCGACGGCCTTCGCGCGGGCGTTGTGGTGAGGGCTTAGGAGTTTGGAAGCGGACCAGGTCGAGGTCGATTAGGCGGTGCAGTTTCTGGTTCCTGCCGCCGGAGCGGCGCTCTTGTCGATTCCGCTCATCGTCCTGTTCTACTTCCTGAAGGTTCGGCGCCCCGAGGTGCGAGTGGCCAGCCTCATGTTCTGGCGTCCGAACATCGCGGACCGGCAGGCGAATGCACCTTGGCAGCGGCTGCGATGGAGCTTGCTGCTTCTGCTGCAACTGGCGGCAGCACTCGCCCTTGGATTCTCACTCATGCGTCCAGGCCTCGCCGGGGCCGAAGGCGTGGGGAAGACAACAGTCGTCCTTCTCAACGGTTCGGCCAGCATGTACGCAACAGACGTCGCGCCGACCCGGTTCGGTGCGGCGCAGCAGCGTGCGCGCGACCTGGCAGGACAGCTCGGCCCTGGACAGGATATGGCGGTCGTTCTGCTGTCGGAACATGCGCAGCTGCTGGCGTCACCGACCTCCGACAGCGCCGTGCTGCGTGCCGCAATCGATCGCGCCCATGCCTCTGGCGGGGGCGCCGACCTCAGCCAGGGCTTCTCGCTCGCCAACGCGCTGCTCAAGGGCAGGCCTGGCGGTTCCATCGTGCTCATCGGCGACGGCCACGCGCAGCTCACGAATCCACCCGCAAAGCTCGATGCGCCGCTTACATATGTGTCGATCGGCGCTTCGGATGCCAACTCCGCGATCGAAGCTCTGAGCAGAGGCGCCGACGGCACCGTATTCATCCGCGCTGCCAACTACGGGCGCAGCGGAAGCGATCTCACCGTGGAGATGCGGGCCGACGGCAAGCTGGTCGACGTGCTGCCAATGCACCTCGACGGAAATACGGCGGACCAGCTGCTCTGGCAGGGGCTGCCCGCTGGGACGCAGGTGCTGGAAGCTCGGCTCAATCCAACCGACGCCCTCGCCATTGACAATTCGGCCTGGCTGGTGACCGCCATCCCGACCCATCACAAGGTCCTGATGGTGACTGCCCAGAACGGATTCCTCGAGCGGGCCCTGAACCTTCGCCAAGGCCTGGACCTGACTGTGGTCAAGCCTGCCGACTACAAGCCTGGCGCGAGCTACGACCTCTACGTCTTCGACAGCTTCGTGCCCAAGGGCGCCCTGCCCACGCCATCGCTGGTAATCGCGCCGCCGCAAGGAAGCGGCCCCGTTGAAGCCGGCGAGCTCATCGATCCGGGTGGAGTGCTTCCCGCAGATCCGCGCGAGGCGTTGCTCAAAGATGTGGTGCTCAAGGACGTGCATGTACAGGCCGCGGCCCGAGTTACCGTGCCCTCCGACTGGCATGCGGTGATGACGGCGACTGCCGCGCCGCTCCTACTCATCCACGACGGCGAGCCGCGCATCGCCGAGCTGACCTTCGAGCTGCATCACTCCGACCTGCCGCTGCGGGCCGCCTTTCCGATCCTCATCCAGAACCTGGTGTCGTATCTGCTGCCTGGCGGCTTCGAGAACCAGGTGTTCGCTCCAGGCGCGCCGGTCACGTTGGTGCCCGAGCCGGGAGCGACGACGGTCGAGGTGCAATCGCCCGACGGACACGTGACGCGGCTGGCGCCGCCGTTGCCGATCCCGCCGTTCACACAGACGACGCAGATCGGCGTCTACACGGTGACCCAGGTCCTGTCGGACGGCCCCCACACGAGCCGATTCCTGGTCGAGTTTCAGGATCCGGCGCAGTCCCAGATCGCGCCCGGCGCCGCGCCTCTTGTAAATGAAGTAGCCGCATCCGCGGGTCAGCAGCCACGCGGAACGCTTGAGATCTGGCCCTGGATTGCGCTGGTCGCGCTGGCGCTGATAGTGGCTGAATGGGTGGTGTTTCTGAGGGCGTGATTGGCATGAGCGTTCTGCACCCTGAGCTGCTGGTCCTGCTCCTCCTGCTTCCGGCGATGTTCATCGCCTGGCGGCTCTATCCGCCGCCACTGCGGCACGGCCGGAGCCGTTTCGCACTCGGGCTCAGGTTGGTCGCGGTCCTGGTCTTGGTCTTGGCGCTGGCCCAGCTCCGGGTTTCGAACGAGCCGCAGCGCAGGGTGCTCGTCGCGGTGGTCGATCTCTCCGCGAGCGTGCGCGCGAGCCAGGAGCAGGAGGCGCAGGCCGTGCGCGCGTTGCAGTCGGCGAAAGGCGCCGACGACCTCTTCGGTGTGGTCACGTTCGGGCGTGACGTACAGGTCGAGCTGGCTCCTACGCTCACACCCGATTTCACCGAGTTCCAAACTCAACCCGACCCCAGCTACACCGACATAGCGAGCGCCCTTCAGCTCGCGGCCAACCTCGGACCGGAGGGGTACGCGCGCCAGGTCGTCCTCATCGGCGACGGCCGGCAGAATCTCGGCGACGCCGCGACTGCGGTGGCTGCACTACACGCTCAGGGGGTTCGCGTCGATGTGCTGCCCGCAGGAGCGCCTCCCACGGCCGAAGCGCTGGTGATCGGCGTCGATGCACCCACGGAGATGCGCGCCGGACAGACCGCGATCGTCACCGTTCGGCTGAGTTCGACCCAACCGGCATCGGGCCAGCTGGTGTTCGCTGTGGGCGGCCACGAGCTCGAAGCTCGCAATGTCCAGCTGCCTGTCGGAGTTTCGACCCAAACCTTCAGCCTGCCGTCGCTCGCCGCCGGGCTCTACGACGTCCGCGCGGAGCTGAACGTCCAACCTGACACGTACTCCGAAAACAACATTGGCGAGGCCGTGATCCGAGTGCTGGGCAGGCCCGCGGTGCTGATACTCGAGGGCTCCGACGGCGAAGGCGCGAACATCGAGAAGGCATTGATTGCGGGCGGCATGAGCGTGGATCGCAAACCTGCCCGCGCGACCCCGACCGATCCCGCCCAGCTAGGCCGTTATGACTCGATCGTGGTTGTCAACGCGCCCGCGGATGCCTTTCCCCCAAACGGCATGGCCGCGATCCAGCGTGCGGTGCGAGACCTTGGCCGAGGCCTGGTCACCATCGGCGGGGCCTCGTCTTACGGGCCCGGCGGATGGCAGGGGACGCCGTTGGAGACCGCGCTGCCGGTGAGCATGGATCTGCCCAACCGCAAAGAGAAACCCAAGGTCGCGGTGGTGCTCGTGATGGAGACCATGGAGGACCCGCGTGCCGACCAGGTCGCACTCGGAGCGGCCCAGGCCGTCATCGACAAGCTGTCGCCGACGGACAAGGTTGAAGTGACCGGGGGCAAGCTGTACGGCTCGGGCCCGGTCGACTATCTGGTGCCGATGCAAGCGGTTACGGACAAGAAGGCCATCGACGCCAAGTTGAGCGGGTCAGGGCTCGGCGACCCGCCTTCGTACATGCCGTACCTGCAGGCCGCTGAGGCGGACCTGCTCAAGACGGACGCACCACTCAAGCACGTCGTAGTCCTCGGCGATGGGGATGCGCAGGGATTCGGCGCGGGCGGTGAGACAGCCACCATGCAGGCGCTCTTGGCGCGCATGCAAGGCGAGGGCATCACGACCTCTTCAATCGGCATCAACACCCACGGGCAGAGCGCGTTGATGGCCTACATGTCCGACATCGCCCGTTTCGGCGGCGGCCATTTCTACGAGTCCAGCGATCCCTCGCAGGTGCCGCAGCTCTTCCTCAAGGAAGCGCAGGTGGCCCTGCGACCGTGGTTCGAGCAAACCCCTTTCTTCCCGAAGCTGACGTCGTCCGGGGATCTGCTCAGCGGCGTGCCGCTGGACGCCTTCCCGCAACTCGGAGGCTATGTCGTGACGACGCCAAAATCCAATGCCGACGTCTACTTCGAGAGCCCCAAGGCGGATCCGGTCTTGGCGGCGTGGGAGTATGGCCTCGGTCGCTCGGTTGCCTGGACCAGCGATTCGACGGGCCGCTGGACCGGCGGCCTGCTCACCTCGTCTGCGGGAGGCACGTTGTTCGCACGGCTGGTCGAGTGGACCCTGCCCACGGCGGCGCCATCGGCGCTGCGCCTGGAGGCCTCACCCAGCGGTGACACGCTGGTCGTGACCGCCTCCGGTGCGTCCAGCGGCGGCGTGCTTCAACTCTCCGTGCTGGCTCCGGACCTGACCGGCTCGACGACGCAGCTGGCCGGCATCGGTCCGGGCCGCTGGCAGGGTACCGTCGCGGCGACAACCGTCGGAACCTACGTCCTGCACGCGGTTCTCAAACAGGGCAACGCGGTGGTCGCGCAGTCCGAGTTGGCGGTGAGCGTTCCGTACTCGGCTGAGTTCGTCAACCTCGGTCGCGACGATGGGTTGCTGCGTGAGCTGGCGGCGGAAGGTGGAGCCCTCTTGACGTCACCGGCTGCGGCATGGAAGCTGCCGCCGGTCTCCGTCCCGGTGAGCACGGAGATCTTCTGGGCGCTGCTGCTGATAGTTGTCATTCTCTGGCCTCTGGATGTGGCGCTGCGCCGCGTCGTGCTGAGCCCACGGCAGTTCGTAAGCGTGCTTGGCGCTTTGTCCCGACGCAGGAGACCAGCTGACGTGACTATGGAGGTGCCGCCTGAGCTGGTTCGCCTGCGATCACGTGTCGCCGGTTATCGCCGGCGCGGAACCAACTCGCCACCACTGGTGATCGCAGCAGCGCGCGATGACGAACGTGTCGACCGTGTGACTGAAGAGCCGGTCGAGCCGCCGACCGAAGAGGCGGCACTGTCGGCACGCCTACTGGAAGCGCGCAGGCGCCGCCGCGAACGAGGCGGCTGAGCGAAGGCAGACTTGAAATCGTGTAGCAACGCCGGCGCAACACCGTGCTAGGTGGCGGCACTCAACGGCACTCAGCGAATAGGAAATCGGTGTTCTGAACGGGGCGCAGCGATCTGTTAACCGAAAGGTTCAGGGTTCGAATCCCTGTCCCGGAGCCAATTCGCCATTTTGCCT
>Ga0209220_1000619_pt1 | contig 11217 bp, 6 predicted proteins | sample BlaSpr_A8_OM3_M3_FD_187984 | JGI IMG/M metagenome (GOLD analysis project Ga0209220, IMG submission 187984) | Forest soil microbial communities from Thunder Bay, Ontario, Canada - Black Spruce, Ontario site 2_A8_OM3_M3 (SPAdes) (version 2) | ecosystem: Environmental > Terrestrial > Soil > Boreal... | reverse complement strand
GTCTCCGACATCTTGATTCGCGCCATCGCCCTCGCCCGCGACTGGTCCATCTTTGCCACCGACCCCGATTTCAAGCCCTATGCCAGAATCCTCCCCCTCAAATTGCACACGCCGCGAAGGTAGCTGCGCCGTGTGCCCCGGCATTTCTTGCCTTTTGTGGCCCCCCAGCCCCGTTTTTTGTAAGTATTGCAGCTAAAGGATTTTGCCCTGCCGTAAATCTTTTGTTTGCAACACTTGCGGGGAACTGCATAAGTATTGCAGGTAAAGGAGTTAGAGGAGCGAGCTAGTCGAGAAAGACGGGTTGGCACCGGAAAGAATGGCAAAGAAGTATCTGTCCTTGTTAAAGTCCTCAAAAACAGGGCGTGTGGCCGACGCTTGGTATGCCAAGGGAAGAAGCAAAGATGCCGACCTCCCGACCGAGTCGGGACAAGTGCCGGGACACCGCTACGGGGAACGGAGATCGCAGGGATCTCAGTACGACATCGGTCCGACTTCTTTTTCGACCTCGGCAATATCCACCATGACGATGGCGTCCCACGGGCAGCCATCCAGGAAGCACCCGTCCGGACCCTTGCTGAGGCACTTCTTGCACCCGATGCACTGGAGGGGGTCGATCTGGATGCGCCCGAACGGCGGATTGTCCTCGTCCGGCACCCAGAACATGCAATCTTCCACCGGGCAGTATTCGACACAGGCCGGCGATCCCGCGCAGCCCGTGCAGCATTCGATGATGACGGCGAGTTCTTTCGGCTTCTTCTTGCGCGCTGTGGTGATGCCCTTGGAGCGGGGCTCCTGCTTAAGCTCGTCGGGCACCATTCCAGGGGCTTTGACAACTTGGGGTTCGGCGGCCATGGCCGGGATTATATCTTTGATTTCTGCGTTTTGTAACTAGTGCTGCTCGCCCAGTTTTTTGTATAGGGAGCGGCCCGAACGGGAGCGCGTGAAAAATTGGAGACTATTGCGTGATCCCGATCTATCGGATTTACCTGTGCTTCGCCAAAATTCTATACGCACTGAAAATAGCGCGATTCCCTGCCGCGACGGCTGTCCCATCCAGGTTATTCCTTCATCCCCGAGCGCCAAGATTCTCTCTCAGGGGAATGCCCGCACGGCGTACCTGTATATATAAGGATGCAGGAACCCGAACGTTTTCGCGACGCTACGTTGGTTCGGATTAGGCAGCCCCATCGTACCGGTGGTGCAGCCCTCCCAGTCGCACATGAGAAAGGACGCGACCTGAGGCTATGGTGGGAGTTCTGCCGTTTGGCGTTCCCTTCCCGAGTCCGAGATGCGTGCGGTCCTCGTGGTAGTAGCGAATATACTCACAGAGCAGGCGTTTCAGGTGGCGTTCTTCAACTGCGATGATGTGATCCATGAGATCACGCCGGCAACTCCCTACCCAACGTTCTGCAACCCCATTCTGCCAAGGACTTTCGAACGAAGTGCGGACAGGATTCACCCTCAGGGATCGAACCGCTGCAGGGACTTCCAGTCCATACTTGGCATCACGATCAAAGATAACGAACCTCGGAGCGGATCCAAATGGAAATGCTTCTCGCAACTGCTGGACGATCCACAAGCTTGTCGGATGCTTTGTGACATTGAAGTGCAGGATACGCCGACGATCGTGACTGATGACGAAAAAGCAATAGAGCACGCTGAAGGTGATCGTCGGAACAGTGAAGAAGGTCATCGCGGCAATCGCTTCCCGGTGATTGCGGAGAAAGGTAAGCCAGCGCTTGGCCGGCTCTGGATTTCGAAGTTCCCGTTTCATCCAACGAGAGATCGTTCGCTCAGAGACATCAACACCGAGCATGAGAAGCTCGCCATGGATGCGTGGCGCTCCCCACGTTGGGTTCTCAACGACCATTCGGAAGATCAATTCCTGAACTTCCTTCGACGTCTGTCGTCTCCCGACGGGCTGCCTGACCTTGGAGATCAGCTTCCAGTACAAACGGAATCCGCCCCTATGCCAGCGCACCACGGTTTCCGGCGTGACCGCAATGAGGGATTGTTGCCATCCGGACCAGAATCGGCGGACGGCGACCCAGAAGAGCTTGTCGACCAGGTCTAGTCTTGGCCGCGGATGCCGACGTTTCAGGACGGCGAGTTGTTGACGTAGCACCAGATTCTCGAATAGGAGGCTCCGACGCGCGCGCAAGAGACGAACCAGCGTTCCGAGGCACAGGCCGATGAATCGAAACATGGCTAGGAGTTATAACAGAACGGTGGCGGGAGGGCGGCTATGTCACTGATTTCAAAGTCGGCCAGAGTTGTGGCGAACCACAGCTCTTAATTTTGGCGAGCCACAGGCAATAAGAAGATTCAACCGGGCCGCTCTACGACGGTCAGGCAACCATGCGAAATCATTGAGGCGCGAGCAAGGGAAAAGCAGAATGCGGCGACCCTCCGCGCAATCCAGTGGAACCCCGAATAATGAGACCGGTCTCCACGTGGTACTCGTGTCCCTTGCGCGACTTTCCATTAATGAGGGCGGTCAGCGCGCTAAATGCTTTTTCGGCCACCTCGGTGCGCGACAATCTAATGGTAGTGAGAGCAGGTTGAGTGAACTGGCTCAGATAAATATCGTCAAAGCCAACCAAGGAAATGTCCTCTGGGATCCGCAAATTCGCGTTGTATATCGCGCGCAGCGCGCCGATGGCAGTCAGGTCGTTGGATGCCAAGACCGCTGTGGGTCGTTTAGGAAGCGCGAGCAGGCGTTCCATTGCTGCTTCGCCTCCGTCAATTTTGTGGTCCCCTACCTGGATCAGGTTCTCATCCGGAAGCATTCCAAGGAGTCCAAACGACTCGAGGAAGGCTGTACGCCGAGTAAGCGCAGAACGCAATGTTAAGGGACCGCTGATGAAACCAATTCGCTGGTGCCGCAGCTGGACCAGGTGCGCCATTGCTGCACGAATGCCTTTCCCATAGTCCACTCTGATATTGCTGATACGCGAACGAACTTTACCGGTATCTAGGAAGACGATGGGAATTAAGCGCTTTTCCAATTCGGCGATAAGCCCTTCTTCCATTTCCGAGGTCATTATGCCGACACCGTCCACCTTCCGTTCCAGCATGCGATGAACACAGTGGGACATCCGTTCTGGATCATAGTTGGTGTTGGCCACTAGAACTTCCAGACCCTTCTGCAGAGCCATTTCTTCGAAGCATTTTACCAATTCAGGGAAGAAAGGATTGACAATGTCGGAAATGATGAGGCCCAATAGCTGACTTCTTCCGGAGACGAGAGCGCGGGCGTATCTATTAGGGTGGTAGCCGAGGGCTCGGACGACATTCCACACCTTGTCGGCAGTCTTCGGACTGACGATGCTACTGCCGTTGATGGTGCGGGAGACAGTAGCTGTGGATACTTTGGCTCGTTTGGCGACTTCGGTTATGTTCATAAGGGAAAAAGAGCATGTTGAAAGAAACATTATATCGAAAAGGAAGGTACACTACTTGGCGCATAGTTATTCGCTCCGGTCCTCTTCTTGGCCGGCAGACGATGCCTTTTTCTTTCACAGAAACCGAATTAAGCTAGTTCAGGAAACGCCGTAATTCTCAGTTTTGCCGCCCCGTATGGAACCAGCGTCAGCATCTCCTCCGGCTCGCTGCTAGCCGTTGGACTCTGCGGCAATTCTCCGGCTACGCCCTGAGTCTCCTGCCACTCTCGCACCCTCCTCCCTTTAACTTCTATCCGCACGGGCGCGCCCTTCAATGTAAAGACATCATTGTCGGCATTCTGCTCCGTCACCTTCAAGGCAGACTCGGCTGTCCTTTCATTGACTTCCAGCGCGTAATTCCAAGTCGACTTAGGTTGAACTTCCCAATCCGCCGTCATGCCGCGCGTCCGAAGCTTATTCCAATCTGCCGCGACGTTAAGTGAAAAAATAATGGGTCCCCGCTCCACCGCAACCGAGTTGTGATACCAGCGCGTCACACGAGGTCTCATCGGGAATTGAATCTCCACCCGATCGCCTGCTTTCCATTGGCGATTCAGAACTGCGAAACTTCCAGAGCGCCCTCCTTCCGTGGCCTTTCCATTGACACGGATACTTGTGTTGTCTGCCCAATGTGGGATCCGCAAGTGCATCGGGAAATGCACCGGATGTTCCGGTCGAACGGAAAGCACAACATCATCACGGAACGGATAAAACGTTTCTTCGTCTATGGTCACCGGCACACCGCCCCCAACTGTCGCTCGCACTTCGCAGGGTGCGTAGACCGTCGCAGCCAATCCTCCGTTTGCATCCGCCATCCACAGGCTCGCCGTAATTTTCGGCCAACCCTGGTGCATGTTCGCGGTGCAACAACCAAAATTAGGTTCGAGCCCATACAAATTGGACTCCGGGCCGTTGGTCGTCCAGGGGCGTTGGCTGAGGCTACATCGGATCTGATTTGGTTCCTGGTCGTACTGATGCGCCCACATGTCGTCCGTCAGCGTCCCGGGCAATGCGTTATAGGCGATCTTTTCCAGGCGGTCGCCCAAAGCTGCACTGCCAAGAATCCCCAAACTCTGCTCGAGCGAAAACATCTGCTCGACCACCGCGCACAACTCAACCCCCTGCGACGGATTCGTGCCCGCCAGGTGTTCGTCCGCGCTGAACATACCATTGGGAATCCCATGATGCCGGTCGAGCGCGTCAAGTTGCTGCTGAACACCGTCGCGATCGCCATCCTGTTTCGAAAAAAGCCACCACAGCGCGGATGACTTCAGCCCCATAGCATTATTAACGCCATGCGTTTGCATGGCTAGCTCGGGCGGCGCCGTGCCTTCCTTCAATCCCAGCTCTTGTGCGCTTGACTTGTGCGTGTAGGAAAAGTTCGCAAACTGTTGCCGCCAATTGTACCCCTGCTGCCGCAGCAATTCAGCAAGCCGCAGCAAATCCCGATTCCCTGTGCGGTTGTATAGCCACACCACGCTCAGGACTTCATCCTGCCAACGATATTTGCCCCAATCGCGGAGCGGGCGCTTGGGCATTTCGCCGGTTTGAAACGCAAAATAGCGGTCCATCAGCGGAATGACACGGGAATCGCGGGTCGCTTCCTGATATTGGGTCAGCACCTTGAGCATCACCATCCGCGGCCACCAGTCGTCGTTTTTCGCCGGACCGATCATACCGTTGGATTGCTGATGCTGTAGCGTCCAGTTCACCCATTTCTCCGCTTTGGCGATCAGCTTTTGATCCTGAAGTTGATAAGCGAGCGGAACGAGTCCGTCGAGAAAATATGGACCGCGTTCCCAGGACTCACCGTTTCCACCGAGCCACCCGCTGTCGGGCCCAAGATCAGGCCAGAATTCATCGAGGTGACCGCTGAGTCCCGCCGCTTGTATTTCCATTTGCCGCTTCAGCCAACCCTTTGGACGAACCGACGTCAACGGAAGCGAGTAAAAGCGACTCTGTCCCAATGGCGCTCGATTCAACACGAGAGCTGGGCTGACAAGGGGGCTGGAAACTTTTACATCAGTGATGCTCGAAGCTGCGGCCACCCTTGCAGCGACGGCTGGCGTCGACGCAGCTGCAGCCGCAACACCTACTGTTTTGAGAAAATCGCGTCTTGTCGGGCGAAATAACATAGCGAGTACCTCCATCTACACGCAAGCGGTCTGACCATTTGCAAACGGCAAATCCGTCCGGCTACGGCGCCAATTCCTGCGTGTCCTCCGTCTCGACATTGTCAAAAAACACGCCTTGAAACTGTCCGGGCGCCAGTGGTGGAAGCTTCAACCGAATTTCGTGCTTCACCTCCGGCTGAATCTCTGTAAGATCCGCATAAAAGCCGACAAAGGATGCCTGATGTACTCGAACGGAGCTGTACGCCTTCGTGAGCTGCAAGGGGTGGCCATCGAGGGTCATTAGGGGCTCCATCGTATCTTTCGGCTCCGCGATCTGCACGAACAACAGCAGGCGTTCTGGAACCAGCCAAGTTGTATCGTAGTCCTCTCGCGTCCACGGAATGGGCCATTTTTTTTGACGCGCAGCGAGTTGCTGCAGCACGCGTCCGGGGACCACAAATAACCCGCCCAGCGAACTATTCTCCGCCGTTTCGAGTTTAACTTGCTCCGAATGAGCAAATCGCTTTCCCGCGAATTGTACCTGAAACGTGACATATCGACCCTTCTGCGCGAATCCCATAGCCTTCCCGTTCAGCGTCGCCTTATCGACGCGAAGATCATTCGGCAATAACACGCCGATTTCTTCTTGTGTCCCAAACGCACCCGCAGCATATTTCACGTCGAGAGCCTTATCGTCGAGAGTTACTCGGACTAGCTGCTGAGCTCTGGAGTCTGTTCCATTCGACCCAAAAACGATGGGCTCTTTCAACGCCGTACCTGCCGGTGCCAGTTCGAAAACTGTGGCGCTTGTGCCATCCAGCGGCAGGTGTATCTGATCGCCATAGTTCCAGACGCCAGAGCCCGGCTTCCCGACCAGTTTCCCCTCATGCGGATAGATTTCCTTCAGAAGAAAGTTGTTTGCCTCTTTCAATCCAATCGTTTCGTCGAGACGAAAATCGGCCGTAAGTTGCTTGTAGTTCGGATTGAACAGGAATAAGAAACCTCGGTCGCCAACTATTGCGGACGTCCCATCCACTTTATTGATGGCGGGTTGACCCAGAATGGTGCGTGTGCGCCGTAAATATTCCTTGTTCGCCGCGGCCCATTCCAGCCAGCGCCGGATCCACACCTTGTCGTCCTTGGAGAAGTGCTCAAACTCCGCGAGATCCCGGGCGGGGATCATGTCCATAACGTTGTTCCAGCCCGCGGTCGCAATGGAAGCAAGTTCAGAGTAGCGGTAACCTAGATAATCCCAATCTCGCGCGCGGTAGCTCGTATAAATTAGCTTCTCCCGCTCCGCTTGTGCACCTGAGCCGTTGTCTGAAGGCAAATTGATGCTGCGCTCTGTCTGGTGTGTGATGTAACCAGGAATAACTTCTTCCGGCGCAAACTGGTAGTTGCGATACCAGTAATTCACAAAGCGGGCCCGATCCGCCGACACTCGATCGAAATGGAGGTCCGGATAAGGAGTAAAACTCTCCGGCTGCTCATCGTTACCAGTCGGATGAGGATAACTGCCCGCAAGCCAGCTCCACGGTCCGAACATCTGATATGTCTGCCGCCCGTCGATGACGATTTCTGGCTCAGACTGTCGGAGTGCTTCCAGTACGCGCCGCCAGCCCCACCATTGAGAATAGGAACTGCTGGCGGGTAGGTTCAGGAAGGCATAGTCGAACGAATACCCAGCCACGCCAGTTCGGCGCTTGAACGTCAGTAATTCGCGGATTAGAAAATCCTGAAAGTCACGTGAAGCGAGCGTGGCATAGCTCTTCTTCGCCGACTTCCTGCTATCCGTCACGAGCCAGCCGGAATCCTGCGAAAACGGGAGCGAGGGATAGACATATGCGAGCAGCCCGATATGCTTTGCCTTCGCATAGTCCAGCATTTCCGTGACACTTGCTGGAAGCGGACTTTTCTCCGGATTCCACTTCCCTTCCCGAATCTGCTGCCCCAGGCCAAGCCAGAGCACGTGTTCCCAGTTCCAATCATCTGCGTCGTGCTCAATTTGGGCTAGTTCGTAGTTCGCCGGTGCATACAAGAGCGTTTCAATCCCCAAGTCGGCTGTGGTATCCAGGACGCGCTTATACTCGGCCCGTCCTTCCTGCGTAGCTACATCAATCTGATAGTCGTTCAAAGTCCAGCCTACCTCAACGCTGATGGGCTTGAGCGGGGGATGGATCAAGAACTGTCGCGCGCAGTCGGTGAAGGCTTCTATTTCCGCACGATCCGCTCCGTCGTCTAGGAAAGATACCGGCGGCACCTGCCATTCAAGAATCATCTGCGCGGGAATGCGATCGCCGCTAAGTTTGTAAGTCCCGATGCAAGCGATATCGCTGAGAAAAGGACCCCAGGTACTTTGCCACTGCATTTCTGGTGCGTAATTCAGCGAGACGGTTTCTCCTGTTCGTTTTGCTGTAAGGAATGGATTCTGAATGAGCAGCATCAACCCTTGAGTTTGAGAAAACCGCAAGAACGTGCCAAATTCGTGAGTGGGATGTTCGTCGCTCCCGTGTTCCTGGGGGGCTCCAAATTGGGGCAGGTAGGTTCCGGGTGTGAATGCGGACACGACTCGCTGTTGCATTGTCATACGTAGTGGCTCGACTCTGTGCACCAAGTAACTCGAACGTGGCGCAGCAGCAATCCGTATCTGCTTCGTCACAAAATGCCATGCTGCCCCTATTTCATAAAGGACATCGAACGTGTAACCGTGTGATTTGTAGATGTACGTGATTTGACCGGCGCTACGCTTCACTTCCGGCACTAGCGACGAACTGTCGATCTCGTCTTGGTCGACGGAGAAAGAAAACTCATCGCTCTTGAAATGTTCAACCGTATTCGACGACCGGTCAGCGATTGATTTCAAACCTCTGGGACCGAACGCCACAATAATGTGATTATTACTAAGTTCGAAATTTTGTGCTGGAGACGGGGAGCAAAGAGCAATGGAAAGAATGAACGGTGCCAATGCCAGGCGAGTGACGTTAGGATGAATTCTAGAGCATCTGCGAGACTGCGAAGACGCGCTTTTGCTCGCTTGCAATTGGCGATCCATGGTCAATGTAATCGTTTACAATGATGCTTTTAGCCCAGTAGTCTGAAATTGTCAAGAACGAGAAAAGTCCATCGGGCCGTCGTCATTCTGGCTTACTGGGCGCGATTGGTTCCCTAACGGTAAGGATCTGATCCGCTTTCACATTTGCAATGGATTGCTTTGTTCCACTAGGCCAACGGATGTCGAGATTTGCGGTCGCCGCATTGCCCAGCCCAAAATGTAGGCGCTGATCGTTGCATGAATAGAAGCTCGATTGTGCAATCACTTCCTGAGTCTGTCGTCTTTTGCCATAAGAGCATATAACTCGCGCACCGATCGCAGTGCGATTAGAGCGCGACCCGATTAGCTTCAGCTTCAGCCAGTGGTTATTCCCCTTGAGATCATTGCGCAGAAGCGACGGCGGTTCATTCAGATTCACGATCAGAACATCAACGTCACCGTCATTGTCAAAATCACCGAAAGCGCAGCCTCTACTGGCGTGGACCTCTGAGATTCCCGGGCCCGCATCCAGCAATTCCTCAAACTTAGCGCCTCCCAGATTTCGGAAGATCACCCGGGGAGTTTTAAAGGGATAAGCGGGCACTTTCGATTCGACTTCCGGGTACACATTTCCCGTAACAAAGAAAAGATCGGGATTGCCATCGTTATCGAGATCCACGATACCGGCGCCCCATCCCACAAATCGTGTCTCAACACCGAGTCCGGACTGAATTGTGTGATCTTCGAAATTTCCTTTGCCGTCGTTCAGGTAGAGAATGTTCGTGTCGTCAGCAAAATGAGTCTTAAAGATGTCGAGACTGCCGTTAAGAGTCACATCACCGATGCCCACGCCCATCCCTGCCTGTTCCATGCCGTCTTGGCTAAGGGCCGCACCGCAGAGGAGAGCAACCTCTTCGAACGTCCCATCGTGCTTATTGCGAAAGAGCAGACTGGCTGTGGAATCGCAGGCTACGTAGATATCGGGCCAGTCATCATTGTCAAAATCAGCGGCGACGACCGTCATTCCGTAGCCAGGTGAGACTCTCGCGATTCCGGCCTGCTCACTGACTTCCGTGAAGGTGCCATCCCCATTATTGCGATAAAGCGAGTGCCGCGAAAAGGGCAGGCCCCGTGGACCACAGTTTACGGGAACGCCTTTCCATTTGCAGTTGCTGTCCTCGCCGGGCTTTCGTGTGTGTGCGAAATCAAACTCGAGATAGTTAGAGACAAATAGATCGAGGTGACCATCGCGGTTGTAATCGACAAAAGAACAACCAGCGCCCCAGCGGACCTGCGAGTCCAACAAACCGGCCTGTTTTGTGACATCCGAAAATGTCCCATCGCCGTTGTTCCGGTATAGCGTGTTCTGTCCATAAGAAGTAATAAAGAGGTCGTCGAAACCATCATTGTTGTAATCGCCGACGGTAACTGCTGAGGCCCATCCGGTCCTCAGCAGGCCGGCCCTCTCGGTAACGTCGGTGAAGGTGCCATCGCGATTATTCTTATAGAGCCGGTTACTTGTTCCTTCGGGCGCTCCTGAAACGCGCGAGCCGCTGAGAACCAGAACGTCCACCCAACCGTCATTGTCATAATCTAGGAAGGCACACCCGCATCCCACGGTTTCGATTATGTAGTCCTTGTGATCCGTTGGGCCGTAGATCGTCGGATACCGCAAACCCGCTGTCCGCGTGATGTCAGTAAACCGGGCTAGAAAGGGAATGCCGGATGGTTTGCCCCGAGGTTGTGCAGGCACGTTGCGCGATGCAACTCCCTGTCCGTACGAACGTGAAGCCGGAAGTGAAGTCGTAAGGAAGGCAAGGAACTTGCGTCGCGAGATCATCATTGCGTCACGGCGGAGGGGCGCATTATTCGGATTCTATTCTTTCGGACTTCAGCGCGCCGGTCCTCCGATAAGACGTCACGAAGGCGTTCCGCTGCCACTCTTGCTTCCGCAGTCCGGTGGAGCCTGGTTAGCGCCAGCACGTACTGATTCAGCGCTACGCGGTCGTTCGGGTCCTTTTCGAGCGCCACTTTCAGTTCCTTGATGGCCAAGTCAGCCTGACCGCTTTTCAAGAGCAGCTTGCCAAGGGCGGCATGGGCCTTTGCCAGGTCCGGTTGCAAGCCTACCGCTTTTATTAGCAGCCTGCGAGCTTCGTCTTGCCCACTCTGCTGTGGATCGTCAGATTTTCTCACGAGCAGGTCAGCCAGCAAGAAATCGAGCTTTGCATCGTTTGGTGCGCGTTCTAGTCTCGATCGAATCACGGCAATAGCCTCATCGAGCTGGGATTGTTGCCCAAGCAAGAGCGAAAGGCCGACGTCTCCGTAGCTGGCTTCCGGCTTCAAACGGTTTGCTCGCTCAAAATCCGCCGCCGCTTGCTCCACGTTCGAAGTCTGGGCGGCAATAGCGCCCCGCAGCGTATAAAGCGCGGCAGAATCCGGGATATTGGCAATGCCCACGTTAACGACATCGGCGGCTACCTCGAACGACTGATGGTCAAGGCAAAGGGAAGCGAGGTCGATATAGTTCTGTTCGTTCTTTGGGTCCAGCTCGGTGGCTTTGCGAAAAGCGACTATTGCATCGGCGACCTTGTCCTGGCCGGCATAGATTGATCCGAGGAGGTTTAGGACA
>Ga0209220_1000618_pt1 | contig 11225 bp, 16 predicted proteins | sample BlaSpr_A8_OM3_M3_FD_187984 | JGI IMG/M metagenome (GOLD analysis project Ga0209220, IMG submission 187984) | Forest soil microbial communities from Thunder Bay, Ontario, Canada - Black Spruce, Ontario site 2_A8_OM3_M3 (SPAdes) (version 2) | ecosystem: Environmental > Terrestrial > Soil > Boreal... | reverse complement strand
GTCCCGATCCTCCCGGACGCGGAGATGCTGGCGGAGGCGGGCGAGGTGCCGGGCGGCACCCGAAGGAACGAGCAATTTCTGGCCTCACGTGTCCGTTGGCCCGCGAACCTGACGGCCGGCTACCAGATATTGCTCTGCGACGCCCAAACCTCAGGCGGGCTGCTGATCGCCCTCGCGGCGAAGGATGTGGAGCCGCTGCTGGCGGCGCTTCAGGCCAAGCGGGTGGTGGGTGCCGTGGTCGGTGAGCTGACCGAGGGGGAAGCCGGCTCGATCGTGGTCGTCTGATTGGCGCCTTCTAATTCCGGCTGGTAACAGCCTCGTCGCGGTCCCGCACGCCAATACGCCATGGCTCTGGTCGCGCGTATTAGAGGGTGACAATGAGTGAACTCAGGGTGAATTGCGACCGCGTGGCGATCTCGGCACCGCCCATAATGGCACCCAATGCGCGCACTGGGCAAGGCGGCGTCCGACGACGATCGCCTCCTCGTCGAGCGGGTGCGGAAAGGGGACCAGGACGCGCTTCGCACCCTCTATGAGCGCTACTTCGACCGCATCTACAACTATGTCTATGCCCGCCTCGGGCGCGCCGAGGAGGCGGAGGATCTGGCCACCGACACCATGACAAAAAGCCTGACCCGCCTCGACCTCTTCCGGGACGAGGGCGTCCCTTTCTCGTCCTGGGTGTACCGGATCGCGCACAACGCCACCATCGACCACTACCGCCGGCACGGGAAGGTGGCGCTCGTTTCGCTCGAGCACGCGCCGCCCTCGGCATCGGACGACCCTTCCGACCTGGCGGTCGAGCAACTCTCCAACGAGGACCTGCACGCCGCCATCCGCGACCTGACGGACGAGCAACAACAGGTCCTCATCCTTCGGTTCTTCCAGGACCTGACCGCCAACCAGGTGGCCGGCATCATGGGCAAGTCGGTCGGTGCGGTGCAGGCGCTACAACACCGCGCACTGGGTTCGCTCGAGCGAGCCCTGCAGGGCAGGGCGGCCAGTTGACGCCTGAAGTGCAGCGCTTGGAACGGCTGGCGGAGCGGCTGCGCACCGTCGATCCCTTCGTCGCCCCGCCCGGCGCCAAGATTCGAGGCTGGAACCTGGTGCTGGCGGCCGTCGAGCAGTCGACCGCGGCGCGCTCGCGCGCCCACCCGGTCAGGCGCCTGCTCATCGGCGTGGTCGTCGCCATGGTGCTGTTGGTGGCCGGCGCCCTCGCGGCATCCGCCGACAGCGTGCCGGATTCGCCCATTTACCCCCTGAAAGGCGTGCTCGAGAGCGCGCGCGGCGCCGTAACGTTCAGTGCCGCGGACAAGCTCGCCTACCATCTCGACCTTGCCCGGACCCGCCTGACCGAGGCGGAGGCGATGATCTCGCGCCATCGGGTGGACCTGGCGGGCACATCGCTCAAAGCCTTCGACGACCAGCTGAAGAGCGCGGCGCTGCTGGTGCAGACCGAACGACAGGTGAACGCGCCAGCGGCTGCTCGCCTGCAAGATCGGTTGCGCTTGGCGGTGGCGACCGCCGACCAGCAGCTGGCTGACCTCCAGGGTCAGGTCCAGACCTCGGCCGCAGCCGGTGCGATCATCCAGGCGCGCCAGCAGGCCGCCGACGCCCTCAAGATTGCCGAAGCGCCGGCCGCCCAGGCATCTCCCACCAGCAGTCCGTAGCCCGAGCCGCGCTGGTTTCGCATGACGTCGCGACAGCGGTCAGCGTGGATTGCGGGAACGATCGCGCTGCTGGTGGTGGCCGCCGATCAGGCCAGCAAGGCGTGGGCGCAGGCATCGCTCCGGCCAGACCAAGAGGTCACAGTCATCGCGGGTTTGCTGTGGTTCAAACTGACCAGCAACTCGGGCGCCAGCCTTGGCCTCCTCCGCGGTCATAACCTGCTCTTTGTTGTGGCGTCCACGCTCGTGGTCGTTGCCATCGCCGCCATCGTGTTGCGCGGCGCACCCGGCCTGGTCGGCGCCGCGGCCCTCGGCGCGGTGGCCGGCGGAGCCACGAGCAATGTCATCGATCGTCTCCGCCTGGGTAGCGTCGTCGACTTCATCGAGGTGCACCTCTGGCCGACCAACTTCAACCTGGCGGATACCGCGATCCGCCTGGGCGTCGTCATCTTCGTCGTGACCCTGTTCCTCGAGCTGCGTCGCCGCTCGCGGCCGGATGGAGGCTCACGCCCGACGCGCTAGTTGCCCGCCGCGATCTTCATGTCCCGGTCATAGGCGTCACTCAGCGGCTGGTAGAGCGCTTTGATCGCGGCCTGGAGGCTGGTCCCGTCGTAGCTGCTCAGGCTGGTTCCCTCGGCCTCGACCGCCGTCGCGTACTTCTGGATCGCGGCGGCATCATTCGCCTCAACGGCGGTGACCAGCGCCTGGATGTCACTCAGCACTTGCTGGATCGCCTTGAGCGTTGGACCGAGCTCGGCCGGGATCGCTGGGGGCTGCGAAAGGTCGATGGCTTTCTGGATGCTGGCACCGGTGCCCGGGAGTTGGGCCTTGATCCCCGCGATGTCCTGCGCGGTCCCCGCCTTTCCGATCGCCACAAAACCGCCGACCGCATCCAGGAAGGGGTCCAGGAAGGCCAGCTCCTTGCTGTAAAGGTCGACGGCTTTCTGGGCCGAGGTCAGCGCCGATAACGCGGCATCGACCCGCTGACGATGCCGGTCGAGCGTTCCCTGCTCGGGCAGTGTCAGAAGCGAACCCTTGAGATCGGGGCGAGCCTGTTGCAGGGCGGTCTGGTCACTCGAGATCAGGGCCTGCCATTTCGAGAGCTTCTGCTTCTCGTTGGCCACCGCGGTTTTCGCGCCAGGAATGTCGGGGGTGTCGGATTTGAGATCGATGCCGCTGAACGGATCGCCCTTGAAGCTGTCCGCCGTCTCGTTGTTGTGGCCGACCGCCGTGTGCAAGGCGCTGTCGGCCCGTCCTATCGGACCGCCTGCCGCCGCTGCCCCGCCGAGAACGTAGCCGATGATCAATAGGAAAACAAGCGCAATCCCTCCGATGATCAGCCACCGGCTGGCCGACCTCCTCCGCGCGACCTCGGCCGCTGGGGGCGGAGGCCCCTCCGCGGCAAGCGCCGGCGTCGACTCCGTGCGTGGTTCGTCTGACTCTGACATGCGTACCCTCCCTGGCCGCAAATCGGCCATTCCCGAACTCAGATTTACGCAAAATCGCACGGGGTGTCAAGAGCCACTCGGCGCGATCAACCTTGCCAGCCTCTGGACCGCCGGTTAGGCTTGAGGGCAGGAGGAAGCACCCAGAGTGGAACGCCTGCCTGCGCCGGCCCGGGAGTCGGAACCGATCGTCCAGACGAGCCATGTCCGCGAGATGGCGGCCAACCTGCTGCTCGGACGCGCGCTGCAGATGCTCGAGGCTGCGGGCGGCATGGTCGTGTTCTGGGACGCGGATGGCCGGTGGAACCGCGACAGCTTTACGTTACCGGGACGGCCCGACCGCCTCGAGGAGCTCGCGCCGGTGCTCGAGGCGCTGCTCGAGTGGACGCTCTACACCGAGAAACCGGTCGTGATCCATGACCTTCGGCAGAGTCGCTGGTCCCGGCACCTGCTTCACGGCGCCGACCCCCCGGCCGGCGCGGCGGCCGCGACGCCGATGGCGCAGCGCGGCGCGATCTGGGGGGCGGTCGCCGTCTACCGGGCCGAGCCGGTCATGGCCGGGATGGACCTGCTGGGGCAGCTTGCCGAATTGGCCACCGAGCCACTCAGCTCGCTCGGCTCCGCACGGCCGGAAGGCGTCGGTTGACACGGGTGAGGTATGGGGCCCCGCTCCGGCGTGAAAAAGCGGGGAGACAGTTAGGGGCGCTCCGTATCATGAGCGCCGATGCGCGCTGACGAATCCGCGCGACGGCTTGCGGCGCTGCGGGGTCGCCTGGTCGATCTCGAGCTCGACGGACTGGTCGTCACCGGCCCCGAGAACATCCGCTATCTGTCTGGGTTCAGCGGCAGCCTGGGATACCTGGTGATCGGCACCGGCACGGCAGAAATCCTGGGCGACAGCCGCTACTGGCTGCAGATGGAAGCCGAGGCCCCTGGATTCATGCTCGTGCGATCGGGCCCATCACACGGCCTCTGGGGGTTGATCTCCGAGCGACTCAAGGCGTTGGGCCTGCGCCGGGTCGGGTTCGAGTCACAGGAGATGACGGTTGATCAGCATCAGCGTCTCGCGGCGGCCTTGCCGCCGGAGCTGACGCTGGTCCCGACGGCCGGGCTGGTGGAAGAGCTGCGCATCGTCAAGAGTGCCGAGGAGGTCGCGCTGCTTCGCGCCGTGGCCTCGATCGCCGGCCGCGCCTTCGATCGGGTCCGCGCCGCCATCCGGCCGGGGTTGCGCGAGCGGGATGTCGCCTTCCTGCTGGAGCAGACCTTCCGCGAGCTGGGGGCCGACGGTCCAGCCTTCGAGACGATCGTGGCCGCCGGGGAACGCGGTGCGCTGCCGCACGGCCGCGCCTCCGACCGGGTGCTCGAGCGCGGTGACATGGTAGTGGTCGACTTCGGCGCGACCGCCGCGGGCTACCACAGTGACACCACCCGAACGATCGTGATCGGTGAGCCGACCATCGAGCAAGCCCGCGTGATCGAGGCGGTGCGCCAGGCGCAGCTCGCCTCGATGGCCCTCATGAAACCGGGGGTGACCGCGGACGCCATCGACCGCCGGGCCCACGAGGTGCTCGCCGGTGAGGCGCATGCCTTCGGCCATGGCCTGGGCCACGGCATCGGACTGCAGGTGCACGAGCGGCCCTTCCTCTCGCCCACCGACCACACCGCGCTGCGGCCCGGTATGGTCATCACCAACGAGCCCGGCATCTACATCCCGGACTGGGGTGGCGTCCGTCTCGAGGAAATGGTGCTCGTCACCGAGACCGAACCGGAGGTGCTGACCTCGGCCTCCTGGGAGATTGGCGTCGGATGACGCCGGCCGAGGCGCTGCGCGAAAAGCTCGCGGTCTCGGTGTTTCCTGACGATCTCTTCGGTGAGAACTGCTATCTGATCCGGCGTCGCGACACCGCTTCCGCGCTCGCCGTCGATCCGGGGCTGCAGGCCGATCGCGTCCTGGCGCGGCTTGCTCAGGAGGGACTCACCCTGGAGCGGATCCTCGTGACCCACGGACATATCGACCACGTCGGCGGTGTGCCCGCCCTGCATGTGGAAACCGGTGCGCCGATCGCCATGCACCCGGACGATCTCGCTATCCTCGACTGGGACCGGTTCGCTCAGCTGCCCTTTGTGCCCGCAGGCTTTACGCGATTTTCCATCGACACCAGGCTGGCCCACGATACGACGCTGACATTTCAGGACGTCAGCCTGCGAGTCCTGCACACGCCGGGTCACACGCAGGGATCAGTCTGCTTTCTCTTCGGGTTGGACTGCTTTGCCGGTGACACCCTGTTCCAGCGTGGCATCGGCCGAACCGACCTGCCGGGCGGCGATACGCAGAAGATCGTCTTCAGCATCCGCAACGTGCTCTATCGGCTGCCCCCGAAGACCGTGGTCTACCCTGGGCACGGACCCAGCACGACCATCGAAGAAGAGATGCTCTTGAATCCCTTCGTCCCGGCCGATCGCTGAATGCGGATCGCGTCACTGATGCCCAGCGCCACCGAAATCGTCTGTTCTCTCGGCCTGGAGGACGAGTTGGTGGCCGTCACGCACGAGTGCGATTACCCGGAGTCGGTTCGGACCAAGCCGGTGCTGACAAGGAGTGTGCTATCCGGGGCGAGCACTGGTGTGGAGGTGGACCGTCACATTCGAGAGCTCGTGCACCAGGGAAGCAGCATCTACGCGCTCGATGCCGACCTGCTGACGGCGCTCCACCCCGACCTGATCCTGACGCAGGAACTCTGCGAGGTCTGCGCCGTCTCCTATCCAATCGTCGAGCGGGCCGCCCGCCGGCTGGGGTCGTCGCCCCAGCTGGTGTCGCTCGAGCCGGAGAGCCTCGAGGACGTCCTCCAGAACATTCTCTTGGTCGGCCGCCTGGTCGGACGGCCTGATGCCGCGAAGGACGTTTGCGATGCCCTTCGCCGGCGGGTCGTGACGGTCGAGCAGCGTGTCGCCGGACGGCGTGCGCGAAAGGTGGTCTGTCTCGAATGGGTCGACCCTCCCTTTAACTGTGGTCACTGGACACCGGAGCTCGTCACCATGGCGGGCGGCGACGAGCAGCTGGGAGTTGCGCGCCAACCCGCGCATCCACTCCGATGGCAGCAGGTGATCGACGCCGATCCCGAGGTCGTGGTGGTGATGGCGTGCGGCTTTTCCCTCGACCGCAGCCTGCGCGAGGTCGAGGCGGCACGTGACCGCTTCGAGGCTCTCCGGGCCGAAACCTGGGTGGTCGACGGCAACGCCTTCTTCAGCCGACCCGGTCCGCGCCTGGTCGAGAGCGTGGAGATCATGGCGGGCATCCTTCATCCCGACGCCGTGGATCCGCCGCGGTCCTCGACGGCGCGGCGCCTTCGGCGACTCACCGACCCGGCCGGCTAGCCGCCGAACGCGAAGCGGAAGAACGCGGCCGCGATCAGGATCAGCAAGATGGCGCCGCCGACCAGCAGCAGCAGCGCGGTCAGCGTGAAACCGATCGCCCGGCCGAACGCGAGCCGGAGCTCGTCCTCAGCGGCGCGTTGGTCGTTGGCGTCGGTCATCGCATCAGCCGCCCCCGGCGTGGAAAGGGCGGCGAGACTATCTCTGTGGTAACCGGGAACGGACCACGCGGCGGACCCAGGTCCGACAGGGACCAGCGGTCGACGGTCGCCAGGCCCGCCTCGAGCAGCTGCACCAGGACGGCCGAGGGCGCACGGCGGTCGTAGACGCCAATCTTCTCCGACCGCAGCCGGCGCGTCTGCGCCGCGGGCTCGTCGAGCCACCAGGTGGCACTGACGTCGAGGACGTGGCCGGTGCGCTCCCGATAGCTGATGGTGAGGACCGCCTGGCCACCCAGGCGGCGGGCAAAGCGAAGCTCCCAGCTGGGCTTGCCCCGGCGGTAGCGGTCGATCAGCAGGTCGTGCTCGCGGGCAAACCCCTCGATCGCCGGTGCCACCTCCCGGAAAGCGTCCACGATTTGCGTCGGGATCGGCGAAAGCCGGGCCAGGGGTGCCACAGTCCGAATTCTAGGCGAGGGTTGCCCGAGTTCTCCCTTTAGAGTGGATGCCAGTGGACCGGCAGGTCGCCGATGTCGCCGACAAGATCCTGGCGTCGGCCAGAACGATTGCCGTTGTCGGCCTCAGCCCGGACACGCGGCGCCCCAGCCACGGCGTCGCGCGCTACTTGCAACGAGCGGGTTATCGCATCATCCCGGTGAATCCCAACGTCGATGAAGTGCTGGGGGAGCGCGCCTACGCGAGTTTGCGGCAGATACCGGAAGCGGTCGACGTGGTCGACGTCTTTCGACGGTCGGAGTTCGTCGGACCGATCGTTGACGACGCCATCGCCATCAAGGCGAGCGCCGTCTGGCTCCAGGACGGCGTGGTCGACCACGACGCCGCGGCGCGGGCGCGTGCCTGCGGCCTCGACGTGGTCATGGACGACTGCATGATGCGCCGCCACGCGCAGCGCACTCACTGAGATTTCCCTACCCCTCTGGGGGAGGGCAGGGTGGGGGCTAAGGCCGGTGCGCCCGCAGGCGCGCCTCGGCGATCTCCTCGGCGGCGCGACGGTTCGAGACCCCCTCGCGACTTGCCCGCTCGAGGAGCTCGCGCGTCGTGCCACGGAGCTGCCGGCTCGTCACCGTGAAGATCGACTCGAGCGTTGGCTGCAATCGTTTCTCCAGGAGGCCGCAGAACAGAAACGCGGCGGCGGCATTGGCGACGAAGTCGGGCAGGATCGCGATGCCGCGCCGTTCCAGTTGCGCCTCAGCTTCGGCCGTCACCGGGTTGTTCGCGGCTTCGACCAGCAGGCGGCAGTTGATGCTCGCCTGGTTGTCGGCGCGGATCGCGTTCCCGATTGCCGCCGGGATCATGATGTCGACCGGATGGCTGAGCCAGGCCGGCTCCGGTTCGCAGCGCGCTCCTGGCTTCAGTCGTCGCCGGTCGACGCGGCCGAACCGGTCGCGGATCGAGAGCAGGTGCGGGACATCGAGGCCGTTATCGTCAACGATCGTCCCTTCGATGTCGGCCACCACGCTGACGCGGACCCCGGCGCGGTCGAGGTAACGCGCCGCGGCGCCCCCAACGTTGCCAAATCCCTGGAGCGCGACCGTCGCGCCCTTCAGCGGCAGCCCGAGCACCTCGGTCGCCTCCGTGGTGCATTCCGCGACGCCGTAGCCCGCGATCAACTCCGTGATGGGGATGCCTTCGCTGGTGAGCGCCAGCGCCTGCTTGACGCGGCTCAGCCCAGCGCCGCCTTCCGCCTTGAACCCGGCTTGGAGCGGATGGGTCAAGCCGGCGAGCTTGCAGGCCGCGATGATGTCGTCTTCGCGCGTGCCCAGGTCGGCCCCGGTTGCGTAGCGCTCGGCGATGAAGGGTCGGATGGCCTCGATGAAACCCCGGAGCACGGCGGGCGCCTGCGGAGACGCCGGATCGCAGTCGATCCCTGATTTTGCCCCGCCATAGGGGACGTCGAGGACGGCCATCTTGTGGGACATGGTGCGCGCCAGCTGGGTGACCTCGTCGACCGTGACGCCGGGACGCATGCGAATGCCACCGGAGCACATCCCGCCAACCAGCCGATCGATGACGAACCATCCTCGAGCGCCGGTCGCCGGATCGTGCCATTCACTCACGAGGTAGGGCGTCAGCGGCGGCACGCTCAGAAGACGCGACCCCCGAGAGGGACGTCGAGGCTCGGCTCGAGCAGCACCACAGCGCCCTCCGGGTCGGGCACGCCCAGGACCAGCACCTCGGAACGCACCGGACCGATCTGCCGCGCGGGAAAGTTGAGGACGGCGACGACCAGCTTGCCCCGCAGGTCCTCGGGCTTGTAGTGCACCGTCAGCTGGGCGCTGGAGCGCCGGATGCCGAGTGGGCCAAAATCGATGCGAAGCTTGTAGGCCGGCTTGCGGGCTTCCGGAAAGGGCTCGGCCAGAAGGACCCGGCCGACGCGCATGTCGACCCGCTCGAAGTCGGAGATATCAATGGTGGTCGCCTCGCCCAACATGCCTAGTGTAGTGTGCCCAACGTATGCCGCTCACGCCGCAAGAGATGCGAGCGCTATATCCGATCACGCGCCGCTACGCCTATCTCGATCACGCGTCCATCGCCCCCCTGGCGACCCCGGTGCGGTCCACGATGGACGTGTTCCTCGGCCGGATGACGGAGGAACCCTTCGACCTGGCCCACTGGGCGCGGTTTCGCAGTCAGGTTCGTGGCCGGGTCGCGGAGCTGCTGGTGGTCGGACCGGAATCGATCACGTTTACGAAGAACACGACCGCGGGGCTTGGTCTCGTGGCGGCCGGCCTCGACTGGGAGACGGGTGACAACATCGTCGGAGTCGATCGGGAGTTTCCCGCCAACATCTACCCCTGGATGGGCCTCAAGCGAAAAGGTGTCGAACTCCGCCTCTACCGTCCCGCGCAGGGACGGATCGACGTCAAGGCCATCGTGCGCCTCTGCGATCAGCGGACTCGCGTGCTCGCCATCAGCGCGGTCCAGTTCTGGAGCGGTTTTCGGACCGACCTCGCGGCCCTGGGTACCGCGCTCAAAGGCCGCGATGTCCTGCTCGTGGTGGATGCGATCCAGTCGGTCGGTGCCATGCGGCTGGACCTATCGGCGACACCGGTCGACTTCCTCTGCGCGGGCGCGCAGAAATGGCTGCTAGGCCCCATCGGCGTGGGCTTCGCCTACGTCGGACCGCGGATGTTCGAGCGACTGAACCCGGTCACGATCGGCACGGACAGCGTGGTCCGTGACGAGGAGTACTTCGACTACGACATCACGCTGAAGCCGGACGCCCGCCGCTTCGAAGAGGCGGCGCCCAATTATCCCGGCATTCTCGGCATGGGCGCGGCGGTCAATCTTCTGCTGCGGGCCGGCCCGCCGGCGGTCGAAGAGGTCGTCCTTCGGCTGGCCGATCGCTTGCGCGACGAGCTCCCCCGCCGGGGCTATGAGCTGGTGCTGAAACCTACGCTGCCATCCGAACGTTCTGGCATTGTGTCGTTCCGCCATCCCCGGATGGTCCCGGCCGAGCTGCACACCCGCCTACGCGAGGCCGGCGTCATTCTCTCGCTCCGCAGTGATTTCCTGCGCGCCTCGCCCCATTACTACAACAGTGACGAGGACCTCGATCGCCTGCTGGAGGCGCTCCCGCAGTGACCTTCTGGCAGGAGGTCAAGCGCGAGCTGGGCAGGGAGACGCAGCCGGTCGACACCATCGTGCGCTTGATCATCCTGGAACGCGCCATACGCGGCACCCTGGTCTTCATCCTCGGGATCGCGCTGCTGACACGGAGCCGCAGCGTGGTTTCATTGGTCCGCCAGTGGGTGGCCGAGCTGGATGTCAACCCTGAACGGCGATTGATTCCCCGGGTCCTGATCACCATCCTTCGTCCCATTGGCGAGTTTTCCTCGCGGACCGTGTTGCTCATCGGGATCGGTGCGCTCCTCTTCGGGGCCCTGGAGCTGACGGAAGCGGTCGGGCTGGCGCGGCGTCGCCGTTGGGCCGAGTACCTTACGGTGATCGCCGGTTGCATCGGCATCCCCCTGGAGGTGAGCGAAGTGCTCAACCGACAGACGCCGGTGCGTATCAGCATCCTGCTGATCAACGTCGCGATCGTGATCTACCTCGCTTGGCAAAAACATTTATTCGGTCTGCGCGGCGGCGTCGCTACCGAGACCGAGACCAGCTAGCGAGTAACAGCAGCCTCCCAACCGTCGTAGTCGCCGCCCAGCCGGGAGGCCAGCGTTTCGAAGCGGTCGCGAAGAATGGCGATGTTCTCGGTGCTCGGAACAATGTTGATCTTCGCCAGAGCTAACCACCCAGGTCCTTTGGCCGCTGTCCGGACCTCTACCTGGTATCCGGCCCGTTCCAACTCGCCTCCTGCTGTGCGCGCTCGCGCCTCATCTGGCAGATACAAGTAGTTAATGACGTCGGTCGGCATCGCTAGATTGCCGCCCGCCTTGACAAGCTGCTGCAGCGTTTGCTGGTCGAGACTCGCCTTCGGGGTAGCCTCCGATGGCGGTTTCTTCCGACTCCTGAACAACCAGTTCACACCCCAACCATACGCGCCTAAGCCTGAAGCGCCAACGATTTCGGACTCCGAGGCGGGCCGCCATCGAGACCGATTTCAAGGT
>Ga0209220_1000617_pt1 | contig 11248 bp, 11 predicted proteins | sample BlaSpr_A8_OM3_M3_FD_187984 | JGI IMG/M metagenome (GOLD analysis project Ga0209220, IMG submission 187984) | Forest soil microbial communities from Thunder Bay, Ontario, Canada - Black Spruce, Ontario site 2_A8_OM3_M3 (SPAdes) (version 2) | ecosystem: Environmental > Terrestrial > Soil > Boreal... | reverse complement strand
GAACTTACAGTAGGGCCCATGAACGCCGCCCTCTTCACCAAATCGACGACAGGACTCATTCTCGCTTCCGGTTTGATCGCTGCTTCGAGCATTCTTGGCCATGCGCAGGACGCACCCGTCGCCCTGGGCACGCAGGCCACTCTCACGCTGAACGGGTATTACACGACGACTCCGACCGGCCAGGCGGCGCTGGGCGGCCACACCTTTGACATGACCAGCGGAAAGGCGGTCATGCTGCTCAACGGTGGCACAGCGAGCTTCACGGGTTCGTACCAGAACGCCAAAGCCGTCTACCTGCTGCTGAATACCGCGAACACGTACAGCTGGTATTCCGGCAGCGTTGTGGGCACCGTGGTGCTGACCTTCAGTGACGCGACGACGCAGAGCACGGATCTGGTCATTGGCGCCAACCTGCGCGAGTGGCGCGTCGGTGCCTCCGGTATCGTGAACACGCTGACCGACCCGGCCGCCGCCCCGGTGTGGACCACCACGGCCCAGCCGGCGATGGGTGGCGGGAACGCCGTCGTGGACATGCTGACGATCCCGGTCGCGACTGCCGGGAAGACGCTGACCACCGTGACCGTGACCGATACCAACGGCTGGGGTGCGCTGCAGATGGACCTCGCCGGCCTGACCGCCGACTTTACGCCGCCCGCACCGCCGACGGTGATACCGCCGACCGGCACCGGCAACGAGACCGGCAACCACGACGGCGATCATCGGAATACTGACAAGACGACCAAGGCCGAGAAGGACGACAGCAGCGCGGCCGACAAGAACGACCGCGCGGCCGACAAGACCGCGACCAAGCCAGTCGTCAAGAAGACCGACGCGAAGACAAACAACGATCAGCACCAGAACAACAACTAACGGGAAACTCGATACAGAGGCTCGGCCACTCGGCCGGGCCTCTTTCGTTTTTCAAGCCGTCCACAGGCTGATACACTCGCCGGGTTGCCTGTGCCGATTCCGCCAGTCTTCGTGCTGGCTACGCTCGTCATCCTGCTGGGCACACAGCTCGCCTACCTGGTGGCGCCCCGGGCGCCGCACTACCTGGTCCGCCTGGGAATGAGCGCGCTGGCCGTGCTCCTCGGGGAGGCGTCCGGGGTCGCCGGCGTGGGCGCCCCGCTCGCCCTCGGCGAGCTTCACCCGGTCAACGACCTGGTGCTGCTGGCCATCATGCAGTGGGCGGTCACGGTGTGGGTGCGGCGTGCCCAGCCGGCGTAGCCCGCGCCCGGTCACGTTTGACGACTTCGCGAATGAGGTACAACATGGGCAATATCCCGTGAGTGGGGAGCTCGAGAGGAGTTCGTGATGGTGTGGCAAGTCGGCGTGCTGCTGGTCGGCATTGGGTTTCTCCTGCTCAGCATCTTTGCCTCATTCATCCTTCTGAACATGACGCGCAGCCTTCGGACAATCGAGGCCATTCTGACCCTGACGCTCGACGAAGCCCGGCTGGCGCTCCCTGAGCTGCGGCACAGCCTGCAGCAGATCGATGACATGGTCAGCGGCGTCAACGACAAGTTCACCGCCGCCGACCGGGCGATGAATGCCACTGGCGCCGCGATCACCGGTTGGCGTGATCGCGTGCGCGACACCCTTGGCGGAATCGGCCGCCGTCGCAAATCACCAGCCGGCCAGCACCGGGAGGAAGCATGAGGGAAAACCGACTACGCCACCAGCCCGCGACAACTGGCCACGAGGCTCCGACCACCGGGGCATACGTCACTGAGCTGAAGCTCCCGGCCGTCGGTGACTACATCGTCGTCGCCAAGCGGGCCGCCGCCTCCCTGGGGCTCGTCGTCGGGTTCTCGGTGCAGGAAATCGACGATCTGAACATCGCCATCACCCAGGCCTGCGAGAGTGCCTGCGCCGCCGCCGCCCAACAGTGGGGGAGTGGCAATGGACAGCTCAAGTTGATCTTCAAGAGCCGGCCCCGCCGGCTCGAGGTCGAAGTGCGGAGCGTGCCGCCGCGCGCGGTTGAGCAGCAGACGGTGCGCCGCACCCGCCACGGGGCGGAGCTCGACTATGAAACCATTGGTTTGAACATGATCCGGCTGTTCGTCGATGAACTCCGCTACCAGGTGGACGACCAGACGGGCAGCTTGCGGATGAGGATGGTCAAATACCTGATCGAGTAGACCCGCCAGCGTCTCCGCGGTCCACCGTCCGACCCAATCGAGAGCTCGTTCGCCGCCTCTTCCTCCAGTACCAGAAAACCAAGGATCCTGAGGTCCGCCAGCAGCTTGTTGAGCTATTCAACAACCTGGTGATCTTTCTAGCCAAGAAATTCAGCAACCGGGGCGAGCCGCTCGAGGACATCGTCCAGGTCGGCTACATCGGCTTGCTCGCAGCGATCGAGCGCTTCGAGCCCCAGCGCGGCCTGGAGTTTTCGACCTTCGCCACACCCACCATCGTTGGCGAAATCAAGCGTTACTTTCGCGACAAGAGCTGGGCGGTCAAGGTGCCACGCCGGCTCCAGGAGACGATGCAGCGCGCCGACGTGGCCTCGCAGCGGCTGCAGGCCAAACTCGGTCGTCAGCCGTCAGTCAACGAGATCGCCAAAGAGCTCGACCTACCACCGGAAGACGTGCTGGAAGCGATGGAGGCGAGCCCGGCGCAGCGCACCATCCCGTTCGAGTCCACCGGACCTGCTCCCAAGGACGACGACGGTCTCCAGTTGACCGAGCGTCTCGGGCGGGAAGACGCGAACCTTGACAAGGTAGAGCTGCAGGATCTGCTCGACCAGGCGATGCGCCACCTCACGCCACGCGAGCGACGGATTATGTACCTCCGCTTCGTCGACGAACTGCCCCAGGCGGAAGTCGCGAAGCGGCTGGGCATCTCCCAGATGCACGTCTCGCGGCTGCAGCGGGCGGCCGTTGAGCAGCTCAAGAAAGAACTGCCCGTCACGACCTAGCCGCGTCAGCAGGCCGATGGGTCTGCCGGAGACAGATGCCCTCGACTCTCAGTAGGATGCTGTCATGCGTCAGGAACGAACCTATGCCCTGGTCGCGGACCGTCTCATCGATGGCACCGGACGCGACCCGGTGGCGGATGCCGTTGCGGTCTGGGAGGACGATCGGCTGACGGCGGTTGGACCCCGATCTTCTGTTCGCATTCCGCCCGGTGCACTGGTGCTCGAAGGCGACAACCTCACCTTGCTGCCCGGCCTCATGGACCTGCATGTCCACCTGGGCGCGCAGGCCGGCATCAACTTCCCCCGGATCCTGATGACGCCTGCCTCACTCGAGCTCCTGCATGCGGTTCCTAACTGCGCGGCGACCCTCCAGGCCGGCTTCACAACCGTGCGGGATGCTGGACTGACCCCGGTTGGCGTCAAGTTGGCGGTCGAGCGCAGCCTCTTTCCCGGGCCCCGTATGGAGATCGCGGTCAGCATCCTGGGCCAGACGGGCGGCCACTCCGATCCCTGGATGCCCTGCGGCGTGGCGATCCCGCTGGGCGCACCCCTCGACGTGCCCGACGGCGTGGTGGACGGAGTGGATGGCATGCGCCGCAAGGTCCGCGAGGTGCTGCGGGCCGGCGCCAATTGGATCAAGCTCTGCACCAGCGGCGGCGTCCTATCGGCGAGCGATGATCCGGACGCGGCCCAGCTCACGGTCGAGGAGATCGCGGTCGCCGTCTACGAGGCGGCCGCGGTGGGTAAGCGCTGCATGGCGCACGCGATGTCGGCCCGAGGGATCAAGAATGCGCTCCAGGCGGGAGTGATGACGATCGAGCACGGCTGCTTCCTCGACGAAGAGGGGATCGCGATGATGAAGGCCAAGGGCGCCGCGCTCGTTCCCACGTTGGTGGCGCCGCGCGACGTCATCGCCGGGGCCGAGCGGAATCCGGGGAGCCTGCCCCCGCTGATGGTGGACAAGGCCCGCAAGACCATCCAGCAACACCGGGCCTCTGTACAGGCAGCAATTGAGAGCGGCGTCACGGTCGCGATGGGGACGGATGCCGGCGTGGGGGAGCATGGTGAGAACGGACGCGAACTCGCACTCATGGTCGAAGCAGGGATGACATCGATGCAGGCGATCGACGCGACCACGCGGGTCCCAGCCGAGGTGCTGCGCATCCAGGACCGGCTCGGGACACTGGCCGCGGGTAAGGTGGCTGATTTGATCGCACTCGAGGGAGACCCGCTCGCGGACATCGGGCTGTTCAACGACCGGTCCCGCGTGCGGCTGGTCGTCAAGAATGGTCTGGTGGTGCACGACACAACACGCAACAAGGTGGCCGCCGGGGTCTAGACGACTGGCCTCGGCGAATTCGAACTCAGTACAATGACGGAGCGCGCAGGCCAGATATGACGAGCGCGGACATCCGCCAGCGTTTTCTCAACTTCTTCAAAGAGCGGGACCACAAGGTGTTGCCGAGCTCCTCCCTGATCCCGTTCGGCGATCCTACCCTGCTGTTCACCAGCGCCGGCATGGTCCAGTTCAAACCGTACTTCCTGGGCCAGGCGAAGCCGCCCTATCCGCGTGCCACGACGTGTCAGAAGGTGTTCCGCTCGTCCGACATCGATGTGGTGGGCCACGATGGCCATCACCTGACCTTCTTCGAGATGCTGGGCAACTTTTCCTTCGGCGACTACTTCAAGGAGAAGGCCATCCCTTACGCGTACGAATTCCTGACCAGGGACTTGAAGCTCGAAAAGGAGCGGCTCTGGGCCGGCATCCACAACGACGACGACGAGAGCTTCGAGATCTGGAAGAAGACCGGCATCCCGCCCGAGCGGATCAGGCGCTTCGGTGACGAGTACAACTTCTGGGCCGCGGGTCCCACCGGCCCCTGCGGCCCGGACTCCGAGATCCACTACGACTGGGGCGAGCAGTACGGCTGCGGGCGGCCGGACTGCGGGCCGAACTGCGAGCATTGCGATCGCTTCCTCGAGATCTGGAACCTCGTCTTCATCACGTGGAACCGGGACGAGTCCGGTGTTCGGACCCCGCTTCCCAAGAAAGGGATTGACACGGGCATGGGCCTCGAGCGCATCACGTCGGTCGTCAACCAAAAGCGGTCGCTCTTTGACACCGATCCATTCCAGCCTTTGATCCGGCACTACGCGGAAGAAGCAGGCAAAACTTATGGGACACGTCCCGAGACCGACGTCTCGTTCCGCGTGCTCGCCGACCATGCCCGCGGCAGCACCATGCTGCTGGCTGATGGGGTCGTACCGGCCAATGACGGGCGTGGGTACGTCCTCCGGCGTCTCATCCGGCGGGGCATGGTGCACGCGCGCCGGCTGGGGCCGGCCGTTCACCTGTCGTCTGGTGTGCCCATCGTGGCCAGACTCTTAGGGCCCGTTTACCCTGAGGTGAGGACTCAAGCCGACCACATCGCCGAGGTCGTCCGGTCGGAGGAGGAGCGGTTTGGTGTTGCGCTGCGGCAGGGAACGGAGCGCCTGCAGCCTTTACTCGAGCGCGGAACCCTTAACCCCCAGGAAGTGTTCTACCTGCATGACACGCTCGGCTTCCCCATCGAACTCACGGCCGAACTGGCCAAGGAACGAGGCGTGGAGGTGGACCTGGAAGCCGTGGCCGCGCTGATGCAGAGCCAGCGCGACCGAAGCCGGGTCGCCACCGGCGGCTTTACTGCCCCCCTCGCTGGAAGTGCCAGCCGGTTCGTCGGCTACGATCAGCTGGAAACAGAAACGGCCGTCACCGAGGTCTTTCCGGTGGCCGGCGAGCCGGAACGCGCCGACGTGTTCCTCGAGGAAACGCCCTTTTATGCGGAGCGCGGCGGGCAGACGGCCGACACCGGCTCGCTCAGCTGGAACGGGACGAAGGTTCGTGTTGTCGATGTGCAGCCGCAGGGGGAGGCGATCCGGCATCGTGTCGAGATGCCGCCCGACCGGCTCAAGCGTGGCGACCGTGTCCGGGCGACGGTTGATGCCGCGCGCCGACAGGCCGTGGCACGGCATCATTCGGCCACCCACCTGCTGCACCGGGCGCTAAGGGACGTGCTGGGCGAACAGGCGGTCCAGGCCGGCTCCTCGGTTCAGCCCGACTACGCGACCTTCGACTTCCGCTTCCCTCGGGCGTTGACGCAGGAAGAAGTCGACCGTGTCTCCACCTTACTGAATGAGAAGATCCGCGCCAACCTTGTCCGGCGTGTCGAGGAGCTCCCGCTCGAGCAGGCGATCGCCACCGGGGCGGTGGCGCTGTTCGACGAGAAGTACGGCGAACGCGTTCGGGTGGTCTCCTTCGGCGACTGGGCCCGCGAGCTCTGCGGTGGCACACACGTCGAGCGGAGCGGGGAGATCGGCATCGCGCTGATATCCAGCGACCGCAGCATCGGCGCGGGCGTTCGTCGAATCGAGATGCGGGCTGGCGCCGCGGCCGAGCAGCAGATCCGGAACGACGAACGTGTGCTTCACGAATTGGGCGACGCGCTGCGAAGCGCGCCATCAGAGCTACCCGCTCGGGTCGGAGCCTTGCAGGCAGAGGTCAAGCGTCTAGAGAAAGAATCCGGAAACCTTCGCCAGCGCCTCGCGGCAGGCGGGGGTGCCCAGCTCGAAGAGGCCGAGGTCGACGGCGTGCGCCTGATGCTGCAGCGGGTCGACGAGCAGGAAAAGGACCTGCTCGTCTTCGCCGACCAGGCGCTGAACCGCGCCAATGGCAACGGGGTCGCGATCGTCGTCGGCGGTCGTAACTTTGCCGTCAAGGTGGCGAGCCCACTGGCCGAACGCCTCCCCGCGAACGACCTGATCCAGGCCTTCCGCCAGGTCGCCGGGGGAAAGGGGGGAGGCCGTGGCCCGGTAGGCCAGGGCGGCGGCATCGATCCCAATCGCGTCGAGGACGCGTTCAAGTCGGTGCAGGACTACGTCAGGAAGCACCTAGGACCGAAATGATCAAGATCAAAGACCGGATCAAGCGCTTGCGGCGCGGCGCCGATTACGAGAATTACTACACCGCCCTCGACATCGGGACCGAATACATCAAAGCACTGGTCGTCAAACGCGAAGGGAAGAACGGCGTGGTGCTGGGCGCCTCGCGCCAGCGGCAGGAATTCGCGGACATGCAGGGGGGCGTTCCCTCCGACATCCAGGGGATCATCGATAGCTGTGACCGGGCGATGTCGCAGGCCGAGGACATGTGCGACACGATCCCCGGCCAGGCCGTCATCGGAATCGCGGGTGAGCTGGTCAAAGGCCTCAGCACGTCGGTCACGGTGCCGCGGGCGGACCCTAACCTCAAGATCAATGAGGGCGAGCTGCTGCAGACCTTGCAGCTCGTTCAGAAGCGCGCGCTTCGCGAGGCGAGCCATTCGATGAGCCTCGAACTCGGGGTTTCGGACGTAAACGTCAAGCTGATCAATTCCGCCATCACCAGCGTGCGCATCGACGGCTTCGTCGTGAACAACCCCATCGACTTTCAGGGCAAGCAGATGGTGATCACCGTCTTCAACACCTTTGCGCCGCTCACGCACGTGGGCGCGCTGCAGACGATCGCCTCGGAGCTCGACCTGGAGCTGATCGCGACGGTTGCGGAGCCCTACGCGATGGCGCGCTGTGCCGCCACGGACGAGGTCTACGACTTCGGTGGAATTTTCATCGACATTGGCGGCGGAACCACCGATATCGCGCTGATCCGTAACGGCGGGATCGAGGGGACCCGGATGTTTCCCCTCGGAGGGCGCGTCTTCACCAAGAAACTAGCCTCGCGCTTCGGCATCTCCTTCGCCGACGCGGAGGCGGTCAAGCTGCGCCACTCGAAGGGCGAGCTCCCGCCCGACCACGCCGAAAAGGTCCACGCCGTGCTGGCGAGGGACGCCGAGGTGCTGGTGGAAGGGGTCGCGATCACCCTGCAGGAAATGGCGAAAGGCGACCGCCTGCCGACCGCCATCTACCTGGCAGGCGGCGGCAGCGCCCTGCCGGAGGTCAAGGACCAGCTCAATGCCTTCTCGTGGAGCGAGAAACTCCCGTTCGCCCGGACCCCGACCGTCAACGTCCTCCGGCCGGTCGACATCCGGGGAATCTACGACTCGACCGGCCTCCTGCTGGACCAGCAGGACATCACGCCGATGGGGTTGGCCTTCCATGCGATTCAGCAGCAGTCCGAAGACCAGGCGCCCCTCTACGGGCTGATGCGGAAGGTGCTCAAGGCGATGAAAGTCTGAGCGCCGGGTAAGAAAACCTGACACCGTAACAACTCGACAATCAGTGACGTTTCCGGTATGAAAGGCTGCGACGTGTTAAAACTGTGAAGACTCTGGCCAAACTGCTCTACGTCGAAGCTGACGAGGAGATCACCGACCTCGTCGACCGCTTGCGTGATCTCAGCCTCGAGGATGAGGTCACCTTCGTCGTCCCGGAACGTGCCCGGGCATTGCAGAGCCCGATGAGCTTCCGGCTCCTCAAGCGCTATGCCGACAGCTACGGGAAGCGCGTCAACCTGGTCAGCACCGATCCCCGGCTCCAGACGATGTCCCTGGAGGCCGGCTTTACCGCCTATCCCAGCCTTGCGGCGTACGACCGCGGCACCGAGGTGCACAGCCCGGAACTGGTCGCCGACGCCCCCGCGACCGCCACGGCCAGCGCCCCCCCGGCTCCGGTATCGACGGCCGCACCGGCGAGCCCGCAAGCGGTCGCCCCCCAGCGCGGCGTTGCCACGCTCGACCGGCCTCGCGAGACGTCCGTGGTATCGTCCCCACCCAAGCGGCAGGCGCCGTCCCCAGGGAAGCCCGCACCATCGGGGCCGTCACTGGGAAGCTATCGGCCGTACCTGATCGGGGCGGCGGTACTGCTCGTCCTGGGCCTGCTGGTTGGCATCCTGTACCTCCCAACAGCGACCGCGACCGTGTCCGTTCAGGGGACGGCTGCCAGCGCAGATATCACCCTGCTGGGGGCCCCCGGAACGGCGGCCGGGTCACCTGACCATTTCGCGACCCAGGCAGTTCACGCGAGCCAGTCCCAAACGTTCCCGGGCACCCCGACAGGGCAGAAGCCGATCGATGCGGCCAAGGCAACAGGGAGTGTCACGTTCTCCTTGAGCTGCTTCCTGTGCACGGAGACGGTGCCTAAGGGATGGATCGTCATGACGACGGATGCCTCGAAGAAATACGCAACTCAGAAGTCTGTCACGCTGACGGGTCCGGTCGGCTCAGCTACGGTCGCGGTGGTCGCGCTCGATGCTGGTGCCAGCGGCAACACTGATGCGGGCACGATCAGAAAAATCGACGGTAACACCAGCGATAACCTCGGGGTTACAAACGCGAACGCGACGTCCGGAGGTGCCGACGCCCGTACCGCCACCATCATTCAGCAATCCGACATCGATAGTGTCCGCGACGTCTATGCGAAAGATGCCGTAACGCAAGTGACCGATCAACTCAATGGCAAGGCCCAGGGCCAGAAGCTCGTGCTCGTTGGCGGTGGCGTGCAAGCCACCGCAACGGCGGACCACAAAGTCGGCGAGGAAGTCAACGGCTTCACTATCACGGTCAAGGTCGCCGGGGACGGCATCGCCTTCGATGAGAAGGCAGTGCAACAAATGCTCAAGTCGTCCCTGCAGCGCAAGATCCCCCAGGGCTCGCAACTGACGACCAATGGGACGACCCTCAAGTACGAGCCCATCGACGCGACGACCGACGGTCACATCACCCTCAACGGCCACGCGTCGGGCTTCTACACGCCGATCTTCCTCGAATCCAACATCCGCTCGCATCTGAAGGGGATGAGCCCGACCAAGGGGCGTGCCTTCCTCCAGGCGCTCCCGAACGTGGTCGACGCCCGAGTAACCCAGTCACCATTCGGCCTGCCGTGGCTGCCGCTCTTCAGCTCCCGTATCACGCTCAAGATCCAGGAGGTCTCCAGCAACAGCGCGAGCCCGTGAGGATCCTCGCGATCGACCCGGGCACGGTCCGGCTCGGTCTCGCGCTCAGCGATCCTTCCGGAACGATTGCTCAGCCACTGAGCGTGCTGGCGCGCCGCTCGGAGGCTGAGGATCTCAAGGCCCTCAACGATCTGGTGGAGCGCCACGAGGTTGGACTGATTGTCATCGGGCTGCCGCGCTTGATGAACGGCCGCATCGACTCTGCGGCCCAGCAAGCCCAACTATTCGGCGCCAACCTGGCGAAGGCCACCGGGCGGCCGGTAGCATACTGGGACGAACGGCTTACGAGCGTGGCGGCCGAACGGTACCTGATCGAACAGGGCAAACGGCGCAGCAAACGGCGCCAGGAGATCGATCGAGTGGCCGCCACGTTATTGTTGCAGGGATATCTCGACTATCGGGCTGGTCGGGCACCAGGAGGCTGAATGCCAGAGATTCCGGAAGCGAACGGGGAAGTACAGACCATCGAGCTGGTCAATGAGAAAACCGGCGAAGAGGAAAGTTACCTCGTCCACGACGTCGTGGAGATCGAAGGCGAAACCTACTACGTCCTGCAGGCGGAGGCCGATGAAGAACGCGTGCTCATCCTTCGTCGCGAGGGCGAGTCGTTGGTGACGCTGGACGACGACGAGCACGACCGTGTGGTTGAGCAGCTCGAGGAATTCGAAGAGGAAGACGAGCTCGATGATGACGGCGGTCCTGAACGCTGACTGATCCGAAGCGGTCGCCAATGCGGGTCGCGGCCCCGCGCAAGCGCAGCCGCGCCCTGGGCTGCGTGCAGTGGTTCGTGGTCATCCTGTTCCTGCTGCCGGCGGCACTCGGCATCCCGGCCGTGATCGGGTACAGCTGGGTAGATCATCAGCTGAACCAGCCGGCCAACCCCGGCAACTCCAAGGTGCGATTCGTTGTGCCCCCCGGGGCGACCTTTCATGAGGTCGCCGACACGCTGCACCGGACCGGCCTGATCGACTCGGTGCCGGTCTTCGATCTGTACGCCCGCTACAAGCATCTGGACCGAAACGTTCAAGCCGGTGCCTATGAACTGAGCCGGAACCTGAACATGATCCAGATCCTGTCTGCGCTGCAGACCGCCATCCCAGAAGAAATCTTCGTGACGATTCCCGAGGGATACTCGATCAAGAAGACGGCGGCAGCCCTGGACAAGGGTGGCACCATCAAGGGAAACGATTACATCGCGCTCGCGGTCCAGGGGCAGTTCAACTACGACTTTCTCAAGGACCTGCCGCCCGGCGCGTCGCTGGAAGGCTTCCTCTTCCCGGATACCTACCTCGTGCCGCGTAATGGGACCGCAAAGGACCTGATCACGCTGCAGCTCGAGGACTTCAAGAAGCACTGGGACGACACGCGAAAAAGCCAGGCGGCTCAGCGCAAGCTCAATCCCC
>Ga0209220_1000616_pt1 | contig 11254 bp, 14 predicted proteins | sample BlaSpr_A8_OM3_M3_FD_187984 | JGI IMG/M metagenome (GOLD analysis project Ga0209220, IMG submission 187984) | Forest soil microbial communities from Thunder Bay, Ontario, Canada - Black Spruce, Ontario site 2_A8_OM3_M3 (SPAdes) (version 2) | ecosystem: Environmental > Terrestrial > Soil > Boreal... | reverse complement strand
TTCCGTGGGGTGCCATCGGGCCGCGTTCGGTAAAGAGCAACGGTGCGGGGATGCACGACCGCGAACACCTCGCCATCGGCGGCGCCTGCTGCCATCAATGAACCCCCACCCGCGATCGTAATGATGCTTTGGCTCGCGTGCCCGCGAAAGAGGTTGACGCCGACCAGGTCGGCCACGTAGCGCGAGCGCGGTCGCTGCGTCACGTCGGCGGGCGAGCCCGATTGCAGCACCCTTCCCTGCTCGAGGATCACCAGCCGATCCGCCATCGCCATCGCCTCCAGTGGGTCGTGGGTCACAAGCAGACGTACGCCCCCAAATGATTCGAGGTGCCGACGTAGGTCGCGGCGGAGCTCCACGCGGGTGCTCGCGTCGAGTGCGGCCATTGGCTCGTCGAGAAGGAGCAACGCTGGGTTGGTCGCCAGTGCGCGTGCCAGTGCGACCCGTTGGGCCTGCCCACCCGACAGCGACGCCGGCTTTCGCTGCGCTTCTGCCGTCAGGCCGACCCGTTCGAGCCAGCGGTGAGCCGTGGAGATCGCCTCTGGCCGCGACGTACCACGCGAGCGCAGGCCGAAGGCGACGTTCTCGGCCACAGTGAGGTGCGGAAACAGCAGGTAATCCTGGAAGACCATCGCAAGTGGTCGTCGCTCGGACGGGACCAAGACGCCAGCCGCGGGTTCCTCCAGTACGACCCCGTCGAGAGCGACGCGCCCTGCGTCGAGCGGCAAAAGTCCCGCCAGACCGCGGAGCAGTGACGTCTTGCCCGCGCCATTGGGCCCAAGCACGGCAACCACTTCGCCGGGCTCAACCTTCAGGTCGACATCGAGTTCGAAGGCACCCACGCCCAGCCGCATCCGCGCCTCGAGACTCACGACGACCCCAGCCAGCGGTCCCGCAGTCCGATCAGCACGGCGAGCGAGACCGCCAGTAGCACCAGGCTCAACACGATGGCGGCGTCCGGGTTGGTCTCGAGCGCGAGATAGACCGCCAGCGGCATGGTCTGGGTGCGTCCCGGAAAGTTGCCGGCAAACGTAATGGTGGCCCCAAACTCTCCCAGCGCGCGGGCCCAGCAGAGCACGGCGCCCGCGACGAGCGAGGGACGTACCAGCGGCAGGGTCACCCGCCAGAGGACGGTCCAGCGGCTGGCCCCCAGGGTTCGCGCTGCGTCCTCGAAGCGCGTGTCCATTGAGCGAAGGCCTGCTTCGACCGTGATCACCAGGAACGGCATGGCGACGAAGGTCTCGGCGATAATCGCGCCGATCGTGGTAAAGGGCAGATGAACGCCGAAGGTGGTAGCGAGCCAGCCGCCCAGCAAACCGCGCCGGCCGAAGGCCAGCAGCAGGGCGACACCGCCCACCACCGGCGGCAGGACCATCGGGAGCACGGTCACGGCGCGCATCACCGCGCGGCCCGGAAAGTTGAGCCGAGCGAATGTCCAGGCGAGCGGCACCCCAAAGACCAGGGCGATGGCGGTCGCCGAGGCCGAGGCGAGCAGAGAAAGACGCAGCGCCGTGAGAACCTCAGGTGACCGCAACTGGTCCCAAGTTGCGCCCCAGGGCGTGCGTAGCACCAGGCCGATTAGCGGGACAACGAAGAAGGCGGCGCCCACCGCGGCGAGAACGAGGAGCGCAACCGGGGCGGCTGGCCGAGCCCTCCTCGCCCTACGGACCGGTAAAGCCATAGCGGGCCAGGGTTTGCTGGCCGGCGCCGAGGAGATACGAGACGAACGCTTTGGCCAGTGGCACGTTCTGGGAGTCCTTGAGGACGGCGACCGGATAGTCGGCGACGACGTTCTGTCCCGCAGGAATTTCCACTCCTTGCACCGCGGCGCTGGCCGCCTTGACGTCGGTGACATAAACAATGCCGGCGTCTGCCTCGCCCAGCGCCACCTTGCTGACGACCGCCTTGACATCGGTCTCCTGGCTCGCTGGTTTGACCGTCACGCCCGCTTTCTGGAGGGCCTGCGTGGCATAACGCCCGCACGGCACCGCCGGGGCGCACAGCACGACAACGAGTCCGGAATGGGCGAGGTCCGAAAGCCCCGTGATGTGCTTCGGGTTGCCAGCCCCGATCACGATCTCGAGGCGATTGTGGGCAAAGATCGACGGCGAGCCGGCGACCAGACCGGCGTCAACGAGTTTCTGCATGTTGGGTTGATCCGCGGACGCGAAGACGTCGCCGATCGCGCCTTGCTGGATCTGCGCGGCCAGCGTCGACGATCCACCAGGGATCACCTTGACCATGCTCCCGGGGTGGGTCGTTTGGAAGTCATTGCTGATCGCGGTGTAGGCCGCAGTCAACGAGGAGGCCGCAAAGATCGTGATCGTGCCGCCTACCGCGGAAGGACTCGATGATGCCGGGGCGCTGCTGCCGCATGAACTACAGAGCGCGACGGCAACGGCGAATGAGGCGACGGCCTTCCAACGCATTCGAGCCTCAGGCCTCGGGTAACTCGACCATCACGTTGGTCGCCTTGACCACGGCGACGGCCCGCACTCCAGGACCGAGGCCAAGCTCGTCGGCCGCTTCACGGGAAATCAGGGAGACGAGTCGATACGGCCCGGCCTGCAGCTCGACCTGGGCCATGACCCGGTCCTTCACCACTCGCGTGACGATGCCCTGGAAATGGTTCCGTGCGGATCGGCCCACCGTCGTTTCTGGCTTTACGTCAGCGGGCGTCTTCGCCATGAAGCGCGCGAGTTGCCTCCCATCGACGACGCGTTGCCCGCCGGAGGTCCTGACGGTGGCCAGCCGACCGCTGTCGGTCAGCCGGCGAACGCTGTCGACACTGATCCCGAGGAGCTCCGCGACGTGGCCGATCTTGTACGAGGCCATTTCCAGGAACCATTAACTCTAGCATTTGCGCGGTTTTCACGCAAAAACCCTCTGATTCTCGGTCATTGAGTCGGCCCCGATCGCCATGGCTGACCTCCACGAAGCTCGCTAGAATCCTTCGTGTGAGTGACGAGAACGTCGGCGGTCTTCTAGCCGAGAATGCCGAGTTGCGCCGTCTCCTCCGAAAGCACCAGTGGGGTGGGCTGACTCCAATCAAATCCAACGGAGCCTGCCCGGAGTGTGCCGGTTCCAAACCGCCGGAGGGTCGCGGTCATCGCCCCGGCTGCGCGGTCGCCGCCGTATTGGCCGAGACCTAGTTCGGCGAGCGGCGCGCCTCGTGGGCGGCGACGGCTTCGAGGACCTCGTCGGCCGCCGGCGGATGGTCGAGCGCCCCAAGGGCGGCGAGGGCCTCACGCGCCGCCATTTGCTCGGCCGCGCGTTTTGTGCGCCCCTGTCCCGTGCCCCGATTGCCGTCCCCAAAACTGACCTCGGCGGTGTACTCGCGCCGATGGCCCGGGCCCGAGGCGCTGACGATCTCGTACTGCGGCGTCGTGAGGAATCGCTCCTGGGTGACTTCTTGCAAGCGGCCCTTGTAGTTGTCGTCGGGCCAGGCCTGAACATCGATCAGGCTGCGACTGAAGAGCCGATAGGCCGCCCGGTAACCCTGGTCCAGAAAGATCGCGCCGATCACCGCCTCGAAGGTGTTGGCCAGGATCGACTGCAGCGAGCGCGCTCCGGTCTTGTGGGCCCCCTTGCCCAGCAACAGATAGTCACCCAGGCTGAGTCGCGAGGCGAGGCGCGCCAGGCTCTTCGTATTGACGACGGAAGCACGCAGGCGGGTGAGCTCGCCTTCGTCCGAGGTCGCATAGGTGTTGTAGAGGTGCTCAGCCGCGATCAGCTCGAGCACGGCATCGCCCAGGTACTCGAGGCGCTCGTTGTCGGCGCTTCCCCGTTCCGGATGCTCGTTGTTATACGAGCGGTGGGTCAAGGCCTGTCGGAGCAGGGCAGCATCATGGAAGCGCACGCGGAGCGTGCGCTGAAGCTTTTGGATGGGGTCGTCGGTCGGCGTGGGCTCTAGTTCAGGTGGTGATTCCGAGCTTTTCTTGAACGTAGTCCCACGCGGCACCGACGGTCTGGATCTTTTCAGCGTCCTCGTCAGGTATCTCCATTCCGTATTCTTCCTCGAACGCCATGATCAATTCGACCAGGTCGAGGGAATCCGCGTTCAGGTCGTCGACGAAAGAGGCGTCGGGTGTGACTTGCTCAGTATCCACGCCGAGCTGTTCGGCGATGATGCCTTTGAACTTTTCGAAGCTGTTCCCGTCCATCCGACTCCCCTTCTAGGTGTGCGAGTGCGGTCAAATTCTAGACCAAGCGGGGCCCATCTTCCTAGATTGGGAGACCCCCGTCAATGCCCAAAACCTGGCCCGTGATGTAGCCGGCTGCCCGCGACGCTAGGAAGACGATGGCGGGCGCCACGTCGTCCGGGGTCCCGATCCGGGGGATTGCCGCGGCCTGGCGGGCGCGTTCGAGGAGCTCGGCCGGCAAGCCGCTGGTGAGCTCGGTCGTGATGAAGCCGGGAGCGACGGCATTGACCGTGATGTTGCGCGAGCCGACCTCTTTGGCCAGCGCCTTGGTCAGGCCGATCAAGCCGGCCTTCGAGGCGCTGTAATTGGCCTGCCCGGCGTTGCCCGCGACCCCGGCCAGGGAGGACACGTTGACGATCCGGCCGTATTTCTGCTTGAGCATCGGCCGCAGCGCGGCCTTGCTGGCGAGGAAGGCCCCTTTCAGGTTGGTCTGGATCACGATGTCCCAGTCGGCCTCGCTCATCCGCATCACCAGCGTGTCGCGGGTCAGACCCGCGTTGTTGACCAGGACGTCGAGCCTGCCCCACTGTTTCACCACGGCCTCGACGGCGGTCCCCGGCGCGGCGCTGTCGGCGAAGTCCGCCTGTAGCGCCATCGCCTGGTGGCCCTCGTGCGACAGCTCCTCGACCAGCGAGTCAGCCTCCGCCTGCCGGCTCTTGTACGTAATGGCGACCGATGCCCCGGCTCGGCCGAAAAGCACGGCGGTGGCGCGACCGATGCCGCGGCTTCCACCCGTGACCAGGACGACCTGTTCCGAAAAGCCGTCAGCCATGGATGGTCTTGAGGGTTGTGTTCATGCTGGCCAGATCCTCGATATTGTGGACCACGGCGCCCGGGAGAATCTTCTTGACTAGGCCGGTCAGGGTCCGCCGCGGACCAACCTCAACGTAGGTGTCGGCGCCGAGCTGCTGCAACCGCTGGATCGACTGCGTCCAGCGGACTGGCCCAGTCAACTGGCCGACCATCAGCCGGCGGACCTCGAGCGGATCCTGGTGGACCTGCGCATCAGCATTGAAGACCTGGGGGCGACGCAAGGCGCCGAGCGGGATCTTCTCCCACGCAGCGGCGAAGACCTGTGCCGCATGGGCCATCAGCGGCGAGTGGAACGCGCCGCTGACGGGCAGCCGCACCAGGCGCTTCGCGCCGGCCGCTTCGAGCTTGGGGCTCACGGCACTCAAGCCAACCTCGCTGCCGGAGATGACCACCTGACCCGGCGCGTTGTAGTTGGCAACCACGACCTCTCCCCCGCTGCTCGCGCATGCCTGTTCGACGGCGTTGTCGGGCAGGCCGAGGACGGCGACCATCCCGCTGGCCGGAGGTGCTGCCGCCGACATCGCCCCGCCGCGCGCCCGGACGGCTTCCAGCGCATCGAGGGGATCGAGGGCTTCGGTCGCCACCAACCCGGCGAACTCACCCATGCTGTGGCCGGCTACCAGGTCCGGGGCGAACCCGCGGGCGCGCATCAGGCGAAGCAGGGCCAGGCTGTGAAACAGGATCGCCGGCTGGGCGTTGCTGGTCGCTTGTAGCTCGGCCTCGGGCCCGTCCAGCATGAGCCGGCGCAGCGGCATCGCGAGCCGGTCCTCGGCCTGGCGGATGAAGTCGGCTGACCCCGTTTGCCCTTCCAGCAGGTCGCGGGCCATTCCAACGAATTGGGCGCCCTGGCCTGGGAACAGGAAGGCGAGGCTGATCGGCTTGCGACCTAGTCGGTCTTGATGACTTCGCGCCCGTCGTAGTAGCCGCAGTTACGACAAATCGTGTGCGGCCGCTTCGGCTGGTGGCACTGCGAGCACTCGACCAGCGGGGTGCGCTTTATCGCCAGGTGGGCACGGCGCTCGCCCTGGCGGGCATGGGCGTATCTGGTCTTGGGGAGAGCCATGAGCAGCCCATTATAAGGTCAGCTACCGGCTGCTGATGACCTCCACTTCCTTGACGGGCTTCGCCGGGGGCGTCCGTAAGGCCTCGACGCCCTTCTTCACCGTGGCGACCGTCCGCAGCAGCTGGGTCTCCAGCGATTGCATGACCTCCCAGGCGTAGCGGTCGGCGGCCCGGCGCGTTTCGTCGGCCTTGAGGGTGGCGTCCTTGAGCAGGGCGTCGGCCTGTTTTTCCGCCCGCTTGACCAGCTCGTGCTGTCCAATCATCGTCTGGGCTCGCTCCCCCGCCTTACTCACCGTCCGGGCGGCTTCCGCCTGCGCCTCGGAGAGCAGCCGCTGCTGTTCCTGGAGGGTCCAGCGCGCCTGTTTGATCTCGTCGGGCAGGCTGAGCCGGAGATCGTCGATGCAGGCGAGCGCCTCTTCCTGGTCGATGACGACGGTCCGCGTCAGCGGGATCTGGCGGCTGTGGCCGATCAGGTACTCGAGGCGATCGATCGCTTCATGGATGTTCATTCGGTGTGCTCCTTCAGGGTCGCGGGGTTCCCGCGGTGAGACGTTGCTTGAGCGGTGCGACGACGTTGGCTGGGACGAATTCCGAGATGTCTCCACCGAACTCGGCGAGCTCCTTGATCAAGCTCGAGCTGAGAAAGAGGTGACGCAGGCTGGTCGGGATGAACACGGTGGTCACGTCGGGCTCCAGGCGGCGGTTCATCAACGCCATCTGGAACTCACTCTCGAAGTCTGACACGGCGCGGAGCCCGCGCACGATCACCCGCGCGCCGACCTGTCGTGCGAAGTCGATCGTCAGGCCGCTGAAGGTGCTGACCTCCACGCCGGGACGCTTACCAAGACTCTCGCGGATCATGGCGACCCGCTCCCCGGTCGTAAACAGCGGTTGCTTACTGGGGTTCTCGAGGACCGCGATTACCACGCGGTCGAAGATCCCGGCGGCCCGATCGACGATGTCGAGGTGGCCGTGGGTTAGCGGATCGAAGCTGCCCGGGTAGAGCGCGGTGATCACTGATACCTCAAAAACGTCAGCCGGGTGGTGCCGTAGTCGCGATCGCGCACGAACGACAGCCGCGGCAGCGTGGGCAACGGTTGGTTGCGATGGTGCTCGACCACGAGCAACGCCTGGTCGCGGAGCGGAGCTCGATCGAGCGCCTGCAAGGCGGCCGCCAGCGTCGCGCTGTCCTGGTAGGGGGGGTCGAGGAGGAGAAGGTTGTAGGCGCCGAGGTCGCCGTCGCGCGCCCTCAACCAGTCGATGGCGTCAGCATTTGCCACGTCGCCCTGCTGGGCGAACCCGGTTGCGGCCAAATTCTCCGCGACGATGGTAGCACAGGCTCGGTCGCGTTCCACAAATGTTGCCGCCGCGGCGCCACGGGACAGGGCCTCGATGCCCAGCGTCCCGGCGCCGGCAAAGAGATCGAGGACTCGCGCACCGCGTATGCTGTCGCCGATGATGTTGAACAACGCCTCGCGCACCAGCGCCGTGGTCGGCCGCGTTGCGCGGCCGGGCGGCGTCTTCAGCAGGCGTCCACGACTGGTCCCCGCGGTGACACGCGTCGCCGGTCCCGTCATGCGATGAGTAAAACAGGCGGAGCGGTCTGAAGGCCGGCGCCCAGGAAGGAGCTGCAGCATAGTCGTCGTCGCCGCCGTGGTTGGCATCATCCTGGTGCTGGCCCTGCCGATCGCCTGCGGCATGGGTGTCGGCTGGCTGCTCAGTCGATTGCGGCCGCTGCCGCCCGCGGCCCCGCCGGTCAATCCAACGCGAACACCTGACGATACGCCGAAAGCTGGTGGCGGAGCCCCGGCTCGCCGGCCAACGTCGGGTCGTGCTCCAAGAGGCGGACGGCCTCGCTCTGGGCGTCGCTGATCAGCACGGCGTCCAGCAAGCTCGCCATCTTGAAGTCCTTCCCGTGCTGCCGGTAACCGGCGAGGTCACCCCAGCCCCGTAGCTCGAGGTCGATCTCGGCAAGGTCGAAGCCACTCTTGTTCGTGACGACGGCCTGCAGTCGCTTGAGCGACTGCGGATCCTCGGCATCGGTGAACAGCAAGCACCACGACTCCTCGGATCCCCGTCCCACACGGCCGCGGAATTGATGGAGCTGCGCCAATCCGAACCGATCGGCCCCTTCGATCATCATCACCGTGGCATTGGGAATGTCGATGCCGACCTCCACCACCGAAGTGGAGACCAGGATGGCGACGTCGCCTCGCTTGAAGGCTGCCATCACCGCCTCCTTCTCGGCGGCTTTGAGGCGGCCGTGGAGCAACGCGATGCGGGACGCAAGCTCGGGAAAGACGTCGCGCTGCAATTTCTCGACCTCCTGGGTGGCCGACCGGACGCCGAGCTTATCGGACTCCTGGATGAGGGGGCAGATTACGAACACCTGCCGTCCGGCCTCCACCTGTTTGCGAATGAAGTTGTAAGCATCGGCCCGCTTCTCGGGCGGTACCAGGCCGGTTTTCACCGGCCGGCGCCCGGGTGGCATCTCGCCGAGGATCGAGATGTCGAGGTCGCCGAAGAGTGTCAGCCCAAGGGTGCGCGGGATGGGGGTGGCGGTCATCGATAGGAAATGCGGCGTGCGCTCGCTTTTCTGCCGGACGGCCAGCCGCTGGCCGACGCCGAACCGATGCTGCTCATCGACCACCGTCAGCGCCAGGTCTTTGAATTGCACGCCCTCCTCGATCAGCGCATGGGTCCCGATGAGGACGGGCAGACGGCCCTCCGCCAGCGAGGCCAGCATCGGCTTTCGGGCCGAGGCCGGTGTGCTTCCAACCAGCAGCCCCACATCGATCTGGAACGGCTCGAGGATGGATTGGATGACATCGGCGTGCTGGTGGGCCAGGATCTCAGTGGGCGCCAGCAGGACGGACTGAAAGCCGGCGTGGGCGGCGTGATGCATCGCCATCGCGGCGACCACGGTCTTCCCGGATCCCACATCGCCCTCGAGCAGCCGATTCATCGGCTGCGGGCGGGCGAGATCCTGCAGGATCTGCCAGGCGGCCACCCGCTGCGCGTTGGTGAGCGTGAAGGGTAGCGCCTTGACGAAGCCACGGGCCGTCGGCTCGTCGAATGGCACTACCTGCGCGCTGCGCGCCTTGCGTGCGCGCTTTGCCATCTGGGCGGCGACCTGCAAGACGAAGATCTCCTCGAAGGCAAGCCGCTGCTTGGCGCGGTCAAGCCGCGCCGCCGAGGCGGGGTAGTGGACCTGTCGCACCGCCTCGGCCCGCCCCATCAGCTCGCGACGGGTGAGTAGTTCTGCCGGCAGGAACTCGTCGAGTTGGTCCGCAAGCGGCAGCACCGCCTGGATCTTCGGTCGCAGCCATTTCGATGTCAGGCCCTCGGTTTCCCGATAAATCGGGACCAGCCGCGCCACGTTCTGCGGGCGAAGCGACACTTTTTCGTGGTCCGGGTTCTTCATCACCAGCCCGCCGTTCAGGTCAGCCTCACCGGCGACAAAGATCTCGTCGCCCTTCTGCAGGCTCTTGACCAGCCAGGGCTGGTTGAACCAGACGACCCGCAACGTCGTCCCGGAATCGTCGCCCAGGACAGCCTCCGTCAGCGCCATCCGCTTGTACTTAGTTTGGTGGGCGCCGATCTCGTAGATCCGTCCGCGAACCGTTGTCTTAACTCCCGGACGCACGAATGCGATCGGCGTAATACTGGAAAAGTCCTCGTAGCGACGCGGGAAGAACAGCAAGAGGTCGCGGATGGTTGCGATGCCCAGGCGGGCCAGCCGTGCCTCCGTCTTATCGCTCACCCCCGGGAGGTGCGCGACGGGATCGTCCAGGGACGGGGCCCGCACCACGTGCAACCGCGGCATGGTCAGGCGACGAGATAGGTGAAGCCGATCACGCCAGGTCCGGTGTGGGTTGCGAGAACGGCACCGATCTCGGTCAGCAAGATGTCGAGTCCCGGATAGGTCGAGGCCACCCGGTCTCGCAGCTGCTCGGCGTCTGCCTGCGCGGCACCGTGCATGATGGCGAGCTGGCTGACCTTGCCGTCCCGTTCGAGCAGTTCGACCAGCCGGCTGAGTGCCTGCGGCCGTCCACGCGCCCGTCCCAGCGGGACGACCTCACCGTCTTTCAGCTGCAGGATCGGCTTGACGTTCAACAATGACCCGAGCAGCGCCCGCGCCTTCCCGATGCGGCCACCACGTTCGAGGTAGGTCAGCGTGTCCACCACGCAGATGACCCGAGCTTTGGGGACCAGCGCCCGGAGGCGCTCCGCGATCGCCTTGCGATCCTTGCCGGCGCGGGCCAGCCGTGCCCCTTCAAGCGCCATGAAGCCAAGCGCCATGGATGTGCTGAGTGAATCCACGACGTCGATCGCGCCGTCGCCTAATGATTGTGCTGCCATCAGCGCGGAGTTATAGGTGCCGGAGACCTTGCTGGAGAGGTGGACGGAGACGATCTCGTCGCCGCCTTCCCGCAGCGTTCGATAGGCCTCCTCAAAGGCGCCCACCGAGGGTTGCGATGTGCGTGGTAATTGTGGTGATGCTTTCAGTCGACGGAAGAACTCGTCCGCCGAGAGGTCCACGTGGTCACGAAAGACCTGGTCGCCGAAGTGAACGTTGAGCGGGACCACGGTGATGCCGGCGGCCTGCTGTTGCTCTGGAGTCAGGTCGGCGGTGGAATCCGTAACGATCCGCACCACGTGTCGAGTATAGCCAGCGGTTCGCTCTAATCACAGCCAGGCAACGGGCGCGTTTCGTTAGGTTGGGCGTCGCAAAGATTGATAAACCTATAGTGCGATGTCGCTCCCAGGACACGTCGCCGTCGGTGCGCGCCTGAGCGGCGGCCTCAACTCACGAGTCAATCAGTTCATGATCCTCACGGCGTTTGTCGGCTTCCAGGCGCTCGATTCCCTCACCACCCATCTCGGTCTAGCCTTGCAGCACCAGGAGCTGAACCGCATCATGGCGCCGCTGATCGCGAGCCAGGGGGAGCTGGCGGCCTATGCGGTCAAGGGTACGGCGGTCGCGGTGCTGCTCGCCATCTTGATGTTGATGTATCGGCGGAAGCCGCTGGTCTGGCACGCGTATCACGTCGCCGCCTGGCTCACCGCGCTCGGCGTGATCGCCAATCTCGTGCAGCTGCTCTGAAGTCCTTACTCGACCGCTAACACGTAGGGGTAGAGGGCCTGCTCGCCGGCCTGCACCTCGACCGAGGCGGCCG
>Ga0209220_1000615_pt1 | contig 11271 bp, 5 predicted proteins | sample BlaSpr_A8_OM3_M3_FD_187984 | JGI IMG/M metagenome (GOLD analysis project Ga0209220, IMG submission 187984) | Forest soil microbial communities from Thunder Bay, Ontario, Canada - Black Spruce, Ontario site 2_A8_OM3_M3 (SPAdes) (version 2) | ecosystem: Environmental > Terrestrial > Soil > Boreal... | reverse complement strand
GGAGAGGTGGCCGAGTCCGGTTGAAGGCGACGGTCTCGAAAACCGTTATGGGTCACTGGCCCATCGAGAGTTCAAATCTCTCCCTCTCCGCCACACTTTTGAGAGGGGTAGCTCCAACCCGAGAGTCACGGCGAGACGCCTGACCGTTCCCAAGCGCGCTGAATCGAGTGGTGTGGCAGGGGACGGGCTTACGCCGTCCCCTGCCGACTGTCGCGAACCCTACGGGGTTCTACAACTAGTGGTTGCCGTTTTGGTTATCACCGCTCTGGTCGCCGCCGTTCTGGTCGCCGTTGTTGTCACCACCGTTGTTATCGCTCGGGGGAACGCCGGTGATGTCTCCGAGGTTGCCGGTGCTGGCGTTGACCCAGGTGCCGTTCGCCTCGGTCGTGTAGATCCAGCCCCACGGATCCTCATTAATTGCGATCGCGGTGCTGAAGAAGAACGTTGTCCAGTCTTGGTAGCCGGGGCAGGTGGCGCCTGTGTGGTCGGCAGACAGGACGCATGCGTAATTGAACGTGCCCAGACTTCCCGAAGTGGGCCTCGACGGCGCGAAAGTGGCGCTGAAGTTAGCCACGTAGCCGCCCCTGAAGTTGCCATGTATGCCGGCGGCAACCGTACCCGTGTTCTGTGGGCTGTGGCCGGCGACGGTCGAGAATGTGCCGTCGTAGCTCACGATCGCGCAGAAGGTACCAGGGACTGTCTGCCACACCTGGATATGGCGCGTGTACGCGTCGAACGCCCAGTAACCGGCCAGGCCGGAGTCGGCGTCATTGACGATGTGCTGGGTGACGTTAACGACGCGTGTGCCGGCCCCGCAATTAAGCGGGCTGAGGTCCAGCGCCGGACCGCCACTGGCGAGAGCGGACGTGGATCCCATCAGGCCGACGGCGATCATCGTGCCGATCACAAACAAAAGACGTTTCATTTCTCTCCTCATCATTTGTGCTGCCAATACGCCTCACCTTCCATAACGGCCCATCGGACAAGACCGCAAGGTCTCGACGTATGCACGCTGGAGCGTGCGCCCCGACCCTCGGCATTACCCCTGAGAAGTCACTCAATGAGCGGGGGCTCGCTGCGACTTCGAGGAGCAGTGCGGTTCACCCCACAATGAGGCCAGTGCCCCAGAAATGCAAATGGGCCCTGCCGGCGAGGCACCGTGACCGTGACCGGTTCAGTCGTTATCAAAGGTAAGACCACCCCGTTCACATTCAGCTTCAGCTAGCCATCGAAGTCTGGATAGAGACGGTCAAACGTGCGGGCCGGAGCGCTCGACGCCCCGCACGCTTGCGGACGCTCCGCCAACCGTCTTATGCGGAGGCTTGGGAACCTAAGCGTTGGTAACCTCGGACTTCCGTGAGGAGGGCCAGGAGGCCCTCCTCAGGACTTCGAGCTAAACCGGATCCGGATAGTGTCGGCGGGCTAATCGCCCCCGCCGTTGCCGTTGCCATTGCCGCCGCTGCCGGCGTTATCGCCGCTGCCGCCGGTGCCGCGGTTGCCGCCGTTGCCGCCGCTGCCGGCGTTGCCGCCGTTATCGCCATTGCCGCCATTGCCGCCATTGCCGCCATTGCCGTTGTCGCCGTTGCCGCCGTTCTCGGGGTTGGCAACGCACACGATCTCGACGTAGCGGATCGTTGAGTCCGGGCCTCCGAGGATGGTGCCGGGCACGGACTGACCCTTGAGACCCGTCAGCACCATGCCCGCGGGGCAGTCGTACGGGCCGTCGGGTCCGCCCAAACCGCCGCCGAAGCCCGTGCTATTCGTGATCGAACCGGAGCCATCTGCATTCTGGCAACGGAGCTGAAGAAGGTCGATGAAGTCCCCTTCCCTGCCCGTGATCCCGACCGCGACTTGACCGGGGGGGCAGCTGGTCGAACCGGGATTGCCAGAGCCACTGCCCATCGTGGTGCCGGGGCTCCCGCCTGAGCACTGGACCGTGGCGACTGCGACGATCGGGATGAAGACGCCGATGAGCCGCGTAAAGCCGGAAACGCCGATGACCGCCTCGCCCTCAGGGCAAAGCGTCTGGTCGGCGACGAAGGTCGTGGACGGCGGCCCGCCGAGCTGCCCGTCGCCGGTAACCGCCACCGCCGGCACGGCCCCGATCGCGAAAGCCGCCGCGATCGCAGCGGCAACTCCTAATGCCTTCAGTTTCACGCCGAACTCCTCCTTTCTATTGGGAACGCCAGCCGACACCCCAAACGCAATGGACGGTAAAGCCCGCGTCAGTATGGGGGTGTGTTAAGCGAAAGGACCCAGTTAACAACGTTGGGCTGAGACAAATCTCTCCCTCTCGGCCAAACCCACGACCAGCCGAGGTGGTGCCGGCTCCCGCCTGTCCCAAAACCCGCATTGCCAGCGAGTGCCCGGCACCGGCGGTCATCAGCCCTGCCTGTAACCCTGCGCAGTACATCCGAGTGTCGCCAGCCAAATGACTCAATGGGGGAATGGCCATGCGCCGACTGTTGCTGATCGGAGCCGCATTGCTGCCGGTTCTACTTTTCGCCTTTGCCACCGACGTGGCCGCCGACCAGGGCAACAACGGAGGCAACAACGGAGGCAACAACGAACAGGGCCACCGAACCATTCGCCTCGAGACGACGCTGCGGGGAGCCAATGAGGTACCGGCGGCTGTCGGATCGGATCTAACCGGTGAAGCGACTGTCACGATCGATCTCAGTCGCAACAGGCTGTGCTGGAAGCTTGACTACGACACCAACCAGACCGTGATCGCCGCGCACATCCACAAAGGCGCAGCCGGCGTGGCCGCACCGGTTGTGTTTGGATTTTTCAACCCTCCGACATCGGCGACGGTGGTCAACCGCGGCTGCCGGACTGGAGACCCGGCCCTTCTGGCGGACATCGTCAACCACCCGGCCGCCTACTACGTGAACGTTCACACCACGATCTTCAAAGGAGGCGCTGGCCGCGGCCAGCTGAGCGCCGAGTCGGACGACTAAACCTCAGCTAGACCCGAAATGCCGCTTGGAGCTCACGCGTTTCCACCAGCTTTGAAGCCCGGCACCGTTTTCTATTGACATCCGGGGGCGCCGCTCTATCGTGAGCGGGGCTCCCGGGGAGCAGCAACGGCAAGTCGAGGGCCGGTCAGGCCGGCGGGTGGGATCACTTGCTCGGAACATCGGGGGTCGCTGCAAGCGGGCGTCTTCGGCGCCTGCCGGCTTCCGTGCGTCTGGCCCTCTCGATCGCTGCCGCTTCGCTTCTGGTGGCGATGCCGGCCACCGCGACGGCGGCGCAGGGCGTCTCGGCCGCCTCTGGCTCGAAGGTGGCGCCGGCCGCCTCCGGCTCGAACGTGGTGCCGGCCGCCGGGCACGTCAGCGCAACCCTGCTGGCGGCACGTCAGCCTGATGGTCAATCCCAGACCACGCAGTCGGAGCCCGCCAAGTTCATGCATCCGGATGAGCTGCGCACGGCCAAGGTCAAGGCGGGAGCGGCACCTCCAACGACCCCCACGCAGCCGGCCACGCCATCCGCGCCGGCTTCAGCCGCGCTATTCAACGGCCTGAACCAGCCGGGGCTGTCGGCAGCGGATGAAGGATCGGTTGCAACACCTCCGGACAGCACCGGAGCGATCGGGCCGACCCGTTATGTAGAGCTCGTCAACCAGATGATCGGTGTGTACGACCGCAGCAACCTCTCGCTGCTCAGCCGGACCGACCTCACGAGCTTCGTCGGGGCGCCGGCCGGCGTGAGCACGAGCGACCCCCAGATCCAATGGGACCCGCAGGCCAACCGCTGGCTGTATGCGGAGATCGGCATCGCGACCGGCAACAACTACATCGTTTTCGGGTGGACCAAGACCGCGGATCCCAGCGACCTGGCGGGGGGTTGGTGCCACTACGGGATCTCCACGGGCCACAACATCGAGGACTATCCGAAGCTCGGTCACGACGCCCACTTCCTGATTGTCGGCAGCAACGTCTACGACGACGGCGCGGGGTTTCCCTTCATCACCGCCAACATCTGGGCGATCCCCAAGCCGGCCGCCAACGACTCCACCTGCAGCTCACCGGTCACCGCCACATACTTCGCCGACGCCACGCATCTGCTGAAGAACACCGACGGGACGCTCGCCTTCACGCCGATCCCGGCCAACGCCGCCGACAGCGTCACCAACGACTACATCTTCGGAGCCCACGATTCGACGCTCGCGCCCCAGTCGAAGGTGATGGTGTGGCACATGACGGCTTCACCCAGCCCTGTGCTCGTGGCCGACGGCGACATCTCGGTTGGGACTTTCGCGATTCCCGCCAGCGTGCCGCAGCCGGGCACGACCTACCAGGTCGACAGCCTCGACGGACGCCTGACCCAAGCGGTCGCGCATTTCGATCCGCGCATCGGCGCCGAGGCCTACTGGACGCAGCACACGATCGCGGGTGCGGGAGGGCGCTCAGTCGTCAGGTGGTACGAATTCGCCCCCAGCCTGACGCCAAGCATCGTCCAGCAGGGCGTGGTCTCCAACGCCACCGACTTCATCTGGAACGCCGCCATCTCGCCCTCGATCGTGGGGAGCGATGCAGCGATCTTCTACAACCGGGGCAGCGCGTCTCAGCTCGCCGTCATCGGAGCCCAGAGCCGAACCAGCTCGACTCCAACCGGCACGATGGACCCGGGTGAGGTCCTGCTCGGCACCAGCAGCGCCGCGGACCAGGAGAACGCGTTCCAGGGCAACTGCACACCAAGTGCCTGCCGATGGGGCGACTACTCAGGCGCCAGCCCCGACCCGGCCAACCCGGGCGTGGTTTGGGGCAGCAACCAGCTCATGGGTCCTGTGTTTCTCGGCTACGCGCAGTGGACGACTCGGAACTTCGCCATCACGACCGGCGCCTCCGCCGGACCGGACTTCAGCCTTGCGGCCTCTCCCGCGAGCCAAACGGTCATTGCAGGGAACTCAACGACCTACACCATAAACATCAGTCGGACGGGCGGGTTCACCGGCACGGTGGCGCTTAGCTCGAGTGGGGCGCCGGCGGGGGCGTCGGCGACGTTCAACCCGAGCTCCACCGGCGGTTCGTCATCGACGCTTACGGTGACCACCTCGGCCGCCACGCCCGCCGGCTCATCGACCATCACGATCAGCGGAACGTCCGCATCGCTGACGAGGACGACCACGGCCACGCTCGTCGTGCAGCCTGTGCCAGGGCCTGACTACTCGCTCTCGGCCAGCCCGTCGACCCAGACGGTGACCCAGGGTTTCGGCGCCGCCTACACAGTCAGCGTCACGCCTACTCGAGGATTTACCGGCAGCGTCACGCTGAGTGCCAGCGGGCAGCCCAGCGGCGCGGGCGCGACCTTCAGCCCCAACCCGACCACCTCCGGCTCAACGATGTCGGTCACCACGAGCGCTTCGACGCCGGCCGGGACTTACACGCTGACCATCACCGGGGTCAATGGCAGCCTGAGCCACACCACCAGCGTGACCCTGGTCGTACAGCCCCCACCTGACTACTCGCTCTCGGCAAGTCCGTCGAGTCAGACGGTGACCCAGGGCCTCGGCGCCGGCTACACGGTCAGCGTCGCGCCGACCGGAGGATTTGCGGGCAACGTCACACTCAGCCTCAGTGGGCTGCCGAGCGGTGCAGGGGCCACGTTCAGCCCCAACCCGACCACCGGCAGCTCCACGATGTCGGTCACCACAAGCGCTTCGACGCTCGCTGGGACTTACACCCTCACCATCACCGGGGTCAGCGGCAGCCTGAGCCACACCACCAGCGTGACCCTGGTCGTGCAGCAGGCGCCTGACTTCTCGCTCTCGGCCAATCCGTCCACCCAGACGGTGACGCAGGGCAATGGGGCCGGCTACAACCTCAGCCTCACGACGAGTGGAGGATTCACGGGCAGCGTGACGCTCAGCGCCGGCGGGCTGCCGGCAGGCGCGAGCGCCACCTTCAGCCCCAACCCGACCAGTGGCACGTCGGCGATGTTCGTCGCCACGAGCGCGACTACGCCAACCGGGACCTACACCCTGTCCATCACAGGCGTCAGCGGCAGCCTCAGTCACACCATCACCGTGACGCTGGTCGTTCAGCCCGCGCCTACACCCGACTACTCGATTTCGGCCAGTCCGTCCAGCCAGGCGGTCACGCAGGGCCAGGGCGTCGGCTACGCCGTCAGCATCGCGCCGACCGCGGGCTTCGCAGGCTCGGTCACGCTCAGCGCCACCGGGCTGCCGACCGGCGCCGCGGCCACATTCAGTCCGAACCCGACCACCGCCAGCTCCACGATGTCGGTCACCACGGGCACCTCGACGCCGTTCGGCAGCTACGTCGTGACCGTGACGGGGGTCAGCGGCAATCTCACCCACACCACCACGGTGACCCTGGTCGTCATCGGCTCGTGCAACACGCCCACGCTCACGACCAGCGCCCCCTCGCCGTATGCCTCCGGCTCCGGGCCGATCCAGCTGACCGCGAGCGCGCAGTGCGGCGGGGGCACCGAGTACTGGTTCCTCTACAAGGATCCGAGCACCGGCTGGCACACCATCAGCGGCTACAGCAGCAGCAACACCGCGCTGTGGAACGCCGACTACCAGGCCGGCGGCTATATGTTCGAGGTCGACGTCCGGCCGGTGGGCTCGAGCGCGTCCTGGGTCGCCTACTACGACCTCCCCTTCACGCTCAGCGGTTGCGGTGTGCCGTCGCTGACCCCGGATGTGGCCAGCCCGCAGAGCCCGGGCACGACGGTGCACTGGACGGCAAGCGTGAGCTGCAGCGGCACGCCCCAGTACCAGTTCTGGATTCGCTCGCCTGCCGGCGCTTGGACCATCGCCCAGCCCTGGGGCGCGTCCAGCACCTTCGCCTGGAGCACGCCGGCGACTGACGGCGCATACCTGGTCCAGGTCAACGTGCGCAACGCGGGCGCGAATGAGAACCCCTCGGGGGACAACAACACCGCCGTGACCTACACCGTGAGCTCATGCACCACGCCCACGCTTGCGACCAGCGCCCCCTCGCCCTATGTCTCCGGCTCAGGCCCGATCCAGCTGACCGCGACCGGGCAATGTGGCGGGGGCACTCAGTACCAGTTCTATTACAAGGGCCCGAGCACCGGCTGGCACCTCATCGGCAGCGGCTACGGGAGCAGCAACACCGCGCTCTGGAACGCCGACTACAGCGCCGGCAACTATCTGCTCGAAGTCGACATCCGGCCGGTTGGCTCGAGCGCGGCCTGGGTCGCCTACTACGACCTGCCCTTCACGCTCAGCGGCTGCGGGACGCCGACGCTGAGGCCAGACGTGGCCAGCCCGCAGTCGCCGGGAGCGACCGTCCACTGGACCGCGAGCGTGAGCTGCAGCGGGACGCCGCAGTATGAGTTCCAGGTCCGCTCGGCCGCCGGCGTATGGAGCATCCCGCAAACGTGGGGTGCCTCCAACACGTTCACCTGGAGCTCGCCGGCGATAGACGGTTCCTACGTCGTCGAAGTCCTCGTGCGCAACGCAGGCGCTAACGAAGACCCTTACGACAGCTACACCGACGTTGCTTACAGCCTGGTCTCCTGCAACACGCCCACGCTCACGACCAGCGCCCCCTCGCCGTATGCCTCCGGCTCAGGGCCGATCCAGCTGACCGCGAGCGGGCAGTGCGGCGGGGGCACCGAGTACTGGTTCCTCTACAAGGACCCGAGCACCGGCTGGCACACCATCAGCGGCTACAGCAGCAGCAACACCGCGCTCTGGAACGCCGACTACCGGGCGGGCGGCTACATGTTCGAGGTCGACATCCGGCCGGCCGGCTCGAGCGCGGCCTGGGTCGCCTACTACGACCTGCCCTTCACGCTCAGCGGCTGTGGGACGCCGACGCTGACTTCGGATGTGGCCAGCCCGCAGTCGCCGGGAGCGACTGTGCACTGGACCGCGAGCGTGAGCTGCAGCGGGACGCCACAGTACGAGTTCCAGGTCCGCTCGGCGGCCGGGGTGTGGAGCATCGTCCAGACCTGGGGGTCGTCCAACACCTTCACCTGGAGCTCACCGGCGACCGCTGGCAGCTACGTGGTCGAAGTCGATGTGCGCAACGCGGGCGCCAATGAAGACCCCTGGGACAGCTATCTCGACGTGGGCTACATCCTGAGCTGAGTCAGATCCGTTCGATCACCTGGTCGGCGGCAGCAGCCGGCTGAACACGACCAGCCGATGGTCGTATGTGAGCGTGGTGCGCGAGTACTGACCGAAGCAGGTGACCAAGACGAGCTGCGGCTCGGTCGCTGGCGCGAACACCTGCATCTGGGAATCCGCGCTCATGTCGAGCAATGCCACGCGAGTCACCAAGTACACGAGTTCGCCGTTGCTTGCATCTGAGACACGGATCCGGTCGCCCGGCCTCACTGTTTCCAGGTGGCCGAAAAGGCCCGGAGAGCCGATCCCGCGGTGGCCCGCGATCACCGCGTTGCCGGCCTGCCCCGGCCGGGCGCTGCTCGACAGCCACGCCCCGATCCAGAGGTTGTTCGGAACGCCCATGGAGCCGTCCGGCAGGAGGCCGACGCCGGCGACCGGCGCGTCGACGCCGATCGCCGCAATCCGGATCCGGGACGGCACGATCGCACCGCCCGCTGCGTGGAACTCTTCGGCCTTGAGCGGCGAAGGCTTCGCGACACTAACGGCCGTCGGCCCGATCAGCTCCGCGCTGGTTCGGTCGACGGCTGCGGTTGGAGCCGGGGCAACGACTGCCAGCGCCGAAGCTGCCGGCGCGGTCATCGGTGCTGGCATCGCCTGACTGACCGCGAGGCCGCAGACGGCGAGGCTGATGAGGGCGGGTAGCGCGACTGCCGGCCGCCGGCGGCGCTGCCGGAACCGGACCCATCTTCCTCGCCACCCGCGGGCGGCGATTCCCAATCCCATCAACCCCGCGATCGATCCCAGCGCGGCGAGCGACAGGTTGGGCGCAGGGCTCGGTCCGACTGGCGCGTTCGCGTCCGCCGCGAGCTGGGGACCGGAGGTGTTCGGCAGGCCGGGCAGAACGCTGACTGTGACTCGTTCGACGCCGCCACCGGGATACGTGGACGCAGCGGTCCCGGCCACTGTGGTGCGCGCCGGGTCGAGATATGTGCCGGCGGCCGGGTTGTTGTACGTGCCGGGCGCAACGCTCGCAGCGATGTTGACGGTGAGGTTGATGACCACCGAGCCCGCAGCCGGGATGGCGAACGTGCCGAATACCGGGCTCGTGGCGCCCGCAGCGGGATTGACCGTGGCCGGCCGCGTCGCACCCCCGTTGAGAACGACGCTCACTGTCGTCGCATACGTGAATCCGGCAGGCAATGTGTCGGAGACGCTCACGCTGGTCGCCGTCGAAACACTGGCGCCGTTGCTCACGGTGATCGAGTAGGTCGCGGTGGTCCCACTCGATGTGTTGATCACAGCCGGGGTGGTGGTGGACTTGGCGACGGTGAGCGCGGGCACGCATTCCGCGCCGGACGAAGATCCAGGGATCGCCGCCGGGGTCGTGGTTAGCACGGCCCCGGGATTACCGCCCGTCGCCCCGTAATTGTCGGCGGGGCCGTTGGTCGTGGTGCCGGGGGCGCCGCCCAGGACGCTGGTCTGTGCAGGCGGGAGGGCGTTGCTGGTGATGATCGCGCCGCCCGAGCCGCCGCCCCCGGGGCCGTGGCGACCGGCCATGCCGGCAGGGCCGGCCGGCCACGCGTCCGTGCCGTTGGCTCCGTTCGCCACGGCAGTCACGCCGTTCACCGTGCCTGCGTTGGCGCTGACCACGATGCTTCCGCCGGCGCCGCCCCCCCCGCCGCCGTCATTTGCCGGCGTGAGTCCGACCCCTCCGTTCGCGGTGACCGTGCCCGCCCCGGTCACCGAGCCCGCCCGGATCATGACAATCCCGCCGCCGGTGCCGCCCGAGGATTCATTTCCGGCCGAGTTGTTGCGGCTTCCGGCGCCGCCACCGCCGCCGAGGACGACACGCACTGGTGTGGCTGGAAACGCGGCGCCGCCGAGACCGCCGACCGGCTGGTTGCTCGTCCAGCTGTTGCCACCCATGCCGCCCTGACCGCCGTTGGCGCCTCCGCCGCCTCCCGAGTTCTGGTCGTTGATGACAGGATCAAAGTCGGTGCCGCCACCGCCCGCGTTGCCAGGGGCGCCTCGGGCCGCGTCACCGATGGGGTAGCCGTCCGCCGCGCCGTTCACGGCGGCGCCGGCGATTGCGTCATACAGGAAATGGGGCGTGCCCGCGATCCCCTCGGCTTTGTACCCATGGTCGCCGCGCCCGGTCGCCACGGCGTAATCGGTGTTCGCGTCCGGTCCACCGGCCTGTCCGACACCAAGCCCGCCCTTGAAGCCCAGCTGATCCACGCTGATGGTCTGGCCGTTGAGATTGAGCGCACCCGCGACGTCGATGGCGAGGATGCCGCCCGCGTGGAGTGCTCCGTCCCACGCGGTCGCGGCCAGACCTGCCGCCACCGTCGCGCTCGAGTACTGAGGAACGCGAATCACCTGGAAAGTTCGGAAGCCATTGGTCGCGGTGCCCGCGGTCGAGAAGTCGTAATTGTTGATGAGGCCGGCGCCGCCACCGGACCCGGCGATGTTGACCGCGCCTGCCACAACGCCAGTGGTGGCCGCGACGTACTCATACAACCCGGTCGAGCGCAGCGCGGTGGACCCGCGGCCGGTGGCGCCATCGCCGTAGGTGATGGCATTCGTGCCCGAGATGTCCGCATCCTGCATCTGGATCACCAGGAGCAGGTCTCCGGCCGCGATCGCAGGCGACGAGGCCGGAATCCGAGCGCCTACCTGGATCGCGGTGGCGCCGGCCGCGACGCTCGCCGTGGCCGGGTAGTACGAGTTGACGACGCCGGTCAGCGCGGCGTTGGGGCCCTCGCTCCCGGGTGTGACGCATCCTCGCCCGGCGGCGGTGGCCGACTCGGGCGGCTGGAGCGCGACGCCGGCGACGGCCAGTATGAAGGCCGTTCCAATGGCGATGCCCGGGCGCAGGACACCGCGCACGGCGCTCCGGACCAGTTTCTGCATCGTATTGGGCGGGATTCTAGGCGTATGGACCCCAATACGAAGCGAATTCCCGGACGCACCACTAAAATTGCCCGGCCGTGTTCAAGGGCTGCCGCGTTGGAGTCGTCGTCCCGGCCTACAACGAGGAGCGGCAGATCGAAGAGGTCCTGGCGACGATGCCCGACTTCGTCGACCGCATCTTCGTGATCGACGACTGCAGCGCCGACAGGACCTCTGACGTCATCAAGCACTGGAGCAAACGGCGGGGGCACGCGCACCGTGTGCAGCTGATCCGGCACGAAACCCGCGGA
>Ga0209220_1000614_pt1 | contig 11276 bp, 10 predicted proteins | sample BlaSpr_A8_OM3_M3_FD_187984 | JGI IMG/M metagenome (GOLD analysis project Ga0209220, IMG submission 187984) | Forest soil microbial communities from Thunder Bay, Ontario, Canada - Black Spruce, Ontario site 2_A8_OM3_M3 (SPAdes) (version 2) | ecosystem: Environmental > Terrestrial > Soil > Boreal... | reverse complement strand
CGTGCTCCGCCATGCCCAGGCCCCTCATCAGGGCGCTCACACCGCCGGCATCGCCTCCGCTGAGCGCGGCCTGGAACTCGACGTTCTCATTGGCCGTGAGGAAGGGCAGCAGGTCGTACGACTGGAACACGAAGCCGATCGTCTGGCGGCGAAGCTCGGAGCGCTTGGCGTCGGGAAGGGCTGACGCTTCGACCTCGCCAATCCACAGCTTGCCGCTGCTCGGCGACTCCAACGCGCCGATGAGGCTCAGCAAGGTGGACTTGCCGGATCCGCTTGGCCCCACGATGGCCACGCGGCTGCCGGCTGCGACGTCGAAGCTCACCCCGTCGATCGCCCGCACCAAGTCGGCTCCGATTCGGTAGTCGCGGTGCACGTCCTGCAGCCGCAGCGCCACACCCCCGCTCATGCCGCCCTCACAGTTCCGTCGAGCAGCGTGAGCCGGTGCTCCGCCTGGGCCGCGAGCTCGCGATTGTGCGTCACGAGCAGGATCGTCAGATGGCGCCGCTCCCACGCGCCTCGCAGCACGTCCATCACCTTGGCGGCTGTGGCGGAGTCAAGCTCGCCGGTCAGCTCGTCCGCCAGCAGGAGGTCAGGATCGTTGGCGAGCGCGACGGCGATCGACACACGTTGCGCTTCGCCACCCGAAAGCTGGCGCGGCAGATGGTTCAATCGTTGCGCGAGACCGACCTCGGACAGCAGGTCGCGCGCACGCGAGGCGTCACCAGGCTTTCCGGCGATGCGCTGCGCGAGCTGCACGTTCTCGAGCGCGTTGAGAAACGGGATAAGGTTCCCGCTCTGGAACACCAGACCCATCCGCTCCGCGCGAAGACGGGCGCGCGCCGTTTCGTCGAGCCGGCTGATGTCCGTTCCCTCGAATATCACCTGGCCGGCGCTGGGAAGACTCAACCCCGCCAGAAGGGAGAGCATCGTTGACTTACCAGAGCCGGAAGGCCCGACCAGGCTTGTCATCTGGCCGCGCGGAAGCTCGAGGTCCGTGCCACGCAGCGCCACCGTCTCCGTCGATCCTTCGCGATAGATCTTGAAAACGTCGCGCAGCCGAGCGATCGGTTCCGCTGCGGTGGCGGCGCCCCCGGCTACTGCCACTGGAAGGTGAGTGCGATGTCGTCGGCGCCCTGTGGGTCGTATTGGTTCGACACGATCCCGTACGTGACGACGGCGACCGTCGCGGAATCCTTGGGGATGTAATAGCGGACGCCGACCAGGTCGAGCGGTTTCCCTGTCACGGGACTCGTGCCCGCGTTGTACGTGAAGATGAATTTCTGGACCTTCTTTCCGTTGAGCGTTATCTCGCCCGGCCCCGCGACCAGATGAAAGTTGGTGGTGGACGAGGGCAGCGTGTTGACGTCTCCGCGGGCGAGCGCGGCGGGGTCGCCCGCGCTGGAGCCCTGGACGACCGACACGACCAGTCGCTCGGAAGGACCGATCACGCTCGCGGTTCCGTCCGCGTTTGCGGACATGCGGCCGGGTCCGTCGATCCTGTAGTGATAGTGGGCGTCGACGTACGTCACCGCGACCGCCTCGCCGTTGTTGATCGTCTCGCTGCCAGGCGTTGTCGCGGCCTGCCCTGTATCCGTAGGTGAAGAGCCGCAGGCGGCAAGCGCAAATGCACCGGCGATCAGGAAACCCGAGAAGACGCGGCGATGGAGGAGCTTAGGCACGAAATCGCAGTATGGAACCGGTACCTAAAAGCCGCCTAAAGCGCTCTGGTCACGCCACGCGGGAGCCGGCACGCGCGGGTTTGAAGTCGGTCTGAAACCCGCTGGAGCCGGCACCGGCGGTGTCGCATCGGCGGTGACGCACATCAAGTACCGAATCGCGAAGCGTCGCACCTGACCAGCTAGCGCCGGATGACGATCGAACCGGCCAGACGGTCGTACACGGTCCGATGTTGCGAGCCGATGAACATCGTGACCAGGTAAACCAGCACAAGGGCATAGAGAACCCCAAAGCCGGCGGTCACCCACCACGCGATCGAACCACCATGTGGTCCCAAAGCGACACGCCAGAGTAGGGCGTGGCTCAACTCCCAAGGCACGAAGCGCACCGCCTCGCGCAGGAGTGCTCGCCGCATGGACAGACGGAATCCATTGAGCTCGACCACAGCCAGCCGTAGGGCTCGTTTGCCGAGCGTCGCTCGCAGCGGCGACGCCTCAAATAGAGCGAAGTAGAGAACCACGGGGAGGGTCAGCAGAAAAAACCCGAGCAGCTCGGCGGTCAGGGGCTGACTCATCGCGCTGTCGAACTCCGCCTGCATCGGGGATAGGCGCAGGCTGAGGCTGACCGCGGTGAGCAGAACCAGGTAGGCAGCGATGAGCAGGTAATCCAGCAGCCATGCCGCGATACGTCGAAGGGGAGAGGCCGGGACAACCGGCCAAGCCGCATCCAACTCCTTCGAAACGTGAAGGTACTCGATGAACCGCGCAAGGTCGAGCACGAAAGGGTAGGTTGGTCAGCGTGAGCGGAATCGCAGTCACCGCGTTTGGCGTAATCGCAGTCTCTTTCATGATGGCGACGTATGCGTTCGAGAGGCGGCATCGAGCCCTGGTTCTCGCCTTCGCCGCAGGATGTCTGATGTCGAGTGCGTATGGCTTCCTTGCCGGAGCATGGCCGTTTGGAGTCGTCGAGATCATCTGGGCGGGTGTCGCCGTGCACCGATACCAAGGGCGTGCCAAGACCGACAGGTCTTAACCCCAGAAGCTTCCGAGGCCATGAAATGCATTCCGCCGAAATGTGCTACAATGTGCTACATGGAACGGGTGGGAATCAGGGAGCTTCGTCAGAACGCTTCAGCCGTGTTGCGGCGGGTAGCGGCAGGCGAGGTCGTTGAGGTGACCGACCGCGGCCGAGCCGTTGCTCGGATCGTGCCCATGCATGAAGCGAGCAGGCTTGACCAGCTCCAGGCCGAGGGCAGAGCCAGCAGCGCGACAGGGGATCTGCTCGACGTCAAGCCGATGCCGCGGATCGCCGGAAAGCCGCTTCTCTCAACGATTCTGGCTGACATGAGATCCGATGAGCGCTGAGGTTGCTTACCTGGATACCTCAGCGGCGGTGAAGCTTCTGATGACCGAGCGGGAGTCGCCGGCTTTGCGCAGGTGGCTGCGCCGCCGACCTGAGCGCGCATCTGCGGCGCTGCTCAGGGTGGAGCTCGTGCGCGTGGTGCGGCGGGCGGGTTTCGCACGGCTGATTCCGGAAGCTCGCAAGCTTCTGGCCGGCGTCCATCTCATTCGAATCGACGACGTGCTTCTCGATCGAGCCGCGGACCTCGATCCGATCGAGCTTCGGTCGTTGGACTCGATCCACCTTGCGGCCGCGGCGAGCCTCGGAGATGATCTGGCAGCCGTGGTCTCGTACGACGACCGATTCCTGGCCGCGGCTACCGCCCTCGGCTTGCCGACGGCAAGTCCCACCTAACCGCGGAACAGCAATAGGGTGGCTCCTTCTGTGTCGTGGGCGGGATGAGGCAGCTCGTGCCCCCGGTGGCCGGCGGCCTGGCCCTTCTGATCGCCTTCCTCGTACTCATCGGTACGGCGCTCCGAGATCCCCATCCACACGACATCCCGGTCGGCCTTGTCGGGCCTCCTCCACCCGTCGGGGACATCTCGCACGAATTCGACACCAACGCGCCGGGAGTCTTCCGGTTCACCACCTACACGTCCGAAGCCGCCGCCCGAGCTGCGCTCGATTCGCGCGACATCGACGGGGCTCTCGTCATCGGCGGTCCGGCACCGCGGCTGATCGTGGCCGGAGCCGCCGGAGACGGCGTCACCGGGGTCATCACGTCCGCCTTCACCAATGCATTCAAGGCTCAGGGAACCACCGTTGCAGTGGAGGTGGTGCACCCATTCGCTGCCGGCGATGCCCACGGCATCGTCCTTTTCTTCGTCGTCGTCGCGGTGATCATCTCTTCGGTGGTTGCGCAGGCCGTGCTGTTCACTACTGCGCGCGGATCCGGATTCCAGACGCACCTGGCGGTGGTGATCGCATACGCGGTTCTGGCTGGACCGATCGCGATGGGCACCGCGCAATGGATCGCCGGCGACTACGGCTCCGGCTTCTGGTCCGCGGCGGGACTGGTGACGCTCGGGTCGGCGGCTGTGGGCGCGATTGTGTGCGGTCTTGCGCGCCTGCTCGGACGCGCCGGGTTCGCCCTGGCCGCGCTGGTGATCGTGCTGCTGGACATTGTTTCGTCGGGAGGACCCGTCGGCAGCCAGCTCCTGCCCGACTTCTATCGATGGGTGGCGCCGTGGTTGCCCGCGGGCCCGCTCTATAGCGCGTTGCGCGGCGCGCTCTACTTCAATGGCGCTGGGGTTGCTGGTCCAGTCCTGGTCCTATCCGGCTGGCTTGCCGGCGGCCTCGTGCTCATGCTGCTTGGCAGCCTTGTCTCCAGCCGGAGCCGTGCACCGGAGGCATCCGCCGCACCGGCGTAGTCGCCCTTACGCAGGTCTCCAGGCGGTGGCGCCGCAGATCTTGCACTGAAATTCCATCTCGTTCTGGGCGTTGGTCCGGCCGGTTGCCTTCCAGACCAGGCTCGACCGCTTGATCACCTTGCAGACGCATGGCTTCGACGTCTCGTGCGCGGCCGAATCGTGCTTTTGGGACATTTCTATTCCTCCACAGGCCAAGGACCGTCGAACTCGACGGCGACCACATCCAACAACGCCCCGCTTGGGGCCGGAGCGTCGATTATCAGCCCGCGCAGGCGAACCAGCTCATCTCAACCGATCCACCGAACAACGCCCGCGAATCCGGCGGCGACGAGACCGATGCCGGCGATCAGGGACAGCCACCGAATCGCCTCATGCAACCACCACGTATCGGGGGTGTAACCGTTGACGTCCCCTCCGTATATCGGGTCGCGAGTCGTCACCCCCGACACCTCGACCGCCATCGGTGCGCCATAGCCGCAGGACGCCGAATCAGCCGTCAGGACGGCCACGTGATCACCGGTATGAACCGATGGCGGGAGCGCCAAATCGTAAGTGCTGAAGTAGATCGGCCTGGAGTAGGAATCAAGGATCAGGTTCGAGCCGCCACTCGCGGCCTGCACCGCGCTGACTGTGCCCGAGTGGAGCTCGATTCCATTGATGCCAAGCCACCACCCGTACGCGGAGAGGCCGATTCCGACGGCGATCAAGACGAGCGACACGAGGCCGCTCCGGGTCGGGAAGGCCCTGACCACTTTCGACCAGCGGGAACCGACCGCCGGCTCCCCTCGCTCGAATCGGGCCCACAGCGCGTTGAGGAGCAGAAGGTCCAGGGTCGCGGCTGCACTCGGCCAAAACCACTCGAATCCCGAGTTCCAGCACGTCGCCGAAACGCCACCAATCCCACTCCACATGCAGATCGCGAGATTTACCGCCTGGATGCCGATGATCAGCCGCCTGGTCCATCGCCACCTCCGGGTCGCGAACAACCCCAACGCAACGACGTTGACCACCGACCAGGCAATCAGGAGATAGCCGACTCGGATCCGCTCGGCAATGAGCGGGCTGTTTGGTTCTGTGAGAAGACTGGCGAGCGCGATGCCAAGCAAGCCTGCCAACAGCCAGAACAGACTCTCGGCCGCGGCAAGGGCGAGGATGGCCGCAAAAACGAGCCGGCGGCGCGCTGTCATGACGAGCCGAAACTCTAGCCAGCCGTGCCCTCAGTGGCTGCAACTGACGGCCGTCTGGGGGTCCCGCCGAACAGCACCAGGTCCGCGGCGGCGACCAGCTGCCACACCGCCAGCAACAGCGTGAACAAGAACCCAAATCCGATGGGGACGAGGATGATGCCCAGCACTCCGCACGCGATCGCCGTCCACGTGGCGAGCCGCCGCCGCGGGTCCGCGAACAGCGCCGCTCCGATGAGCAGAAGCGCGACCGACATCATGACGATGCCGGTCCAGCCGGCCCAGTCCGCCGCCGCGTGAGCCTGGAGGACCTGCGCCTTGAAGGTGACGGAGTTCGGGTCGATCCCTTCGCGAAGCGTCCCGACGAGGGCGAACTGCAGCGAGAGGAAGCCGATGAACGCCGGCACGGCCGCGACGACCAGGGCGCCGACGAGCACCGCGTGCAGCCGCCGCTCGGCGCCGATGGTCCAGCAAACCACAACAGTGCCGGCCATAAAGAGCACCACCGCGACGGTCAGCGCGTCGACCGCGAGCAGGAAGTCAGACTGCCCGGACGGGCTCGCCAGGTAGACCAACAGGTCTGGCGATGACGGCCCCTCGGCCTGCAGCAGCGCGATGATCCCGACGACGAAAGCGATCGCCGAAATGACTGAGCATGCAGCGCCGGCGCGGCGCATGGTCAGTTCCAGTCTCGCCAGGTCTCGCCGACTCGCATTCGGGCTTGCGGCAGACGGTCGCGCAGCAGCGCCAGGGCCGCGCCAAGGCCGAGCAGGATGATCGAAACCACGAAGAAGACGACCCACACCGGCAGCCAACCCTGGGTCAGACCCACGAATATCGCGCGCAAGGCGCTGATGCCGATGCCCGCGCTGCCGCCGATCAGCAGCACCCTGTTCTTGAAGCCGATCCCGGCCAGGACCGCCATCACGCCTTCGACGACCAGCGCCGATGTGTAGAGCCACGCGTTCGGCGGCTCGAGCACCGTCAGCACGGCGCTGGTACCGAGGATCAAGAACATGCCCGTGCCGGTAAGGATCCGCGCGATGAGACGCAGGTTCGGCAGGCGCACCCTGTCGTCATACGGCAGACGGACGCCTGAAGCGACGATGAAAGCGCCGGGGAGGATCACGTACCACTCGAGGCTTTGAGCGCCGAGGTAGAACGCGAACCACAGCCCGGCCAGGCTCATCAGCACCGCTCCGAGGTAATCGAATTCGGGCCGTCCATGACGCCGCCCGTCGACGATCACCAAGGCACCGAAACCGATCAACCCCGCCGCGGCGGCGAGCGCTCCCCAATCGTGAGGTTTCAGAAGACCGAAGAACGCGAAGCTGGACAGCGCGGAGATCGCGGCGCCTCCCAACCCGGTCAGACGATGGGACTGGATCCATTCCGAGGGTCGCGCGAAACGGGCCTCCCACGGCACCTGCAAGGCGTAGAGCAGAGCCGACGTCCCGAATGTCGCGGCGGGATACCACTCCATGGCCGCCTGGGCGGCATAGAGAAGCAGCCAGAAACCGAACGCGGTCGACAGTCCCGCGGCGACGGCGCCTTCCCAGAATTTCTCCACCGCCGAGGTCGCGTAGAGCAGCGCCGAGTAGGCGAGGATCAGCGCGCCCGCGAGCTCGAAGTACCCATAGAACAGGGCGCTGATCGACACCACGACCGTGCCCGCGCCGGCATATCCGTATAGGGGCCACGCCCACCCGCGCCCGCCGAGCGATCGGAGGCCAAGCGCAACAAGGCCGAACACCAGCGGCAGCGGTCCGTAGACGGCGACCCAGCTCCCGTCCGTCAGCGATGGGGGCCGAGGCAGGCTCTGCGCGAGCCAGTACCAATCGACCGCGAATAGGGCGCACGCAAACAGCAGCCAGGCCGAAACTCTCGAATCGCGCGCGACCCAGGCGACGATGGCCGTGGCGACCAGGAGGCTCGCCGCCTCGGCGAGATGCTCGGCGGGGTTCAGGGTCGCCACGCTGGCCAGCTGCAGCACGAGCAGCACGTACAGCCCGGCGCGGAAGAACCGGTCGCGCGTGAAGTGCGTGACCGCCGCACCGATTCCGGCGAGCACCGTCAAAGCGGCCGACGTGTACGCGAGGTCGAGACCCAGGGCGTTGATCTCGAACACCGCAGACAGCGTCACCGCGGCCGCGGTCACGAGCAGCGCCGGCTGCCGGGCGCTGAGCCATGCGTACAGCGCGTAGACGATCGCGATCATCGCGAGCACTGCGGCGATCGGACCGCTGGCCGCGAAGTGCGATGGGTCCAGGACCACCCAACCCAGGCCGAGGACGGCCACGCCGTGGACGAACCATTCGGACCAATCAGCGAAGAGAGCGCCCACGCGACCGACGCGCCGGCCGCGGAAGGTCGTCGACGCGAACACCAGGCCGAGCGCAGCGAGGAAGGTGCCTCTCCAGCTGCCGAGGTGAAGATCCTGCGCCAGGCCGGCCCAACCGACCACCAGCACGGCCATGGTGAGGATCGGTCCCTCCATCTCTCCGCTGAGCACGCTGTAGAGGAAGTACGAAGCGCTCACGGCGAAGGCCGCGACGGTGACCGACCACGGAAGCCAGGCGCCGGCCCTGGCGGTTTCCTCCGCAGCCACCAGAACGACGGTGCCCGCCGCGATGTGTACGAACGGCATCGCCAGGTCGCCGATCGTCGCGCCGACCCGACCCGCCATCGCACCGCGGTATGCGGCTAGTGAATACAGGGCCACAAGAGGCGCGACGGACGCCGGCCACCACGCGCCCGGGACGAGATCAAACGTCGCGGCGACCCACGCCAGGCCGAAGGCCGTCTTGAACAACAGGCCCAGCTCCGCGCCGCCACCGAGCCATACCGCGAACAAATACGAGGCGGCCAGGACCCCGAACATCGACGCCGCCACCCACGGAAGCCACACGCCCGCCGCCAGCAGCACATAGAAGAGGACGAGGAAGGCGAGGCCTCCGCCGGCGTAGATGAACAGCACGCCATGCCGGGCGAACTTCCGTCCCGCGTCTCCGAGCAGCTGGCCGCGATACGTGATTGCGGCGTACATGGGGGGCAGCAAGGCGATCGCGGTCGGCCGCCACTGGCCGAGCCGCAGGTCGTGTGAGGCGGCCGCCCAGGCGAGTCCGAAGGCGGCGAGCGCAAGCACCGCCATCTCCACCGGACCGCCGATGAAGCAGATGAGCCCGTAGGCGATCGCGAGGCCGAGGAACGTCGCCGTGATCGATCCCGTGAGCCAGGCGTCGGCCGCCCCGACCGAATAACCGGTGAAGATCAGCGCAAGGCCGGCCGCGGCATGCGCCCGGTAGACGCCGTAGCGTGCGAAGAGTCCGCCCAGCGGCCCGAGCCGCTTCCCGCGGTAGGTGACCAGTCCATACACGGCGACCAGCGCGGTGAGCGATGGGCCGCGCCACTGGCCGAGGTTCAGGTCGGTGGAAATTAGCGACCACGCGGCACCGAACGCGACCTGCGCCACGAGCGCGGAGTCGAGCGACCGGCCGAGCACCGCGGAAACGAGGTAGGCGGCCGTGATGACTGCGACGGTCACTGAGCCGGTCCATACGATCCAGTGACCGGCGGCGATCATGTCGCCGAAGGCGAACGCGAGCGCGGCGGCGGTCGCCGCGTGGGTCAGGTATCGCGTGTAGCGGGCGAGAAGGTCGCCGATCGGGCCGAACCGCGCGCCTCGAGATTCGATCACGGCATAGACCAATGCCAGCGGCGCGATCGCGGCACCCCGCCAAATGCCGAGGTGCAGCGCGTCGGTGGCGCAGACCCACGCGGTGCCGAGCAGGACCAGCGCGATGATCGCGGACTCCTCCCGGCGCCGCAGCGTCAGATCGACGAGGTAGGCAAGTCCGAACGGGGCGGCCGCGGCTACCCCGACGGCGGGCATCCAGGTGCCGGCCCGCTCCATGTCGACGGCGACGAGCCCGAGGGCGACTAGCAGCGTCGCGTGGGTGAAGTACTGCGTGGATACAGGGATGAATCGCCACTTGCGTGAGGCGAGAACGGAAAGGATCACTGCAAGCGGCGCGAGCGCCGGGCCGCGCCAGGGGCTGACCCCCAGAGCGTCGACAACCATCACCCACGTCACCACAAAGGACGCCAGGGCGAAGCTGCCCGAAGGCTCGCGTGCCCCCAACACCCGGTGCGCTCCATACCCGACGGTCAAGCCGCCGAAGGTCGCGGCGATGGCCCAGTCGCGCGGCACGAAGCCCGGGCTGCTGAGAAACAGGAATATGACGGCGGTCAGCGCGCCCGCGTGCACGAAGTAGTCGGCGTAGGCGGAGAAGGCTCGCCGGCCGGCCACTGCGTAGACGAGAAGCAGCGGCGTGATGGCGACGGCTCCCCAATCGGCGAGGCCGATGTCGTGCACGCCGGCGGTCCACGCGGCCCCGATGCTGGCCAGCGCCGCGATGGCTTCCGGCTCGCGACCGCCGAGCCTCCGGTTCAGCGCATAGCCGGCGGCCACCGCGGCGAGGGCGATCGCCACCGCCCATGGGATCCACTCCACCATCCGCACGAGCTCGGCGAGGAGAGCCATCAGCACCACCGCAGCGCTGATGTGGACGAAGATGCGCGCGTCCTGCGCGAACCGCTGCGCCCGCGGGCCGAGCCAGGCGGGTCTGAGCTGCACGACGGTGAAGACGACGACCAGCGGCGACAGGGCGGCCGCGCGCCAAACACCGAAGGAGCTGTCGAGGATCGCCGCCGACGCCGCAAGCACCAACGCCGACTGCGCGAGCGCCGATCCGTAGCGTGCGCCACCCAGTGCGCGAAACGCGGTGTAGGCGACGGTCACGCCTAGTGCGGTAGACGCGAACACCCACCTCACCCAACCGGTGTCGGACGTGGCCAGGGAGTAGATCGTCAGCGCGAGCGCCACGCCGGCGGATGCGTGGACGAATGGAAGCGCAAAGCGAGAGAACCGGTCGCCCGCGACCTTCAGCCGCGGCGACTCGAACAGGACCAGCGTGTACACGATGGGCAGGAGAGAAAACGCGGGTCCTCGCCAGACGCCCAGGTTCAGCAGGTCGGCCGTGCCGAACCACGCGACCGGCAGGGCGAGCATCGCGAGGACGCCGTACGCGTGGACACGGAGGCGCAGTGTCAGCGCGACATAAAGCACGCAGCACGCGAAGCCGGACACGGCAAACGCGAGATCCATGGTGATGCCCTTGGCATGGAGGTCAAGGAAGACGTACGCCGCGACAAAGACGAGCGGTGCCAGGAGGGCGAAGATCGCCACGTAGGTCTGGCCGACGATGCGAAGGCGCTTTGACCTGAGGCCGCCGACGCCCGCGGCCGCAAAGATCAGATCGAGGCCCAGCACGCCGCCGAACCGCAGCTCACCCGCGAGCTTGATCGTGTACAGCTCGAAGAGCAGCGTCGCGACGAAAAGCAGGAAGGCTCCCATGTACGAAACGACCAGGATGCTGTTCTCGCTGAGGAACTCCTGGAGCGAAGGGCGCGGTGGGCGCGGTGGGGAAGGGGGCTTGGGCGGCCGGGCCGGCCGCGAAGGCGCCGGTGCGATCGGCGTAACAGCGCTCGGGGCGGCCGTCTCCGGCACGTTGGCGACGCGGCGCTCCCACTCCTGGTCTGCGCGCTGCTGTCTCAGGTCTTCGTCCACGCGAATGCGCGCCTG
>Ga0209220_1000612_pt1 | contig 11292 bp, 12 predicted proteins | sample BlaSpr_A8_OM3_M3_FD_187984 | JGI IMG/M metagenome (GOLD analysis project Ga0209220, IMG submission 187984) | Forest soil microbial communities from Thunder Bay, Ontario, Canada - Black Spruce, Ontario site 2_A8_OM3_M3 (SPAdes) (version 2) | ecosystem: Environmental > Terrestrial > Soil > Boreal... | reverse complement strand
TGTGAAATAATTCACAATGCGGAAGATCTCCGACAGCACCGTCCGCCGGCTGTCCGTCTACCTCCGCTTCCTCGAGCAGGTGAATGCCCAGGGTCGCGCCACCATCTCCTCGGGTGAGCTGGCCCGCCTCGGCGGCACCACCTCCGCGCAGGTTCGCAAAGACCTCTCGTTCTTCGGCTCGTTCGGCAAGCGCGGTCTCGGCTACTCGGTCCCCGAGCTGGCGCGCCGCATCCGCGACATCCTCGGCCTCGAGCGCAGCTATCGCGTCGCGCTGGTGGGCGCGGGACGGATGGGCGGGGCGCTCGTACAGTACCAGGGGTTCAAGCAGCGCGGCTTCCAGATCACCGCGATCTACGATCAAGACGCGCGCAAGATCGGCTCGCGCTGGAACGGGCTCGTCGTGCGCGACGTCAAATACCTCGAGGCCGATCTCAAGAAGGAGCCGGTCGACATCGCCATCGTCGCCACGCCCGCCGAGTCGGCGCAGCACGTCGTGGATCGACTCGTGAAGACCGGCGTGAAGGCTATCCTCAATTTCGCGCCGGTCCCACTGAACGTGCCGGCGGACGTCGAGGTGAAGACGGTCAACATGGCGCTGGAACTGGAAACCCTCAGCTATTCCTTGGCGAACCGCTAGCTACAAAACGCCTTCGCACGCCTTTACACGCCGTTAGTTAGTTTCCCGCATGCCCCGCGTCCACGTCACGTCCGAAATCGGGCCGCTCCGCTCCGTGCTCGTTCACACGCCCGGCAAAGAGCTTGTCGCCGTCACGCCCAGCACCCGCGAAGTCTACCTGTACGACGACATCATCGACCTCGAGACCGCTCAGCGGGAGCACCGGCGGCTGGTCGCGGTACTGGAGCGCTTCGCGGAGGTGTACGAGGTGCGCGACTCGCTCACGGAGCTGGCCGCCCGGCCCGATGTTCGGGAGTTTCTCACCACGCGCGCGCTCGAGGTCGTTCCCTCCGACGTGCTCGCCAAGCAGCTCGGCGAGCTGTCGCCCGAATCGTTCGTGGCGCTGATGGTCGAAGGCGCCCTCGAGGAGGGCGGGCCGATCGCCCGCGCCTTGAACGAGGTCGCCTACGCGCTCCCGCCGCTCCCCAATCTCTTCTTCACCCGCGACGTGGGGATTGTGATCGGCGAACACTCGATCATCGGTTCGATGCGCCACGGCGTGCGCTGGACGGAGGAGCTGCTCATCAAGGCGCTGTTCCGCTACGATCCGAAGTTCGAGAACGCCGGCATCCTCTACGATGGCTCCGAGGAGAAGCGCACCAACTACACGCTCGAGGGCGGGGACGTGCACCCGCTCCGGCCCGACCTCATGGTGCTCGGCTTCAGCGAGCGCTCCAGCCCCGCGGCGCTCGACCATCTCTGCGAGCTGGTGTTCGCTAATTGCGCCGTGACCGACGTCGTGATCGTGGTGCTCCCCGCCGAGCGGACCGCGATCCATCTGGACATGATCTTCACGCAGGTGGACCGGGACCTGTGTTGCGTGTACCCGCCGCACTTCATCGGACCTGAGCGGCTGGCGGTGTTGCACCGCCGCAAGCGCTCCAAGGGCGTGAAAGAAGTCCCGAACTTCTTCGCCGCGATGCAGGCGGTGGATCAACCGCTCGAGCCGATCTTCTGCGGCGGCAACCAGCGCACGCTCCAGGAGCGTGAGCAGTGGGGGTCGGCGTGCAACTGCTTCGCCGTGCGGCCCGGCGTGGTGCTGAGCTACGACCGCAACGACGCTACGCTCACCGAACTCGCCAACGCCGGCTTCCGCGTGATCTCGGCGGTGCATCTGCTGACCGGTGACGAAGCGCTCGAAGATGGCGAGCGCGCCGTGATCACGATCGACGGCAGCGAGCTGGTGCGCGGCGGCGGCGGCCCGCGCTGCATGACGCTGCCCCTGAGGCGGGACGACCTCTGAACGGGATCGGCGCGGTTCCCGCGTCGTCGCTCTCGACGCGGACGCTGGCGTTCCTCGAGGGCGGCCCTGCCGCGAGTCTCGCGATCGTGCGCGACGTGCTCGGCATCGCGCAGGCGAACCGCCACACCGCCGACCGCATCGCGGTGGCGCTGCTGGCATCCGATCCGCGCTTCGGGCGGACCGCCGATGGCCGCTGGACGCTCGCCGCGGCGGCCGGCGCCGAGAGTCCGGGGCTCGATAGCTGCCGCTTTGCAGTCGTGGACGTCGAGACCACCGGCTGCCGGGCATACACAGGCGACCGCGTCATCGAGGTTGCGGTCGTGACGCTCGAAGCCGGCGAAGCGCGCGTCGTCTTCCAGGCGCTCGTGAACCCCGGCGTCCCGATTCCCCCATTCGTCGCCTCGCTCACGGGCATCGACGGCATGATGCTCCGGGACGCACCGCCGTTTGAGGCCATCGTGGACGGGCTCTTGGAGGCCCTCGCCGGAACGGTGTTCGTGGCCCACAACGCGCGCTTCGATTGGGCCTTTATCTCGGCCGAGGTCCGCCGAACGCGGGGGCTCGTGCTGCAGGGGCCGCGGGTCTGCACGCTGCGCCTTGCCCGGCGGCTGCTGCCCGACCTCGAACGCCGCAACCTCGACGCCGTCAGCTATCACTTCGGGATCGAGATCGTGGGGCGGCACCGGGCAGTGGGGGATGCGGTCGCCGCAGCCCGGGTTCTGCACCGCCTGGTGAGAATGGCGAAGGAAGAAGGAGCGGTTTGCCTGGGAGATTTGGAGAACGTGCGGCGTGGGGCGTGCGACGTTGTACTGGAAGGTCGCTCGCCGAACGATGCTCACGTTGATATGCCGCACGCCACACGTCCCACGCCGCACGTTCCATGACCCACACCACCTTCACCGTCGGCCACCTCACCTGCCACGCTCTCGAAGGTGGGGAGCAACGGCTAGACGGCGGCGCCATGTTCGGGGTCGTCCCCAAGGTGCTGTGGGAGCGGAGGATTCCGCCGGACGCCCGCAATCGCATCCCGCTCGCGCTGCGCTGCCTGCTCGTCGAGCATGACGACGGCCTGGTGTTGATCGATACGGGGATCGGCAACAAGGAAAACGAGAAGTTCCGGGACATTTACGGCGTCGAGAATGCCGGCGTGGAAGGCAGGACCCTGCTCGAGGATGCCCTCCGCGAGCTGGGACACGGACCGGAGGACGTGCGCTGGGTCATCAATACCCACCTGCATTTCGACCATGCGGGCGGCGACACCTGGCGCGATCGCGCCGGGAAGATCGGGCTGGCGTTTCCCAAGGCGCGTTACGTCGTACAGCGCCGCGAGCTCGACTTTGCGCGCCACACCAACGAGCGCACGGCGGCCAGCTATCTGGCGCAGAACTTCGACGGCGTGCCATTCGATCTACTCGAGGGCGAGACCGAAGTCCTGCCCGGGATCCGCACCCTCCTCACGCCCGGCCACGTGCCCTATCACCAATCGGTCCTGGTGCAAAGCGGGGGAGAGTGGGCGTGCTTCCTGGCCGACATCGCGCCGACCTCCGCCCATCTGCCGCTGCCCTGGATCATGGGCTACGACTTGGAGCCTCTGGTGACGCTCGAGACCAAGCGGCGGCTGTGGCAGCGCGCGGAGGCCGAGCAATGGCTGCTCGTGTTCGAGCACGACCCTGTCATTATCAGCGGGCGGTTGGGTCGGGTGGGGAGCGGGTTCGGCCTTGTGGACCCCAAACGGCTCGGCTAACTTGCTGCGCACAATACGGTAAGCGGGCGCGGATGCGCCCCACCCGAATCGCCTCTGTGAGAGTGCGACAGGGTTCGAAGGCTCCGACGGCTGGTCGCTGACAGCCGCCGGTTCCAGCGGATCTCGGGTGGGTAACCTGGATCCGCTTTTTCATTGCCCTTCACGGGGGAGACGACCACCTGGCAATTCCAGACAGCAGAGCGCCGCGGACCCGCGTCAACCGGCAGATCCGCATCAGTCCGGTGCGCGTGATCGCGGACAATGGCGACCAGCTGGGGGTGCTGACGATCGATGAAGCCCTCGCGGCCGCGACTGAACGGGGGCTGGATCTGGTGGAAGTCGCGCCGCTCGCCCGCCCCCCCGTCGTCAAGATCATGGATTACGGGAAGTTCAAGTTCGAGCAGGCGAAGGCGGCGCGCGCCGCCAAGAAGAAGCAGCACGTGATTCACCTGAAGGAAGTGAAGTATCGCCCCGGGATCGACGACCATGATTTCGCGTTCAAGACCCGGCACGCGCGCGAGTTCCTGCAGGATGGCAACAAGGTGAAGGTGACGATGATGTACCGCGGCCGGCAGATGGCCCACATCGAGCTGGGCCGGGAAGTGCTGGATCGCGTCGCCCTCGAGCTGAAAGACATCGGCAAGATCGAGCAGGAGCCGAAGCTCGAGGGGCGCAACATGTCAATGGTGCTGGCACCGAAATAGAGGACTCAATGCCGAAGATGAAATCGAAGCGCGCGCTCCGTAAACGCGTGCGCCTGACCGGAACGGGCAAGCTGCGCCGCTACCGCGCTTACCGGCGGCACATCCTGACCAAGAAGCATCCCAAGCGGAAGCGTCATCTGCGCAAGCCGACGCTCGTCTCGCATGCGGATCGACGCCTCAAGCGCCTGCTCATGGCGTAAGGAGAAACCATGCCTCGCGTCAAAAGCAACGTTGCGCGCCTGAAGCGCAAGAACAAGGTGATGAAGCTCGCCAAGGGCTACTGGGGCGGGCGCAGCAAACTGTGGAAGGCCGCCAAGGAGGCCACCGAGCGGGCCGCCCGGTACGCCTACCGCGATCGGCGCCAGAAAAAGGGCGAGTTCCGTCGCCTCTGGATCCAGCGCATCAACGCGGCCGCACGCTTGCACGCGCTGTCGTACAACCGCCTCATGAACGGCCTCAAGAAGGCGGGCGTCGAGATCAACCGCAAGATCCTCGCCGATCTCGCCGTTCGCGATCCGGCGGCGTTTGAACAGCTGGCGGAGGTCGCGAAGAAGGCCCTCTAATCCATGAGCGACCTCCTTGCGGGCCTAGAGTCGCTGCGGGAGCGTCTGAAGGAGATTCCGCAGGCGGACGAACGCCGGCTCCAGGAGCTCAAGACGGAGCTGCTGGGACGCAAAGCCGGCGCTCTCACCGAGATTCTCAAGGCCCTCCCGGGTCTCGACGCGGAAACGCGCAAGTCCGTGGGCGGGGCGGCGAACGCGCTGAAGCGCGAGCTCGAGCACGCCGTCGAGGCTCGCGAGCGCGCGCTCAAGCGCGGCGCCGCCGACCTGACCGGCGTGGATCTCACGATGCCGGGGCGCCCGCAGTGGCCCGGCGGCCTGCACATCGTCACGCAGGTCGTGGACGAGATCTGCGACATCTTCCGGGAGCTGGGCTTCACCCGCGCCGTCGGGCCCGAAGCCGAGACGGAGCGCTACAATTTCTACGCGCTCAACTTCCCCAAGGATCACCCCGCGCTCGACGCCCAGGACAGCTTCTATCTGGGGGGTGACGTCGTGCTGCGCACCCACACCTCACCGGTGCAGATCCGCACGCTCGAGACCTACCCGCCGCCGGTGCGCGTGGTCATCCCGGGGCGGTGCTACCGCCGCGATCCGTTCGACGCCTCGCACTCGCCCATGTTCGAACAGATCGAAGGGCTGGCGGTGGACGAGGGGATCACGTTCGTGGATCTGAAGGCGACCCTGGCCACGTTCGCGCGCCGGATTTTCGCGCGCGACACCCTCGTGCGGTTCCGCCCGTCGTACTTCCCGTTCACCGAGCCGTCGGCGGAGATGGACGTGCAGTGTCAGTTGTGCAAGGGCGCGGGGTGCGCCGCCTGCAAGCAGACCGGGTGGATGGAGATCCTGGGCTCGGGAATGGTGCACCCGGCCGTGCTCGACAATTGCGGCGTGGACAGCGAGAAGTACACCGGCTTCGCCTGGGGCATGGGGGCGGAACGCATCGCGATGGCCCGCCACGGCATCCCCGACATCCGACTGTTCCTCGAGAGCGACGTGCGGTTCCTAAAGCAATTCGCAGAGAGCAGGGAGCCGGGAGCAGGGAGCCCATGATCGTCTCTCGTCGCTGGCTGGAAGCTCTGCTGAGCCGGCCGCTGGAGGGGCGGGACGTCGCCGACCGGCTCGCCAGGCAATGCGCGCCGGTGGACGCCGTCGTGCCGATCCATCAGGACCTGGGCGACGTGCTGATCGGGCGGGTGCTCGAGGTCCGCCCGCATCCCAACGCCGACCGGCTGTCGCTCTGTGTCGTGGACGCTGGCGGTGGCACACCCGTAGAAGTGGTGTGCGGCGCGCCCAACGTGCAGGCGGGCAAGACCTACCCATTTGCGCCGGTCGGTGCGGTCCTGCCCGGTGGCCTGACGCTCGAGCGCCGCAAGATCCGCGGCGTCGAATCGAACGGCATGCTCCTCTCGGCGAAGGAGCTCGGCCTCGGCGCGGATCACGCGGGGATTCTCGAGCTCGACACCGAGGCTGAGCCCGGCACGCGCTTTCTCGACGCGATGCCGATCGCGGATGACCAGATCGTGATCGATGTCTCGGCAAATCGGCCGGACTTACTGTGCCACAAGGGGGTGGCTCGGGAGTTGGCGGTGGGGCTGGGAGCGACGGTGAAGTTGCCGCAAATGCACGGGATGCGAGATGCGGGAGACGGGATGCGTGGGAGCGCGCCGTTACGGTCGCATCCCGCATCCCGCATCACGCATCCCGCTGTCGTCGACGGTGTCGCGGTCCGCCTCGAAGACCCCGAAGGCGCTCCGCGCTACATGATCGCCGTCATCCGGGGCGTGGTGGTGCGGCCCAGCCCCGCGTGGCTGGCCACGCGTTTGCAAGCCATCGGTCAACGATCGATCAACAACATCGTGGATGCGACGAACTACATCCTGTTCGAGATCAACCAGCCGCTGCACGCCTTTGACCTCGCCAAGCTGCGCGGGCCCGCGGTCGTCGTGCGGCGCGCTAAGCCCGGCGAGAAAATCGTCACGCTCGACGGCGTCACCCGGACGCTGACGGCCGAGATGACGGCGATCTGCGACGCCGAGCGGCCGACGATCATCGCGGGCGTGATGGGCAGCACCGACTCCGAGGTGTCGGAGACGACGACCGACATCGTGCTCGAGTGCGCCTACTTCCAGCCGACCCGCATTCGCCGCACCCGCCGCGCGCTCGGCCTCTCGAGCGAGTCGAGTTACCGCTTCGAGCGGGGCATCGACATGCTCGGCATGCCCGACGCGCTCGGCCGCGCCATCGAGCTGATCCGCGCGGTCGCCGGCGGCGAGGTGCGCGAGGCGCCGATCGACTTATGGCCCCCCCCCGGGCCGCAGCAGCCGCGCGCCGTGTTCCTGCGCGAGGCGCGGGTGGCGCATGTCCTCGGCGTCCCCGTCCCCCGCAAAGAGATCGAGCGCCTGCTCGCCGCGGTGGGTTTCGTGGCGGCGCCGAAAGACGACCGCCTGGCCGTACAGGTTCCCGGCTGGCGTCCGGACGTGACGCGCGAGGTGGATCTCATCGAAGAGGTCGCGCGGCTGCGCGGCTACGACACGTTCCCCGACGAGCTGCGCCCCTACCGGCCAGGGACGGTCCCCGACGCGCCCGCGGAGCAGACCCTGGGACGGATCCGGGAGCAGCTGGTGCGCAGCGGCGGAGGATTACTGGAGGCCCGGACGCTGCCGCTGGGACCGCCCGACGGGCCGCCCTCCGATGTCGTCGCGGTCCTGAACCCGCTCTCGGCCGAAGAGGCCCACCTGCGAAGCCGGCTCGTGCCCGGCCTGGTGCGGCGGGTGGAGCACAACTGGAGCGTCGGCGAGCGGGACATCCGCCTGTTCGAGGTGGGGACGGTGTTCCGGAAGGCCAAGGGGCCGCGGCCCGACGAGCAGCTCTGGCTGGGGATAGTGCTGACGGGAGCAAGGCATCCTGCGCATTGGTCGGGGGGGTCGGGGGGGTCGAAACTACCTGATATGGACATATGGGACTTGAAGCGCCACTTTGAGTTAGCTGTAGCAGTGGCGGCCCCTTCTTGCGACGTGCAGCCGGCAACGAATGGGGTCGGATGGGTGGCGGTGCAACGGGGCAGCGGGGAGGTATGGGGCACTGCGGGACCGCTCGACGCCGATGCCCCCAAATGGGCGGCGCCACTGTTCGGGCTCGAAGTGAGAATCGTCGTCGGGCCGCCGCCGCTGGTGAGCTACCAGCCGCTGCCGACCCAGCCGCCGGTCCTGCGCGATTTATCGCTCGTGCTGTCAGGCGGCGTGACGGCGGCGGCGGTGGAAGCCGTGCTGCGCCGCGAAGGTGGGGCGCTGCTCGAGCGGCTCGATGTGGTGGACGAATATCGTGGGACCGCAGGGGGGTTGCCCGCGGGAACGCGTGGCGTCACGTGGCGCTGCACGTTCAGGGACCCGGCGCGGACGCTCACGGAGCGAGAGATCGATGCGCTGCTCGGCCGGATGCTGAGCGCGCTGGAGGGAGAACTTGACGTACGTCGGCGACAAGCCTGATGTGCTGGAAGCGATTGATCAGCTCGAGACCGTGCTCCGCGACGTCGCGGAGGAGTTGGCGGGCTGGCGTTCGCGTGCCCAAAAAGCCGAATCCGAGCTCAAGGCGCGCGGCAGTCCGGTGAAGAACGCCGAGCTCGAATCCGAGAACAAGGCGTTGCGGCAGCGGGTCGAAGGCGCGCGCGTGCGGGTGCACGACCTGATGCAGCGGTTGACGTTCCTCGAGGAGCAGGCCCGGGACAACGGAGCAGGAGGCACGAAGTGACCGCAAAGAGGCACGCGGTCCGCGTCATGATCGGCGGCGAGGAGTACACCGTCCGCTCCGACCTGGCGCCCGAATACACGCGCGAGGTCGCGGCGTACCTGGACCAGGCGCTGAAGAAAGTGCTGAGTCAGGGCCCCCTGGTGGAGACGCACAAGGCCGCGATTCTGGCGGCGCTCGATATTACGAACGAGTTGTTCGAGGTGAAGCACAACGAGCGGGAGGTGGCGGCGCGTCTGGCGGCCGTCGCCGATGATCTCGCCAAAATGCTGCCGCCGGCGAAGCGGAAGGCGCTGAGCGCCGGCTGACAAATCACCGTGCCTGCCCCCAAGTGGAGGGCGGCGCGCGTTGGAGATAGATCCATGGCGGACTGGGCTAGTCTCATTGCGGCCGTTCTCGGCGGCGTGACCGCCGCGGGAATGGCGTTTTATTTTTGGGGGCGGCGCATCGAGCGCCGTGCGTCGGAGGCGAGCTCGCGGCTGGTGCTGGCCGCCAAAGAAGAGCTCATGTCGGTGCGCGAAAGCCTGCATAAGAGCCTCGACCAGAAGCTCGCGGGCGTGGACCGGCGTGACCAGGACCTGCGACGCCTCGACGAGCAGCTCCAGGAGCGCACCCGTACGCTCGGCGTCCGGGAGCAGGAAATGAACGCGCGCCTCGAACGGGTGGCGGGCCTGTCCGCACAGGACGCGAAGCGGGAGCTGATCGGCCGCCTCGAGGATGAAGCGCGCGATGAGGCCGCCGCGGTGATCCGCGACATCAAGGAGCAGGCGAAGAAAAACGCCGACCGCGAAGCCAAGAAGATCGTGGCGCTCGCCATCCAGCGGATCGCCGCCGAGCAGACGGCCGAATCGAGCGTCGCGGCCGTCGTGCTGCCGTCCGATGAGATGAAGGGGCGGATCATCGGCCGCGAAGGGCGGAACATCCGTGCCTTCGAGGCGGCGACCGGCGTGGACGTCATCATCGACGATACTCCCGACACGGTGGTCGTGTCCTGCTTCGAGCCGGTGCGGCGTGAGATCGGCCGCCTGGCGCTGGAGCGGCTGATCGCCGACGGGCGGATCCATCCGGGCCGCATCGAAGAGGTGGTCAAGAAGGCCCGCATCGACGTCGATGCCGGGATTCTCGAGGCGGGCGAGCAGGCCGTGTACGAAACGGGAATCCGCGGCCTCCATCCCGAGCTCGTCAAGCTCGTGGGCCGGATGAAGTACCGCACCTCCTATGGGCAGAACATCCTGGAGCACTCGAAGGAGGTCGCGTGGATCGCCGGCATCATGGCGGCGGAGCTTAAGCTCGACGTGCCCCATGCCAAGCGCGGTGGGCTACTTCATGATATCGGCAAGGTGCTCACCCACGAGCACGACGGCACCCACGTCCAGCTCGGCGTGGAAGTGGCGACGAAGTACGGCGAGCAGGCGATCGTGATCAACTGCATCGCGGCCCACCACGACGACGTGGCGCACGAGTCGTCCATCAGCGTCGTCGTGCAGGCGGCCGACGCGATCTCGGGCTCCCGCCCTGGCGCGCGCCGCGAGGCGTTCGAGACCTACGTGAAACGCCTCACCCAGCTCGAGAAGCTGGCGGCGGACTTCCCCGGTGTGGAGAAGGTGTTCGCGATCCAGGCGGGTCGCGAAGTCCGCGTCGTGGTGACGCCGGAGTCGGTGGACGACGCCGCGGCGGGCCGGCTCACGGACGAGATCGCGCGCAAGATCGAGCGCGAGCTCCAGTATCCGGGGCAGATCAAGGTGGTGGTGATCCGCGAGACGCGGACGGTGGATTTTGCCCGCTAGCGCGCTCTCGGCGCAGCACACCGCCAGGCTGATCGACGGTAATGCGATCGGGAAAGCGATGCGGGAGGAGCTGGCCACGGAGATCGCCGCCCTCAAGCAGCGCGAGGTCACGCCCGGTCTGGCGGTGGTGTTGGTCGGGGACAATCCCGCCTCCCAGGTCTACGTCCGCATGAAGGGCAAAGCCTGTGAGGAAGCGGGCATCTACCACGAGTCCATCAAGCTGCCCAAGGAAACATCCGAAGCCGAGCTGATCGGTCTCATGGAGCGGCTCAATGCTGATCCCAGGATCCACGGTGTCCTGGTGCAGCTGCCGTTGCCGGCGCACATCGACAGTCATCGCGCACTGCACCGTATCGATCCCCGCAAGGACGTGGACGGCTTTCATCCCGAAAACGTCGGCAAGGTCGTGATCGGCGACCCGACCGGGTTCCGGCCCGCGACGCCGTACGGTGTGCAGCAGCTGCTGCTGCGCAGCGGCGTCGAAACGACCGGCAAGCATGCGGTCGTGCTGGGCCGCTCGATCATCGTCGGCCGGCCGATGGCCGCGTTGCTCATGCAGGACGCCCCGGGCGGCAACGCCACCGTCACCGTGTGCCACTCGCGCACGCGGGGCATCGATCAGCACACGCGCCAGGCCGATATCCTCATCGTGGCGATCGGGAAGCCCGAGTTCGTGACCGGCAAGATGATCAAGTCGGGCGCGGCGGTGATCGACGTCGGTGTCAATCGGGTGGACGACCCGACGCGCAAGCAGGGGTATCGCTTGGTGGGGGACGTCAAGTTCGACGAGGCGAAACAGGTCGCGTCGGCCATCACGCCCGTGCCGGGCGG
>Ga0209220_1000611_pt1 | contig 11299 bp, 7 predicted proteins | sample BlaSpr_A8_OM3_M3_FD_187984 | JGI IMG/M metagenome (GOLD analysis project Ga0209220, IMG submission 187984) | Forest soil microbial communities from Thunder Bay, Ontario, Canada - Black Spruce, Ontario site 2_A8_OM3_M3 (SPAdes) (version 2) | ecosystem: Environmental > Terrestrial > Soil > Boreal... | reverse complement strand
TGATATGGCAGTGTCCAATACGCTCCGCGTCCTCGTGGGCCTTGTCTCCGCGGCAGTTCTGGCCTCCTGTGGGGCTGTGATGACGGGCGGCGGGCCGAGCCCGAGCCCAGGTCCGACGCCGGAAGCGCGGCCGATCGTCGCCACGGACTCAGACAACGGCAAGACTTTCGAGTTGCACGTGGGCGATCGATTGGAAGTGAACCTCGCCAGCACCTACTGGACTATCCACGAAAGCAGCGACCTGAGTGTCCTCAGATTGGCAGGACCGCCGGCGATCTCACCTCAACCCAACGGGTGCGTTCCTGGCGCGGGCTGCGGACTTGCGATCGCGTCTTTCGACGCGGTCGGTAAGGGGTCTGCGGACGTCACCGCGTCGCGGACCAGTTGCGGTGAGGCCATGCGCTGCGTCGGAAACGCGGGCTCCTACCGCCTAACGGTGGTCGTCGTCTCCTAACACTCAACCGCCAAAGTCGATGCTTGACACTCGGCCCGGCAGTCCCCATATTTTTCGCGCCCGGACAAGGGGACCGGGCACGGTGCAGGTGGTGGACTAGTCCGGCCAACCTCGAGGCGGCCGGGGGGAGGAGTGGGGTGGCTCTTCATGGACGTTGGAGACTTCTGTTCGGGTTTGCCATCGCGGCTGTCGCACTTGGGTCCATACCCGTGGTTGGCGCGTCAGCCGCCACAAAGCAGCCTTCCGTTCACCCGGCGGCGTATGTCCCGCTGCTGAACAGCCCGGTAGTCGCGGCGCGAAATGCCAGCAAGGCAGTCATACCGGCCGACCTGGTCTTCAACAACATGGACTACAACGGTGGACCGCTGATGCCGTCGAACACGGACTACATGGTGCTGTGGAGCCCGCGCGGCCGCGAGGCTTACCCGTCTGGCTTTATCGCCGGGATTTCGCAATATTTCAAGGATCTTGCCCACGACAGCGGCGGCCACCAGAACGTGGACTCGGTGTCTGCTCAATACCAGGACCTGACCGGCGCGTTCGCCCGCTACGCGACGACGTTCGGCGGCGTGCTTGTGGACACGCAGCCGTATCCGGCGAGCGAGTGCCCGGCCAACAGCCCAGTGACCAACTGCCTGACCGACCTCCAGATTCAGGTGGAGCTGGAGCGTTTCGTCGCTGCCCGCCACCTCGTCAAGGACCTCAGCCACGAGTACTTCCTCATGACGCCGCCCCACGTGGAAACGTGTTTCAGCAATGACCCCACCCAGTTTTTCGGAGGATGCTCGGCGGGCGAGGTGCCAGGTGACCTCGCGTTCTTCTGTGCGTACCACTCGAACACGACGATATCGCCGTTCCTGATTTACGCGAACGATCCTTATGTTCCCGGGGTCCGGGGGTGCGACGACGGCAACCATCCGAACGGTTTCTGGGACGGTGAGCTAAGTGGCGGCCTGAGCCATGAGCAGAACGAGTCGGTTACAGATCCGATCCCGAATGACGCTTGGACCAATGGGGCCGGTTTCTTCCATGGTTTCGAGGTTGGCGACCAGTGCGTTGGTGAGAACGGCACCCCGCTTGGGACGCACAACGGAGCGCTGTACAACCAGGTGATCAACGGCCATTTCTACTGGTATCAGGAGGAATGGAGCAACGTCGGTCACACGTGCCTCCAGCGGCTCGGGCCCATTGCAACGATGCCGACAGCGAAGCTTGAGGTGACCAGGGGCGACGGGCTCATGCTGAACTTCGACGCCACGGGCTCGACCGCACCTGGCGGCGTTGCCCAATATGTCTGGCAGTTCAACGACGCCTTCGGCGCTGAGACCGTTGAAATGACCACACCGAAAATCTCGCACACGTTCCCGTCGGCGGGTGCTTTTTCCATCGGCTTGACCATCTTTGCCCACGACGGCCTGTCCACGGGCACGGGCGGCATTGTCACCACGGGCCACGGTGGGATCTCGCGCGGGTTTACGTTCTCGCCGTCGAGTCCGGACGAAGGCCAGACAGTCAGATTCAACGCTCTGTTTGCGACTATGAGTGCTAAGCCGGTGCTCGTAAATCTGTGGGAGTTCGGAGACGGCTCAGTCGGCGCAGGCGCCAATCCCACCCACGCTTACGCCAAGGCTGGCACCTACGTGGTGACGCTCGTTCAGTTCAGTGGGATCGGGTCCGCCTTCCCCGGAGATGGCGCCGCTCCAATCGTGACGCGGAAGATCACAGTCACCAGTGGTGGTGGCGACAATAATTCCGAGACTGGTCTTCCGGCAGGGTAGACGGCTGACCGTAGCGCTGATTTGGAGTCAAAGGAGTGGGCCGTGGACAGGCGGCCCGCTCCTCGTCCAACATCTAGTCCTTCCGGCGCCAGTGGGGTTTGGGTCTCCCGGGGGATCGACCAACCGTCGACCGCAAAGGCTTGACAGCTGCCTACAACGCACCCTCGGGAATCTCGCCGCATTTGGACGGCAGGTGCCCCCGCAATCAGAAGATTCGAACTGAACACCGCAAGAATCAGCGCGTGGACGGATTAGCGTCTGACTCGGGACCGTGATTGCCCCGACCAACATTTTCTTATTGAACTGGCCGTTCGGTCGGCCGCGGCTAGAGCCGCCCGGAACGTCGGAAGCTGTAGTAGCTCCTGGGAGTCACGATCAGGTGGTCCACCAGGTCGATGTTCAGGACGCGGCCGGCTTCGACCATCGCGCGGGTGAAATCAGCATCCTGATGACTCGGCTCCGCGTCTCCGGAAGGGTGATTGTGCGCGAGCACCACTGAGCTTGCCCGGGCGGCGACGGCCGGAGCGAATACCTCGCGGGCTTCGACCGATACATGGGCGACCGCACCTATCGCAACGATTTCGAGGCCGATCAGACTGAGCCGGACATTCAGCAACAGAACAGCCAGCGTTTCCTGACCAGCGGACCGCAGCGCTCCTAAGTGCGCCAAAGCTTCGGACGGACTTGTGACGGGTCTCGACGGCGCGATCCCCGGTTGATATCGACGCGCGACCTCGGCACAGGCAAGCAGCCGACTCCTGGCAGGGCTCGCAAGCCCGAGGGTCGCTAGTTCGCCATCGTCTGCCTCGAGCAGCTCTGCTAGCTGCAGCCGTACGGAGCGAGCGGCAGTCCGCCCGATCAGGACTTCGAGTAGTTGACGGTCGTCGGCCAAAGCGCCCATCGGCGGAACGTACCTCGATTTGGGATCAGCGCCAACCCAGCCCTTTAAGAAGGCCAGCACCCGGCCGGCCGACCACTAAGATTCCGGGCCAGTGGCAGCCGACCTCGACAGAGTCGTAAGGGTGGCGGCCTTCAACTTCCTGAAGGAGCAATCCACCCTGCACGGAGGCTCGGTGCTTCCGCGAGACATCCTCCAGCGCGGGTTCGAGTTCGACGGGCGGCGTGTCCCGCTTTTGGGACCTCCGGGGATCTTCAAACCTGCCGTTTGTCAGCTGCCTTTGAGCATCACAACCGCGCCAGAGATTGCGGGCAAGCCGAGGCCGTATGAAGACGAACCAACCTATGAGGGCGTCCACTATCGGTACCGTGGGACAGATCCAAGGCACCCGGACAACACGGGTCTCCGTCGCGCCATGGCGGAACACGTTCCGCTCGTGTACTTCCATGGACACCGACCTGGCCTTTATCACGCCGAATGGCCTGTCTATGTGGTCGGAGATGACCCGGGTCGACTTACCTTCACGATCCTTACGGAGGATGTCTCAGACGCCGACGCCACGACTGGGGTCGCCGACGCGCCAAGGCGTGCGTACCTCGCCGTACTGATGGTACGGCGGTTGCATCAGTCGCTTTTCCGCGTCCGCGTTCTGGATGCCTACGACGAAACCTGTGCCGTATGCCGACTGCGCCATCAAGAGTTACTGGATGCAGCTCACATCCTGCCCGACAAGCATCCACTTGGCGAGCCAGTTGTCCCAAACGGACTTGCTCTGTGTAAGCTCCACCACGCCGCGTTCGACGCGGACATCCTGGGTGTTCGACCCGATCTGAAGATCGAGGTCCGGCATGACGTGCTGCGTGAGGCAGACGGTCCGATGCTCAAAGTTGGTTTGCAGGGTTTCGACGGTCAGATCATTACCGTGCCGCGTCAGAAGTCGCTGCGGCCCAATGTGGACTTTCTGGCCGAGCGCTATGAGCGGTTCCGCAAGGCCGGCTAACGCCCATGGCTCGCGGCTATAGGCCTCCGACCGCGTTTGTCGGAATCACTGACTGGGATTGGTTTGATCGGCTCCGCATGATTGAAGGCATCGACGAAGTCAATTTCTGGCAGCCGAACCCCCATCCCTTCCGCGCGCTCGAGCCGGGCGAGCCATTCCTGTTCAAGCTTCATGCCCCGCGGAACCGCATAGTTGGTGTCGGATTCTTTGCGCGCCAAGTGACGCTTCCGGTGAGTATGGCCTGGGAAGCATTCGGACCAAAGAATGGAGTGGAGTCACTGATCGAAATGAGGCGCCGCGTCGAGAAGTATCGAACGGCAGCGCCCGCTCCAACTCTGGACTACGAGATCGGGTGCATCATGCTCGAGGAGCCGGCTTTCTTCGATGAGCCCGACTGGATGGAAGTGCCCGGCTGGCAGATGAACATCCAAACAGGGCGCGGCTACAGGCTCGATGAAGCGCCTGGACTGGCGCTATGGCAGCGAGTCCAGGGTCTTCTCGCGAGTCGGCCGTCCGCGGCCGGTGTCGTGTCGGTGCGGGAACCAGTCGGCCCGCGATACGGTCCTCCTGTCTTCACGCTTCCGCGACTGGGCCAGGGATCATTCCAGGCAGCCATCATCGATGCCTATGGGCGCAGATGTGCGATTACCGGCGAACGCGTACTTCCAGCGTTGGAGGCGGCCCACATTCGGCCGTACGGAGAGGGCGGCGAACATCGGATTGACAACGGCCTTTTGTTGCGACGCGACCTGCACGCTCTGTTCGATCGCGGTTACCTGACGGTGTCTCCCGAGATGGACGTCTTAGTCAGCAGGCGGCTGAAGGACGAGTTCCACAACGGCGAGGAGTATCTGGCGATGACGGGCCACAGGTTGCTGGCACCGACCCGGCCAGCCGACAGGCCGAATCCCGAGTTCCTGGATTGGCACAACCAGCACCGCTTCGTATCGTGACTCACTTGCAGAACGGGTACTTGGAGGCTCCTTAGGTAGACTGCGGCGGTGTTGGAGACGAATCTCCTCTACTACGGCGATAACCTCGACATTCTTCGCCGGTACATACCGGACGAGTCGGTGGACCTCGTCTATTTGGACCCGCCGTTCAACTCGGACCGTGCATACAACGTCATATTCAAAAACGAGGCCGGCCGCAATACGGACGCCCAACTCGTTGCCTTCGAGGACACATGGCATTGGGGGCCGAACGCCGAGAAGGTTTACGCCTATCTGACGAACACCGCACGCCACGAAGGTCGCGTGGCGGATCAGGTGAGCACCCTAATAGCTGCGTTGCGGAAAGGCATCGGCGAAAACCAGATGATGGCCTACATCGTTGAGATGGCCGCTCGGCTGGTTGAGTTGCACCGCAGCCTCAAGCCCACGGGATCCCTCTATCTTCACTGCGACCCCACGGCAAGTCACTATCTGAAGGTGATCCTGGATGCCATTTTCGGCCCCGAGAACTTCCGCTCCGACATCACCTGGAAGCGAACCAACGTCCACAGCGATTCCAAGAATTGGAGCGCCGTCGCGGACACGCTGCTCTACTACGTCAAGGATGCGCGGAAGCCGTTCACATGGAACCCGATCCGCGTCGAGCATGGAGAGGAATACCTACGCAGTAAATACAGGTACAAGGACGCCGACGGTAGGGTCTACCGGCTCGACAACATGACCAGCCCGAACCCGCGTCCCAACATGACGTACGAGTGGAAGGGCCACGCGAGCCCCCCGATGGGCTGGCGCTATGAACGGGCCACCATGGAGCGACTTGATGCCGAGGGCCGCATCTGGTATCCCGACAGCAAGGCGAAACGACCACAGCTGAAGCGTTACTTGGACGAGATGTCCGGGACTCTTCTGACGAATGTTTGGACGGACATCGATCCGATCAACAGCCAGGCCCACGAGCGACTCGGCTATCCGACTCAGAAGCCGGTCGCGCTGCTGGAACGCATCCTGGCAGCATCATCGAATCCAGGTGATGTAGTACTCGACCCGTTCTGCGGCTGCGGGACAGCTCTTGTCGCGGCAGAGAAGCTCAGGCGGCGTTGGATTGGCATCGATATCACGTACCTCGCCATCGCCGTGATGCGAGCCCGCCTCAAGGACAGCTTTGCGATTGAGGACGTCCCAGTGGTGGGTCAACCTACCGAGGTGGAGGGGGCGCGGCAACTCGCACAAAGCGCAGAAGGGCGCTACCAGTTCCAGTGGTGGGCGCTCGGCCTTGTCGACGCGCAACCGTTGGGTGGCGTTGAGAAGAAAGGTGCGGACCGAGGGATTGACGGAGTGATCACCTTTACTGACAAGCACGGCGAGCTCACGTCCGTGCTCGTGAGCGTGAAGAGCGGTCACGTGAATTCGAGCATGGTGCGGGACCTTAAGGGCACGATGGACCGGGACAAAGCAGCGATAGGGGTGTTCATTACCCTGGACGAACCAAGCAAGGAGATGCACCTGGAGGCTGACACGGCCGGGATTTGGCACTCCGACGTCTGGAAGCGCGACTACCGAAGGATTCAACTCATCACGATTGAGGAGCTTCTCGTCGGCAAGAAGCCGCAACTGCCGCCGTTCGTCATGCCAACGTACCAGCAGGCACCGAAGGTTGCGGCTCACGCTGATCAACCGGGACTTTTCGACGTTCCTGAAACTCTGAAGAAAGTCGCGGAGCCTCGCCCTCACGACTATGTCGCGGAAAACGATCGCTAGGACCACCCGCTCGGGCTACGTCAATTCGAAGACTGATCGTGGATTATCGGCGCGAGCGGCGGAACTTCGAGCTTGAGAGTTGCATTGTTTTCGCGATCAAGGCGGTCTTCTGCCCAACGACGGACGTCCTCTTCTTGGCTGAAAACGATCACCTGACGCTCCCGGGAGATCTCCTGAAGAAGATCGAGGATCGCTACCGTGCGGCTGCTGTCGGTCTGCACGGTCACGTCGTCAAAGATGAGGGGTGACGTCTCGCCGGGCTTAGTCAGGTGCTTCACCAGCGCCATGCGCAAGAGCAAGTAGATTTGCTCGAGCGTCCCCTGCGATAGCAGGCCTGCGTCGCGGAAATTGCCAGCTGGATCCTTCACCTTGACGCCGAGGACCTCAGGGTCAACGCTCGCGTCCGTATAGCGGCCGCCCGTGACCCGCGGCAGCCACTCGTCTAGCGTCTGCTCGAGCACCGGCGCGATGTCCCGATGCACGCGCTCCTGGGCTCGCTCAAGAAACTCGTGAGTCCGGGAGAGCGTTGCCTCCAACCGGCGCACCCGCTCCAGCTCTCCCCGAGCAGCTGCGAGCTCCTCCTCGGCGCCAGAAACCGTCGCGGAAGCGCCCGACAGCTGTTTGAGCTCGCCTCGCGCGGCGGCCGCCGCGACATGCGCCGACGCGACGTCGGCTCGCGCGTTGGCGAGCTCGGCGTCCAGCCCAGCGGCAGCGGCACGGGCTTCGACCTGATCGCGCGGCAAATCCGCCGAAGTCGCCTCGGTGTGCCGCCGCGCCTCTTCAGCCTCGTTTGCAAGCTGCGCAAGCGTGCTTCCGGCCAGCAACGAATCGAGCTCGCCACGCGCCCGAGCCTGCCGCTCGCCCCTGGCGAGCCGCTCACGGTTGGCCTCCTGCCACTCGAGGAGCGCCGCAGCGGTCGTGGTCGCAACGGCAGGCGCAAGACCTTGCTCTTGCGCCGCCTGAGCCAGACCCTGTTTGGCTGCCTCGTGGCGTCGCCGCGCCGCCTCCGCGGCAGCCTCGGCATGGCGTCTCGTCTCGAGCTCGCGCTCGAGCTGTGGCCTGCGCGAGGCCTGCTCCGCGAGGCGTGCCCGTGCCGCGCATACCGTGCGATATTCGTTTACCGCATTCGCGAAGTCAGTGAAGGCGCCGAGCCCCCGGTCGGTCAGCGCCGCCCGCAGGTCAGAGGCGGCATTCTGAGCGGCGCGCTCGTGCTCTGCGTACGCGGCTTCCCACTGCCGCCGCCTCTCAGCCACACCTGTTACTCGTTCCACCTCCTCGGCCAGCGCCATCAAGCCGGTGGGCTCTGACGGCAGGCCTGCCGCTGCCGCGGTTGCCTTAGCGGCGGAAATAGTGTTGCGGGCGCCGTCGGCTGCGAGACGTGACTGGCCGAGCTGCGACTCGTTGTCGAGAAGCCTCACCAGCAGCGGGGCGCGAGCATCTCGCAATGTATTGCGAACCGCAAGCATGACGAGGCCGGCACCCAGAAGGAGCCCGACGATGAGCGCAACCGGTGTGGTAAGAAGGCCTGCTCCCACGCTCAACGCGCTGATCGCCGCAGCGGCGACCAGGAGCGGGATGCTGACGCGGCGCTCCGGCAACGCCGCCAGCCGGCGCTCCAGCTCCTCGTGCGTCTGTTCCAGCTCGGGGTCGACCACGGGCACGGCGACGGACATATCGCGGGCCAGCTCGCGCAGCTCCGCGATGGAGAGGGACGTTGCTACCGGTTGGGCTTGCGGGGGCGCCGCGACCGAATGTGCTTCGAGCGCTCTGCGCGCCGCCCGCCAAGCCGTGTCGCCATCGATCACAGCCCGGGCGGGTAACAGGTCGCCGATGGGCGCGGCAGGGAGGGCCGAAAGCTCGCGCTGCAAGTCGGCTGACGACGGTCCGACAAGGGGCTCGGGCGCGGGAGCCGCGTTCCACGCGGCGATCGCGCCGCTGACCCGATCCGTCGCGCGTTGCACGGCCTCGAGCTCGATCTGCTCGCCTTCGAGCTCGCCTGTCAACATCCGCGCGCGTTCGGCCTTTGTACTGGCGCGAGCCGCGTCGCGCACCGCGGCGGCGGCGGTGAGAACATCTAGCTGCCGTTTCGCTGCGCCTACTTCGGACTCCAGTCGCTCAACTGTTTCGAGCTGGACCAGGTATTTATCGTGGGCGCGGTTGGCAGCTTCGAGCGAACGCTCTGCATCAGCCTCGCGAACAACCGCGCGACGCAGCGGTTTGACCGAGTTGGCCCGATCGAGCCCGACGTGTTCTCGCTGGAAATCGTCAATGAGGGCGAGGCCTCGAGCAGCGGTTTCATCGGCGCCCGCGGTCGCCGCTGCGCGCTGAAGGTGCTCCTGGAGGGCTGACGCGTTGTCGAGCACGAACAGCACGTCAGCCTGATTGACGCAGGCGGTCGCCAAGAACGTGCGGCGATCGAGGCCGAGCCATCGCGACGCGTCCGGTGAGCCTTCGAACATGATCTCGCTAGACACGTCCCTGCGACCAAGCCCGAGGTCGACGGCCCGGCAGTCGACCCGCCCGTCCAGGTCATTCGTGAGCTCGATCTCCCGGCCGTCAGACAGCTCCAACGTCGACTCAACGGACCACGAATCGCCGTCCCACGGACGATGCCGTTCGATGAAATCGCGGTCTTCACTCCGTCTGCCGGCGCCCCGCCTCATGCCGCATAAGGCGGCGTAGATCGCTGCGTGCCAGCTGCTCTTGCCCGATTCGTTCTCGCCCACGATCACCGTCATTCCGGGCGCGAGCTCAAGCACCTTCTCGCTGAATGGTCCGAATGCGCCGATGCGGACGCGTTTGATCCTCATCAGATGACCTCGAGATCTGCGCGGCCGCCCAGCGCACGCAGGCCCGTGACCAGCACGCGGTGCCGTTCGTCCGCCTCCAGCGGAGCGTCCAAGACGTCGAGTACGAACTGGCCGCGAACCGTCTTCTCGGCTCGGATCGCCTCCAGGTCATACGCTGTCCTCATCCCCTGCGTGTCGAACTGCACGAAATCGAGGTCCTTTGTTGCGTAATGGAGGACCGCGAAGTCTAGGGACAATGACGGTTCAACCTCGCCCCTCAGGCAAACGCGAGCGATCCCCTTGTAGCCACCCAGAGCTGCGGCGACCCGATCGCATACGTCCTGCGAGCTGGCTGAACCGGAGACGTCGACGTCAATCACGTCGAGCGCAGATTGCGCCACTCGAATCCTTCGGCGAGTGAACGTGCCGTCCTGGGCAAAGTCGAAGAGGACGGCGCCGCGGTCGCCGTCCTCGCCGAACGACAAGGGTTCCGGGTTACCCGGATATGTGTAGTCGACTCCGTCGATCGGAGCGTGGTAATGACCGAGCAATGCATGCACAAGACCCGCTGCCGAGATCTCATATGCGGAGAAGCCGGCGTGCGGCTCCTTACCTTGGGGCTGTTGGAGCAGCCCTGAGCGTTCCGAGCCATGAAACAGGCCAAGGTCGAGTCCGCCCGAGCGAGCGTGGAAGTCGTGCAGGAAGTCGTCGGTGTTTGCGGGAGCGCGGTGGGATGCGCCCCAGACCGTTACCCCTGCCCTGACCTCAAAGGGTTCCAGATGGTCATCTTGAAAGACATGGACGTTTGGGCTCCACCTGGCGGTGGCGTAGATGCTTGAAGGTCCCAGCCAGTCATGGTTCCCGGGCGCCAACAGCACCGGCAGCGGATGGACGTCGGCGAACGTGGACGCGAGGAACTCGGCGGTGTCGGCCGTGTATCGCTCCTGCTCGTAGAGATCGCCGCCACAGGTCAGCGCGTCGACCCGCTCTTCGCGGGCGACCTCGCAGATTCGTCGCAACGTTGCGCGGATTGCTTGCCGATGCCCTGAGGCAACCGATGCCTGCGCCCAACTGAAGGCCGTGTCGAGGTGGAGGTCCGCGAAGTGGAGAAGCCTCATGCGAAGAGCGTCCACGACCTGAGCGACAACTGCCTGTCGCGTTCTCCAAGCCGCCGCACTTTGCCTAGCCGGCCATCGAGCGCGGCACCCCGGATTTCCCGTACGCGGCTACCGCCTCCTGGAGCTCGGCCAAGATCGATTCCCGAAGGCTTGCAGGCGCAATCACCTCACACTCTTGCCCCCATCCCAGGATCCATGGTCGGATCTCAGTCGGTTCGGCGATCAGCAGCCGAAGCTCGACCCCTCCATCCGCCAGCTCGCGCGCATCCTGCGATTCATGCCATGTCGTGGCGATAACTCGGGGCGCAACTCGGGAAGTAAATCGGAGGACGATCTCAACGGGGTGGTCGGAGGTCCAGATCCCCCACGCGTGGCCCAGCATCTTGCGAAGCGATGAGCCCAGTGGCGGGTCGAACCGCTCCTCCAGCACGACCACGCCCGAGATCCGCTCCATCCGGTAGACCCGCTGCTCGCGCCGCTTCTCGTCGTGCGCGATCAGATAGCAGGAGTGCGCAGCTGGCGTCGGCTCGATGAATAGAGGCCACACTACC
>Ga0209220_1000610_pt1 | contig 11311 bp, 8 predicted proteins | sample BlaSpr_A8_OM3_M3_FD_187984 | JGI IMG/M metagenome (GOLD analysis project Ga0209220, IMG submission 187984) | Forest soil microbial communities from Thunder Bay, Ontario, Canada - Black Spruce, Ontario site 2_A8_OM3_M3 (SPAdes) (version 2) | ecosystem: Environmental > Terrestrial > Soil > Boreal... | reverse complement strand
AACGCGAGCGTAGGCGAGAGGATAACCCCGCCGCCGAAATTGACATTCCAGGGCGGGATAAGCGCCTGACCAAATTCTCAAACGAGAAGGTTCCCGCGCAGCTCCTACGGACAGGCCCCGCCTGGAAGACAAAATGGTTGAACTCCCGCGACCGAGCAATCGCAGCGGTGCTCGGCAGCGGCCTGCGGCGCTTCGAAGTAGTATCGCTCGATCTCATCGACGTCGGTCGGAATACCCTGCGCATAATGATCAAAGGGAGAAAACAGAGGCTAGTTCCCATAAACGACGCCACAGTAGACGCAATTCGCTCGTACCTCGGGGTGCGTCCCCGGACGAGTGAGACTGCGCTCTTTCTAAGTCGGACTAGAACGCGTTTGAGCACCCGCCATATTTGGGAAATATTCCGCCGAATGCACGGTCGGAGTATCTCCAGATCAAAAGCAACCCCCCATACAATGCGGCACTCTTTTGCGCGGCATCTGCTCGAACAGCGAGCGAAGTTTTGCGCGATTGAGGAGCTTCTTGGCCACGAAAGCCTCGCGACGGGTCAGATATACACCAGCAGCGGGAGTCTTTCGCCATGATGGAACGGCGCACCGATCCTGAATTGCGGGTTGTGCTCAATACAGCATTGCAGCGCGGCGCTGCGGTCGTTCTAGCAACGGTTTCCGCCGACGGTACACCTTCTACCGCGTTTTGCAGTTGGGTGGTCTCGCTCAGCAACGATCAGATTGCCGTTGCTTTGGACTCGCGCAGCACCGGCCACCGGAATATACGAGCCGGGAGCACGGCCGTAGCTTTGGAAGTGCTCGCAGAGGGAGTGCTCGTTTCGGTCCGCGGCACTGCGGCGATCGTCAAAGAACAATTACAAAGCGTGCCGTTTCCTTGCTCGCTCGTGACGGTTTCGATTGCGGAAGTCCGCGATCACGCAGTACCCGGCGTGCACTTTCACGCCCCTCATTATGTGTGGGCCGACGGTAAAGAACACCGCGGTGAGGTCGAGCGCGCTATCTTCAAGGAGCTCGCGGAGACCGGCGTCGATCGAAACTCGTAGAACCTAGTTGGGGCGCCGTTTCGAAGTCACAATTCCTGAATTCATGCCGGCCATGCTGAGCCCGCCCGCAAAGCGCGCGTGCTCGACCTTCATACAGCGATCCACGACCACTTCCAAGCCGGCCTCATCCGCAAGACGAATCGCCTCAGGGTTGACCACGCCAAATTGGAACCAAATCGCTGGTATTTTGAGCGCTATCGCTTCTTCTACCAGCGGCACAAGCGCGTCGGGCCGCCGAAAGACATCCACAACGTCTGGAACGCCGTTCGCGCTGACCGCCGCCTCAAGCGTCTTGTACCCAACCACCCCGTCGATGAGATGATGCCCGGGATTGACCGGCCACACCGTGTATCCGTTATTCCTAAGGTAACGCGCCACGAAGAAGCTGGCGCGCTGCGGCTTATTGCTCGCGCCGACCAAGGCAACGTTTTTGACCTTGTCGAGCAATGCGCGCCGCTTTGCGGGCGTATCGAGTATCACGCGATCGAGCGAGCAGAAGATCGCGTTGCGCGGGCAGCCGCCAAGCCTTGCTCGAGATCCCAGATGAGATCTTCGACATCTTCAAGACCGACCGACAAGCGGACCATGTCCGGAGTGATGCCGGCCGAGACGAGTTCGTCGTCATTGAGTTGTGAGTGGGTCGTGGAAGCTGGGTGGATGACCAGACTCTTCACATCTCCGACGTTTGCCAGATGGCTCCACAACTGCAGCCCTTCAATGAAACGTTCACCCGCCTCGCGTCCTCCGCGCAGGCCGAACGTGAAGATAGAGCCTGCCCCTAACGGCAAGTACTTGCGCACAAGGGTTTGATACTCGCTCGACGGCAGCCCGGGATATTTTATCCAGGCAACACCTTCATGCTTTTCCAGAAATTCGGCCACGCGCATCGCGTTCTCCACATGAGCCTGCATGCGCACGGCGAGCGTTTCCAATCCTTGAATGAGCAACCACGCGTTCATCGGCGAGAGGCATGCGCCGATATCCCGCAGGACTTCGGCGCGGGCACGCGTGAGGAACGCAAATTCCCCAAACGTTTCGGTAAAGCGGACACCGTGATACGCTGGGCTGGGCTCCGTCAAGAGCGGATGCCTTTCCGTCTGCCATGCAAACTTTCCCGAGTCTATCAGCACGCCCGCAATGGTCGTGCCGTGACCCCCGATGAACTTCGTCGCGGAATGCACGACGATGTCGGCGCCATGTTCGATCGGGCGGCATAAAAACGGCGACGCAAAAGTGTTGTCGATAATCAGCGGGATGCCGGCGGCGTGCGCTACCTGCGCCAGCGCGGCGATATCCGCGATATTACCCGACGGATTTCCAATGGTTTCCGCAAACACAGCGCGTGTGTTGGGCCGGATTGCAGCCGCAATCGCTTGCGGATTCGCAACGTCGACGAAACTCGTTTCAATCCCGATCCTTCGCAGGGTCACCGAAAACTGCGTTATCGTTCCACCGTAGATATTCGCAGAGGACACCAGATGGTCGCCGGCTTGCGCCAGCGTCAGCAGTGCGACGATCTGCGCCGCCTGACCCGATGCGGTGGCCACCGCGCCGGCTCCGCCTTCCAAGCTGGCGATCTTCTCTTCAAATGCCGAGACCGTCGGGTTGGAGATGCGGCTGTAAATATTCCCGTAGCTGCGCAGCGAGAACAACTCCTTGGCGTGCTGCACGGAATCAAAGACGAAACTGGTGGTCAGGTCGATGGGCAACGCGCGCGATCCCGTGGTCGGATCGGGCGGCGTGCCGGCGTGCAAGGCACGCGTGCGAAAGCCGAACTGGCGGTCGGTATTCACGAAGTGCTCCTTCTTTAAATGCGAAAGGCGATTTTTCAATCGCCCTGCACATTACCTCGCCGCTGGCCCTGCTCGGGCGCGCTTTAGATGGTGACGCGCACGACTTCCTTGAGCGTCGTTTGCCCCAGCGTCAAGCGCCGCAGCGCGTCATCGCGCAAGTCTTCATAGCCGTGCGCCGAAACGTAATCCAAGAGCTGATTTGAGTCAGCACCGCGAGCGATAAGGCGGCGCAGGCCGTCATCCACCGCGATCACCTCATGGCAGCCCAACCGGCCGTAATAGCCGGTGTCGTGGCAATAACGGCAGCCTTTGCCACGGTGCAATGTGTTGGGGGCTACCAGGGGCAGCAGCTCTTGCAGCAACAGCGCTTCATCTTCTTCTAGCTCGTATTCATAGCTGCACTTGGGACAGATTTGGCGCACGAGGCGTTGGCCGACCACAGCGATCAGGGAAGAACCGATGAGCGCCGGATCCACGCCGATATCCACAAGCCTGGTGATGGCCTGCACGGCGCTGTTCGTGTGCAGCGTTGAGAGCAGCAAATGGCCGGTCAGCGCGGCGCGTACGGCAAGATCTGCCGTTTCGCGATCGCGAATCTCGCCGACGTAGATGACGTCTGGATCCTGGCGCAAGAGCGAACGAAGCACTGACGCAAATGTCAGGCCGCGTTTGACGTTGATCTCGACTTGGTTGACGCCGCCTACCCGGTATTCCACCGGATCTTCGATCGTCGTGATGTTGGTCAGACCATCGTTGATCTCTTGAAGGCAGGCGAAGAGTGTCGTCGACTTGCCGCTGCCCGTCGGTCCGCAGCACAAAATCATGCCGTACGGGCGGTTTATCAGCGGTGAGAACTGCTTCAAATTACGCTCGCTGAAGCCAAGGGCGGTCAGTGACTTAAATGCCGGATTCTTCTCGAGCAACCGGATGACGACTTTTTCGCCGTTCACGGTCGGCAGCGAAGCGATACGCAGGTCGGTTTCACGCTTCATGTAGCGCATCGAGGCGCGGCCGTCCTGAGGGATGTGCCGGATCGTGATATCCATGCGCGCCATGATCTTGATGCGCGATACGACCGCCGGGTACACGGGCCGCGGGAGCTTACGAATCTCTTGCAACACACCGTCTAAGCGAAACCGCACCCGCACCGTATCGTGATACGGCTCGAGGTGGATGTCGCTGGCCCGGTATTCCAACGCGGTGCGCAACAGCGATTCGACGAGCGAGACGATCGGCGTCGCGTCGGACATCTTGCGCAACGTCTCGAGGTCTTCGACTTCCGAGCCATCCGGGCTAAGACCGGTCGCCGTGATGCCGGGCAGTCCTTGCAGCAGTCGGTCGACCGATTGCAAGGTACCGCCGTGGTAAAGGTCATTGATCGCTTTCTCGACGTCCTCGATGAGCGCAAAGCGAATTTCTACCTGATGCTTGGCGCGCAAGAGAATCAAATCCAGCGTCGGTAGATCGAGTGGATCCGCCATTGCAACGATCAACTTATCGTCGACCAGTTTAACCGGCACGATACAACCAGTCGTGGCGATGCTGATCGGAATCGATTCGGCGGCATTGGGGTCCGGCCGGGTACGGACGAGATCGATGTACGGATGGCCGAAGACGGCGCTCAAGAACGCGTCGACGCCTTCGTCCGTGCTCAACCCCAGCTCGACGATCGCCTCGCGTAAATTGCGCCCTTCGTGCAAGCGCGCGTACAGCAGCTTGTCTGTGTCGGAAGGCTGCAGCTTGTGCGCCTGTTCGATGCGACGCACGATACGCATGTAATAGGTATGGTGTGCCGGGGTGAGTGGCTCGGTGCCGGGCGGACGAATTTCGGCGCCATCGATAGATTTCAAAAAGACCTGCTCGCCATTCGAGGGAGAATAGATGGCCTCGAAGAGAGCGAAGCGTTCGCTTGAACCAAGATTCTGGAAATGAATGCCATACACCGATGAATCTTCGGGCGCATCCTCGCGCCAAACTATTTCGACCGGCGCGCGAACGGTTTCGCCGTCGGGAATAGAGATTTGCGCGAGCCCGCGCGAACCGGCAACGAGCATCGCGGTCGTGCTGAACCGCAATCCACCGGCGCTTATGTCGGAGGCGAGACCGTTGGCGACGGTGCCGTCATCGGAACGAATTGTGACAGGAAGTTTAATGCGCCGGCGCTGATAGCGACGCTGCGTGCGTTCTTGATCTCTAACTGCACGTTTCAAGAATTATATTGCCTCCGGCGGGTATACCCACGAATACACATATGACAAGTTCTAGCACGGGGTGTGACAGGGTCACACCGTATAGCCCTACCATGGTGCTTGTGTTCTGTGTCCCGCAAACCCACCCTCTGCCGTCTGGAGTTTGTACCCGGAAGGCCTGAAGTGGACTGGGTTGTTAGGCGGGGAGTGCCTCTACCAACTCCCGCACTGCGCCTGCGCTCTTCTCCAGAGCCGCCTGCTCTTGCGCTGAGAGCTTAACCTGGAATATCTCCTCCAGGCCTCCCGCACCGAGCTTACAGGGCACGCCAACGAAAAGTCCACGAATGCCGAACTCACCGTCCAAATAGGCGGCACAGGGTAAAATCTTGTGCTTGTCTTTGAGAATGGCATCCACCATTTCAGCGATCGACCGTGCCGGCGCGTAATAGGCGCTTCCCGTCTTGAGAAACTTGACGATCTCGCCACCGCCGCCTGCGGTCCGCTTCACGAGCCGCTCGACCGTTGCTGCGTCCATCAGCTCGGTAATGGGTACACCCGCTACCGTTGAAAAACGCGGAAGCGGCACCATCTGGTCCCCATGACCACCCAGGACGAATGAGTGCACGTTGTCGACACTCACCTTGAGTTCTTGCGCTATGAAGGTCGAGAAGCGCGCAGAGTCAAGCACGCCTGCCATCCCCAAGACCCGCTCCCGCGGAAACCCGCTCTTACGGCGCGCGACCTCACACATCGCATCCAGCGGGTTTGTCACGATGATCAGAACACACTTGGGCGACAACTTCACCGCTTCTTCGGTCGCTTTGCCCACGATCTCCGCATTCATGCGCAACAGATCATCGCGGCTCATGCCTTCCTTCCGTGGAAAGCCGGCGGTGATAACGACGATATCCGAGTTGGCGGTGCCCGCATAATCGTTCGCGCCGGTCACCTGCACGTTGCTGCGTTCGATGGGCAACGCCTCAAGCAGATCCAGCGCCTTGCCCTGCGGAATGCCTTCCACGACGTCAACCAACACGATGTCAGCAAGCTCTTTTGCCGCCAGCCAGTGCGCGGCGGTAGCACCCACGTTACCGGCGCCGACTATGGTCACTTTTTTCCGCATAAAAGCTCCTTGGCAAGCGTGCTTGCCTTAAAATCAATCGATATAAGAGATAGTGGGAACGTACGTATGACTTTTCGCGCAGCTTTTCGACTACTTCCTTGAAGTGGACCTCCGGGGGCTGCGCGAATAATCTAAGCGACCGAAAGAAGGTACGAAAAGAGCCATGACGACTGCGACATCGACGCCACCCCAACCTCAGCCGCAAGCGGGGTTGCGCGGCGTTATCGTCGGCGACACCAGCATTTCACACGTCGACGGCGAGCAGGGGAGACTCATCTATCGCGGCATCGACATTCACGATCTCGCCCAGCATTCGACCTTCGACGAAGTCGCGTACCTGCTATGGTACTCGGCGCTTCCCAGTCCGAAGCATCTCGCTGAATTCCGCTCCAATCTGGCAGGGCGCCGCAAGCTCCCCGAGGCGCTCGTGCGCATCCTGGGCGAAGTCCCCAAGAACGCGACGCCGATGGATATGCTGCGCACAGCAGTCTCCGCATTTGGACTATTCGATCCCAAAGTAAAGGACATGAGCCAGGAAGCGCACTTGGAAAAAGCGCTGACCCTCAAGGCTGTCTTCCCCACGATTCTCGCCACTGCTTACCGCCTGTCTCAGGGCCAAGAACCTGTCGCCCCACGCACCGACCTAGAGAGTGCCGCCAACTTCCTGTACATGTTCACGGGCAAGGAACCCGATCCGCAAGCCGCGCGCCTGCTCGATGTCGCGCTCGTCTTGCACGCGGATCATGGCATGAACGCCTCCACGTTCGCCGCCATCGTCACTGCGGCAACGCTTTCCGACATGTACAGCGCGGTGACGTCCGCTATTGCCACACTCAAAGGGCCCCTTCACGGCGGTGCCAACGAAGGCGTTATTCACAACCTGCAAGAGATCGCCGATCCCAACGGGATTGAAGACTGGGTCGCCCGCAAACTGGCGGCAAAAGAAAAGATCATGGGCTTCGGTCATGCGGTCTACAAAACGAAGGACCCACGCGCGATCGACTTACGGCGCATCGCAATCGAGGCCGGCACGCGCGCCGGCGACACGAAGTGGGTCGACATGACGGCACGCATGGAAAAAGCGGTGTGGGATCAACGCAAGCTCCACGCTAACGTGGATTTGTACAGCGCTTCCGTTTATTACACCCTTGGCATTCCGCCGCCGTACTTCACGTGTGTTTTTGCGATGAGTCGCGTCGTAGGCTGGACCGCACATCTGCTCGAGCAATACGCTAACAATAAGTTGATCCGCCCGGGTGAGAACTACGTCGGTCCCCGTTCGGTTGAGTACGTGCCCTTGGCGCAGCGCGAGAACGACATCCCCGTCAAATAGAACAACTGTCAATGTGAAGGCACGGGTTCAACTCGCGCCTGCTTTACAGTGTTTGCCGCATCAAGAAATGATCGGGTATGCCCGTGGCATTCAACGGTGCCATGCTGAAAGCTATGACATCGCCCATCTGGACTTTCATGGGTATTTCGGTCTTGACCATCTTCCCGGCGGTGACGATCCCGCCCAAGTGCGTCTTGCCTTTGCGAATCAGCCACACGCGATATACTTGTCCGGCGGGCGCGGGCGGCATATCGGAAACAAGCATCGCGTGATTCTCATTCGGCACTTGCATGATCTTGGCGGGGATGTGATCGCCACTGTGCCGCACGCTCAAGTCAAACACTTGAGATCTGCCGATGAGCGCGATCGCCTGTGATTGCAGCTGGTCAAGGCTCACCGGGAAAACGCTGCGGGGTTCCGACAGCGGTGCGTTTGCAGCATTGTCGGCCGCGGCGGTCACTTTGCCTAACACTCGCGCGGGCGGCGCTTGCAGCGCAGCGATCATGCGCGCGTGTTCGTCGGTCACGCCGATAAAAATACCCGTGACGATGCAGGCGCAGGCAACACCCACCCATCCGGCAACCCCGGCCCAGACCGGCACCGGGCGACGCCAAAAACTGCGCAACGTTTGCGCATCCGCAGCGCGTTGCGCTGCCCGGCGCAAGACCTGCTGTGCGGGTTCGTCACGCTGCGCCGCCGTCAAGACTTTAGTTTTCAAGTTGGCTTGGGGCTCCACGACCGCGCAAGCCAACGGAAGCACGCCGGCCACTTCTCTGAGGTCCCGAATTTCCTGCTGGCACGCAGGGCACTCTTGAGCGTGCGCCTCGACCTGCCGCACCTCGTCTTCCGTCAGAGCGCCGAGTACGTAGGCGCCGGCGCTTTCCGTCACGTGTTGTGGTTCGCTCATCAACTCGTTGCTCCGACTTCTGACCCTTCGAGAATAGTACGCAGCTTTTGCAAGCCTATTCGCATGCGCCCTTTCACCGTTCCTAGGGGAACCCCCATGAGTGACGCGATTTCAGCCTGCGTGTAACCTGAGAAGTATGCGAGCTCGATGCTCTTCTTCTGTTCCTGCGGCAGCCGTTCGAGCGCTTTACGCACCATGTCGCCGCGAACGCTCGTCCAAGCCTGTTGCCAGATGCTGGGTCTCGTGCTCTCGTCGCTCACCTCGGGCAATTCATCAAAGGGGATGAGCGCGCCGCTGGATGCTGCGTGGCGCAAGCGGTCGATTGCGCGATGATGCACGATCGACATGAGCCAGTTGCGTGCGCTGCCTTTATCCGATTTGAAACTGGCGGCACGCCGCCACACCGAGAGGAATGCATCCTGTATGACGTCTTCTGCCCCGCCGCGGTCGCCCACGATGCGATACGCAAGCGAATACGCGACTTTGCCGTAGCGGTCGTACAGCTCTTCGAGCGCGTTCAAGTCGCGCTGCCCAAGCGCAGCGAGGATGGCTTCGTCGGATCGACCGGCTGGCGTCAAAGGGTGTCCCTTTCCCCCATTGAGATTACGGCCGCGAAGTCCAACGAGATCACTTGAGGGAATGGCATATCACGTACCTGGGGCGGTAGGACTCGAACCTACGAATGCCAGCTCCAAAGGCTGGTGCCTTACCAACTTGGCGACGCCCCATCAAGCGCGCACCCTTATTCTATCGAAGTTTAAGTCGTTCCCGTAAAGCAGTCCATAACGGATCTAAATAGCCAGCGCTTCCGAGATCGCGCGCTCTTCGTTCCAGAGACGGCCCTCTTCGATCAGCTTATCCAGCGTCTCGGCGTCAAGCGTTTCGTGCAGTGCGGTGCGCATCCGCTCGTATTCCACCTGCTCCGTATATTCGCGCTTTGAATCGAGCATCGCGAGACGTGCGTCGACAAACCCCAGCAAACGCGCCGCTCGTATGCGAGAGGCCTCGTCTTCGGCAGCGCTCAGCGCGCCGATGGCAGCTAGGTGTTGCAACGTGAAGGCCACGTCCGCTTCGGCTTGCTCTTCACGCGCGAGTTGGAGCGCCTCGCGCGCATGGCCGCGGGCGTCGTCATAACGCTCGAGAGCGGTCAGATATGCCGCGATATTATAAAGGAGATTGATCACATTGGGGCCGCTCTTCAAAGCGCGATGCGCTTCGAGCGCCTCGCCTGCAACCCTTAGCGCGGCTTCGACATCGCCGTTCCGGAATTCGGCCTCTGCTAACAGACTGAACACCGCAGGCAGCCTACCGTCCGCGCCGATGGCCTTATAGATCGCGCCTGCACTCATCAAGAGCTCGCGCGCAGCGGGTATCTCCCCTTGCATGATCTTCGCGGCGCCAAGCGCCGACAATGCCGAGCCCATGGTTTTTTGATTTTGCGCATTGCGAAAAACAGCCAATGCGGATTGCAACATCGTCTCGCCCTCGGGTATGCGCCCGAGAAATAGAAGCGCGCGACCGGCGCAGAGCTGTGCGTTCGCGACGCTCATCGCATCCCCGATATCCTGGAAAATTGCGAGCGCACTTTCCGCGGATGCGAGAGCGGACTTGAACTGGCCGAAGATCGAATCAATTTTGGATGCCGCCAGCTCGAGCTGCGCCGCAAGCAGGCGGGGCGTGTGCTCGCCCACAGCATCAAGCGCGCCGCGAACGTAACGCCTGCCCTCGCCTATCGCCAATTCTTGCCACACTTTTACCACAGCCAAGCGTTGGCCCAGCACGGTATCGCCGCCCGCAGCAAGCGCCCAACCGGCTGCGGCGCGCAGATTATCCATTTCCGGTTCTGCTTTGAGGATCCACTCCCGGTCGGCCATGCCATCCCACGATTCGTCGAGTTGCTCCGCAAAAGCGACGTAGGCGCTCGCGTGCCGGCGCACGATGCTGTCGTACTCGGCGCACTCCTTCAGCTTCTCGCGCGCGTACTGACGGGTAGACTCCAGCAACCGGTATCGCCCATCTTCATTAGGATGATCGTGGGAGCGTTCGAGATTCACCAATGACTTGTCCACGAGTGACGTCAGCAATTCCAGCAAATCGAATTCTTCGAGGTTTTCCTCCTGGCACACCGCGATCGCCAGCTCCAACGAAAACGAACCGGCAAAAATAGAAAAATAGCGCAGCAGCTTGCGCTCGCGCTCGTTGAGCAGGTCGTAGCTCCAATCGATGAGCGCGCGCATCGTCTGTTGCCGCGGCAGTGCAGTGCGATCGCCGCCCGTCAGCAACCGAAATCGTTCGTCCAGCTTCTGTGCGAGTTGCCGCGGCGCAAGCACCTTTACGCGCGCTGCAGCGAGTTCGATCGCGAGCGGAATGCCGTCTAACCGCCGGCAGATCTCAGCGACCGCCGGCGCGTTGTCGTCGCTCAGCACGAAATGCGCGTTGGCGGCACGAGCTCGCGTATCGAACAGCGTGACGGCACCGAACGACAAAGCCCGTTCGGCACTAAGCCCCTTCACACCGTCGGGTACGGCGAGCGACGGCAAGCGATGCAGCACCTCGCCGCTGATGGCTAAACCTTCGCGACTAGTCGCGAGAATCGAAACCTTCGGACAGCCTCGTAAGATCGCATCTACCACCTTGGAAACTTCGTGAATGACGTGCTCGCAGTTGTCGACGATCAGCAGCAAATGTTTGGCTCGCAAATGTGCCACGAGCTGGTCGCTTATCGATTGACTGGAAGATTCTTGAAGGGCGAACACAGACGCGATGACGTTGGGCACGAGCGCCCCGTCGCTCAATGGCGCAAGATCAATAAACCACACACCGTCTTCAAAATCGTCCAGCAGTTCGGCGCCGGCTTGCAGGGCACAGCGAGTCTTCCCAACACCGCCCGCCCCGGACAGAGTCAGCAGATC
>Ga0209220_1000608_pt1 | contig 11418 bp, 10 predicted proteins | sample BlaSpr_A8_OM3_M3_FD_187984 | JGI IMG/M metagenome (GOLD analysis project Ga0209220, IMG submission 187984) | Forest soil microbial communities from Thunder Bay, Ontario, Canada - Black Spruce, Ontario site 2_A8_OM3_M3 (SPAdes) (version 2) | ecosystem: Environmental > Terrestrial > Soil > Boreal... | reverse complement strand
GTCGGTGAGGTGATTGATCCGTTCGCTGAAGATGGCGATCTGGACTTCGGACGATCCGGTGTCCTTCTCATTGAGGCGGTTCGCCTCGATGACGCCCGCTTTGATGCTCGTTGCCAGTCGGTATACCTCCTATTGTCGCCGCCCAGGTGCCGTTGGCTAGTCGGACACCCGCGCTCGCGCAGGGCTGAGTATACCCGAAGGTCGCCAATCGATAACCTGGAGAGCGGCCGGGACGATCTCGAACACCGCCGGCGTCGTGCCGGCGAGCTCGCCATCCGCCTCCACCCCGATCGGCTGCTCGCTCTCGATCTCGACCCGCCGAGCCCGCCCGAATTCGACCTGCGAAAGCTGGCCGTGCGTTCCCCGATAGAGCATTGGCAAGCTGCGGATCCCCAGCCAGCGGCCGACATCGCCAATCGTGACGACGTCGAACCAGCCGTCGTCCGGCTGGGCCTGGGGGGCGATCCGCATCGCGCCGCCGAGGTAGGCGCCGTTGGCGACGGCGATGGTGCGCACCCGACGCCGCAGCACCGGCCCATCGTCCAGCCGGAGACGCACGGGTGCGTTCTGATGCCGCGCCAGGCTGATGACTGCGGCTCCCAGGAAGTTCACAGTCCCTCCCAGGGCACTCGGCCCGCGTGCCGCCCGCCGCACAACCTCGGCGCCGATCCCCGCGTCCGCGACATTGACGAAGTAGCGCCGCCCCGTCGATGTGGAAAGCCGGCCAGCATCGAGCGGGCGCCAGCGATCGGTGGTCAGCCAGGCGGCAACGTCCTCGGGGCGGCGCGGGCTGGCGATACTGCGACGCAGGTCGGCGCCCGTGCCGCGCTGCAGGAATCCGACCCGCGGAGGTCGGGCCGCCGGGCGTCGCAGCAAGCCGTTGACCACTTCATGAGCGGTGCCGTCGCCGCCGACGGCAACCACCAGTCGATCACCGGCCGCGGCGGCGTAGTCGGCGGCATCGCCGCGCCGAGAGGTCTCGACGACCTCGAAGGCCAGGCCGGCGCACGCGATCGCGCAGCGGCGCCAGAAGCCGCGAGCTCGCCCCCCACCCGCCGACGGATTGACGATCACGAGCGGCGGCTTCTGCGCGGTCAGGTCCGGCTTCTCCCGGACGGGACCAAGAGGATTCTCCTCGCGTTCTCTACGTCGCGCGCCATCTGCTGCTGCAGGGCGGGCACCGAGGCGAACCGCTTTTCACCGCGGAGTCGCTGGACGAACCACACCGTCAGGAGCCGGCCGTAAATGTCCGCGTCGAAGTCGAGAATGAAGACCTCGACGGTCACCGAGCTGCCACCGAAGGTTGGCCGGAAGCCGACGCTCAGGGCGCCGGAATACGTGACGTCCTCCAGGTCCACTCGTGCCGCGTAAATCCCATTGGCGGGCAGCAGCTTATTGGGCGCGATCGCGAGATTCGCCGTTGGAAAACCGAGTTGCCGGCCGCGCTTGGCGCCATGCTCCACCGTGGAGCGGATGAGGTAGTCCCGGCCGAGCAATTGGGCAGCGGCCCGAACCTGGCCGAGCAGCACCAGGCGGCGGATCCGCGAGCTGCTGATGGGCTCTCGCCCACGCAGCACCGTAGGGGCGACGTCAACCGCGAAGCCGTGCCGCGCGCCGAGCTTCCGTAAGAACGCCGGATCGCCACGCTGGCCATGCCCGAACCGGTGGTTCTCGCCGACGACGATACGACGGATTTCGATGCCACGCAGGAGCCGCTCCATGAACGCTGTCGCGCTCAGGGCGGCGACCTGCGGCGTGAAAGGGATCACGACGATGTGGTCGAGGCCGAGCTGATCCAGCAACCAGGTCTTCTCCTCGAGAGTCGTGAGAAGTGGCGGGCAATGGTCCGGGTCGATCACGCACCGCGGATGCGGCTCGAACGTGACCAGCACACTGGCGGCACCGGCGGCGTGGGCGCCGGCGATGAGCGGCTTCAACAGGGCCTGGTGGCCGCGGTGGATGCCGTCGAAGCTGCCGATCGTCGCATGGCTTGGCCCGAGCGTGCCGGGAGCGGGAAAGCCGAAGCTAACCGCCGTCATCCCGTAAAGACCGCACGCGGTTGGATCCGCCGAGTGGCGTCCGCCTCGCCCCAGGCCAGCAGCTCGCCGTCGGGGCCGATGAGTCGATAACGGCCGGCCGCCGCGTCCGGGGCGGGAACCGCCTGCCCCCGACGAACGGCCTCAGCGCCGGCGGCATCCAGCGCCACCGCCGGCCAGTCGTGCAGCGGCAGGTCCGTGGGAAGGAGCCAGCGGGTCCACCCCTCCCCCGCTGCGGCCAGGGTGGCCATCGGAACAGCGTCGGTCACCAACATGGGGCCGATCGCGGTTCGGGTGAGGCTGGAGAGATAGGCACCGCACCCCAACGCCACGCCAAGGTCCTGGGCAAGGCTGCGCACGTACATCCCACGGCCGGATTTGACCTCAAGACGGCCGACCGCAACCGTCGAGTCGTAGTCCAGCAGACGGATCGAAAAAATCTCCACCGGCCGCGCGCGCCGCTCGGGCGTCTCGCCTCGCCGGGCCTTGCGATAGAGCGGCTCCCCGCCTTGCTTGAGCGCCGAATACATTGGTGGCACCTGGTCGATCCGGCCGGTGAACGCCGGCAACTCCGCTTCGATCCGTTCGCGGCTGATGGTCTGTGGGTCGCCAACCGGGGTGATCGTGCCCTCACGGTCGCCCGTGTCAGAGGTAAAGCCGAACGTCACGGTTGCTACGTAGGTCTTCGGCCACTCGTGCACGAAGTCCGCGAGCCGGGTGGCGTTGTTGATGAGGATCGGCAGGACACCATCGGCCGCCGGATCGAGCGTGCCCCCGTGGCCGGCCTTGAGCACGCCTGGCAGCCGGCGCAGGGTGCGGACGACGGCAAACGACGACAGTCCAGCCGGCTTGTTGACGTTCAGGATGCCCGATGTCACTCGAGGTCGTTCATGCGCGCACGGACTTCCGCCAGCACCTTGGCCTCCGTTTCCTTGAGCGGCAATGCCAGCTCGATCCCCGCGGCCCGCCGATGGCCGCCGCCGCCGAACCTGGCAGCGAGCTCGGCCGCGTCGACCTGGTCGCGACTCCGGATGCTGACCTTCGTCAGGCGCGGGCCCGCCTCTTTGAAAAGGATCGCGAGCTCCTGGCCGCGGACGGTGTTGAGCTGGTCGATGGCGCTGTCGGCCTGATCCGTCGTCGCGCCACTGTCGCGCAACCCGGCCTGGCTGATCGATCCCCACACGAGGCGATCATCGAACTCGTAGTGCAGGCCCTGCAGAATCCGTCCCTGCATCCGCAGCGACGAGGCCGGGCGGCTCTTGAAGAGCCCCCGGGCGATCGCGACCGGGTCGGCGCCCAGCTGCACCAGCTCGGCGGCGGCGCGCAGCGCGTGCGCCGAGGTGTTGTCATGCCGGAAGCCGCCGGTGTCGGACAGGATCGTCGCGTACAGGCAGGACGCCGCCCCAGCCGGGATGTCGATCTTCCAGGCCTTGAGCAGGTCGTAGACGAGCTCGCCGGTCGAGGCGGCGTCGGTGAGCACCAGGTTGATCGTGCCGAAGCGCGCGTTCGAGACGTGGTGGTCGACGTTGACCACCACCCGCGCCTGCGTCACCACCGGCTCGTAGGCGCCGGCACGCGACGCATCGCTCGCATCGAAGATGAAGACCGGGGTGCCAGCCGGCGGCGCCTGCCGGTTGACGCGCTCGATGCCGGGGAGGAACCACCAGGCACCCGGCACGGGCGGCGAGGAGAGCACGGGCACGGCCTTCCCGATCGGCTCCAGCGCGAGGGCGAGAGCCAGTGCCGAGCCGAGCGTGTCGCCGTCCGCATCTTTATGCGTGACCGCCGTCACGACCTGAGCGTCGTCGATCACCTGCCAGATCCGGGGCGCCAGCTCGGCCACCTCGGGGCGCGGTGGAGCGAGCTCAGCTGCCGGCGTTGGGTTCCCCTTGCTGAACTTCACGCAAGAGCTGGCTCATTCGGACGCTGTAGGCAACTCCCTGGTCGAGCTGGAAATGCAGGTCGGGCGCGAACCGCAGGTTCGAAAGACGGGACCCCAACTCCCGCCGGATGAAGCCTTTCGCGTGGTCCAGTCCGTCGATCGCCGCTTTGCGAGCGTCGTCCTCCCCGACCACGCTCACCTTGACGGTGGCATTCCGAAGGTCAGGACTGAGCTTGACCTCGCTGATCGTCGCCATCCCGATCCGGGGATCCTTGAGGTCGCGGATGATGATCTGACTGATTTCCTCGCGCAATTGTGCGGCGACGCGTTCAACTCTGTGAGTGCCCATGGCCTCATTGTATTGAGCCTCGGCAATCACCTTTGGTGGTCGAGGTTCTGCAGGACCGGGCCGAGGGCCTCGATCGACGCCTCGGTGATTGGATCGATGACCAACTGCACGTGCCCGATCCCTTCGCGCGCGTAGGCGAGCAGGGCATCTGCAATATCGTTAGTGTTCCCTTCGAGCGGTGTCACGTGCTCTGAGGCATCAGCCTCGCGCGGCTGGTTGGCCGCGCCGGGCAACCGAACCAGAACGGCGACCGTGCGTTCGACGTCACTCGGCTTGCGTCCGGCCACCGCACAGGCGGCGTCGACCTTCGCCCTGAGCGGCGCGACGCCAGCGGGTCGATTGCCGGTCCAGCTGTACCACGCATTCCAGCTGTCGACGTACGGGATCGTGAGCTCCAGCATCCGCTCACCGATGGACCCGACCATCAGTGGTGGTCCGCCCGGACGCGGTCGCGGCAGGAGTTCGCAGTCTCGAGCCGAATAGAACTCTCCCTCGAAGTCGACGCGGCCTTCGCGCAGGAGCGAGCGAATGATGGTGAAGGCTTCGGCGAATCGCGCCACACGCCGATCGAAGGGAAACCCGAACGCGCGATATTCCGTCTCGTTCCAACCCGCACCGAGGCCGAGGATGAGACGTCCGCCGCTGATCTCATCGACGGTCGCGGCCAGCTTGGCCAGCATCGCCGGGTTGTGAAAGCTGGTGCAGGCGACCAACGGCCCGATCGCGATCCGGCTGGTCGCGGCGGCGATGCCCGCCAGCGTCGTCCACGCCTCCCACGGACCCCTGGCTCCGTGGGCCTCGTCCCGATAGAGAAGGTGGTCGCCCACCCACACCGAGTCGAAACCCAGCTGCTCGCCCAGTCGCGTCATGGCGAGCATTTCGGGCCAGCGGACTACGCGCTCCACCTCGGGCAGCTGGAAGCCGACCTTGAGCGGGCGCGTCGGATTACGCCTGTTTGACCTGGTAGGACTCGATGACGTCGCCCTGCTGGAAGTCCTGGTAGCCGTCCACCCGGATCCCGCACTCCAGGCCAGAGAGCACTTCGTGGACGTCGTCTTTGAAGCGCTTGAGGCCGTCGATCTTGCCCTCGTGGATCGCCTTGTTGTCCCGCAGGACCTTGGCGGTTGAACCGCTCGTGATCTTGCCGTCCAGGACTCGTGAGCCGGCGATGATGCCCAGCTTCGGGATCTTGATCGGTGTGAGCACCTCGGCGCGGCCTTCCCAGACCTGGACGAAGGTCGGCTCGTAGAGGCCCTTGATGGCCCGTTCGATGTCATTGGTGACGTTGTAGACGACGTCGTAACTGCGAATGTCGACCTTCTCCCGCTCGGCAGCCTTCTGGGCGAGCGCGTCGGCCTTGACATTGAAGGCAATGACGAGTGCGTTGGAGACCGCCGCCAGCAGGATGTCCGACTCCGTCACGGTGCCGACACCCTCGAAGACGATCTTGATCTGCACCTGGGGGTCCTGAATCTTGAGCAATGAGCCCTTGAGCGCCTCGACCGAGCCATTGCTGTCGCCCTTGATGACAAGGTTGAGGTCCTTGACGGCGCCCTTCCCGATCTGCGCCGACAAGTCGGCCAGCGTGACCCGGCGCGTCTGCGCCAGGGTCGCGACACGGTACTGCTCCGCTCGCTGACCCGCAATGGTCCGCGCGACCTTCTCGCTGGAGACCACCTGGAAGATATCGCCCGCGGTGGGCACGTCGGGCAGGCCGGTGACAACGGCCGGCGTCGCCGGCCCGGCTTCCTTCATCTTCTTGCCTCGATCGTCGAGCAGCGCGCGCACCTTGCCGAAGATGTGTCCGACCACGAGGTTGTCGCCGATCCGGAGCGTGCCGCTCTGCACGAGCACGGTCGCGACCGGGCCGCGGCCCTTCTCCAGGTGGGCGTCGATCACCGTGCCGGCGGCCAGTTTGGCCGGGTTGGCCTTCAGGTCCTGAAGGTCGGCAACGAGAAGGATCATCTCGAGCAGCTCAGAGAGCCCAGTCTTCTGCTTGGCGGAGACGGGCACCATGACGGTTTGCCCACCCCACTCTTCGGGCACGAGACCCTGCTCGGAGAGGGCCTGCTTGACCCGGTCGGGGTTGGCGCCTTCCTTGTCGATCTTGTTGATCGCCACCACGATCGGCACCTGGGCCGCCTTGATATGTGAGATCGCCTCGACCGTCTGCGGCATGACGCCGTCATCGGCAGCAACCACGAGCACGGCAACGTCCGTGACCTGCGCGCCGCGGGCGCGCATGGCGGTGAACGCTTCGTGACCGGGAGTGTCGAGGAAGACGATGCGCCGCCCTTTCTCCTCGACCACGTAGGCGCCGATGCTCTGGGTGATCCCACCGGCTTCGCCGGCGGCCACCTTGGTCTCGCGCACGGCGTCGAGCAGCGAGGTCTTGCCATGGTCAACATGACCCATGACGGTGACCACTGGCGGCCGGACCTTCAGGTTCTCGGCCGCTTCGCCGTCGGTGCTGAAGAGCTCCGATCGCGTGGTCAGCTTGACCTGGGTGGCCTCACCTTCGCCAACGACTTGCTCGGCGATTGCCGAATCCATGGCCATCGGGCTGGCCTGAACCCCGAAGCTGTCGGCGACGATGGCAGCCGTGTCGAAATCGATCTGCTGGTTGATGTTCGCCATCACACCGTTCTTCATCAACTCTTTGATGATGTCGACCGTCTTGACGTCCAGGTATTCCGCCAGCTCCTTGACGGAGAGCGTCGGCGGCAGTTGCACCTTGCCTTCGGCGACCGCCTTCTTGGCCTCGGTGGCCTGGCCGGCCGCGAACTGGGTGCGCACGGACGACTCCTGTTCGGGCGTCAGCACCGCCATGGCGTGGCGTGGTGCGTGGCGCGTCGGGCGCAGGAAATCGAGGATATCCCGGGCCTCGACGCCGAGGTCGCGGGCCAGCTGCTGAACCTTGATGCCGCGAGTTGTTGTAGCTATGAGTGACCTATCCTTTGCAATTCAACTGGCAATAATAGCCTGAGTCCCCCTGCCAGGCGGTGGACTCACGTCATTATTCCCTGACGGAGGCGCTCCCAATCTTGCGCCGTGACCGTGAAGCCGAGTGCCCGGTCGAGCGCGCGTCGCTTCTGCGCCACGTCCCAGCAGGTCCCCTCGCGGCACAGGTAGGCGCTCCGACCGGCGACCCGACGCGGATCGACCACGAGCGTCCCATCCACGATCGCGACCCGGTGCAGGGCCGACCTGGGCTTGACCTGGCGGCAGCCAACGCAGCTGCGAAGCGGCTCAGGACGCGCCGCCGTTAGCCTCCGCCGCCCCGGGGACAGTTCCATCCACCGCTTGCGGGTTCGTCCCGGAGTCGCCCTCCCCCGCTTGCGGGGGAGGGTTGGGGTGGGGGCCACCGTCTACCGACGGCTTGATATCGATCCTCCACCCGGTCAGCTTGGCCGCCAGTCGGGCGTTTTGGCCATCCTTGCCGATCGCCAGGGACAGCTGGTTTTCGGGCACGTGGGCCGTGGCGGTCCGTGAGTCCCGGTCGATCTCCACGTTCAGCACCTGGGCCGGACTGAGCGCGTTCGCCACCAACTGGCCTGGGTCATCGGCCCAGGGGATGATGTCGACGCGCTCTGACCCCAGTTCGCCGACCACGCTGCGAATGCGCACGCCACGGGGACCGACGCAGGCACCCACCGGATCGATGCCGTCCTGGTTGGCGGAGACCGCCACCTTGGTTCGGACGCCGGGTTCGCGGGCCAGGGCGCGGATGACGACAGCACCCGACGTCAGCTCCGGAATCTCGAACTCCAGCAGGCGGCGGACCAGCGCTTTGTGGGCCCGCGACACCAGGACCTGCGCCCCGCGGCTTCGCTTGCGCTCCTCCAGTAAGAGGACCTTCAGGTGCTGGCCGATCCGGATCGTCTCATCGGGAATCTGCTCCTCGGGTGGCAGCACGCCCTCCGCCTTACCGAGCTCGATATAAATGGTGCGCCCGTCGGGTCGTTCGACGACGCGCTCGACGATGCCGCTCACCATCTCGCCCTTGTGCTCGAGCACGTCCTTGAGCACCTGGTCCTTCTCCGCGTCCCGCAGACGCTGGAAGACCACCTGCTTGCTGATCTGAGCCGCCAGGCGCGCGAAATCCTCGGTTGGCAGCGGGACGTCGATCAGATCGCCGAGCGAGGCCGGTGCGAGCTTGAGAGCGTCCTCGAGGCTGATCTCCGTTGCGGGATCGGTCGCCGTCTCGACCACGCGGCGCCGGCCGAAGATGGCGATCTGGGCGGTCTCCGGGTCGACATGCACGCGGATGTTCTCCGGCGGATTGAAGGCGCGCCGGTAGGCGGTGGCCAGCGCGGTCTCCATCAGGCTCAGGAGTGATTGTTTGGAGATTCCTTTCTCCTCCTGAACCTGGTCGAGCGCCTTGAGGAAGTCTGACTTCAGCATCAGCGCCGCGACAGGTCGATCGCCAACCGGGCGGAGACGATATCCACCAGCGGGATTGCGACCGTTCTCAGATGCTTGCCCTCCCCCAGTTGCAGCTCGATCATGTCGTCAGACACGGCGGTGAGCCGGCCTTCGGCAACCTGCTCGCTGTCGCCACCCATCCGGTAGCGAACATTCGCGCGCCGGCCGATGAAGCGGCGGTACTCGTCGAGGTTGCGCAGCGGACGCTCGGCGCCCGGCGAGGACACTTCGAGCTCATAGCGGGTGGGGAACGGATCGGCCTGGTCGAGCAAGGCGCTTACCGACTTGCTCACCCGCTCGCAATCGGCGAGCGTCACGCCTTCGGGCCGGTCGATGCGGACTCGTAGCGTCGTAGAGGCGCCGCTGCCGGCGACTGCGAGATCGTACAGCTCGTAACCGAGGAAGCTGAGCGTCGGCATGATCAATTCCCGGATCTCATCGAGCTGATTCGTTGTTGGCGGGGTCACCAGGAAAAGAAAAAGGGCCGACGGCCCCGCTTTGCAAAGTTCGTATTCACTTGGTCCTGAGTATAGGACTCCGTTACCGTGGGTCGAGCCGCCTCCAGACCACGAGTAGGGGACTCGCGTTGAAGATCGACGAGTAGGTGCCGCTGACGATGCCGATCAGCAGCGCCAGCGTAAAGCCCTTGATGTTCTGCGGCGAGATCAGGAAAAGCGCGACCAGGACGAAGACCACCGTCATCGAGGTGTTCAGCGATCGCGCGAGCGACTGGATGATGCTCAGGTTGACGTTCTGCTCGAAGGTCAGCCGGCTCGCCTGCCGCAGGTTCTCCCGGATCCGGTCGAAGATGACGATCGTGTCATGGACCGAGAAACCGATCACCGTGAGCACCGCCGTCACGAACAGCGTATTGATCTCGCCGAGCGGCAGGTTGAAGACCTTGCCGAGGATCGAGTAGATGCCCGTCAAGACGAAGACGTCGTGCAGCAACGCCAGGATGGCGCACACGGCGAACTTGTAATTGAAGCGGAAGCTCAGGTAGATGACGATCAGGATGGAGGCGATCGCGATCAGGCCACCCGCGCCCACGACCAGCTCTCTGGCGATCGTCGGCCCGACCTGCGCGTAGCTCGACCTGGATGGGTCGAGCGGAAATTTCTGGGCAAGGTCGGCGCGGATGGTCGTCTCCTGCGAGGACGAGAGCGGTTTGGTGGTGATCAACACGCCGTTTGGCCCGGCCTGCTGCACCGTCGCTTCGACGTTGAACGTGTCCATCTCTTTCTGAACAACCGAGGCCTGCACCGGCCGGGTGAACGCCAGGTTGTACTGGTCGCCGCCGGCGAAGTCGATCCCCAAGCGGAAGCCGAAGAGTGCCATCGAGATGATCCCCGGCAGGATGATCGCCAGCGACAGCAGGAAGTACCAGTTACGGCGGCCGACGATGTCCATCTAGCGGATCCCCCTCAGGCGGCCTTGGGCGCCGAGACGCCGTAAAAGGCCAGCCGTCGGGCCGGCCGGAGTCCGGCGAGGATCTGCAGGAACTGCTGGGTGGTGACGACGGCGGAGAACATGCTGACCGCGACACCGATCGCCAGCGTGATGGCAAATCCCTTGATCAGGGGAGCGCCGAAGAAGTAGAGGACGAAGCAGGTGATCAGCGTCGAGATGTTGGAGTCGCGGATCGCCGGCCAGGCCCGATGCACCCCGGCCTCCATCGCGGCCCCCAGTGTCCGACCCGCCCGCAACTCTTCCTTGACGCGCTCGAAGATCAGCACGTTGGCATCGACCGCCATACCAACCGAGAGGATGAACCCCGTCAGGCCGGCCAGCGTCAGCGTGACGCCGAAGAGCTTGAAGATGGCGAGCGCGATCGCCGCGTAAAGGAGTAGCGCGATGCTGGCCACCACACCCGGGAGCCGGTAGTAGAGGAGCATGAAGAGGATGACGATGGTGAGCCCGAAGGCGCCGGCGAGCAAGCTCAGCTTGACGGTCGAGGCGCCCAGGGTGGCGCCGACTTCGGTCGCCGACGCGAGCGAGACGGTGCCGGGCAGGGCGCCTGAGTTCAGCTGGATCGCGAGGGCTTGGGCGCTGGCGGCCGTGAAGCCGCCGGTGATGATGGCGCTGCCGCCGCAGATCTCAGACTGAACGTTCGCGTCTTCCACCAGGTTCTTATCGATGAAGATCGCGAGCTTGTTCTGCGGATCATTCTGCGGATGGGTGAACCGGTCTCGCGTGAAAGCGCAGAACAGGTCGCTGCCCGGCTGGTTAAAGGAGATCGTCACGTCGGGGAGGTTGGTGCTGGGATCCGTGGATCGGCTGGCATTGGTGATCATGCTGCCGTCGATCTTCGTAAACACTGGCTTGTAGCCAGGATATCTCTGGGCATCTGTCGGATTCAGTTCCTGGAGCGTCGCCGCGTCAGGCGTCCCTGGCTCCCATTTCCAGATCGTGAGGTAGGAGGTCTTGCCGAGGATCTGTTTTGCCTGCTCCAGGTCCACGCCCGGCAGCTCGACGATGATTCGATTCTGGCCCTCCGGCCGTACGACCGATTCCGCGTAGCCGCTGCTGTTGACACGGCGCTCGATGATCGCGACCGCGATGTCGCGGGCCGCCGAGGGCGTGATGCCGGAACGCACGTTGGTGATCTCGAGCTCGAGGTGCGTGCCGCCCTGCAGGTCGAGTCCCTTGTGGACGTAGATCTGCTGGTCGAAGCCCAGGAATGGGATCGACAGTGTCGGAATGCCGCGGATGGGCCCGGTCAGGGG
>Ga0209220_1000607_pt1 | contig 11457 bp, 12 predicted proteins | sample BlaSpr_A8_OM3_M3_FD_187984 | JGI IMG/M metagenome (GOLD analysis project Ga0209220, IMG submission 187984) | Forest soil microbial communities from Thunder Bay, Ontario, Canada - Black Spruce, Ontario site 2_A8_OM3_M3 (SPAdes) (version 2) | ecosystem: Environmental > Terrestrial > Soil > Boreal... | reverse complement strand
GCCAATGCCAAGGCGGGCCAGCGACAGCACGCCGAAGAGCCGGCCCCGGGTCACCATCGGGACGCTGAGGATGCTCTCTTCGATCGGGGCCGTGCCCACTGGGTAGACCATCCGCGAATCGCGACTTGCGTCCGGAACCAGCAGGGGATGCTGCGTTTGGGCCGCGATTCCGGTGATGCCCTCGCCGAGCGAAAGCGTCACCAGGTGCCAGTCGATGTCGTTATAGGGGTCGGCCCGCGCGACCGACTTGACGAGCATGAGGCGCTCGGTCGCCTCGTCCCACCGGTAGAGGCGAAAGTGCTGGTAATCGATCACCCGCAGCGTCGCCTCGGCGACCGTGTCGAGGATCTCCTCGGCTTCGAGGCTTCGAAGGATCATCGGAGAGACGTCCTGCAGCAGGTCCTTGCGCTTTTGCAGCAGGATCTGCCGGCCGCGACTGACGTGGACGAACCAGATGACAGTCGCCGCGGCCAGGATCGCGGTGAACAGCCGCACCCCATCGCTCAGGCTTGCGATGCGAAACGCGCCTTGCGGGGCGAGGAAGTAGTAGTCGGACACGAGGACAAAGGCCACCGTCCCGGCGATGGCCGGACCGCGGCCGTAGCGCCAGCCGATGGCCCCCACCAGCAGCACAAACACCAGCAGAAAGGTTTCGATCCGTGGGATCTGGAGGATCAAGGCGATCAGGCCGAGCGCGGCTGCCACCAGGCCGACGGCGGCGACCGCGACCCCGTAAGGGAGGTAGCGGCGAAGCATCGTCTCAAACAATACGGAATTGAGGGGCATAAGACTAGCTGCCGAGTACCAGCAAATAGCCACAGGGAGGTACCACTATGAGAAGTCGGCGCCGGTGCGCCGGCATCTTTCTTATTTAATGGCGGGAATGCGAGGTGACCGGTCGACGAGGGACATCCTGTTTGCCGCCGCGCCGATCGCTATCGCTGTCTTCGTCTTTGGCGCCTCCTTCGGGGTGCTCGCGGTTGCGGCGCACCTCCCCGCCTGGTCCGTCGTGCTGATGTCGGTTTTGGTCTTTGCCGGGTCGGCCCAGTTCGCCGCCCTCGGCGTGATTGCGGCGGGCGGCAGCGTGCTAACGGCGATCTTCGCCGGCGCCCTTCTCAACCTTCGTTTCATCGCCACCGGGATTGCCGTTGCGGGATCGCTTCCCGGGGGCCGGCTCTTGCGGTCGTTACTGGCCCAGCTCTCGATCGATGAGAGCTATGCGTTGTCGGTTCGTGCCGGCGCACCTGGCCGGCCGGACGGCCGGACATTGTTGGTGACGGGCGCCTGTCTTTACGTCGTGTGGGTTTTAGGGACCCTGACCGGAGCGGTGCTCGGCCCGGTGCTCGGTGATCCCAAACGGCTCGGGCTCGATGCGGCGTTCCCCGCCGGCTTCGTGGCGCTGCTCTGGCCGATGCTGTCCGGGCGGCATGCCGTCCGATGCGCCATCGGCGGAGCAGCGGTGGCCCTGGCGCTGGCGCCGTTTACGCCGCCGGGCGTTCCCCTGGCGGGAGCCGCCGTGGTTGGGTTGTGGCTGGCCCGCTAGCGCTAGCGCTGGTGCTGGGGCTCGCCAGCCTCTCATTCGTCATGCGGGCAGCCGGGTCATTTCTGCCGAACCTGCCGTCCGCGGTCACGCAGCGGACGGGCGGGCTGGCACCGGCATTGCTCGCGGCCCTGGTGGCGATCCAGCTCACCGGCCCAAACGGAGTGATTCACCTCGACGTCAAGGTGCCGGCAGTGTTGGTCGCCGCCCTGCTGGCCGCACTGCGGGCTCCCTTCATCGTTTGCGTCATCGCGGGCGCCGTGGTCGCCGCCCTATTACGCGCGGTCTTTCACCTCTAACGCTTCTTAGCGTCGACGGCGCGTTGCAGCTGAGCCTTGGTCATCCGGGAACGCCCTTTGATGCCCCGCTCGCGGGCCTCGTTGCGAAGCTGGTCATAGGTCCGGCCTCTGGAACCGGTGTGGGACCGTAACCCACCTCGCCGCTCCGACGAGATGTCGTCGATGGACGTCCGGCTCGCCTGCTTCGCTTCGCCGGCACGGGCTCGGTCCTTGTTCACGGTCCGGGCGGCGATCTCTTCCGCTTTGTTTTCGCCGGTTCCGCGTTCCTTGAGGCTCTCCTTGATGTGCTTGTACTGGCGCTCTCGTTTCGGGTTCCAGGCAGCCTGTGGCATGGTCATCAACCTCCTGTGAGTTCTCTTTTTTATCTATCAGGTCGGCCGCCTGCCAAGCAATGCTCCTTGACATCACCTGTGCGGTCACCCATCATGAAGCGGACTTCTTGAGGCGAACGTCTTACCCTACGTCCGGCTACAGCCTCGGGACGCGCGGCCGCCGCTCGCCGCGCGATCTCCGTGCTCGTCCGCGACGACGCACGCCCGTGATCCGGCTGCTGATCGTGGTTATCGTCCTCTTGCTGGGCAGCCGGGCCTTCGCGATGTTGCAAAACCATCACGACATGCGAGTGGTGGCGGCCACAAAGCACACCCCAACTCCGCATCCGGCGGTCGCGGCTCGGCCTGCGCCGACCACCCGCCCGGCGCCCACGCCAACTCCATCGCCATCCAGGTCGCCCGTCCCCACCCAGCTGCCCCAGGTCAAGGTTCCGGTCTTGAGCGCGAACTGGCTGCGCACCCACCCCATCGCCGAGATCCCCTCAATCAAAGGCCGGGCGGCGATCGTCGTCGACCTCACCGCCGGCCAGATCCTCTACCAGCAGGATCAGGGCACCCGATACGCGGACGCCTCGCTGACCAAGATGATGACCGCGATGGTGGCGGCCGACCTGGCGCCACTGGACACCGTGATCACCGTGCCTGACGCCGCGACCCAGGTCGAACCCAACCACATGGGGATCAGCAGCGGGGAGAAGCTGACCGTGCGCGAGCTAATGGAGGGCATGCTGCTCGACTCCGGCAATGACGCGGCCGAGGCGCTCGCGATGGGCATCGTCGACCGCGCCAAGTTCATCGATTTCATGAATCAGAAGGCCGCCGCGCTCCACCTGCGAGCGACGCACTTCACCAATCCCAGTGGGTTGGATGACGCCGATCACTACAGCTCGGCCTACGACCTCGCGGTCGTCGGGGCGACGCTCCTCGCCGATTACCCGGACATCCGCGCGATCGTGGGATCGAAGCAGATCTCGATCTACTCGACGCCGCAGCACAAGGCGTTCAACCCGATCAATATCGATCGGCTGCTCTCGACCTATCCCGGGGCGATCGGGATCAAACCCGGATACACCGGGGCGGCCGGCTACTGCCTGGCCGCGGCCGCTACGCGGAACGGGCGCACGATCCTGGTGGTCGTGCTCGGGAGCACACAGCATTTCACGGACGCTACGACCCTGCTGGACTTTGGCTTCAAGCATCCAGTAACCCGCTGACCTCGTCGTAAGATTCGCCTGACATGGGCGACGTGGGCGAGATCTTCAAGCTCGGTATTCCCTGGACCCATCTCGTCCTTCGGGCGGTCATCATCTATGTTGTCTTCTTCGTCGGCCTGCGCCTCTTCGGGAAGCGCGAGCTCGGCCAGTTCACGACGTTTGACCTGGTGCTCGTGTTGCTCGTCGCCAATGCCCTGCAGCCGGCGATCACCGGTCCCGACAACTCAGTCACGGGCGGCGTCATCATCATCGCCATCCTCCTGGTCTTCAACCGCATGGTCGCGTTCGTGCGCAGCCGCTGGCTCTGGTTCGATGCGCTGATCGACCCGCCACCGACCGTGGTGGTCCAGGATGGCCAGATCAGCAAGCCGGCACTGGAGAAGGAAGGGCTGAGCCAGACGGACGTCGAAATGGCGATCCGCGAACATGGCGTTGACAAGCTCAGCGATGTCAAGCAGGCCGTCCTCGAAAACGACGGCAGTATCAGCGTCGTGACGAAAGGCAGCGGCCAGCGCTTTCAACGCCGCCGGCGCGTCCGCTTTCTCAAACGGTAAGCGTTCGTGGCTGAAGAGCGTCGCGTCGTCACCATCCTCTTCGCCGACGTTGCCGGGTCGACGGCGCTTGGCGATGCCCTGGACCCCGAGGACGTCCGTATTTTGTTGCGCCGCTACTACGACGTGGCCCGCGAGACGGTGACCGAGCATGGTGGCATCCTCGAGAAGTTCATCGGCGACGCCGTCGTCGCGGTGTTCGGCTTTCCGCAAACTCACGACGACGACCCGCAACGAGCTCTCGCGGCTGCGCTGGCATTGCGCGATCGGGTGCGCGCCGACCCGAGTCTCGGCGACCGGTTCCCGATCCGACTGGGTATCAATACCGGCGACGTGGTCGCGGCGCGGGAGAGTGCAACCGGCGACTTTCCGCTAAGCGGCGACGCCGTCAACGTGGCCTCCCGACTGCAAACGGCGAGCGAGCCCTGGGCCATCCTGTGCGGCGAGCGGACCGTCGCCAGCGTCCGGGCGGGGTTCGAGTTCGGCCCTGCCATCGCCGTCGACGCGCGAGGCAAGTCGCAGCCGATCCGAGCGCTACCGCTCCTGGGCCGATCGGCGCACCTGCCGGTCGCGAGCCGGACGCCGCTCATCGGTCGGGACCCGGATCTACAGCAGCTGGAGCTGGTCGCCCGTCGAGCGCTCCATGAACAGCGCCCCTTCCTGGTCAGCATCATCGCGCCCGCCGGGGTGGGAAAAAGCCGCCTGCTCGAAGAACTCCTGGAGCGGCTGCCCGCCATCGAACCGACGGCAATCGTCGCGATTGCCCAGTGCCTGCCTTATGGCCAGCGGCTTACGTATTGGCCGCTGCGTGGCGTGCTCTATCGCCTGATCGGCGTGCCCGATGACGCCAAAGCGCAGACGGTTCGCGATGCGATTCGGGCCTGGCTCGAAGGATCCGGGCTAGAGGCGATGGATCGCGAGGTCGAGCTGCTGGCTGCGACGGTCGGCGCCGGCGAGACGGAGGTGAGCGACCGCTCGGCGCTCCTGGCCGCCTGGCGGACCTTCTTCGAGATCGCCGCGCGCCGGGCGCCACTCGTACTCGTCTTCGAGGACCTGCACTGGTCGAGCGACAGCCTGCTCGACCTCTTCGAGTTCGTCATGCAACCGCGCGGCGAGTTGCCCTTGCTGATGATCGCCCTAACGCGTCCGGAGCTGCTGGATCGACGGCCCGCGTGGGGCGGCGGACGACGCAACTACGTTTCCATTTCGCTCGAGCCTCTCAGCGATCGGGACACGGCCCGGCTCGTCGATCAGCTGCTCGAGGGATGCTCACCCGAGTTGGTGGACCGAATCGTGCGGCGGGCTGAGGGAAACCCGTTCTTCGCCGGAGAGCTGATTCGGTCGGTTGCCGAGCGAGCCGGCGCCGACCAGCTCCCGGACACCGTCCAGGCCACGGTACTGGCTCGCCTCGATCTGCTTGCACCGGAGGAGCGCCGGATCATCCAGCTCGGGTCCGTGTTTGGACGCGCCTTCCGACCGCCGGGCCTGCTCGCCCTGGAACCAACGCTTCAGAGATTGGACGAGATCGTCGACCGGCTGGTGGAGAAGGATCTTCTTCGGCCCACCGGAGCCGATATCTTCGCGTTCCGGCACATCCTCATCCGCGAGGTCGCCTACCAGACGCTGACCCGTTCAGAACGAGGTCGCCTGCACGCATCCGCCGCCGCCTGGCTCGAGGGGCTTGCCCTAGAGCGTGAGGACGCGCTCGCCGAGTTGATTGCCTACCACTACCGAGAGGCGGCCATGATCGCCAGCGGGCAACGGCCCGGTGAGACGGAAACCGAACGGATTCGCGAGAAGGCGGTCGACTGGCTGAGCCGTGCCGCCGATGTCGCGGCCGCCGGAGCGGCCAGCGTGGAAGGGTCGCGTCACCTGCGAAGCGCGATCGAACTGGCCAAGCCAGCCCGGTTACCGGACCTGTACCAGCGTCTCGGCGAGATGGCCGAGTCTGGAGCGGTGATCGTCGAGGCATTCCAAACCGCCTTGCGCCTCTGCCGCGAGCAGGGTCGACCGCCGACCCAGCAGCTAAAGATTCTCGCTGGGCTGCTCAGCACCTACATGCGGTTCCAGGGCTCCGTGGCGAACCGTCTGCCAGAGGAGGCCATGGCGGAACTCCGTCAGGACGCTCGAGCGGTGGCCGCCGATGTCACGGATGAGCGGGTGCTGGCCGCCTATCTTGCGGCCGAGGGCTTTTTCCCCTTTTGGATTCGCGGCGCCAACCGTCTCGCGACCGACGCCGAGATTGCTGCAGGCGATGCCAGCGCGGAACGGGCGCTCAGCATCGCGCGCCGGCTCGATGACCCGAACCTGCAAAGCATGGCGCTTGACGCCCTGGCGGGGACCGGCCAGATCCAGGATGACTGGCGTAGGAGTCGCGAATATTCACGGCAGCGCCTTGCGTTCCAGGAACGGCTCGAATTATTTGAAAAGGTCGATGCGCACAGCATGGTGGTCTGGAGCTCGGCGCTGTTGGGGGAGCTGGACGAGGCGGAACGTGTATCGGCGCAGGGACTCGCCCAGGTGCAACCGGGACAGGTCCCGGCCGTGACGCTGCACCTAGTGGCCTGGCGGATCTATACGTTGACCCTTTTGGGGCGGTGGGACGATGCCCTCGCGATGGCCGAGCGCGCGCGCCAGCTCTTGATCGAATCCGGCCAATCCTCGGCGGGTTACGCACTCCGGGGATTCATGGCGGCGGTTGATGTCGCCCGAGCCAGACAGGACGAGCGCCTCGTCGAGCAGTACGGAACGATCCACGATCAGATCTCGGCCGCCTTCCCGGAAGGAACGGAGTTCCGCCGCTGGCTTGGCTATGGCAACACCGATCTCCAGTCGTGCCAGGACGCGGTCGAGCATTTCCTGGTCGGACCACAACTCCAGATCGAGCGACTCGAGCGAGGGTTGAGCATGCTCCTCGATCACGACCGCTGGCCATCGACCGCCGGGCTTTTGTCGGTCCTTGCGCTTTGCCGCCAGAGTGAATTTCCGTTACTGGAGGCCCAGGCCGAGCGGGCCCTGGGTCGGGCGCAGGGCGAACTGGCTCGGCTCGATCGGTCGATCATGCTGTTCGATCGTTCGGGCGCGCGGCCCTATGCCGCCCGGGTTCGTTGCGAGCGGGCGTTGATCACCGGAGACCGGGCCGAGATGGAAGCCGGGCTCAAGGTGCTGGAGCACCTTGGCGACGCCGAACAGGTCGGCCGTTTCGAGCGTCTTCAGGTAGGCTGACGCGATGCCGCATTCGGACACGGTCGCCGTGCATGCCGGCGAGCCGACGCTGGAGCGGAAAGACGCGCCGGTCACACCCGACATCACGGTCGGCTCAGCGAGCGGTTACCCTGACCTCGAGACGTTGGATGCCGCCATGGCCGCGCATCGTGGCTACGGCCGGTGGGGGACGGAGAACCACCGTCAGCTCGAAGCGGCCGTTGCCGGCCTCGAGGCTAACGGGCTCGGCACCCGGCTCGACGCGGTCGCGGTCGGCTCCGGCATGGCGGCAATCGCGGTCGCGCTGATGAGCGAGATGAACCAGGGTGATCACCTGGTCGCGGCGCACGACTGCTACGGCACCACGGTCACCTTCCTTCGGAACGATCTGCCGCGCTTCGGGATCACCAGCACGATCGTGGACTTCCAGGACCTGGACGCCGTGCGGCGAGCGGTGACCGATCGGACCCGCGTGATGCTCTGCGAGATGTGCACCAACCCGCTGATCCGAGTTCCGGATGTGGAGGCGCTGGCCACGATCGCACACGATGCCGGTGCGCTGCTGGTGGTCGACAACACGGTGCCGACACCCGCCCTGAGTCAGCCCCTTCGCTGGGGCGCCGACGTCGTCATCTACAGTGCGACCAAGAATTTGAGCGGGCACGCCGACGTCATCGGCGGACTTGTCGTCGGCACACCGTCGTGGATCGAAGGCGCCCGCGCCTTCGCCCACACGTTCGGGCCGACCCTAGGCCCGTTCGATGCCTGGCTGACCCTGCGCGGGATCCGTACACTCGCGGTTCGGATGGCGCGACACACGTCGAATGCGCTCGCACTGTCCCGCTTTCTCGAAGGGCATGCCGCGGTGAGCCGTGTCAACTATCCCGAGCTGGAGAGCAGTCCGTTTTGCGCGCGAGCCCGCCGGCTTCTACCGGGGGGCGCCGGAGCGCTACTTTCCTTCGAGCTGGCCGGCGGCCGGGCAGCGCTGGAGTCGATGCTGTCGCGTCTACAGCTGGTCCGGCTGATGCCGAGCCTTGGCAGCGTCGCGACCACGCTCAGCCATCCGGCCTCAACCTCGCATCGAGGGCTCGACCCGACCGAGCGCGCCCGGGCCGGTATCAACGACGGCCTGGTTCGCTGCTCAGTCGGGTTGGAGCATCCGGACGATCTTCTCGAAGACTTTCAGCGCGCGCTTAGTTCGTCTTGACGACGTAGGTGTCGGCGATCTTGTCGTGCCAGCCTTGCTTATTGGGATCGAACGCGGCCCAGATCACGCCGATGAACAGGCAGAGGATCGAGATGAACAACCCGACGTAGCGGATCAACGCCTGGCTGATGGTGAGGTCCGTGCCGTTGGTACGAATGACCCGGATGTTCAGCAGCTTGTTCCCGATGGTCTGGCCCGGCCAGGGGCCGTTGCTCGACCAGAAATAGACGTAATAGACGAGTCCGAGGATGACCTGGAGACCGGAGCGCCCATTTGTGTTCAGACTCAAGATCGCCGCGATGGCGCTGTTGACGATGCCGACGATGATCCCGTCGATGAGAATGGCGAGAAATCGGATCCAGAAACCTGCCTTGGCTCCCGAAACGGCGACGGGCGCTGCTGTGGCCATTGACTACCTCCGAAACGAACTATGGACGAATTCGGCGGCAGTATAGCGCGTTACCGGGCGGTGCGACGGAATTCAAAATCCCGATCCGCCGATCGGCCGCCCTTAGAATTAGCTCATGCCGCACCGTGCGTTGTCCGTCTTCGAGAACCTCCCCGACCAGTCGATCCTGCAGCGCATTGGCAATACGCCGCTGATCCGGATCCGCTTGCTGGAGAAGGAGTTTCCGCACATCACCTTCTATGCCAAGGCCGAATGGTTCAATCCGGGCGGCTCGGTCAAGGACCGGCCGGCGCTGCGCATGATCGAAGAGGCCGAACGAACCGGCGAGTTGACGGTGGAGAAGGTCATCCTGGACTCGACGTCGGGGAACACCGGCATCGCCTACGCCCTGATCGGCGCAGCCAAGGGGTACCAGGTGAAGCTGGTGATGCCCGAGAACGTCAACGAGGAACGCCGCGAGATCGTCAACGCCTTCGGCGCGGAAGCGATTTTCACCCCGGCCCTCGAGGGTTCGGATGGCGCCATCCGCGAGGCGCACCGCATCAAGGAGTCGGCACCCGGCGTGTATTACATGCCGGACCAGTACAACAACCCGTTCAACTGGCGCGCGCATTTCGATACGACCGGGCCGGAGATCCTGGACCAGACCCACGGCGAGGTCACGCACTTCGTCGCGGGCATCGGGACCAGCGGCACGCTCATGGGGGTGGGTCGGTTCCTCAAGCGTCACAACCGGGAGATCAAGGTGATTGCCGCCGAACCATCCGACGGGCTGCACGGCCTCGAGGGGCTCAAGCACATGGAGAGCTCGATCGTTCCGGGCATTTACGACCCGAGCGTGCAGGACGAAAAGATCAGCGTGCCGACGGAGGTCGCCTATGAGCTGGCGCACGACCTGGCGCGCTCCGAAGGGCTGCTGGTCGGCAACTCATCCGGCGCCGCCCTGTACGCCGCCCGCGAGGTCGCTCGTCGCACCTCGGAGGGCGTATTTGTGATGGTGTTCCCCGATGGCGGCGACCGTTACTTGAGCTCGGGACTCTACCGCCGGAAGTTTTGACGCTGCGAATGCCGCGGTCCCTGATGGACCAGATGCGGCAGCATCTCGAAGCCGGCTATCCCAATGAGGCCTGCGGTGCGCTGATCGGCCGGGCCGACGGCGGCGATCACACGGTCGAGGAATTCCGTGGCATGCGAAACACCATCACCGACCGCCCCTGGGATCGCTACGCCCTCGACCCGCTCGAGCAATTACGGGTCCAGAAGGATGCCGAGTCGCGCGGACTGGAGATCATCGGGTTTGCGCACAGTCACCCGGACCATCCGCCCGTCCCGTCGCGGTTCGATACCGACCACGCCTGGTCGTTCTACAGCTATGTGGTCGCTTCGGTGCAGCAGGGAACGCTGCTCGAGGCGCGATCGTGGCGGCTGGACGACGCCAATGTGTTCCACGAGGAGCCGCTTACGGAAACGGCTTGACCACCATCATGAAGACGATCAGGAGCGCGATCACCAGGCTGATGATGCCGTAGGTCGTCGCCTGTCCCTCGAGTCGCTTGTAGGTGACGCTGGCAAGGCCTTCCGTATCCATCGCCTGGATCTGTTGTCGGACGACTCGCGAGTAAAAGCCGATCGCCACCACGATCAGGAGCGCGAAGAGGATCAGGGAGGCGATGACCCAGCCGCGGAAGCCCCATTGACCGACCGCCAGGAGCACGAGGCCGGTGACCAACAGGCCCCCATAGGCAGGGTTCGCGACCCGTTGGTCGATGAAGGCGATGCCCCGCAGGGCGAACGGCGCATGGGCCGGCTCTCTCGCCGCCAGCGTATTCCAGACGCCGTAGGTGACGTTGCTGCCGAGCGCGGTGATCGCCAGCAGCACGTGCAGGTACTTGAGCAGCGTGTACCAGGTCACCGTCATGGAGCTACTTTAAGGGCCGCAGGCCGGCGGCATGGCCGCGTAGATCGAGGTCGTGCCTGAATCCTGGCCAGTGCAGCTGGTGTCGCTGGCGAACCAGCCTCCAGGTGCCCGGATGACGGTGACATCGAGCTTCACCGTGCTCCCGCCGAAGTCCAAGACCACGTGCGCGATGGCGCCGGGATTCCCGGGTGGCAACGCCTCTGTCGTGATGGTCCGTGACTGATAGGTGTTCTGGCAGCGGCAAAGCGGTTCGGCCTGCTTGAGGGGGTTCGAATCCAATTGCGCCGCGAGCCCATCGGTGACCGGGCAACTGTCGTACTTGCCGTTGGCGCCGCAGCTGCCACCGCTTGGCGGATAAAGAATGCCGGCGACCACGGCCGCTCCGTTGTCATCGAGGTTGGAGACGATGATGCGACCGTTGACGAGGGTGGGCGAGGGGGCCGGGGTCGGGGTCGCCGAAGGCGTAGGCGTTGGGGTCGCGGTCGGCGTCGGACTGACGGAGGCACCGGTCATCGGCATCGTGCAGGCGCCGAGCATCAGGGCCAGCGCCGTCAACACGAGAGCAGGACGTCGCATGTCAACGCGGAATTCTACGCCGGGCAGATGAGATTTCACGCAACGCCACGGTCTTGGGTCAGCGCCGGTGCCCTCGGCCTGCGCGGCCGGCTCGTCAGGAAGAGACCCAGCAGGATCACGCCCATGCCGGCAAGGATCGGGATCGTGATCGCCTCGCGAAGGAGGGTCGCCCCCCAGAAGACCGCGGTGACCGGAACCAGAAAAGTT
>Ga0209220_1000606_pt1 | contig 11468 bp, 15 predicted proteins | sample BlaSpr_A8_OM3_M3_FD_187984 | JGI IMG/M metagenome (GOLD analysis project Ga0209220, IMG submission 187984) | Forest soil microbial communities from Thunder Bay, Ontario, Canada - Black Spruce, Ontario site 2_A8_OM3_M3 (SPAdes) (version 2) | ecosystem: Environmental > Terrestrial > Soil > Boreal... | reverse complement strand
CGCTGGTGGATATTCGATCGTGAGCTACGACCCGAGTGGGGAGACGAAGCTGATCGGTGCGGTCGATGCCGCGGCCGTCGCCAAGCTGAGCGCTACTCCTTAGGTGGACGCAGGAGGACCACCGCGGCAGCGATGGCCACGGCCCATACCGGAGCCATGGTGATCACGAACGGCCGGATCGTATCGCTATTGGAGTGCGAGACGCGGTCGAACGCCATGAAGACCATGACCGTGCCAAGCATGAGAAGGACGAAGCCAACGATCAACGCCGGCCACTTGAGCGATGTCATCCTGGCCGGATCAGGCTACTTCAACGACATGAGGTGGTCGACCGACAGGCGGCCCGGGCCTGTGAGGCAGAGGCTGAGCGCGACGGTGCCGAGCAGCAGCGGGAACTCGTAGCCGCCCTGGCCGTAGAAGCCGTTTTTCCAGTGCGCCTTGTAGCCGGCAACGCCCATGTTGAAGGCAACCGCGAGGGCGGCGGGCCGGGTGAAAAGGCCGGCGGCGAGCGCCAGTCCGCCAGCAAGCTCGGTTAGACCGGAGGCGGCGGCGGCAGCCTTGGGATTCGGGACCCCCATCTTTTCGAGGGCCACCGCAAACCCGGGGCCGCTGCGCTCGACAGCGGCCGGGTAATTGGGTCCCATGGCTTTGGCCAGCAGTGGATGCGCCTGCTTTCCCGGGCCGCCGAACAGCTTCGGATAGCCGTGTGCCGCCAGCGTGACGCCGGCGACGATCCGGAGAAGAAGCAGGCCGAGGTCTTGCATTGTGGCGCCCTGATGAGAGGGTAGCCGAGACCAAGACGGCATGCTGCGCTGGAATCAGAAGTCGGGCGGCTGTGTCAGCATGAGCCGATGAGCGATCCGGCGGCCGGCCGTCGCCTGATGGTGAGCACCGTCGACTATCACACCGCCGGCGAACCCTTTCGCATCGTCAGCGGTGGGGTCCCGTCGCTGCGCGGACGCACCATCCTCGAGAAGCGACGCTACGCGCTCGACCACCTCGATGAGATCCGCCAGCTCCTCGTCTTCGAGCCACGCGGTCACGCGGACATGTACGGCGGTTTCGTCACCGAGCCGGAGGACGAGGGCGCCCAGCTTGGGGTGGTCTTCTTCCATAACGCGGGCTACAGCACCGCCTGCGGACACGGCACGATCGCGCTGGTGACCTGGGCGATCGACGCGGCGATGGTCCCGGCTGCCGGCCCATCGGTCGACGTCGTGGTGGATGTGCCCTCCGGTCCCCTCAAAACGGTTGCCACCATGCACGATGGACGGGTTCGCTCCGTGCGATTCCAAAACGTCGCGAGCTTCGTGCTGCTCGACGCAGTGACCGTGGTCATTGGTGGGCGAAAGATCGAGGTTGCGGTCGCCTACGGCGGCGCGTTCTACGCCATTGTTCCGGCGGACCGCTTCGAGTTGCCCATCGAGCCCGCGTTCGTCGGGCGCTTCATCGAGTTCGGCCGCCAGATCAAGGCCGCCATCGAGGCAGAACGGGACATCGTCCATCCGCTCGAGCCACAGCTCGCCGGGATTTATGGCGTGATGTTCACGGCAAAAAACCGAAACGTCACGGTCTTTGCGGACGGCGAAGTCGATCGCTCACCATGCGGCAGCGGGACCTCGGCACGGCTCGCCCTTCTCGATCAGCGCGGCGAGCTGGCCCGCGGCGTGACGTTGATGCACGAGAGCATGATTGGCAGCCGCTTCGCGTCACGCGTGGTGGCGGAAACGCGGGTGGCTGATTACCCGGCGGTGATCACCGAGGTCGAGGGGAGCGCGCACCTGACCGGCTACCACCAGTTCGTGCTCGAGGCGGCCGACCCGATCGGGCTGGGGTTCTTGATCCGCTAGCGCACCGCGATGATGATCCGCACCGCATCGACGATGAACTGCACAGCGATTGCCGCGAGGAGCAGGCCCAGCACCCGGGTCAGGAGCTGAATCACCGCGGGATGCACGAGCCTCGCGATGCGGGCCGCGAGCATCAGGCCGATGGCCACCACGACGACCGTGGCGAGGATGCCGAGGATGACGCCGAGCCTTCCAGCGCCGTCCTCGTACCGTCTCGTGAGAACCATCACCGCGGCGATCGCTCCCGGGCCGGCGAGCAGCGGCGTCGCCAGGGGGACCAGCGCGATGTTCGCGGTTTCCGGTTGCGTCATCTCCTCACCGCGCAACATCTGCAGGGCGACGAGCAGTAAGAGTAGGCCGCCCGCAATCGTGAGGCTCTCGACCGAAACATGCAGGTAATCGAGGATGAGCCGGCCGAAGAGCGCGAAGACAACCACCACGCCGCCGGCGGCCGCCGCGGCGACGAGCGCAGCGCGCCGGCGCGCGCCCGGGGTGTGCCCCGCCGTCAGGCTGATGAAAATCGGGGCGCTGCCCAATGGATCCATGATCACGACAAGCGTGATGAACGCCTCGGCGAACGCCCGCCAATTCATGCCGACAGCCTAACGTCCTGCAGGCATAGCATGAGAATGAATGGCGAAAACGTCAGAAGACCTCCTCTGGAAGCTCGCCGAAAGCGACGAGGTCCAAATCGAAACCCGGCGCGATGCCAAATCGCCGCTTCATCGCACCACCATCTGGATCGTGCCGACGGAATACGGGGTCTACGTCCGCTCCTACAAAGGCAAAAAGGGTCGCTGGTACCAGGAGGCGCTCGCCAACCCGTTGGTCACGATCCGAGTCGGGCGGCGCAAGGTGACCGCGCGCGCTGAGCTGGAGCACAACCCGCTCGTGATCCGCGCCGTGAATGCCGCATACCGCAAAAAGTACGGTGAGCGCTGGCCGGACGAAACCCAGGACATGCTCAAGCGCTCGATTCTGCCGACGACGCTCCGCCTGACACCGGTCTGAGCGCCGGTCGGCAGCGGTTACCGGGAGTCGTAGGGGACCAGTAAGCCCGGATCCCAACGCTGGCTGGTGGCCCCCGCGATGAAGGTGGACTCGGCAAAATCGAGGATCGCCTGGCGCGGATCGGGGCTGCGGCGTACCGCGTCATAGGGAAGGATGAACTCGCCAATCGCCGGCCCCCAGCCCGCAGCTGCCGGACGCAGCGCCGCGCTCTCGATGCCCTCGGGTTTCGGATAGGCGTAGGCGAAGAAAGCCGGCTCCCGCAGGGTCGCATTGCCCGGCCAGAACCCAACGCAGCACTGCTCGGCATCGCCGCCCACGCGCCGGATGATTCCCCAGTCGTCGGAGGGTTGAACGGGCCGGCCGGAATAGCGCGCCACCGCCAGATCGAACGTGCCCCACCAGAAGGAAACCGCGCTGGTCCGGCCTAAAAACCGGCCCCGGTGCTCTTTGAGAACGAGGTCGATGCGTGCTAACAGCCGCCAGAAGCGGTGGGCCCACTCCGCGTCATACGTCGCATGAACCCGGTCCTCGGGAAACGGGATGGGGTTGTCAACTTCCGATGGCAGCGTGGTGATCGCGGGGTCGATGCCCAGGGAGTGGAGTCGCCCGATCAGCTCCAGATAAAAGTCAGCGACCGGCCGTGCGTCCAGCGCGACCCGCTCGATACGACCATCGTTGACGGCAACGATCACCTCATGGTTGATGAGGTCGACATCGATCGCGAAACCGGATCGGCCACTCCACATGGGCGAGGTCGTCAGCCCTCGCGCCGTAAGGTACAGGGGCACGTTGGCCCACTGCGGCTCGCGCTGCGTCATCGCGAGACGGACCTTGCCGATGATCTGCAGCTTCATGTGCAGCGTCTCCATGGTCGGCCTCCAGGCGTCGTAGGGCAGTTCGGGCCATTCGGCAAGCTGACGAATGGCGCCGGTGCTGATCACCTCTCCATCCTAGCCACTGCGCAAAAAAGAGTCCCGGCCAAAGCGGCCGGGACCCGGGGAAGGGGAGGGAGCGCGTAATCAGTCAGGCGGCGCGCGACCGAACGATGGCCGGGGCAAGTTCGAGCCGCTCCTCGCGTGCGCCGCGGAGCGCGCCCACGATTCCGCCGTAGACCGTCCCGGCATAGATGCCGCAGACCACGAATACGACCGGCTCGAGCCCGACCAGGATGGCGCTCATCGCGCCGAACACCGCACCGCCCAAGCCGCCGCCTAACGCTGCACCGCCGATTGCCGCTCGAAACATCCGCTGGACCTCACCGTTCATCGCTGACCTCCAAGAATGGAATGACGTTCTGATGAAGCCATGATGCGCCCGCCTACCTTTCGAAATCGTGACGCAAAAGCCCTCACCCTGCCCTCGGGGAGGGAGATCTCCGCTAGGCCTCTTCGAGCCGAAATCCAGTGCCGCGCACCGTCAGGATGCGCACCCCTGAGTTGACGAGCTTGGCGCGAAGCCGGCTCATCTTCACGTCGATCACATTTGATCCGAGCGGCTCGGTCTCATCGCGCCAGGCGTGCTCGGCGATGGCTTTGCGGTCGACCACCGAGGGGAAGCGCCGCATCAGCAGCTCGAGGATGTGGAACTCGGCGGTCGTGAGATTGAGCAGCTTGCCATTCATGGTGACGTGCCGCCGGGCCGGGTCCAACGACAAGGTGCCGCGGTTCATCACCGGCGCCCCGACCCCGCGCGGACGCCGCTGCAGCGCGCGCACCCTCGCGACCAGTTCGCCAAAGTCGAATGGCTTGACCAGGTAGTCATCGGCGCCAGCATCCAGCCCCTGGATGCGGTCCGGTGGTGTATCGCGGGCCGTCAGCATCAGGATCGCGGTCGGGCGGTCGTTGCGCCGGGCCCAGGAGGCCACCTCCACGCCGGGCACGCCCGGCATCCGCCAGTCGAGGATGGCGACGTCGTACTCGTAGAACTTCAGCTGCTCGATCGCATCATCGCCCCGGTCGACTGAGTCAACCAGGTAGCCGGCATCCTCGAGACCCTGGACGAGGACCTCGCGCAGGCCGTGATCATCCTCCGCGACGAGGATGCGCACCGCTAGGCTCCCTGCCGGCTCAGCATCAGTTGGAACTCCATCGTCGCATTACTTTGCACGGTGACGAAGCCGCCGATGCTGGGCGGGGTCATCCCGAATTGGCTGAACGGGAACGTGATCGAGCCGACCAGCTCGATCTTTGACCCGGTGATCCGGGCGTCGATCGGGATGGTCACGTTTTTCGTCACACCGTGGATCGTCAGGTCCCCGATCGCCGACACGTGGATCGTTTGACCGCTGGCGGCGTCGGCCGGCAATGTGATCGGCGACGTCAGTTTGAAGGTGGCGGTCGGATAGCGGTCGCTTTCGAGTCCCTGCGAGTGGATCCGCTGATCTCGCCTGGACTGGTCGCTGGTGAGCTTGGTGACGTCCACGCTAAAACTGGCGGCCGTCACACCGTAGCCACTGGTCGATTGCGTCAGGGTGAACGTGCCGGTGATTGCCGAGGTCCGCCCGACGGCGTCGCTCGGCGCCGCGAATGAGGCGAGCTGCTCCCGGACCCGATAGCCGGCAACCGAGCCCGAGTCCACCGTCCAGGTTCCAGCCCCCGGCGTGGCAGCGGTGCTGGTGGTGGAGCCCGAGGCCGAGGGATTCGGCGAGCTGAGCGCGAGCTTCTGTGGCGACGATCCCGCGAAGACGACGAAATACAGGATGCCGACGCCCGCGGCGCCAAGGATCAGGGCGCCGCCGACGACGGCCGCGATCAGCGTACGTCGACTGTTCATCTAAGGAGATGGTGAGGGCGTTGACCTTTCAATTCGATGACAGACTAAGCCGCGATCATGAGGCGATGCTAAGGACCGAGTAGCGCGCCCCGGTGTGGAAAGGCGCGCGTGGCCGTCAGGAGGCGACGGTCAAAACGGCTGCGCCTTCGAAGCGCCCGTGGGCCAGATCGTCAAGGGCGGTATTCGCGTCGGCAAGCGGATAGGGGTGCACCTCGGTGTGAACGGGCACCTTCGGCGCGATCTGCAGGAGTTCCTCACCGTCCTGCCGCGTCAGATTGGCGACCGAACGGATCTGTCGTTCCCTCCATAGAAGGTCGTACGGAAACGACGGGATGTCGCTCATGTGGATGCCGGCGCAGACGACAACCCCGCCTGGATCCAGGGCTTTGAGCGCGGCGGGCACCAGTGCACCGACGGGCGCGAAAATCAACGCCGCATCGAGAGGTTCAGGCGGCGGCGTCAGTGAGTCGCCTGCCCACTCGGCGCCGAGGCTTCGCGCAAACGCCTGCTTCTTCGTGTCACCCGGCGAGGTGAAGGCAAACACCCGTCGGCCCTGGTAGCGGGCGACTTGCGCGATGATGTGCGCCGAATCGCCGAAGCCATACAGACCGACGCGCGGCGCCTCGCCGGCGAGGCGAAGCGCGCGATAGCCGATCAAGCCGGCGCAGAGCAGCGGTGCGGCATGCAAGTCGTCATAGCCCTCTGGCAAGGCAAAGCAGAAGCGCTCGTCGGCGACGCAAAACTCCGCGTAGCCGCCGTCGACGTGATAGCCGGTGAAGCGCGCGTTCACGCAAAGGTTCTCGAGACCGCGGCGGCAGAAGCGGCAGGTCTCGTCGACATAGCCAAGCCAGGGAACGCCGATGCGGTCGCCGGGTGCAAATCGTTCCGCTCCGTCGCCGGCGGCCTCGACGCGACCCACGATCATGTGGCCGATCACGAGCGGCAGCCTGGGCTCGCTCAGCTCACCGCTCACGATGTGGAGGTCGGTGCGGCACACCGCACAGACCGAAACCCGGATCAGGACCTGACCCCTGGCCGGCGTGGGCACGGGCAGCTCCTCGAGGCGAAGGGGTTCCCTCGCCGCGCGAAGCTGCATCGCCCTCATACGTCCCCACCCTGCCCTCCCCCAGAGGGGGAGGTGGACTTGCGTCCGTCGCTAGGCCGCGACACCGCTCTTGAGTGTTGCCTGCAGGGTGATGGGCGTCGCCGCCAGGGCTTTCGAGACGGGACAGTTCTTCTTTGCATCTTCGGCAAGCCGCTTGAAGGTTGCCTCGTCGATGCCCGGCACGTTACCTTCCGTCGCGAGATCGATGCGCGAGATGCCCCATCCCTGGTCGGTCTTGTCGAAGTGCACGCTGGCCACGGTTCGAATTTCTTGCGGCTTGTGGCCGGCCTGCGAGAGGCCGTTGGCGAAGGCCATGGAAAAGCAGCCGGCGTGTGCGGCGCCGATCAGCTCTTCAGGGTTGGTGCCCGGACCATCTTCCATCCGGCTCTTGAATGAATACGCGCCTTCGAAGGCGCCGCTTCCCAACCGCATCGTTCCCGATCCATCTTGCAGCGAGCGCTGCCACCTTGCTTCCGCGGTGCGTACAGGCATCTTTGGGTCACCTCACTCGTGAATATTGCCGTCCTGGACTGATGCTAGTGGACCGCGCCGGCGGCTGCCGCCAGCATCTCGAGCGTGCGCAGCCGATCCAGCTGCGTCTTGCCGTGAACGCTCGCCAGCAACGTCGTCACCCCCGCGGACGCCCACATCGCGAGTCGTTCGCGAACATAGGAGGGCGGCCCGGCAATGCTGATGGCATCGACGAGCGCGTCGGGCACCCGGCGGATCGCCTCGAGTTGCTTGCCGCCGAGATAGAGCTCCTGGAGCGTGCGGGCATCGTCGGCGAAGCCGTACTGGCGGACGAGGTCGTTGTAGAAGTTCTTGCTGCGCGACCCCATGCCGCCCACGTACAAGGCGACCCATGGCTTCAGCGCGTCTCGCGCGCGAGCGCGGTCATCATCGATGCTCACCGGCACGTGCGGCGCTATGGCGAGCGAATCAAGGGAGCGGCCGGCGATGCGCGCGCCTGCCTCGAGCTCGGGACGGAAGACATCCATGTGCTCGGGAGCAAAGAGCGTCGGGATCCAGCCGTCGGCCAGCTCACCGGTCAGACGCAGACCTCCCGGGGTGAGCGTCGCCAGGTAGATCGGGATAGCAGCGCGCACCGGATGCGCCAGGAGCTTGAGGCCCTTGTCGAGGTGGAAGACCTCGCCGTCGAAGAGCAGGCGATCGCGCCGGAGAACCTGTCGGACAATGGCGACCGTTTCGCGCATGCGGAGCAACGGTCGATCGAAAGCCACACCGTGCCAGCCGGTTATCACCTGGTGACCACTCGTGCCGAGACCGAGGATGAAGCGGCCGCCGGAGATCAGGTCGAGCGTGGCCGCGGTTTGCGCGAGGAGGGCAGGCGTCCGGCTGAAGATGTTGACGATCCCGGTCCCCAGCTGAATCCGTTCGGTGCGGGCGGCGAGCGCGCCAAGGATGGAGACGGCATCGATGCCATATGCTTCCGGCATCCAAACCGATTCGAAGCCAAGCGCCTCGGCGCGTTGAGCGAGCTCAACCGCCTCCGGGAACGCGAGTGTCCCCTCATAGGGCAAGTTCAGACCGAGCTTCATCGTGGCATCGTACCGTGAGTTGCGCCTAGAGTAGATAACAGCCGGCAAACGAACACGCCGCCCTTTCCACACCGGAGGCGGCTATTCACGCTGCCCTTCCCACACCGAGGGCGGCTATTCCAGGAGGACGCCATGGCAGATCGGACGACGACCACCGTCAACGCCGCGCTTGCGGGGACCATCGACATCGGCGGTGATCTGCCCGTCAACCGGTTCGGCTTTGGCGCGATGCGTATCACCGGGGAAGGGATCTGGGGAGAACCGGCCGACCGCGAAGAATCCAAGCGCGTGCTGCGGCGAGCATTGGAGCTCGGCATCAACTTCATCGACACCGCCGATTCCTATGGCCCTGAGGTTAGCGAGCGATTGATCGCTGAGGCCTTGTACCCCTACCCGGATGAGCTCGTGATCGCCACCAAGGGTGGGCTCGTCCGCCCCGGGCCCGGGGAGTGGATACCGGACGGCCGTCCCGCGCACTTGCGCGAGGCGTGTGAGGGGAGCCTCAAGCGTTTGCGGGTCGAACAAATCGATGTCTATCAGCTACACCGCCCGGATCCGAATGTCCCGTACGAGGAATCGGTCGGCGCCCTGGTGGAACTGAAGGCTGAGGGCAAGATCCGGCACATCGGCCTCTCGAACGTGACCGTCGAGCACATCGAGCGGGCGCAAAAGCTGACGCCCATCGTCTCGGTCCAGAACCGATACAGCGCTTTCGACCGCACCTCAGAGCCGGTGCTCGACTTCTGCTCGCTGGAGGAGCTGGCATTTCTGCCATGGCGTCCGGTGGAAGGTGGGGGAGTCGCCGGCGCCGCGGGGGTCATCGCCGAGATCGCCCGACGCAACAACGCAACGCCGACGCAGGTGGCGCTCGCCTGGTTGCTGGCGCATTCGCCGGTGATGCTGCCGATCCCGGGCACCTCTAAGGTTGCCCACCTCGAGGAGAACCTGGGCGCGGTGGCACTCGAGCTGGCTCCGGCAGAGCTCGCCGAGATCGACAAAATTGCCCCGGAGCCCCGCTGACCTTCGAGGACGACGACCGAGACGAATACGACGCGCTGGACGAGGCGCTGATGGAAACCTTTCCCGCGAGCGACCCGATCGCGGTGTCGGCGTCAGCGGTACGCTCCAAACCGGCCGGCGGCCGCGGCGGCGACTCTTAGCGAACCCTTAGACGCGCCTCATTTCCGGTTCACGCCCGACTGCCACCATGGTGCGGGTTCGCGGGCGGCGGCCCGTTGAACCGTTGCGCCTCCGCACAGCCAAGGAATGAGCAGCATCAGCGTGCGTCAAGAGAGACCCGGCCGGCGAGGCAACCGCGTGGGGCGAGCCGCTCACCCCCGGAGTCTGGCCTTTTCCGCCGCCGACGTGATCCTGCTGGTCATCATCAACGCGGCGCTGGTCGTCGCCATGTGGGTGAGGCACGGTGGCCTGGATCAGCTTGGCAGCCCATCCGCGAAGCTCACGGCAGGGGGTCAGCTGACGGCGCTGATCGGCACCTACGCCGCCCTCGTCCAGGTTCTCCTCATGTCTCGCAGCCCCTGGCTGGAGCGTCGCTTTGGAATGGATGGCCTCGCCCAGTGGCATCGCTGGCTGGGATTCGGCGTCACCATCCTGATCGGTGCGCACGTGATCTTCACGACCGTGGGCTACGCGCTCGGGAACGGCAATTCCGTGCTCGCCGAGGCCTGGAACCTGGTGACCACCTACCCCTATGTCCTGATGGCGACGGCCGCAACGGGCCTGCTGTTCATGGTCGCCGTCACCTCGCTGCGGATGATGCGCCGGCGCTTGAGCTGGGACACCTGGCGGTTCCTCCATCTCTACGCCTACCTGGCCATCGCCCTCGCCTTCGGCCACGAGCTGGCGGTCGGCACCGACTTCACCGATGACGCCATTGCCCGCTGGTACTGGATCGCCCTCTACGTGGCAGTCGGCCTCTGCCTGCTGGCCTTCCGCGTCGGACATCCCCTGCGGATGAGCCTCCGACACCAGCTGAAGGTGGCGCAGATCGTTCCGGAAGCTCCTGGCGTGGTCTCTCTCTACGTGTCCGGACGTGAGCTCGAGCAGCTCCAGGTGAGCGGCGGCCAGTATTTTCGCTGGCGATTCCTCACGCGCGACGGCTGGTGGCGGACGCACCCGTTCTCGCTTTCGGCGCCGCTCACTAAACGCTTCCTCCGGCTCACGGTCAAAGGTGTTGGCGACGGGAGCCGTGGCCTGCAGGGCCTGCATGCCGGTACCCGCGTCGCCGTCGAGGGTCCCTATGGCCTGTTCACCGCCAATCGGCAGCGTCGCTCGAAAGTCCTCCTGGTCGCCGGCGGCATCGGGATCACTCCGCTGCGAGCGTTGATCGAGGAGATTCCGCCAAAGAAGGACGCCATCACGCTCGTCTACCGCGCCAGCCGCTGGGAGGACGTGGTCTTCCGCGAGGAGTTGGAGACGCTGATCCGCGACCGTCGCGGGACGATTCATTACCTCATCGGCCGGCGCGGCACGCTTGAACTTCCGGACGATCCGTTGTCCGCGCAGGCGCTCCGAAGGCTGGTGCCTGACGTCGAGGCGCGTGACGTGTTCGTCTGCGGCCCGGCCTCGATGATGCGGCGAATGCAGGGGATTCTCCGGGAGCTTGACGTCCCTGAACAGCAAATTCACTTCGAGCGCTTCGCGCTCATCTGAGTCCGATGGTGCCAACCCGCGCGGCCGTCGCCATCGTCGCCACCGCCATCGCGGTCGCCTTGCTCTTCAGTTTCAAGACGCCGGCGCAGGCGCGACCGCACACGCCGGCCGCCGACGTGTCGCAAGCGACCCCAGCTCCCAGCGCCTCACCGTCAGTCAGTGACTCGGGCGCGCCGACGCCCACGCCTTCACCCACTGGCCCAACCTATAAAGACGGGCAGTACACTGGTCAGGACTTCCCCAACCAGTTCGGCGATACCCAGGTGAAGGTGACGATCGCCGGCGGGCGGATCACCGACGTGCAGGCGGTGCAGCTGCCGTTCGACCGGCCACGGTCGGCGGAGATCAGCCAGTACGCTTCGCCGCGGCTGCATGACGAGGTTCTGCAGGCGCAGAGTGCCCAGATCGATAGCCTCTCCGGCGCGACCTACACCAGCGACTCCTACGCCCAGTCGGTGCAATCCGCGCTCGACCAGGCCCGTGTTTGAGACGGAGACC
>Ga0209220_1000605_pt1 | contig 11500 bp, 11 predicted proteins | sample BlaSpr_A8_OM3_M3_FD_187984 | JGI IMG/M metagenome (GOLD analysis project Ga0209220, IMG submission 187984) | Forest soil microbial communities from Thunder Bay, Ontario, Canada - Black Spruce, Ontario site 2_A8_OM3_M3 (SPAdes) (version 2) | ecosystem: Environmental > Terrestrial > Soil > Boreal... | reverse complement strand
GCGCCAGGGCAAGGCCGGCGGCCGCCAGCACTCGTTATTTCTTAGTGAAGATCGACTTTGGAATCATGCAGTGCACGCCCTTGCGGATGTCGACCACCTGCGACACGCGGCAGTCGCCCACCACCGAGGCCAGCAAATAGGCCTCGCCCTTGCTCAGCGGCACCATCTTCTGCTCGGCGAGGAAATTCACTGCCTCGCGCGTGGCGTTCACCATCGCCTTGTTGAGGTCCTCGTCGAAGCCGGTGGTGATCCAGTGGGTCTTCGTCTCGAGGCGCGGCCATTCGAGCTTCATGTCCTTGCGCACGATCGGCTGCAGCACGATCTCCTTGTAGGAGCACTCGAGGCCGGTCAGGCTCACCTCACCGTTGCCCTGGCGGCAATGCGAATCGCCGGTCCAGATGAGACCGCCCTTGATGAACACCGGGATGAAGATCTTCGAGCCGGCCTGCAGCTCGTTGATATCCATGTTGGAGCCGTTCTTCCACGGCCGCAGCGTCGAGACCGGCGCCATCGGATCGTCCTTGACGCCGCCCTTGCGCGGCGAAGGATCGTTCGGGTCGATGCCCACCGCGAGCGTGCCGGGGAAGGGCTGCAGCTCGACCATGATGCCTGGCTTGAACTCGGCGGTCTTCTTCGCCGGGTCTATCGACCAGAACTTGATTAAGCCGTCGGGCATCTCGGGCGCGAGCGCGCCGATGGTCGGGAAATCCTTGCCGGGCAGGTTGAAGGTGATGCCGAAGGACTTCGGCACGATCTTGAGGATGCGGATCTCCATCACGTCGCCGGGCTCGGCGCCGTTGACGTAGATCGGTCCGGTCATCGAGTGCGGCCCGCCGCCGGGGTTCGCCTTGCGCAGCTCGACGATCTGCTCCATCGTGATGCCCTGCTGCACCTTGTTGTGCGCATGCATCATGGTCTCGATCGAGACGCTGTCGCCGGAGTCGATGGTCAGCTTCGGCGGCTCCTTCGGATCGAGCCAACCCCACTGCACGGTCTCGAGCGTCGCCGGCAGCGAGTGATGTTTGCCGCCCTTGGCGGCGGGCTTCTGCTGGGCAATTGCGGCGCAGGCAAACGCGGCGAGCACCGCGGCAAGAACCATCCTTCTCTTCGTTGGGAACATGCGCGCCCCCCTCCTCCGGTAGGGCGACGGTATGGTGTGCGTGCGCGCAAACCCCGTCAAGGGAATGGCGAAGTATCATCCGTTCGCATGAGCGACCAGGACGCCATCGCCCTGACGCGCTCGCTGCTGCGGTTCGAGACGGTCAATCCGCCCGGCCGCGAGCGCGACTGCGCACGGCACGCCGGCGCGCTGCTCGAGGGCTGGGGCTTTCGCGTCGACTACCACGAGTACGCCGAGGGCCGCACCAGCGTGATCGCGCGCGCAGGGGGATCGCCTTCGAAGGCGCCTCTGTGCCTTACCGGCCACCTTGACGTCGTGCCGCTCGGTTCCAACGCGTGGTCGCGCGATCCGTTCGCCGGCGAGACCGACGGCGATCGGCTGTACGGACGCGGCTCGTCGGACATGAAGGCGGGCGTGGCGGCGATGCTTCTTGCTTCAAGAAACATCTCAAAAAAGATATCCAATACCGCGGGAATCGTGCTCGTGCTGACCGCGGCGGAGGAGGGCGGGTGCATCGGCTCGTACCACCTCGCGCAGACGCAGCTCCTCGGCAGCGCGGGAGCGATGATCGTGGGGGAGCCGACTGCGAACTATCCGTTCGTCGGCCACAAGGGCTCGCTCAAGTTCTACGCCGGCTTCCGCGGCGTGTCGGCGCACGGGTCGATGCCGGAGCTCGGCGTGAATGCGATCTACAAGGCGGCGCGGGCGGTGTCGAAGCTGGAGGCGTTCGACTTCGCCCAGTCAGCGCATCCGGTGATGGGCAAGCCGACGATGAACGTGGGCACCTTCGAGGGCGGGCAAGGGGTCAACATGGTGCCCGACGTGGCCAGCATCGGCGTCGATATCCGCACGGTGCCCGGGATGGACCATGACGCCTTGCTCGCCAAACTAAGAAAGCTGTTGGGGCAAGAGGTGGAGCTCGACGTGTTCTCGAACATGCCGGCGGTGTGGACGGCGCCTGAAGAGGAATGGGTACAAGGCGTGTTCGAGATTTGCAAGCGCTATCTCGGCACGAAGCCGCAGCCGCGCACCGCGACCTACAACACCGACGCGGGCAATCTGCTGAAGGTCTACAAGGGCGCGCCGACGGTGGTGCTCGGCCCGGGCGAGCCGCAGCTCGCGCACCAGACCGACGAGTACTGCAGCATGGAGCGCATCCGCCAATCGGTGGCGATCTACGAGGAGGTGATTCGCCAATGGTGCCGGATCTGATGTGATGAAAATCATCGCTGCACTGCTGTTTGCGCTGGCAGCGACGGCCGCTTCGGCGCAACAAGGCTTCATCCGCATCGTCGTGCCGTTCGCGGCCGGTGGGGTGCAAGACATTCTCGCGCGCGCTTTCAACGCCGAGCTCGGCACGCTGCTCGGCCGCAGCGTGATCGTCGAGAACCGCACCGGGGCGGGCGGCACCATCGGCAACGCCTCGGTGGCGAAGGCGCTGCCCGACGGCCACACGCTACTCCTCGCTGCGGCGAGCCACACCATCACCGGCTCTCTCTACGCCAAGCTCCCCTACCACCCGATCAACGACTTCACGGGGATCGCGCATATCGGCAGCGTCGATTACGTGCTGATGATTAACGCCGATGTCCCGGCGAAGAACCTGAAGGAATTTATCAATTATTCAAAATCCAATCCCGGAAAGCTCAACTACGCTTCGGCGGGCAACGGCAGCGCGACGCACCTCTCGATGGCGTACCTGGCGAGCCTCACCGGCCTTGAGATGGTGCATGTGCCGCTCAAGTCGACCGCCGAAGCGGTGAACGAAGTTCTAGCCGGCCGCGCGCACGCGGTGATCGCGTCCAACATCGGCGCATTGCCCTTCGTGAAGGAGCCGCGCCTGAGGATGCTTGGCGTGACCGGATCAAAACGCTCGAAGTTCCTGCCCGAGCTGCCGACCCTCGCCGGGAGCGGTGTCCCGGGCTACGAGTTCGACTCCTGGCTCGGGCTGCTCGGGCCCGCTGCCATGCCCAGGGCCACGGTCGATTCGATCAATGCGGCGATGGGAACGCTGCTCAAGGACCCGCTGATCCTCGAGCGCCTCGCCAAGCAGGGCATCGAGCCCCGCGCGCTCAGCCCCGAGGCGTTCAATGCGCTGCTGCGCGAGGACTACGTCAAGATGGCGCGGGTGGTGAAGATTTCCGGCGCGCGCATCGATTAATTGTGTTTGCGGTTTTTCTGCCACTCGGCTTCCTGCTGCGCGAAATAGCCGGAGATTTTCTTCCGCTCGAGTGTGGGCAGGACAAACTCCAGCCATCCGAGCGACGGATGGCGAAAGAAGAGCACGGTCCCGCCGGGAAATTCGTGGATGTGCGGTACAGTTCTTGAAATAGGCGCGCCAAAGAGTGAAGCTTATTTTTTTTCGGGCAGGCGAAACGGTAGCGTTGGCGCAACGGGTTTTTTCGCTTGCTTCGGCTTCTTCTTCTCACGGTTGCTGCGTTCTTGACCTTTGGGCATTGGAGCTCTCCTAGGACGGTTTGCAGGACCAGCGCACCATTATGAAGCTTAAACCGAAGGAGCTGGCACGCATTGCCGAGCTGACCCTGGAGCACTACGACGAGCGCGCGCAGGAATTCTGGCACGGAACGCGCGATCACGACGTCAGCCAGAACATCGCCGAGCTGCTGCGGCACATCGAAGGGCCGGCACCGTTCACGATCCTCGATCTCGGCTGCGGGCCGGGGCGCGATCTCAAGGCGTTCACCGCGCTCGGCCACATCGCGGTGGGGCTGGAGGGGTCGAGGCGACTGGCTGCGATGGCGCGAGCCCACGGCGGCTGCGAGGTGCTGGAGCAGGACTTCCTCAAGCTTGATCTGTCGCCCGGGCGCTTCGACGGGGTGTTCGCCAACGCAGCGCTGTTCCACGTGCCCTCGCAGGAGCTGCCGCGGGTGCTGTCGGAGCTGCGCGCAACGCTCAAGCCGCGCGGCGTGCTGTTCAGCTCGAACCCGCACGGCAACAACGAAGAAGGCTGGAACCGCGGGCGCTACGGCGCGTACCATGACCTCGAAACCTGGCGCCGCTACCTGTCGGCCGCGGGGTTCGTCGAGCTCAACCATTACTACCGCCCGCCCGGCCTGCCGCGCGAGCAGCAGCCCTGGCTGGCCAGCGTCTGGAGGAGCTAAATGAACGCCACCAGCAAGCGAATCGCCATTTGCCGCGCCGCCGTTTCTCCGCTAGCGTGCGGGACGATGGAATCGAGCCGGCAGACCACGGTGCTGTTTGCCGACGTAACCGGCAGCACGAAGCTCTATGAAACCGCCGGAGACGCGCTGGCGACCGAGGCCATCGGGCGTTGCATCGAGCAGCTGCGCGAGGCGGCCGAAGCGCACGGCGGGCGCGTGGTCAAGACCATGGGCGACTCGGTGATGGCGGTCTTTCCCAACCCCGACGCCGCGGCGAGCGCGGCAGCGCGCATGCAGGTCGGCATCGAGTCGCTGCCACCGGTAGGCGAGAGCAAGCTCGGTGTGCGCATCGGCTTTCATGCCGGGCCGGTGATCCAGCGCGACGACGACGTTTACGGCGACACGGTCAACGTGGCGTACCGCCTCCACGACCAGGCGAAGAAGGGGCAGGTGCTCACCTCGGACGATACGGTGAAGCTGCTCACTCAGCTCCTGCGCAATTCGACGCGGCGCCTGTACCCCGTGGCGGTGAAGGGCAAGGCGGAGGACGTCGACCTCTGCGAGCTGCTCTGGCGGCAAAGCCCGGACATCACCGACCTCGCCACCACCACGTCGGTGCTGAGGGCCCCGCTGGTCAGGCTGCGCCTGAAGTATCTGGGCAAGGACATCGTGCGCCGGCGCGGCGGCGACTCGATCGTGATCGGGCGCGACGCGAGCTGCCAGCTGGTGGTGGCGGATTCGAAGGCCTCGCGGCAGCATTGCACGATCGAGCGGCGCCAGGACAAGTTCGTGCTGCAGGACCACAGCACGAACGGAACCTTCGTCACCGTCATCGACGAGCACGAGGTCATGCTGCAGCGCGAAGAGTTCACGTTGCGCAAGCACGGTTGGATCGCCTTCGGCCAGCCGCTCGCCGAGACCTCCGACATCGTCGAGTACTTCTGCGAGTAGGCGAATGTTGAAGGTGATGTCTTCGCTGGCGATCAAGGCAGCTTATCTGGAGCTCGTGCCGCAATTCGAAAAAGCGAGCGGGCACAAGGTCGCGACGCAGTGGGTCGGCATGGTCGACATCCTGAAGCGCATCAAGGCCGGCGAGAGCGTGGATCTCGTCATCGGCTCGGCGGCGGTGGTGGATGAATTGACGCAGCTCGGGCGGATCATGCCCGGCAGCCGCGTCGACCTGGTGAAATCGGGCGTCGGCGTGGCGGTACGCGCCGGCGCGCGCAAGCCCGAGCTCGGCTCCGTCGAAGCGCTCAAGCGCACGCTGCACGCGGCGAAATCGATCGGCTATTCGAGCGGGCCGAGCGGCGTCTATCTGTCGGGGCTTTTCCAGCGCCTGGGCATCGCCGAGGAGCTGAAGCCGAAAATCACCCAGACGCCTCCCGGCGTGCTGGTCGGCGAGCTGGTGGCGCGCGGGGAAATCGAGCTCTGCTTCCAGCAGGTGCCCGAGCTGCTCGCCGTCGCCGGCATCGACTATGCCGGGCCGCTGCCGCGCGAGATCCAGGCCATCACGGTGTTTTCCGGCGGCATTTCTTCCGCGGCAGCGCAGCCGGAGGCCGCCAAGGCGTTGATGACGTTCCTGACTTCGGCGGACGCTGCTCCGGTGATACGAAAAAAAGGCATGGAACCGGTGTAGTTTCGCAAGCGAGACATGGAAGCTGCCGATGAGCTGAGAGACGCAAAGCTGCGCCGCATGAAGTGGCTGGCCACAGGATTGCTGGGGGTGGCCGCCGTCGTTTACGCCGCGGCGACGCTCCTGGAGCCCAGGTATCCATGGCTCTTTTACGTGGCCGCGACCAGCGAAGCGGCCATGGTCGGCGCTGTCGCCGACTGGTTCGCCGTGGTTGCGCTCTTCCACCATCCGCTCAACCTGCGGTTCATCCCCCACACCGCGATCCTGCCGCGCAACAAGGCGCGCATCGCGGAGGGCCTCTCCCAGTTCATTCAGCAGAACTTCCTGTCTCCGGGTGCAGTGGTGGAGCGGATCGCCGCATTTCGGCCTGCGCACACGCTCTGCGTCTGGCTGCTCAAGCCGCAGAACGCGGAGACGCTCGCCACCTACGCCACGCGCCTGATGGCGTACGGGCTCGGCGCGGTGGATGACGAGCGCGTGCAGAGATTTCTTCAGAACACGATTTCTTCAAAGCTGAGGCAAGCGGATGTCGCTTTTGCCGTGGCGCAGGTGCTCGATGTCCTGACCGAGAACCAGCGCCATCACGCTCTGCTCGACGAAGCGCTGGCGGGCCTGGACGAGCTCCTGTCGCGTGAGGAGACGCGGCGCTTCATCGCCGAGGAGATTGCGAAGAACGCACCGTTCCTGAAAATGATCAGCGATGTTCTTCATCTCAAGCTCGACGAGAGGGCGGCGCTGAAGCTGGTCGACATGGCCCTCGCCAAGATCCACGAAGTGCGCCAGAACCGCGACCACGAGCTGCGGCGGCGCTTCGACGCTTTCGTGGCGCGCTTCATCGTGCGGCTGAAAGAGGACGAGGCGACGCGCCAGAAGGTGCACCGCATGCGCGACGACGCGCTCGAGAACCCCGCGCTCGCGCACTACATCGGCGGATTGTGGCAGGAGTTCCGCGACTGGCTCGGCGCGGACCTGAAGCGCCGCCCGTCGGTGGTGCACGACCGCGTGGTCTCCATGCTGCGCACGTTCGCGGCGAAGCTGGACGCCGATCCGGCGATCCAGCAATGGATCGACGAGCAGATCCTGACCGCGGTGCCGGCGCTGGTGGAAGAGCACCGCGCGAAGTTCGGAAAATTCATCGAGGACCAGATCAACGGCTGGCAGGAGAAGAAGCTGGTCGAGGAGCTCGAGCGCCACATCGGGTCCGATCTGCAGTACATCCGCATCAACGGCACGCTGGTCGGCGGGCTCGCCGGCCTGCTGATCGCGGCGCTTACGCAGCTCGTGGCTGGCTGACGGCTGCTAAGCAGGCTTCTTGACGTCCCGACCAGTCAGACTAGCATTGCTCCTCCATCAGGGAGGAGGCCTCATGAAACCGATCGCATCGGCTGCAGCCGTTTTGCTTGCCGCGAGCACCGCCGTGTCCGCCCAGACGCTCGATGACCTGAAGAACGACGGCCGCAATACCGACAACATCCTGACCTACGGGATGGGCTACCACCAGCAGCGCTACAGCCGGCTCGACCAGCTCAACAAGAGGACGGTCAGACGCCTGGTGCCGGTCTGGAACCTGAGCCTCGACAACAACTGGGGCGAGCAGGCGCAGCCGATCATCTACAACGGCGTGATGTACGTGACCAACGCGAGGGCCACCGTCGCCATCGACGTCGCCACCGGCAAGCAGCTGTGGAAGCACACGCTCGATTGGCCGCCCGAGACCCCGCGCGTGGTGTGCTGCGGCGTCTCGAACAAGGGCGCGGCGATCTACAACGGGCGGGTCTACCGCACCACGCTCGATGCTCACGTCATCGCGCTCGACGCCAAGGACGGCAAGGAAATCTGGAAGTCCAAGGTGGGCGAGTGGAAGGACGGCATTTCGCTGACGCTCGCGCCGCTCATCGCGAACGGCGTGCTGGTGATCGGCAATTCCGGCGCCGAGTTCGGCGTGCGCGGCTTCATCGACGGCATCGACCCGGAAACCGGCAATCGCCTGTGGCGCCGCTACACCATCCCGGCGCGCGGCGAGAAGGGCAACGAGACCTGGCCGCAGGACAACAACGCCTGGGAAGTCGGCGGCGGCTCGGCCTGGATCACGGGATCCTACGATCCGCAGCTCGACCTGATGTACTGGGGCATCGGCAACCCGGCGCCGTGGGCCTCGCAGGCCCGTCCCGGCGACAACCTGTACACGTCCTCGGTGCTGGCGATCAGGCCCAAGACCGGCGAGATCGCCTGGCACTACCAGTTCACGCCGAACGACGCCTATGACTACGACGCCTGCTGGGAGCTGATCAACGCCGAGATCAACGTCGACGGCAAGCCGCGCAAGGTGATCATGCAGCTCAACCGCAACGGCTTCGTCTATGTGCTCGACCGAGCGAGCGGCAGCCTGATCTCGGCGCGGCCCTACGAGAAGGTGAACTGGGCGAGCCACATCGATCCGGGTACCGGCCGGCCGGTCGAGACCGAGACCGCAAAGAGCATCCGCGCGGCGAAGCCCACCGAAATGTGGCCTTCCACGCGCGGCGGCAAGAACTGGCAGCACGCCTCGTTCAATCCGCAGAACGGCCTGCTCTACGCGGCCACCTTCCACGAGGGGAGGATGTACCAGCACCTGGAGGTCAAGCCGCACGTGGTCGGCCAGCGCTACATGTACATCGAGAACCTGCCCATGCCGCGCGCTGCCGGCTCGCCGATCGGGCATATCGACGCCATCGATCCGCTCACGGGAGAGAAGAAGTGGCGCGTGCCGCTCACCGACCTGCAGATCTGGTCGGCGATGCTGTCGACCGGCGGCGGCCTGGTCTTCACCGGCAAGGAAACCGGCGAGTTCATCGCGCTGGACGCCGACACCGGCAGGCAGCTGTGGCAGTTCCAGACCGGCTCGGGCATCAACGCCCAGCCCGTGACCTACACGCACAAGGGCCGGCAGTACGTGACGGTGCTCTCCGGCATCGGCGGGCTGTACTGGAACATCAACCGCGAGGCCCTGAAGAGCGTGCCGCAGGGCGGATCGGTCTGGACGTTTGCGCTGATGCCGGATTGATGAAACGCACCGATTGATGAAACGCACCCTCGCCTCGCTCGCGATGGTTTGCTTTCCGGCCATGGCGCAGCAGGCGGAACCTTTCACGCCGCAGCAGCTGAAGACCGGCGCCGACATCTATGCGCGCAACTGCTCGCCCTGTCATGGCGCGCGCATGCTCGACCCGCAGGGGGCCTTCGACCTGAGGAAATTCCCGCCCAATGAGCGCGAGCGCTTCGTCAACTCGGTGGTGCGCGGCAAGAATCAGATGCCGCCCTGGGGCGACCTGCTCAAGCCCGATGAGCTCGAGGCCTTGTGGGCCTACGTGATCGCGGGCGAGAAGAGCTGAGGCGCTAGAAGGCGATCTCGTAGATCATCTTCAGCACCCAGCGGTCGGAGGTGTCGTTCAGGCCGCGCCCGAGGCCGAGGTTGATGTCCGATTTCCCGACCTTGCCGTCCCAGGCGAAGTAGAGCGTTCTGCTGCGCTCGAGCGCGTAATGCTCGAAGCCGAAGGAGTTCTTGCCGAACGCGCGGTAAGCAACTTTCGCGGCGGGTTCGAAATGCGAGCCCTCGAATCCGGGATTGGCGACAAAATGCCAGCGATCCGCGCGCAGTCCGACGATGGGGATGATCCCCGGCCGGGCATGGCGCGCCACCTCAACGTTGAGCCCCCAGTAATAGCCTTCAGGTGCGTCATGCGGCGCGACGTACTGGAGCTCGGCGCGGGTACCCTCCATGCGGGAAGATCCCTCGCCGAAGGCCATGGGAATCTGCAAGCTGAATTCCCAGTTGCGCCAGATGCCATACGAATACTCGGGCATCACCTGCCAAGGCGTGCGTCCCTTGTTGACGTGGGTCTCGAGCGTGTGCTCGCCGTGGTTCGCCAGCTCGTCGGTAAAGATTTTTATCTCGTTGGGCGCAGCCAGCGCTGCCGTCGGCAGCAGCGCGAGGCAGGTGATGATTGAATCAACGAGCTTCATAGCGCAGCGCGATCCACACCGCGCGCGGCGCGCCCGGCGTCACGAACTGCTCCGCAGTCGCTGCTGCCGCATCGAGAGTGCCGCCGGGCCCGGTGAAGAAGTTGCGGCCGAGCACGCCGAAGCTCTGGTAACGGCGATCGAAGAGATTGTCCACCTTGAGCGAAACTTCCCACTCGCGGCGCACGCGGTAGCGCGCGAACGCCTGGGCGACGCTGTAAGCAGGAATGGCGCCGTGGAGGTCGCGGTTGTTTTCGTCGCCGCGCGCGTATTGGCGGCCGAACCAGGCCCAGCCCAAACCGAGCGAAGTTCGCGCCTCGGGCGTCCAGTCGAGCGCGAGCTTTACGCTGTGCTGCGGGATTCCCGGGATTGCATTGCCGCGCTCCACGGCGATCTCATCGGCGGCGTCGCGGGATGAATTGTTGGGGCTGCGCATCCTGAAAGCGCTCAGGTAGGCGGCGTTGATGTAGCTGTACGCCGCTCCCAGACGGAATTTCTCGAATTTTCCATCCACAGTCAGGTCCAGGCCCTGGCGCAGCGTGGCTCCCGTGTTCTGGAAAAAACCCGCGTTAGTCGCCGCCCCCGAGGTGACGAACTGGATGTCGTCCGACAGCACGCTGCGGTACAGCGCCGCCGACATGCGCAGCTGTGGCGTCGGCCGCAGCCGCACGCCGGTTTCCACGGTGCGCGCTATGACCGGCTTGAGCGCAGGGTCGGCGAGGAACTGGTTCGGCAGCGAGCACGGCGCGGTAGCGTCGGCGCAGGTCAGCTCCGCCGGCGCAGGAACACGCATGCCTTGGGTCAGAGAGGCGAACCAGGTCAGCGCCGGGCGCGGATTCCAGTTCACCCCGAGCGCCGGATTGAACCGCCGGAAGGAATGGTCGCCGTCGAGCGCCGGGCGCAGGCCCGAGCGATCGCGCAGCACGACGCGAGCGACGTTGTAGCGGCCGGCAAGCGTGAGCGTCCAGTTCTGCAGCGGCGCGAACTGGTCGATGAAATAAAGCCCGCGGTAGTCGTTGTGCGCGCCGGCCTGTACGCGCGGGACAAAAGCGCTGAGCCCCACCGTGCCGCGATCGGCGCTGAACGCCGCTTCCTGGCGGTCCTGCGAGTACGTCGCCGCCGCGCCGTCGAGCGATGCGCCGAACGTCAATTCGTGGACCGATTCGCCGAGCTCCTGGCTCATCACCAGCTGCAGCGCTGCGCCGGCCGAGCGCTGCGCGAGCGCGCCGCGGTCGTTGAAGCCGGGCGTGTTGCCGGGGCCTGCCGCCACGGCAGGGTCGAATTCGTCGTTGATGTTGCTGGCGACCGTATTCTGGTGGAGCGTGCGCAGATACACGCTCGCGGAAACGAGGGCGTCGTTCTGGATGAAGCGGCTGGCGCGCGCGGTGAGAAAGGCGAGCTCGTTGTCGGTGCGGTCGGGCCAGGTGTAAGCCTTGCGCGGCTCGCCGAGCATCGACAAAGGCAGCGCCTGCGTGCCTTGCATCGAGTTGTCCGCGAGCGCGAGCGACACGTCGAGATCGGTGCGCGCGTCCTGCCAGCCGGCCTTGAAGAACCCCTGCCGCAGCGCGCTCGGCGAGTGCTCGCGCCAGCCGGCCTCGTCGTGCAGGTTGACCGCCGCGAAGATCG
>Ga0209220_1000603_pt1 | contig 11513 bp, 6 predicted proteins | sample BlaSpr_A8_OM3_M3_FD_187984 | JGI IMG/M metagenome (GOLD analysis project Ga0209220, IMG submission 187984) | Forest soil microbial communities from Thunder Bay, Ontario, Canada - Black Spruce, Ontario site 2_A8_OM3_M3 (SPAdes) (version 2) | ecosystem: Environmental > Terrestrial > Soil > Boreal... | reverse complement strand
TTCGTCCCATCGGAGACGAGGTAGAAGCCGAGCTCACCGCGCGGGCTCTCCACGAAGGCATAGACATCACCGACCGGCCCTTTGAATCCTTCGCTTACCAAGCGGAAGTGGTGGATGACCGACTCCATGCTCTTGCTGAGCTCGCTCCGCGGTGGCAGCGCGACTTTGCGGTCGTTCGTCAACCACGGACCCGTGGGAAGGCTGTCGATAACCTGCTGCAATATCTTCAGGCTCTCGCGCATCTCCTGGACGCGAACCCGATAGCGGTCATAACAATCGCCATTGGTGCCGAGGGGCACCCGGAAGTCGTACTGCTGATAGCCACAGTAGGGGAAGGCTTTGCGGACGTCATAGTCGACGCCGGACGCTCGCAACATCGGCCCGGTCACCCCGCTCCTGATCGCCTCCTCGCGTGAGAGCGCGCCAACCCCCTCCAGGCGCTGATGCCAGATCGGGTTGTCGGTCAGCATCGCCTCGAAATCATCGATCCGTCCGGGCATGACATCGATGAAGCGCTGCAGCTGGTCGAGCCAGCCGTCGGGCAGGTCCCAGGCAACGCCGCCGACGCGGGTGAACGAGGTCATCATGCGAACGCCCGAATAAGCCTCGTTCAGGTCGAGCACCAGCTCCCGGTCACGCCAGGCATAGAAGAAGCCGGAGTAAACGCCGAGGTCGAGACCGGCGGTGCCCAGCCAGAGCTCGTGGCTGGCGATCCGTGCCAGCTCCATCATCATCACTCGGATCGCCTGCGCCCGCGGCGGCACCTCAACGCCGATCAACTTCTCGACGGACATCACGAACCCGACGTTGTTGATCGGCGGCGCCAGGTAATCCATCCGGTCGCTGAAGGTGATGCCCTGCGTATAGGTCTTCTCCTCGAAGGACTTTTCGAAGCCGGTGTGGAGGTACCCAATATCCGGGTCCGCGTCACGCACGACCTCGCCGTCAAGCTTCAGCCGCACCCGGAGAACGCCGTGCGTGCTCGGATGCTGCGGGCCCATGTTGAGCTCGATCCAATCCGTTGGCGGCTCGTGCTCCGGGCCGAAGGGCTCCTGGGCCGGGCCTGGGCCAAACGGCTCCTGCGCGATGCGCGTGTCAGCCACGGATCGCGTCGGGCTCGAGCCCTTCAAGCTTCTGGTCGCTGAAGATGACCGGCTCGCCGAAGGAGACGTAATCCTTCCGCAGCGGATGGCCTTCCCAGCTCTGCGGCATCAATATCCGGCGCAGATCGGGGTGACCGTCGAACTGGATCCCAAGGAGGTCCCAGGTCTCGCGTTCGTGCCAGTTCGCCGCCGGCCAGATCTCGGTCAGGGTTGGCACGTGCGGCTCAGGCATCGCCGCCGTCGTCTTGATACGGATGCGGGTCTTGTTCGCCAGCGAGCGCACCTCCCAGACGACGGTGAACCGGGGATCGCGGGCCGGCCAATCGACGGCGGTGGCGTAGAGAAAGTAATCAAAGCCCTCCTCATCCCGCAGGTAGCGGGCGATCTCGACGACCGCGCCGGGATCGACGACGATACTCAGGTCGCCGCGGAAGTCCGAGCTCTCACGCAGCGCTTGCTTGAAGCGGCTGCCCAGGTTCTCGACGAGCATCGGCGGGCGTCAGGCGGGGCGCTTGACCAGCGGTTCGCCGCGGATCTTGCGCTGCAGCTTGACGACGGCATCGATCAGGGCTTCCGGCCGGGGCGGGCAACCGGGCAGGTAGATGTCGACCGGCACGATCTTGTCCACGCTCTGGACGATCGCGTAGTTGTTGAACATGCCGGCGGAGGAGGCGCACGCACCCATCGCGATCACCCACTTGGGTTCCGGCATCTGGTCGTAGATTTGTCGGAGCACCGGCGCCATCTTGATGGACACCCGCCCGGAGACGATCATGAGGTCGGCCTGCCGGGGCGAGGCACGGAAGAGCTCCGAACCGAAGCGCGACAGGTCGTGGCGCGGGCCCACCGTCCCCATCATCTCGATGGCGCAGCATGCCAGCCCGAAGAGCGCCGGCCAGATCGCGCTCGACCGGCCCCAGTTGATCACCCGGTCGAGCGTGGTGGTCAGCACGTTGTCGCCCAGCGCATTCAGCGGTGTGGGTCCGGCCGCGCGGCCGGTCGGCCTCGGGCCGGGGCGAAGCGTCAGTTCCCCCATTCGAGCGCTCCCTTCCGCCAGACGTAGATGAGGGCGACGAGCAGGATGGCCGCGAAAATCCCCATCTCGGCAACCCCGAACCAGCCAAGTCCCTTGAGGATGACCGCCCAGGGATAAATGAAGATCGCCTCGACGTCGAAGATGATGAAGAGCATGGCGGTCAGATAGAAGCTGACCGCGAATTTGCGCCGCGCGCCCGAGCGGGGGACGATGCCCGACTCGTAAGGCAAATCTTTGGCCGCCGAGTCTCGGTGGCCGGCTAACCAGGGTGGAAAGAAGAGCGCAATGAGGCCGAAAACGAAGACCGCGGCGAGAAAAATGAGCAAGGGAAAGTAATCGCTCAGCACGGTACGCGGCTAGTCTAGCAAAGAGGTTTCTGAATACAGACCGCCGATCGATTGCCAGCGCTCGAATCAGGTCAACGCCCTATGGGCGCAGGTCCTCCAGCTCCCAGAGCGCGCCCGGGTGGTGCGGCGGAGGGAAACGACCATCGGGATTCTCCTCCCGAAATTGGCGGGAATGCTTGCGGAAACCGCACACGGTGCACAGGTACTGGCCCTCGACCGGGATGGGATCGCCCTGTTTGAACCGGTCGCCGATCCGAAATCCCTTGCCGGGTTCGTTCCGCGGCGCGGCCTCGCCCGGTGACCAGGCCCCGCTATCCACCAGAGGGCGCGGTGGGACGCCGCCGTTGGCATCCGGCTTTGCCGAGGCGGCCGTGGGGGCCGCAGCTGGTTTCGGGAAGTACGGAGGCGCCGCCCCCGGCTTGCGCGGGTCGCGCGTCCAGCCCAGGGCGTTGATTTCCCGCAGCCAGCGCTTCAGATAGACGCGCTGCTTGACGTCGCTGACGTCGACGATTTCCTCGAACGGAATGAAAAGGTCGGGCTGGCCGGGGTGCACCACCCGCATGTAGGCTTCGCTCGACACGAAGAGCGCTTGCGCCGACTGAGGCGGGCCGTCAAAAATCTCCCGCACCACGCCGAGCTCGCTATCGCGCGCTTCCACCGTGTCGCCCACCCTGACGACCCACTGGACTACGGGCATGAGAAATCTCCCACAGTCATGGAATCGCGCGTATTCTAAGTTACGTGGCCGACGAGAGGTTCGGGCCCAACACCGCCGAGGTCGAGGCGCTGTTCGACCGGCTCCGACGGCTGACCCCAGATGAGTGGGAGCGGGTGGCGACCGCAGCCCCCGGGGTGGGGGCGATCCCGGACCTCGAGGTCAAGCAATCACCCGAATACTTCAAGGCTCTCGAGGCGGCGACCCGGATCGCCAAGAGTGACGTCTTCCCTGGATCAGAGTCCGCCTTTTACGACGCGATGCGCACCGCCCAGCTGGTCGCCGATGCGAGCGCGTTTCAGCCGTCGACGCGGCCGGAACCCGCCAGCTCGACGGTCGTCGACGAGCGGCTGCCCCCCGATGCGGAGGCCGAGGCCATCATCCGGATGATGTCGACCGCCTACGAAGAGGAGTCCTGGCGCCGCGTCATGAACGCCTGCATGGTCGCCGCTGGCGCGCTGGTTGTCCGCGACTGGTTGACGCCCAGCGGCTACCAGCTTCTCTGGCAGCCGATGCAAATCGATCGATAGGCTGCGGTCGAAGCGACCCTAAGGCGTTACGGTCTCTGTCTGCGTCGCTGGGGTCAGCGTGCTGCTGACGGGCGGCGACGCCGTGATTTGCGGTGATCCGGTTGCCGTATCCGTGTACTTGAAGCCGATGCTCGATGTTCCCGATGCAATCGTGACGGTCGTGGTGGCGACGTTGGCGAGATCCGTGAAGCTGCCCGTTCCCGAGGTGGTCGACAGCGTCACGATGATCGACGCGGTCGCGTTGATCGGATTGGCGTAGGCGTCGGTCTGGGCGACGGTGATCGGGCCCGAGCGGAGACCGGCCTTGAAGCTTTGCGGCGCGCTCGTGATCCACAGCATCGTTGCGGTACCCGTGGAGTTCACCTGAAACGTGCCACTCGTCTTGCTCACGCTGCCATCGGTGATCGTCAGGGTGCGGTTGATTTCCGCGACGTACGCCTTCACCCCGCTGATCGTCCCCACCCCAGAGGTCCAGGCCTCGGTTCCGTAGTTGGGCGGACATGCGGCGCCCGAGCACCCGGTCGGTGCGGTGCTGAGGTTGCCTGACACCACCGCGCCCGTGCCCAGGTAGTCGGTCAGCACGCTGCCACCAAGGTCGTACGCGGTCGCCTGGAAACTAAAGGCTGTCCCTGCGGTCTGGGGCGTAATCGCCGCGATCGCAAAGTGGTCCAACGGCCCCAGCGTCGTGAACTGATGATCAGGTCCGGTGGTGATGCCGTTGAGGTCTACCGCGACGGCCCGGTAGTCATAGAGGGTGCTGGGCGTCAACAGCTGGCTGACCTGCGTGCTGACCGGAACCAGGGCGGTGCCGTGACCGATCAGCTGGTAGCCAAGGAGTGTGGCCGGGTTCACGGTGCCGGCCTGAAGGCCCGCGATGACGCTGGCGTCGTAGACGCCACTGTCGAGCCGCCACTGGAAGAACACGTAGCTATCCTTCTGGGTGCTCCAACCATTCGGATTCACCGAATCGTTGTAGGTTGCGCTCTTGCTGCCGATGCCCGAGGCGCTTCCACTACCTGACACGGTGGCCTTGCCGAAGTCGAGCGGGAAGGTCCCGGTCTCCGGCACCATCAGGTTGCTTCCGTCAGGGACGCAACTTCTTGCACCGCTGATGGTCAGCGTGTTCGTCCCCGCAACGTTGGCCAGGGGATCGATCGGCGCGATCCCCTTCCAGGTCAGGCTATCGCCCTGCCAGCTGCCGGTTACCAGATGCGGCACCGTCTCGCTCGCTCCGAGGAAGGTTACGGTCAGGTTGACGGTCGGGTCGATCTCGCGATCGGCGGTGAGCGTGACGCTGAGCGTGCCCTTTCCGAAATTCCCTGTCGAGCTGTTCGTGTTATTGCTCGAGAAGGCCATGGTTCCGGCTCCGAGCTTGAACGTTGGAGCCTGCTGCGGCAGGGTCGGTGGCGGGATGATGGTGACGGAAGCCGAGTACTGGCTGGGATCCGGTGGTGCCTTTCCCCACCAGTCGTTGAGCGCCGTGGTGGGAGTGGGGTTGGGGTTGTCAGCCTTGACGTCCCCGGACGTGTTTCCGTAGACGTCGGTGTAGGTTACGGTGGTCAGGTTGGCTGGACCCTGTGACAGCACACCTCCGCTGTTGCCGTGGATGGAGGCGCAATCGACCTGCGCGCTGCCGGTACCGGTTGTCGTCACGGCCCATCCCCCAAGGCCGGTGATCAGCGAGCTCTTGACCTTGAGGGTGGCCGAGTTGATCGTGAGCCCGCTGGTTGCGTACAGGAGCTTGCCGTAGTTGAAGACGCTGTCGGCGCCGTCGATGCTGATGCCGTACCAATCGGAGGCGGTTGCCAGGGTGGCCGGCGGAGTCGGACATGCATCCGGGATGAAGACGGAATGGCAAGCTGCCAGCCCGGGATTGTCCTTCAGGCTCGTGAAGATCGGGCCGACCGTCGTCGTGCCCAGCCACTTCAGGCCGCCGTTGATCTTGATGCCGCCATTCATGATCTTGATGATGTCGCCATCGTTGGTCACGAAATCACCATCGGCGACCAGTGGCCCGTCGAGCAAATAGCCGAACGTCACATCGGCGACGGGCAGCGGCCCGGCGGGCGCGGCGGCGGCCGTGATCCATGTGAGCTTCTTTGTTGCCTCGCCGTGGAAGACGATGGCGTCGAGCCCGGTCCACTTTCCGGTGTTGCCCTGGACAATGGCTCCCGAGCCGGCGACCTCGAAATCGGCCTTGACGCTGCTCAGATAGATTGCCGGGTATCGAAGTGCGGTTGCCGCCGGCAGAACCGTCTTACGCACGTGATTGGTCGTGAGTGTCAACTGGTCGGCGCCGACGAGGCGGATGCCGTAGGTCCCGGCGTCGGTCACCGCGTCGTTGCTGATCACGGTCGGTTGTCCCGACAGACCGTTGGCGATGATGCCGTCCTTCCCCGTACCAGTGATCTGAGAGTTGGTGACGTTCAGCCTGACGCACGTTCCTGGCGTCGATGAGCAATTGGCGGGGCTGAAGAAGCTCGCAATGATCCCGTTGGCTCCGACGTTTTGGACCGTGCTGGAATCGACGGAGAACGGCGTATCGAGGCTGTTGACGCCGTCCTTGCTGGCATTGGCGATCGTCGTGTTCGTCACGGTCAACCTGAAGTTGGACGGCACGAGCTCCGGGTTGGCAGGGACCGGGCCGCTGTCGAGCGAGATCCCGGTGTTCGCGTAGTTGATCAGCCCGTAGGTGATGGCGGCGCTCCCCTTGAGGCCAGCGGCGTTGCTCGTGATCACCAACCCGCCCCAGTCGCCGGGCCCAGGGGTGCACACCGAGACCAGGATCGAGGGGCAGGAAACCGCGGCCGCATCCGACGCGTCAACCGGCGAGCCGATTGCGGTTGGATTGTCCTTCAGGCTGGTGAAGATGGCGTTGAGGCTCGTTGGCGATCCGCCGGTTACGCCGGACACGGTGAGCTTCCCACCGTTGATGGTGATCGGTCCGCCCAGCGATTTGACGACGTCGCCCTTACCGACCAAAAAGTTGTTTCCCTGGAAGGTCAGGCCGCCATCCAACAGGTACCCGAGAGCATGCGTCGATCCGCCGTTGCTTGGCTTCACCCACGTCAGATCGCTCGTGACCTTGCCGTCGAACACAAGGGCATCAAGGCCGTTTCCGCTCCCGACGTTGCCGCGAACGTTGCTGGTGAAGTCAGCCGAGACCGCTGGCAGGTAGATAGCGGGATAACGGCCGGCTCCAGCATTCGGCCCGCCGCCGCTACCGATTACGTTGTTGTTCCGGAGGACCAGTTGATCGGCATTGAGCAGCCTGATTCCGTACGTTCCGGCGCCCTGAATCCGGTTGTCGGTGATCCAGGCCGGCTGTCCACCGAGCGCCTGGCCAAGGATGGCCTCGACGCTCGTGGACATGAACCGGTTGCCGCTAAGACGCAACGGCGTGCCGGGCATCGCACCGCTGAAGTCGACGCTGATGCCGTGCGTGCCGCCGCTGAAGGAGGTGGTGGTGACAGAAATCGAGGTCGTCGCCGCATTGATGCCGTCGAAGCCTGTGGGCCCAATGGAGCTCCCGGAGACGACGAGGCCGAAGGCCGACGATCCGAACGTCGATGACGCTCCGCTCGTGATCTGGATGCCGGTGGTGGCGTAACGGACCGCGGCGTTGGCGAGCGTCCCGTTGGCACCGCTGCCGCTGAGAACGATGCCGCCCCAGTCGCCGGGATGGGCTGCGCCCGTACACCCGCTGACCACGGCCCAATGACAGGCCAGGACACCGAGGGTGTCATCGGTCAGGCTGGTGAAGACCTTCTGGCTGCCGACCCCGGTGTCGTCCGCCTTGAGGTTGACACCCTGCAAGTTGAGAAGACCGCCGTTGCCGACTTTCACGATGTCGCCACCGTTGACGGTCAGGGTGTGGGCCGATTGCATCGTCAGGGTGTTGTCAAGGATGTAGCCGAGCAGGCGGGTCGGGTCACTGCTCCTGCGGGCCGTCTGCCACACGAGGTCATCGGTGATGGTCCCATGGAAGGCGATCGCGTCCACACCGTTCAAGGCACCCCGGTTGCCGCTGATGTTCACGAACAACCCGGAGAAGCCATTGAGGTAGATCGCCGGGAAGGTGGCCGCAGAATTGGTGACCGTGTTATTCGTCAGCGTGAGATGGTCGGCGTCTGCCAGGTTGATCCCGTAGGCACCGGAGCGGTCGACGCTGACGTCCTGGACCTGCACTGTATGGCCACCGAGCTTGATGGCCAGGATGCCGTCCTGTCCACTAGCGCTGATCGTGACGTGACCGGTGATGGTCACTGTTTGGAACGCGCTCGGAGCCACGTTGGTCAAGTTGACGTTGATGGCCCGGCCGCCGTTGTTGGTAAATGCGCCACCGTTGATCGCGACCGGAGAATGCGTACTCAGCCCATCGGAAGAGGTGTTCCTGATGTTCGTGCGGGTCATCGTCAAGTTCTGGAACGTGCGGGACCCGCTCGGCATGCCCACCGAGATCCCGGTGACGGCGTACCGGATTTCCGAATCGGTCAGCTGGTTCGCCCTGCCAGGATCGAGCACCAGCCCGCCCCAGTCGCCCGCGGTCATCGCCGGGCAGACCCCGGACGCTTTGGGGACAAAGACGGAGCCACAACTCGGGAGAAGTTGCGTCTGCTCCTTGAGGCTGGTCAGGGCCGACCCGGTCGAGACCAGGGTGCCGTTTTGCACGGTGATCGTGCCGCCCAGCACCGGGGCGTAGTCGCCACTGGCCAGCGTGAGATTGCCTGCGACGAGCAGGTTTCCGTCGACGATGAAACCGAGCCGGCCGCTGGCCGCGACGCTTTGCCAGGTGAGCGCCTTGGTGTCGCCGTGGAAGGCGATCGCGTTGAGGCCATTGCCGGAGCCGGTATTGGCGCTGATCGGACCGCTGAAGTCGGCATGGCTGACACCGTCCAGCCAGATCGCGGGGTAGAGCACATTTCCGGTGCCGCTCCCAACCACGTCGTTGCGCTGCAGGATCAGGTTGTCCGCTCCCTGCAGGTAGATGCCGGCGCTTCCGGCCGACCCGGTCGCGCCCGCGTTCTGGATCGCGTTGTTTTCGATGTCGACCGGCTGCCCGGCGAGACCGACGGCGCGGATCGCTTCGTTGACGCTCCCCTGGAACGTGTTCTTGTCCGCCGGGTTCGGGCCGCCGATCTTCAGCCCGGTCGTAGGCGGTCCGGTATTGCTGAAGTCCGCGAGGATGCCATGATTGCCGCTGCTGGGCCCGCTGCAAACGCCGACCGGGCAGCCGAAGGTCGTCCCGCTCACCGCGAGGGGCGTGCCCTGGGCGAGCACGCCGTCGGCGAAAGTCGGACCGATGGCGCTGGCTGTGATAGTCAGCGAGCTGCCGTACAGAATGTGAACGCCGGTGGTCGCGTAGAGGATGGCGGCGTTGGTGATGGTGCTCTTGGTCGCGCTCCGGACGGTGGCGTCGGTCGCCGAACCCGTCAGGTTGATGCCGCCCCATTCTCCGGCGGGGAGCGGCGAGGGACACGACTGCACGAAGACGGAGGGACAGCTCGGAATGTTGACGTTGTCGCGGAGGCTGGTGAAGATCTTGGTGCCCGAGTTCGTGGTGTCACTGGCATCGAGCGCCGCCCCCGTCAAGTTGATCGCGCCCCTCGACTTGATCACGCTGCCACCGGGAACCACAAAGGTCCCGCTGGTGAAGGTGAGGTCGCCGTTCAGGAGGTAGCCCAGCGCGTGGTCGGTCGATGCATCATTCGTGGCGTTTTTCCAGGTCACGATTTGCTGGCCGGCGGCAAGGCCGGTCTTGTACACGATCGTGCCGTTGAGCACGATGGCATCGAGCCCGTCCTCATGGCCGACATTGTTGGTGACACTGTTCTCGAGGTCGACCGTCGCGGTGTTGAGGTAAATCGCGGAGTACTTGAGGCCGGTCCCCACGCACGTGTTCTTGGGATTGGACGAACCGGTGCCGTTGCAGTCGAAGTTGTTGTTGACGATAAGCGGGCGATTCGAGCCATTCAGCTCGACGCCAAACGATCCCGCTCGATAGAAGCGGCTCTGGTGAATGAACACCGGTGGTGGATTTGGGGACGTGAAGTTGGCGACGATCGCGTCATTCCCGATCGAGCCGGCCGAGCACGGAACCTGGAGTGGCAGGCAGCCCGTCTCGGCAAAGGGGACCGAACTGCCGAAGGTGACGCTGTCGACCTCGAGCGCATTCGTGGTGAGCGGGAGCGCGGAGCTGTCCCAGGTGAGCCTGATGCCCTGGGAGCCGATGTTGTTGACCGTGCCAAATTTGCCGTCGGCCCGATTCGTCCCCGGATCCGCGTGACCCCTCACCAGGACCGGCGTGTCGATGGTGTCGATTCCGTCAAAGTAGGACGGCCCGATCCCACTGTTGACCAGCGCGAGCCCATAGGGGAGCTGCGAGCTCGGGTTGGTCGGGTCGGGAGTGGAGGCCGCGCCGCTGGTGATCGTGACCGAGTTGAGCGCGTGTTGAATGCTGGCGAAGGCGAACGAGGCGTTGCCCCGATGGCTGGAATCGCTGGCGTTGACGGTGATGCCGATCCACGAGGCGACGTCGGGTTCGGCGTCGAAGAGCACGGAGTTGGTCTCGCTGGCGCCCAGCACCAGGAGATGGCCGCCGTCGACCTTGATGGCCGCCCCGTGCGAGAAGATTTGCACCGGGCCCTGGCTGGCATCGATCTTGAGGGTCACGTCGTGCGGCACCACGATCGCATCGCACGGCTGGACTGTTGGATCCGTGTTGTTCGTGGTACTGACCGGCAAGTTGTAGGGGCTTCCCGTCCCGTACGGGCTCTTGGTCGCGGTCCAGGTGGCCGTGGTCGGGTCAGAGGCATCGGTGGCGATGGTTCCGCAGGGGACGGTGGTGGGCAGGACATTGGTCGCCAGCGCGTGGCCATCCGGCTGAAACCGATCGACACCGCCGGCTGTGAGCAGAACGGCAACGATGCCCACGCCCAGCCCGTACTTCCAGGAGGCGCGCAGCAGAAAACTGGTTGGCGAAGCCGGCGGCTTCAGCCGGCGCACTACGTCTAGCCTCACACCCTCCCTCGGCACGGAGTCATTCCGCCCGTAGGCGGTCCATCGGTTTCAGCGGCGAGTTTTGACGTTAGGCGACGGGTTTTGGACCGTCAAGCATATTGCGCGAAACTCCGAGCATCTTGCCCATTCGGGCGCGGCGCCTTGCCCCAAACGTCAGGCGGCGACGTCGTCCCGCTTGGCGGCCAGCGACTTGAGCCCCGCAGCGAGCAGATCCTGAGCCGTAAGGGCATCGCCATGGTACTCGGCGGTACCCCATCGAATCGAGACCCGGTCCGACTGCAGCGCCGCTTCGATGCGCTTGGCGAGGCTGTCGGCCTGGGCAGCGTAAAAGCCAGGGGCAAGGATGGCGAAGTTGTCACCGATCCAGCGGGACGCCACATCGTCGCTACGGATCGACGCTCGAATCGCCTTCGCGATCCGCTTGAGCACCGCATCGCCGGCGCGGTGACCATAGGCGTCGTTCACGTCGCGGAGCTTCTCGACATCGAGCATCAACAACGTCCCCCACGATTGCGGGCGCAGCAGCAACTTGTTGACCGCCTCCTCGAAGGCCGCGCGGTTCATCAACCCGGTCAGCGCATCGATCGTCGCCGCAGAGGCCAACCGATCGATCAGCCGGGCATTCGCCATCGCCACGGCGGCCTGGTTGGCGAGGATCGTCAGCAAACGCAGCTGGTCAAGCGAGTATTGATTCAACCCCAGCTTGATCACGACGATGACCGCCAGGATCTCGTCCTCGAAGACAACCGGCACCGCCAGCAT
>Ga0209220_1000602_pt1 | contig 11513 bp, 7 predicted proteins | sample BlaSpr_A8_OM3_M3_FD_187984 | JGI IMG/M metagenome (GOLD analysis project Ga0209220, IMG submission 187984) | Forest soil microbial communities from Thunder Bay, Ontario, Canada - Black Spruce, Ontario site 2_A8_OM3_M3 (SPAdes) (version 2) | ecosystem: Environmental > Terrestrial > Soil > Boreal... | reverse complement strand
GCGGCGAAATCGCCCTGCGCGTGATGCGGACCTGCCGCGAGATGGGCATCCCGACGGTTGCTGTCTACGCCGAGCCGGATGCCCGCGCCCCCCACGCTTACTTCGCGGACGAACGCGTCGCCCTGAGCGCTCCTGCGCCTCGGCAGGCGTACCTCGACATCGAGCAGCTGGTTCGGGTGGCGCGGGAGCACGGCGCCGACGCGATCCACCCCGGCTATGGCTTTCTGTCCGAGAATCCCGCCTTCGCCGAGGCATGCGCCAGGAACGGCCTGACCTTCATCGGTCCGCCCGCGTCCAGCATGCGGGCGATGGGGAACAAGGTCGAGGCCCGTCGCCGCATGGTCGCCGCGGCCGTTCCCGTTGTGCCCGGCACGGCCGCCCTCGCCGACGAGGCCGCCGCCGTCGTCGAGGCGAAGCGAATCGGCTACCCGGTAATGGTCAAAGCCGCCGCCGGCGGGGGTGGCATCGGCATGCGGGTCGCGAAAGGAGCGGAAGACCTGCCTGCGGCGTTCGAAGCGTGCCGCCGGGCGGCGCAGAGCTCCTTCGGAAGCCCCGACGTCTACCTGGAGCGATATCTCGAGCACCCGCGCCATATCGAGATGCAGGTCCTCGCCGACGATCACGGCACCACCGTCGCCTTGGGCGAGCGCGAGTGTTCGATCCAGCGTCGGCACCAGAAGCTGCTCGAGGAGACGCCCGCGGTCGGCCTCACCCCATCACGGCGTCGTGCCATGGCCGAAGCCGCCGTCAAAGCGGCGGCGGCGGTCGACTACCGCAACGCGGGAACGATCGAGTTCATCGTGTCGGGCGAGGAGTTCTATTTCCTGGAGATGAACACGCGCCTCCAGGTCGAGCATCCCGTGACGGAGTCGGTCCTCGGCATCGACCTGGTGCGCGAGCAGATCCGCATCGCTCGCGGCGAGCGGATCCCCGCGGAGGGATATCCGGAGCCGCGCGGGCACGCGATCGAGTTCCGGATCAACGCCGAGGATCCCTTGCGCAACTTCATGCCGACGCCGCGCCGGGTGCAGCGCTATGCGCCGGCGAGCGGGCCGGGCGTGCGGGTCGACAGCGGGATCAGACCGCACCAGGAGATCTCGCCGCACTTCGATTCGCTCCTGTTGAAGCTGATCGTCTGGGCGCATGACCGGGAGTCCGCGATCGGTCGCGGGCAACGTGCCCTGCAGGAGTTCGTCCTCACAGGTCCCAAGACCACCATCCCCTTCCACCGTGCGCTCCTGGAGGAGGCGGACTTCGTCAGTGGCCGGATTTCCACGAGCTTCATCCAGGACCACCCGAGCCTGGTCGAAAAGACCCGGGAGTTCGAAGCGCAGCACTCACCTTTCGAGTCGCTCTACGGGTCGGGTGAAGTGGCCGCGGCCATTGCCGCCGGCGTGGTCCTCAGCGGCGACGTCTAGCGGCTGATCACCTGCGCGTGGTATTCCTGGGCCAGGGTGCCGCCGTTGATGTCGGTCACGCCGGTCAATACCACCAGCTGGTAGATGCTCCCCGGCCGCAGCGTCAGCGTCAGGACCGCCATGTGGTTGTCCGGGTCGAACGTGATGGTGCTGGTGACCCGCTTGCCGTCGGAATCCCTGACCTGGATGGTGTCGGTCGTCACCGTCTCCGGTCGCAGGTCGGCGTCGAACCGGACCCGAACCTGGTAACCCGGTGACGTCGGCACGACGTCGAACGACAGCACCGTCGGGCCGGGGCCCAACAGCACGGCTGGCGTCGAGGTGACGGCGTCGACCAGGTAGCGCTGATCCTTGAGGACCAGGGTGAGCTGCTCTTCGAAGAAGCTGCGCTGGACTCCGGAGCGGGAGACGAAGATGCGCACGCCGACGAGGAACTTGCTTGGGTTGGAGCCCGTCTGCTGGACGGTCACCGGATAGTACCGGTCGAACTTGGTGCCCGCGGCGGGCAGCAGCGAGGACGCGCCGCCCTGGTAGGCGCTGAGTCCGGCGGCATCGAGGCCATCCTTGGCCACCGCGCTATCCCCCTGTAGGCGGGCCTGCATGAACTTATCGACTTCGGCGAGGGCCTGCTTCTGCGCGGGGTCGACTTGCGAAGGCCCGGTGTTCGCGGTCCAGAATGCCCGACCGCCTGCCTCATCCTGGCGGGTGAAGAGCACGAGGTCGCCGAGGGATGACCAGCGCGGGCTCGAATATTCCTGCTGAGAGGCAAAGCTCTTGAGGCCGCTGCCATCCGTGTTGATCAGCATCAGTCGCGAGGCGGAACTGCTCGCACCCACCGGCTTGCTGGCCAGCATCAGCGAGGCCTCGTCGGGAGACCAGCTCAAATCGGCCCAGGTCTGCCCGCTCGGGCTGCTGGCGATGCGCTGCGCGTCCTTGCCGGCGGCCGCGGTGTACAGCAAGCTCCCGGACGGTTGTGGCACGACGAAGGCCAGATCGCCCTTGGCGGACCAGGCAAAGCTGGTCGCACCCGCGGGCAAGGGGGTTGACGATCCCGACGCCAGGTCGATCACGCTGGAGGCATCCGACTCGACCGCCAGCAGGGTGCTGACGGGCGACCCCGCCAGGCTGCCGTGTTGCATCCGGATCGTAAGTGCATCGGTGTGCCCGGTGTGCAAACCGAGGATGAGGAGCTGACCCTGGCTGACATAGGCGAGACGATCCATGCCGATCCAGACGGGCGCTCGATCGGGCACGCCGTCGAGCGTCGCGAGCGTCCCCTGGGAGTTCCCTTGCAGGTCCCAGATCCCGAGCGTTGCGTGGTTGCCCGAGGTCACCTGCCAGGCGGCGAAGATGGCCCCAGACGGGGCTGCCGCCGGAAAGCTGCCGCCCTGGACGAGCAGCCGGGTGGGGGTGCCCGACCCGCTCATCAGCCAAATGTCGGTGGCGCCGACCGCCAGCGGGCCGGCCACGGTGGCCGTTGCCGAGGCGCCTGGCGACGCTCCGATCCCAGGCTGACCTGCCGGCCGGGTGACGAGCAACTGGCCGGCCGGCGTCCAGCCGCCGTTGAAGACGGTACCGGCGTCCGCCAGGCGGTTCTCCTGGCCATAACTGACGTTCGCGCTCCGGTACGAGGGCGGGTTGACCGGCGCGATGGGTGCCCGCACGGTGGTGAAGTGGACGACGACCGGTGATGGCGCGACCGTCGGCGTCGACTGAACGGTGGGCTGCTTATTGGGCGCGCTCGGCGTTTGCGAGGCCTTCAGGCTGACGGTATAGGTGGTGTTGGGGGCGAGCGGGTGATCGGGGGTGATGATCAGGTTCTGGCCCTGCCATTGCTTCGTTACCGCGGTGGCCGGCTCGATGACCACGGTCTTGGCGACCGCGGTCTTGTCGACCGGTCCGCTGAACGGGATCACGATCGGCTCGCCGGTGGCCACGTTCGACTTGTTCTGGATGCGGGAGAGGTCGACCGCGACCATGGCCGACTCGGGCTGCCGCTGGAGATAGACTTGGATGCCGAGCACGATCAGGAAGCCGGCCGCCACCGCGGCCATCGCCGGCACCAGCGCTTTCGGCCTGAAGCTGAACGAGAACCCGCGCCGGGCTCCTCCCGGCTGGAGGGTCCGACGGGCTTCCGTCATGAGCTTGATGCGCAGCATGGTGCGGAAGTTCGGATCCAGCGGCGGCGCCTCCGCCGGCCGGGACAGCTTCAGGAGGTCCACCACCTCCCGGTGTGCCGGGTCCTGGAACAGCTCCTCGAGCTCGGGATCGTTCATCACGTGAGTCCAGCCTCGAATTCGGGCGGCAGCTCGCGGCGAAGTTTTTCGACGGCGCGATGGAGGAGGAGCTTGACCGCCCCGGCGCTCTTGCCCATGATGTGGGCGATCTCGTCGATCTTCTTGTCCTCGCCGAACTTGAGGACCATCGCCGTCCGCTGGTGCCGGGGCAGCTGGTCGATCGCCGACCAGATGCGGCGGCTGCGGTCGCGGCGGACGACCTCGTCATCCACGCTCTCCGCCCCGCTGGGCACACTGGCACCTTCCTCGAGCTCCACCTCGCCGTGCTGGCCGCGGTAATGGTCGGCGACGGCGTTCAGCGTGATCTGGTAGAGCCACGAGGAGAACGGATGTCCGGAATAGGTGTACCGGCTGATATTCCTCAGCGCTTTGAAAAACACCTCCGACGTCACATCCTCTGCCAATGATTGGTCGCGAACTCTGGAATACGCAAAGCGATAAATCTGCGGGAAGTAGCGATCGTAAAGAGCCCCGAACGCATCGGGGTCTTCCTTCGCGCGCTCAACGAGATCCCGCTCTTCAAAATCCGGCATCAGGGCACCCCACAGGGCGCCCGCTGCAGATTGAACGGGAGGCCGCCCCTCTTGGTTACGTGTTGGGCCAATTTACCAGCAACTCCCCGTTAGATCAAAACCGCCAGGCGTGAGGGAGGTTACGGAATCCGTTGCGGCGGGCCACGGCCGTTATAATCAGCTCGTCACCGACGGCCCGCCACCCACAAGGAGACCAGCCGCCGTTTGATCCCCCGGTACGCTCACCCGGAGATGAGCGAGATCTTCTCTCCAAGGCAGCGGTACGAGCTATGGCTGCGGATCGAGCTCACCGTCTGTGAAGGCTGGGCCGACCTCGGCGAGATCCCGCGTTCGGCGCTGGAACGCCTTCGGCAGGCTCGCGTCGATCCCGAGCACATCGCCCGCCTGGAGGACCGCGTCGGGCACGATGTGGTCGCCTTCCTCGATTCCCTCGCCGACTCCTTGGGCGACGACGCCCGCTACATCCACCGGGGCCTGACCTCCTCCGACGTCCTCGACACGGCGCTCGCATTGCAGCTGGTCCAGGCGGCGGACATCCTTTTAAAGGATGTCGACCGGCTGTCGTCGGTCATCCGTCGCCGGGCGGTGGAAGAGCGCGGGACCCTGATGGCCGGCCGTACCCACGGCATTCATGCCGAGCCGGTCAGCTTCGGCTTCGTCCTTGCCGGCTGGCTGGATGAGCTCGATCGCGACCGGCAGCGGCTCGTGACCGCGCGCGAGGATATCCGCGTCGGCAAGCTCTCCGGCGCGGTCGGCACCCACGCCACCGTCGAGCCGCGCGTCGAGGAGTCGTCGCTGAAGAAGCTGGGGCTGAGAGTGGCGCCGGTCACCACCCAGGTGATCGCCCGCGACCGTCACGCGGCCTACCTGACGACGCTGGCCGTGCTGGCCGGCGGACTGGAGAAATTCGCGACCGACATCCGCCACCTGCAGCGGAGTGAGGTGTCGGAAGTCCGCGAGCCATTCGGCGCCGAGCAGAAGGGCTCCTCGGCGATGCCCCACAAGCGAAACCCCGTGTTGAGCGAGCGGATCTGCGGCCTGGCTCGCGTGGTGCGCGGCTATGCGCAGACCTCGCTGGAAAACCAGGCGCTGTGGCACGAGCGCGACATCAGCCACTCCTCCGCGGAGCGGATCATCTTCCCCGACGCTTGCACGCTGCTCGATTACATGCTGCAGCTGATGGCCGAGATCCTCGAGGGACTGACGATCGACCGCGAGCGGATGCGCGCCAACCTCTATCGCAGTGGCGGTGTGGTGTTCTCCCAGCGCGTCCTGCTGGCGCTGGTGCAGAAGGGAATGTCGCGGCAGGATGCATACCGGGTCGTGCAACGGGCGGCCCTTAGCGCGCTCGACGGAGGGCAGGACTTCAAGGCGATCGTCGGAGAGACCCCGGAGGTTCGCGAGCGACTAACCCCCGACGAGCTGACGGAGCTTTTCGACCCAGCCTTCTACCTGCGCCATCTGGACGTGACATTCGAGCGGCTCGGCCTCGAACCGGCCCCTGTGGAGGTACGCACATGAGCGCCATCATGACGACGGCACTGCCCTTGCCGCTGCACTCGCGCGGCAAGGTTCGCGACACCTACCGGCTGAACGATGCCGAGCTCTTGATGGTGTCGTCGGACCGGATCTCGGCATTCGACGTCGTGCTGCCCACCCCGATCCCCGAAAAAGGCCGCGTCTTGAACCAGCTCTCACTTTCCTGGTTTTACGACACGACCGGCCTCGTCCGCAACCACCTGGCAGCGGATCAATCGATTCCGAGCGAGTTGCTCGAGGCGCAGCCCGACCTCGACCAGCGCAGCATGCGCGTCGTGATGGCGCAGCCCGTCATGTTCGAGTGCGTGGTGCGCGGCTACATCTCGGGATCGGGCTGGAAGGATTACCAGCGCACCGGGTCGATCGCCGGGGAACGGCTGCGACAAGGGCTCCAGGAGAGCGACCGGCTGCCCGAGCCGATCTTTACGCCGGCGACCAAAGCGCTCACCGGCCATGATGAGAACATCTCACGGGCCGAACTGGCGAATCGGGCCGGCCGCGAGCTGGCGGAAACCCTCGAACGGCTCAGCCTCTCGCTCTACGGATTCGGAGCCGAACGGGCCCTCGAGCACGGCCTCATCCTTGCGGATACGAAATTCGAGTTTGGGTGGCACGATAGGGACGTGATCCTCATCGACGAGGTGATGACGCCGGATTCCTCGCGCTTCTGGGACCTTGAGGAGTACCGGCCGGGCGGTCCGCAGCCCTCGTTCGACAAGCAATACCTGCGTGATTACCTGGAACAACTGGGCTGGAACAAGCAGCCGCCGGCGCCGCCGCTCCCCGACGAAGTGGTCGCGGGCACCAGCGCCCGTTATCTGGAGGCGCTGCGCCGCTTTTCGGTTCCTACGCGGGAGGGCGCACATGAGATATCGGGCTGAAATCTTCGTCACGCTGAAACCGGTCGTCAACGACCCGGCCGGCCTGACCATCAGGGGCGGGCTGCACGCGCTCGGTTTCGAGTCGGTGACCGAGGTTCGCGCCGGCAAGTACCTGGTGCTGACGCTCGACGAGTCCGATGCCGCCCAGGCCCGCGCGCGCCTTGACGAGATGGCGCGGCAGCTCCTCGCCAACGCCGTCATCGAGGATTACCGGATCGAGCTGCAGCCGATCGGCGAACCGGTCGCCGCTGGAGACCGTCCCTCTTGAGGACCGGGGTCGTGGTTTTCCCGGGCACCTGGAGTGACCGGGACTGTGCCCACGCGGTTCTCGACGTGCTCCGGGAACCCGTGCGCTACATCGATCACCGCGAGCAAACCGTCGACGGTCTGGATCTCGTGATCCTTCCCGGCGGCTTCTCTTACGGCGACTACCTGCGCTGCGGTGCCATTGCCCGCTTCGCCCCGGTGATGGAGGCGGTCAGCGACTTCGCCAATCGCGGTGGCCTGGTGCTGGGCATCTGCAATGGCTTTCAGATCCTGCAGGAGGCCCGGCTGCTGCCTGGGGCGCTCCTGCGAAACGCGTCCTGCGAGTTTCGATGCGAATGGGTCCACCTCCGTGTCGAGCAGAGCAACTCCGCCTTCACGCTCGACTGCCGCCCCGGGCAGGTGCTGCGCATCCCGATCTCGCATGGCGAGGGCAACTTCTTCGCCGATGCGGAGACGCTGGATGGGCTCGAACGCAACGGGCAGGTGGTGTTTCGCTACTGCGCATCCGACGGCCGGGTAACCGAGGCGTCGAATCCCAACGGTTCGTTGCGGAACATCGCGGGCATCTCGAACGCGCACGGCAATGTTGTCGGCCTGATGCCTCATCCCGAACGGGCCTGCGAGACGCTGCTCGGGAGCGAGGATGGGTTGATTCTTTTTCGCTCGGCCATCCATGCGCTGGCCCGGGTGGCCGTTTGATGGCAGCCGTCATCGACCGGTCCGCGTTGGCCGCGGTCGCCCTCACCGAAGAGGAATATCGCGCGATCGTGCGGGCCATCGGGCGTGATCCGAACGACCTCGAGGTGGGGATGTTTGGCGCGCTGTGGAGCGAGCACTGCGGCTACAAGACATCGAAGGCGCTGCTGCGCCAGCTGCCGACCGAAGGGCCGCAGGTGCTCCAGGGGCCCGGCGAGAACGCGGGCGCCGTCGACATCGGCGACGGGTTGGCGGTCGTCTTCAAGATCGAGTCGCACAATCATCCCTCGGCCATCGAGCCCTACCAGGGAGCGGCCACCGGGGTTGGCGGAATCCTTCGTGATGTCTTCGCGATGGGCGCACGCCCGATCGCGATCCTCGACGCGCTGCGGTTCGGTCCGCTCGATTCCGGTCGCGGCCGCCACCTGTTTCACGGCGTTGTCGCCGGCATTGGTGGTTACGGCAATTGCTTCGGCTGTCCAACCGTCGGCGGCGAAGTCTATTTCGACGAGGGCTATGCCGACAACCCCGTCGTCAACGCCATGTGCGTCGGCCTGGTGCGCCACGACCGGCTGCGACGTGCCAGCGCAGACCGCGCCGGTGACGTCGTGCTCCTCGTCGGTGCCGACACCGGGCGTGATGGGATCCACGGCGCGACCTTCGCGTCGGTGGAAATGAACGAACGCTCCGCGGAGCGCCGTCCTGCCGTCCAGGTCGGGAACCCGTTCCTCGAGAAGCTGCTCTGCGAAGCCTGCCTGCGGCTCAACGAGCTGGAGGGTGTCACCGCCATCCAGGATCTGGGCGCGGCCGGCTTGACAAGCGCGGCGAGCGAGCTGGCACACCGGGGCCGTCGCGGAATCGACATCGACGTCGATCGGGTCAGCCGCCGAGAGCAAGGCATGTCGGCCTACGACGTGATGCTGTCCGAGTCCCAGGAACGAATGCTGATCGTGGTGCGGCCGGACGCGGAGGGCTCCGCACGCGAAGTCGTCGACCACTTCGAGCTACACGCGGATCGCATCGGGACGATCACCGGGACGGGACGGATGCGGGTGCGCGAGCGCGGCGCCCTGGTCGCGGATGTGCCGCTGAAGGCGCTGATCGACGGCGTTCCGCTCCGAACCCCGCCAGCCACCTTTGCGGAGAAGCGCCCGGCGCCGGTGATGCCGGCGATCGAGGAACCGGAAGCGATCCTGCTCGACCTGATCGCCAGCCCGAACTTGCGCAGTCGCCGCCCAATCTACCGCACCTACGATCACCAGGTGCAGGACAACACGGTGACCGGCCCGGGTTTCGATGCCGCGCTGCTGCGCGTGCCCGGGACCAACAAGGGATTGGCGTTGACGACCGACGGTAATCCTCGCTACGTCGCCCTGGACCCCTACGCGGGCACGCAGGCGGCGGTGGCCGAGGCCGCCCGCAACATCGTCTGCACCGGCGCGCGCCCGATCGCGGTCACGAACTGCCTGAACTTTGGGAATCCGGAACGGCCCTTGATCTTCGGCCAGTTGCAGGAAAGCGTCCGTGGCCTTGCCGACGCCTGTCGTGCCCTGGAGCTGCCGGTCGTGAGCGGCAACGTCAGCCTCTACAACGAGACCAGCGAACGGAACATCCCGCCGACGCCGGTGGTCGGGATGGTGGGCCTGCTCGATGATCTCTCCCTCCGCTGCCCCGCCGGGTTCCAGGAAGATGGAGACATCGTCTTCCTGCTCGGTGAGACGCGCGAGGAGCTCGCCGGGAGTGAGTATTTGCGATTGCTGGGTGCGCCACTGGAGGGTCGGCCACCCACGGTGAGCTTCGAGGCGGAGCGTCGTCTGCAAGCCGCAATGCTCGATTCCATCGGTAGGGGGGTGCTACGCTGCGCCCACGATGTTTCCGACGGAGGACTGCTGATCGCCCTGGCGGAAAGCGCCCTGTTCGGCGGTCGCGGGCTTCGCTGCCCGGGGATCGTCGGGCCGGTCAGCCGCGAGGCCGCCTATTTCGGTGAGTCGCAGGGACGGATCGTCGTCAGTGTCGCGCCTCGCCGTGTTCCGGAGTTGCAGAAGCTGATGACCAAGCATCACGTTCCGCTGCAGACCATCGGCGTGGTCGGTGGCGAGGATCTCCAGGTTGGGTCCGACATCCGCATTTCGCTGGAAACGCTGCGACAGGCCTGGGAGACGGCGTTTTGATGCGCCATCCCATGGCGGACGAGCGGATGCACGAAGAATGCGGCCTGTTCGGGATCGACGCGCCCGGCGAGGATGTCGCCAACCTGACCTATTTCGGGCTCTACGCCCTGCAACATCGCGGTCAGGAGAGCGCCGGAATCGCGACCAGCGACGGGCGCGTCATGCGGATGCACAAAGACATGGGGCTGGTGGCGCAGGCATTCGACCAGGCCTCGCTCGAGGGCCTGACGGGGCACCTCGCGCTCGGCCACACGCGTTACTCGACCACCGGCTCGAACCGGCTCGAAAACGCGCAGCCGATCATGGTCGAACATCCCCAGCTTGGCACGATCGCCATCGCCCACAACGGCAACCTCACGAATACCCAGGTGCTTCGCGACGAGCTCGGGGATCGTGGCGTGCGCTTCAGGACCTCGAGCGACACCGAAGTCCTCGCCGAGCTGGTCGCGCACACGAGCGGAGACGACATCGTGTCCGTCTTGCGCCGCGCACTGCCGCGGTTGCAGGGCGCCTATTGTCTCCTGTTCCTGACGAAAGATGCGCTGGTGGGCGTGCGTGACCCGCTTGGAATTAGACCCCTTTGCCTGGGGCGCCTCCCCGACGGTGGCGCCATCATCACCTCCGAGACCTGCGCGCTCGATACGGTCGGCGCCGAGTTCGTGCGCGAGATCGAGCCGGGCGAGGCAGTTCTCCTCGGGCGCGGCGAGCCGGTCGCCGTGCCGTTGATGCCGTCGCCGCGCAAGGCGATGTGCATGTTCGAGTTCATCTACTTCGCACGGCCGGACTCGCACCTCCAGGGGCAGTCGCTCTACGAGGCCCGTCGCAACATGGGACGCGAGCTGGCCCGCGAGGCGCCCGCCGAGGCTGACATCGTCATCTCGCTCCCGGACTCAGGGACGCCGGCCGCCGTCGGCTTCGCCGAGGCGAGCGGCATCCCCTACAGCGAGGGCCTGATCAAGAGCCGCTACATCACGCGCACCTTCATCCAACCGAACGAGCGCTTGCGCAACGTTGGCATCAAGCTGAAGTTCAATCCGCTGCGGGACATCCTCGCGGGGAAGCGCGTCGTCCTCGTCGACGACTCGATCGTGCGCGGCACCACCAGCCGGAAGATCGTGGAGGAATTGCGCCGGGCCGGGACGAAGTCGGTCCATTTTCGAGTGAGCAGTCCGCCGATCCAGTGGCCCTGTTTCATGGGCATCGACATCGCCAGCCGTTCCGAGCTGATCGCCTCCGGCCGGAGCGTGGAAGAGGTGGAACGCCTGATCGGGGCCGACTCGCTGAAGTACCTGAGCAAGGCCGGGCTCTTCCGGGCGGTGAAAAACGTCCACGGTTTCTGCATGGCCTGCTTCGACGGCGACTATCCGGTTCCCGTTCCCGTGCAACTCGAGATGGACAAGCTGGCGCTGGAGCCGGTTCCGAGATGACGACCTACCGCGATGCGGGCGTCGACATCGATGCCGGCAACCGGGCGGTCGAGCTGATCAAGCCGCTGGCGGCATCGACCCAGGGCCCCGAGGTGCTCGCCGGGGTGGGCCCATTCAGCGGCCTCTTCGCGCTCGACACGCGCCGCTACCGGCAGCCCATTCTGGTGGCGAGCACCGACGGTGTCGGCACCAAGGTCTTGCTGGCGGCCGGCGCGGGGCGTCACGCGCAGATCGGCGCCGACCTGGTCAACCACTGCGTCAACGATGTGCTGACGGCGGGCGCC
>Ga0209220_1000601_pt1 | contig 11516 bp, 11 predicted proteins | sample BlaSpr_A8_OM3_M3_FD_187984 | JGI IMG/M metagenome (GOLD analysis project Ga0209220, IMG submission 187984) | Forest soil microbial communities from Thunder Bay, Ontario, Canada - Black Spruce, Ontario site 2_A8_OM3_M3 (SPAdes) (version 2) | ecosystem: Environmental > Terrestrial > Soil > Boreal... | reverse complement strand
TCGTTGATGCTGGCGAGGTCCCACGGCAGCGATACCTCCTCGACAGTCGCGCCCGCTTCCCTGAGGCGGTCGGCGGCGGCGTGCGTGTTGGTTACCACGTCCTCGTCCACCTCATAGCACCCGAGGTTTGCCGAGAGCGCGATGCGAAGCCCGGCGATCGGTTCCAGGCGGTCGGGTATGACGAGCTTCGGCCGGATCGACACCACGTCGCTGGGGTCCGGGCCCGCGATAACGTTCTCGAGCAGCGCGCAGTCGGAAACAGTTCGCGCCAACGGTCCCTCGTGGCAGTAGTGATCGAGGTTGAATATCTCGGTCTCCGGGACACGGCCGTAGGGCGGCTTGAAACCAACCACGCCGCAGAACGACGCCGGGATCCTGATCGAGCCTCCGATGTCCGAGCCGGTCGCGAGGGTGGCCGACCCTGCGGCCAGCGAGGCTCCCGAGCCGCCGCTCGAGCCCCCCGGCGAGTAGGCCGTGTTCCAGGGGTTACGGGTCACGCCCCACAGCTTCGACCACGTGACCGGCGCGCATGAGAACTCCGGTGTGGTCGAGCGCGCGTGGACGATGCCACCGGCGTCAAGGATCCTCTGAACGAACACTGCGGTGTGATCGGCGACGGCATCGCGCAGGGGCACGCACCCGAAGGTGTTCTTCTGTCCCGCTATTGGCGCCTCCTCCTTAACCGCTATCGGGAGGCCTTCCAGCGGGCGCGGTGGTTCCCCGCCTTCCGCGTACCGCGCCTCGGCTGCGCGGGCCTGCGCGAGCGCCTCGTCGTAGCGGGTCTCCGCGAAGGCGTTGATGGCCGGCTCCACCTTCCCGGCGCGATCGATGACCGCCTGCATCAGGTCCACCGGAGAGAGCTTGCGGGCACGGAACTGCTTAAGGGCCTCGGTCGCCGGCAGGTAGTGGAGGTCACTCGTCGTCATTTCTTCCCCCGATCAATTAAATCCGAACCGAATCTCCCTCCCCCTTTCAGGGGTGAGGGCTAGGGGTGAGGGCCTGCGAGCAGAATTCCCTTTCATCCGGCCGCGACTGAGATTCGCCGCTCCGGTTTCCAACCGGGTCTCGGAACGCTGGCACGGAGCAGCTTCGTGTAGTCCTCCTGGGGGTGGTCGAGCACCTCTGCCGTCTCGCCGCGCTCGACGAGCTTGCCGCGCCACATCACAACGATCTGCTCTGTCAGCTGGCGCACGACAGCAAGGTCGTGGCTGATGACAACGAACGAGATCGCCGTCTCGTCGCGGATGTCCGCAAGCAGATTCAGCACCTGGGCCTGGATTGAAACATCGAGCGCTGCGACCGACTCGTCCAGGATCAGCACGCGAGGTTCTGCCGCAAGTGCGCGCGCGATCGCGACCCGCTGGCGCTGCCCGCCGGAGAGAACTCTCGGTAGCGCCCGGGTTTGACGGGCATCGAGGCCGACGAGGTCGGCCAGCTGGCTTATACGCTCCTTCCGCCGCTTCGGCGGCCAGCCGTGGTGCATCCTGAGCACCTCATCGATCGCCTGCTCCATGGTCTGTCGCGGGTCCAAGCTGGTGTACGGGTCCTGGAAGACGATCTGGACCTCGCGGCCTCGTCGGCGGCGGTCGCGGGCGGACCGCGCCGGCGTCGAACGGTCCCGGCCGCAGGCTCGGATCGTGCCGCCGGAGGGTCGCTCCAGGCCGACGATCATCTTCGCCACCGTGGTCTTGCCCGAGCCTGACTCCCCGACTATCGCTAGCGAGCCTCCCTCGGGAACCGTGAACCCCACGCCGTCGACCGCCACGAGGGATCCGTACTCCTTGCGGAGGCCGTCCACCTGCAGCACCGGCTCAGGCATGCAGCTCGACCTTGAGCCGGCCGAACAGCTCGGTGGCGCGCGCGCACCGGGTCAGACCGCCGTCGAGCTCGACCAGCGCCGGCCGGCGCTGGCGGCATACATCCGCAGCGTGCGGACACCTGGCGGTGAACGCGCACGCTTCCGCCGGCGCCTCGAACGCGGAGAGCGGCCGGCCTGTGATGGCGGTGAGCCGGTGGGCGGTGGCATCGATGCTCGGGCGCGCCGCGGCCAGCGCCGCTGTATAAGGGTGCAGAGGCTGATCGTGGAGCTTGCTCGACTCGCGCACCTCGACCACCTGGCCCGCGTACATCACAACAGTCCTGTCGCAGATGGCTGCGGCGAGCTCCAGGTTGTGGGTGATGAACAGCATCGCCAGGCGCAGCTCGGAGCGCAGGTTGTCCAGGATTGCCAGCACCTCCGCCTGGGTTGTCACGTCGAGGGCGGTGGTGGGCTCGTCGGCGAGGAGCAGCCGCGGTTGGGTGAGCAGCGCGGTCGCGATCATCACTCGCTGCAGAAGGCCCCCGGACAGCTCGTGTGGATACTGGCGCAGCCGCCGCTCACCATCTTCGATGCCGACGCTCTTGAGCAGCGCCACCGCCCGGCGCGCCGCCTCGTCCATCGGCACGCCGGCGTTCGTGCGCAGCGCCTCGGTCATGAAGTCGCCGATGCGACGCACCGGATTAGTGTGCGCCCGCGGATCCTGGAAGATCATCGCAACCTCTCCGCGAAAACGCTTGAGGTCCGCGCCCGAAAGCGTCATCACGTCGCGGCCGCCGAACCGGATGCTGCCGGTGACCGCGGCGCCCGGGGGAAGCAGGCGGTCGATCGCGCGCGCGGTCATCGACTTGCCGGAGCCTGACTCGCCGACCAGTCCCAGCGCCTCACCCGGACGGATCGCTAACGAAACATCGTGCAGCACGGCCCGCATCGAGCCTTCGACGGCAAGGCGCACCGACAGGTTGTCAACCTCCAGGAGAGGCGCACCTCCGCGGAACACCACGCCCCGGTTCACCGCCGCGCCTCACCCCGTTCGTAAAGGCGCTCGCCCAGGATGTTGAACGCAACGACGACGACGACGATGCAGAGGCCCGCCGCCAGCGATGGGGTCGCAAAGCCCTGGATTATGCCTTGCTGGTTCTCCGAGACCATCACACCCCAATCCGCGGCCGGCGGCTGGATGCCAAGGCCGAGATACGAGATCGCCGCCAGGTCGACCATCGCGTAGCCGAACAGCGTCGTCGCCTGGGCAATGATCAGGTGAAGCATGTTCGGGATCAGATGGCGCATACAGATCGCCGTTGCCGAGGCGCCCTGCACCTCGAGAGCGGCGATGTACGGCTGGGCGCGCTCCCGCAGGGCAGCCCCGCGAAGCACCCGAGCCACATAGGGCGTGTAGGCGACGGAAAGCGCGAGGACCGGCGCCACCAGGCCGGCACCGAACACGGCGGAGGCCAGCACCGCGAGCAGGATCCCTGGGAACGCGAAGACTATGTCGAGACCGGAAGAGATAACGGCGTCGTAGGCGCCGCCCCGCCACGCGGCGGTGACCGCGAGCAGGGCACCGAGCGTCATGCAGATCAGGGTGACGCCGAGAGGTCCGATCATCGAGGTGCGAGCGCCAACGAGCAGCCGGGAGAGCACGTCGCGCCCCTGCGCGTCGTATCCCAACAGATGGTCTGGCGTCGACCCTACGAAGTACTGGGATAGATTGGGCAGGTCCGGGTTGTACGGCGCGAGCAGCGGTCCTGCGATGGCAACGAAGGTTGCCGCGACGATCACAGCGGCTGAAATGATGAGGAGAGGGCTGACGCGGCGCTGTCTGCCGGCCCGGTAGCGACGCCACGCGCCCGTGGCCAGGCCGGCGCCGACGCTCATTGCCTGCTTCCCAAAGACACGCGGGGGTCCAGCACGACGTAGAGAACATCGACGAGCACGTTGACCGCGACGAACGCCGTGACCAGAAGTAGCGAAATGCCCTGGACCACGGCGAGGTCTTTCGACTGCGCGGACAGCACCAGGTAAGCACCTAGCCCAGCGAGACCGAAGACGACCTCGACCACGGCCGCCACCGCGATCAAAGACGCGATCGTGATGCCCGAGATCGTGGTGATGGGGATGGCGGCGTTGCGCAGCACGTGACGCCAGATCAGGAGCGCTGTGGGAATGCCGCGGCTGACCGCTGTCTGAACATGCTCGCGCCTTGCCTCCTCACGGATCGCGGACCGGGTCACTCTCGCGACGATCGCCAGGGAGGACACAGCGAGCGCAAAGGCCGGCAGCGTCAAATGCTTGACCTGGTCGAGGAACCCTACGCCATTGCCGATCGAGGGAAACCATTGGAGCTGCACGGCGAACACCAGGATCAGCACAATCGCAGCGACGAACGCCGGGAGCGAGGCCGAGATCGCGGTTATCACCAACACGCTGGTGTCGAGGAGACCAGGCCTGAGACCCGACAGGATTCCCAGGCCGACCCCGAGCGCGATGATCAAGATCGAGGAGTACAGCACGAGGCCGGCCGTGGTCGAGATCCTGGACGCGATCAGATCCGAGACATTCTCGCGAAGCGTGATGGATATCCCCAGGTTGCCATGCAGCGCGTTGGTCAACCAGAACCAGTACTGGACCAGGAAGGGTTGGTCCAGGTGGTAGCGAGCCTCGAGCACGCGCAGGCTGTCCGGCGGGATCGAACGGCCGCCAGAGAGCGCCGCGATCGGGTTTCCCGGCGCCAGGTAGATGGCGGCGAAGATTACAAAGCTCGCCACCAGCAGGCTGACGATGAGCATCGCCAGCCGGCGAACGAAGTACCTGAGGCGCACGCCGTCGGCCTAGGTCCCACCCAACTTGTCCGCCCACGGGGAGAACATGTACGCGAACGATGAGTAGCTCCCGCTGAGGTTGGCGCTCGTCACGACGGGTACCAAGGGCTCGAGCACCGGGATCCACGGAAGGTCGGTGGCGATGAACTTCTCGACGTCGACCACCTTCTGAGCCCGCGCGTTCGGATCGGCTGTGCTGCGTGCGTCGTCCATCATGGTGAACGCTTTCACATGGTCGGCAGCGTGCGCGTCGGTCCCCTGGACACCGTAGAGGTCAAAGTTCTGCGACCCGTCCGGCAGGAGGAACGTCGCCAGCAGTGCCTCTGGGCCCGCGTAGTCGCCGTAGTTCAGCGTGAAGAAACCGTCGACCCCGACCCGGGCCTTGGGATCGATGAAGAAGTTGATGAAGTTGTCGGGCGAGACCGAATGCAGCTTCGCCTTCATCCCGATGGCCTCTGCCGCCGCTTTCAGGGCGGTGGATTCGGTATTGATGCCGACAAGATCCTGCGACATTCCGATCGTGAACGTCTTGCCGGTCGCGCCGGCGTCAATGATGAGCTGCTTGGCTTTGGCGAGGTCCTGGGTCATTTCCGGAGCAGCGTTGTACGCGGAATCGAAGACGCTCTTGCCGTATCCGAAAGTGCCTGGGTTGGAGATCCAGCGCGGTAGGACGGCGGTCCCGTGGTAGATGGCTTGGATGAGGCCCTTACGGTCGAGCGCCAGCGACAGCGCCTGGCGTACACGCACGTCACCAAGTGGACCTTTGAGGTCGCTGACGATGAACGCATCCGTGTACCAGCCCGGACCCTGAGTCACCGTCACGGCCTTGCTGGCTTTGAGCTGGTCGAGCGTGGTGAGCGACTGCGCGAAGACCCCGTTGATGCCCCCCGTCAGCAATGCCGACGTCAGGACGTCATCCTTCGGGACGCCCTTGATGTCGATCTCCCGCACCAAAGGCTTGACCGCGGGGTTCCAGTAGCTGTCGTTGCGGACCATGACCACAGCGACCCCGGGCTGCCACGACTGGAACTTGTATGACCCGGTGCCCATGATGCTGCCGGGCGGGGTGCCGTATTTGCTCCCCTGCGCTTGCGCAAACCTCTTCTCAATGATCATGCCGGGGATCGATGCCATCTCGCTCTGGAACCAGTAGTCCGGCTGCTTGAGCTTGATCGTCACCTCATTCGCGCCGGTGGCCGTGATCGACTGGACGCGGCTGAATATCGCGGGGTAGAAACCGGCGAGCTTCGCGTCGGTGTTGCGGTTGAGGCTGTAGATGACGTCATCTGTGGTGAGCGGGCTGCCGTCCCAGAACGTCACGCCGGGCTTGAGCGTGAAGACCAACGTCGTCTGGTCGGTGTATGTCAGCGTGGCGAGGCCTGGCCCCAAGGAGCCATCAGGACCCTGACGCAACAGCGACTCGTACAGGAGAGAGTCCGTCGTGTTCTCCGGGTAGTCGAAGGCGAAGATCGGATCGAGCGAGTTCACGTCCCGGTAGACGGCCCACACGACCTTGTCGACCGGCTTGGTGCCGGGTTTGGTCGTGGTCGCGAGCTGCCCGCCGCCGCCCGACGACCCCGCTGTACGGCCACCGCAAGCCGCGGCCAGCAGCGCGACAACTCCAAGCACAGCCATCACCTTCTGAGTAGTCAACTTCCCCTTCATCGCTCCATCCTTCCCGTCACGTTCAGTTCTGCCTGGAACTCTCCGCGTTGCAGTCTAGCCCGTCAAGCATCAAGCCTTAGACTCCCGCCCATGAGCGGGCGTGATGAGGACGTGGTCGGGCCTGTCGACCCGCTCCAGGTGCCGCGGTTCGCGGGCCCCGCCACCTTCGCGCGGCTCCCCACCCTCGACTCCGTCCGAAAAGCCGAGGTCGCGATCGTCGGCGTCCCGTTCGACAGCGGTGTGACGTACCGGCCTGGAGCCCGCTTCGGGCCTGCTGCGATCAGGGCCGGATCGAAGATGCTCCGTCCTTTCAATGCGTGGACCGAAGCCGAGCCGTTTGCGCGTCAGGTAGCCGACGCCGGCGACGTCGCCTGTACTCCGTTCGGAATCGAGCAGGCGCTCCAAGAGATCGAGCAGACCGCGAAGGCCATCGCCGAGCGGGCCTCTCACCTGGTCGCGCTGGGCGGCGACCATACGATCGCCCTGGCTCTATTGCGGGCGGCAGCCGTTCGTTTCGGGCCCTTGGCCCTGGTTCACTTCGACGCGCACCTGGACACATGGAACACCTATTTCGGCAGCGCGCGCTACACGCACGGGACTCCGTTCCGTCGAGCCGCCGAGGAGGGTCTGCTCGACCTGGGGCGATCGATCCACGTTGGTACCCGCGGACCGCAGTTCTCGCGCGACGACCTACCCGCGGATGCCAGGCTCGGCTTCCGGCTGATCGATGGACGAGCGATTGACGATCGTGGCGCCGCAGCAATCGCGACCGAAATTCGTGACTTTGTCGGTCAGGCGCACGTATACGTTTCGTTCGACATCGACATCCTCGACCCGGCCTTCGCCCCAGGTACCGGCACCCCGGAGGCGGGCGGCTGGAGCAGCCGGGAGGCGATCGCCGTGATCCGAGGCCTCGCCGGCATCCAGCTCGCCGGCGCCGACGTGGTCGAGGTGTTGCCGGCCTACGACCATGCCGAGGTCACCGCCATCGCCGCGGCGAACATCGTCTACGAGCTGCTCTGCCTGTTCGTTTAGGCCCTCGCCGCGTAGTCGAGCTCGGGGCGCCACTCTGGGTCGCGGCCGTCGGGGCCCGTGTCGAGCACCGACCACAGCGGCCACATGAAGTCGACGTGGCGCATGTCCTGGCCCGGGTCGCTCGGAGCCATCATCAGCTCGCTGCTCCAGAAGTGGTGGATCTTCCCGTCGCGTCGGGCGAAGACCGTCGCGATCGGATTCTGGCTGCCGTCTGGGCCCTCGGCCAGGTAATCGTGGTTGTAGGTGTTGTTGGCGGATGACAGCAGGCGCGCGTGGCGCCAGCCACGTGTCTTCGCGTGGGCGCGGAACTGCTCGATGGGCGCCTTGGCGACCACCGCAAAATTGATCTGCTGCGAGATGTGTGGCGCCGCGCCATCGATCGCATCGATGATCGATGTGCATGACGGGCAGCCCTCCTCGAGCGGCAGGCCCTTCTTGCCCGGGACGAACATGAAGCTGTAGAGGAACAGGGTGTCCTTGCCGTCCTCGAACAGATCCGCGAGCCGGACAGGGCGGGCGGCGTTCTTGGCGGCGTCCCACTCCTCGAATGTGTACTCGCGCGGCACCACGCCCCCGAGCGGTAGCTTGCGCCGCTGCGCTGCAACGGCCTCAATCTGCCGTCTCAGGCCAATCTCCGCCTTCAGGAGCTCATCGCGCTTCTTGCGGTAATCGTCCGACTCGCCGGGAAAGCGGACTTCGTCCAGCGCTTTCTCTTCCTTGGTTGTCGTCATGCCCAACTCCTTTTTTGTGTGGTTAGCCCTCTGGCCAGTAGCGGACGCCATGCTCGACGTAGAACTTCATGAGGGTAGAGACCTCGCCCCAGCCGAGGGAGTTCCCCTCGAAGGACTTTCGACCCTTCGCCGTGGGCGCGAAACCATGCTCTCGCAGGCGCAGCAGCGTGCCTCCGTCGCGCTCCTCGAGGTTGAACTCGACAGTGGTCATGGCGTCGGCCGTCTCGCCCCATTGGTAAACGAAGCGCTTGGGCGGAATCACCTCGAGCACGACGCAGTCCCGATCGGCGTTGATGTCCCTTTCGGCTCCCCAATCGCGCCAGCGCAGCGTGAGCTTTCCACCCGGTCGGAGGTCGATCTCGCTGCCGCGGGTCCCCCACCACCCGTCGAGACCTTGCGGTGTCGTGAACGCGGCCCACACCTTCTCGCGCGGCGCGCGGATGAAAACGCTGTGCCGGATCTCGGGACCAGGTTCACTCATGGTTGTTCCTCGACGTAACGCTTGAGCCGCAGCAAACGCTGTTCCCAACGTGCGGAGAGAGTCGTAAGCCAGGCGGTCGCCTCGTCAAATGGCGCGCTCTCCAGGCTATAGCGAACTTCACGTCCGTGACGCTCCTTTGCGACCATCCCCGCGTGCGCGAGCGTGCCAAGGTGTTTCACGATGGCCTGGCGGGTCAGCGGGAACCTGACCGACAGCCCTGTCGCGGTCGTCGGGCCCATCGCCAGGCGTTCGAGCAGCAGGCGACGGGTCGGATCCGCAAGAGCGACGAACACCGCCTCATTCATGTGCAACCGAACAGTTGCACATGAGAGCGCATCTGTCAATCCAGCTGAGAGGAGGCCTGTGCGCTCAGGCCGGCCGGCGAAGCCGCCGGAACGTCTCCGAGTCGGCTTCCTGGCTCGGGGTGCGATCGGATCCGGCAAGATCTGAAGCCAGCTGGCCCTGGCTTGCGGCGGCGGCGGCCATGTCTTGCGCCGTGGTGGCAACCGATCGACTTCCCTCAGCAATGTGCTCGATCGCCTCCATCACCTGGGCGGTGGCCGATCGCTGCTGCTGAGTGGACATCTGCACCTGGGTGCTCAAGGCGGCCATCTCCTTCATCATCACCAGCCCTCGCTCCATCTGCTTGACGCCCTTTTCCAGCGCAAGGACTGTGTCGGTGCTCTGGGCCTGTGCGCCCTGGACCAGCTTCGCGATGTCGCCTGCAGCAGCCTTCGTCCGCTCGGCCAGGCGCCGAACCTCGTCTGCGACGACTGCGAAGCCGAGGCCGGCATCGCCCGCGCGGGCGGCCTCGATGGCGGCATTCAAGGCGAGGAGATTGGTCTGATCTGCAATGCCGTTGATGACCTTGAGGACGCCTTCGACCTCGTTCACGCGCGAGGCAAGTGCGATAGTGCGATCCCCCGATGCGCCAAGGTCGATTTGTGCGAGCTCCAGGCTCTGGCGCGTCTGGTCTGCCTTGATCGCAACACGATCGACCGTGTCGGCTATCAACGCAGAGCTTTGAACGAAGATCTCCATGCTGGCAGAGGTTGCAGTGGCCGCGGTCGTCTGCTCAAGGGTCACCGACGCAAGCTCCTGGGCGGCCACCGACAGCGTAGCGGCGGAGTCAGCGACCTCGCCACGAAGGTGCGCCAGGGCACCACCCAGCGTCTCCTGCCAGGCCGCCAGCGCTCCGGTCAGCTGGCCGATCTCGTCCCTCCGGTTGGTGGTGTTGATGGTGGCGTGCCTTCCCGCTGCCAGGGTGCCCGCGATTCCAGCCAAGCGCGCTATGGGACTCAGGGTCAGTCGGAATTGAAGAAACCCTAGGAGCAGCAGAGCGATCAGAAACACCGCGCCTCCAGCGATCAGCACATTGAATACGTAGCTCACGCGACCGTTTTCGACCGCCTGGTTGTCCTGGATTTCAGAGTTGATGAAGAGATCAACCGGTCCGCTCGCTTTGCGCCATACGTCACGCGCGGCGGCACCTAGGACCTGTAGGTCGGCATCCGAGTGAGGTCCGGCGGCTAAGAAATTGGCCGCATAGCTGACGACGGCGAGAGCCGCCTGGCTGTGCGTGGTCCTGATATCCGTGGCGTCGGTGGGAAGCTGGAGAGTGGAGATCTCGGCGACAAGTGACGTGATGGTGGCACTGTCGGCTGCGATTTGCTGTTGGCCTTGCTGAGCCCCCGGGGCGTCCTTGGCAACGGCGGAGTTGTTCCAGAGAAAGACGTCAGTGATGAGTGACTGAGCGGCGGCATCAATGCGCGCCGATGCGTAGTGCCAGGTCTGCAACGCGTCCTGCTCCACGCGGACCTGGTTGGAAGCCTGGTACGCGAGGACTGTAGTCCCCAGCACGCCTGAAACGACGAGGGCGAGGACTACAAACAGGGCAGCCGATTGGGTCCTGAGTCCGAACGGCGTGGAGAGCGACCGGCCAGCGCCCGGATCCGCCGTGGGATTAACGCCGCCGGTCGCCGACCCGGGTCGGCCTGTTGGAAGGGTGGTGAGCGAAGACCTGACAATCCGAGGGGGCACGCGCTGACGGCCATCTGCTCTGAGGACGACTGGCGTTCTGGGAGCAGCGGTCAAGAGTGAAAGCCTGAGCCTGTCTCCCCTGACGCCCGACGGCAGCTGTTTCGCCCCATAAGCGAGGTTTACACCTCGGCGCAACGGTTGTCTCCCCCCGACGGAACGGTTTAAGGCCCCTTGAAAGGCATGGGAACCTCGCGAGCTGGACGCCGTTCAGGGGCCCCGACGCTCAACCGGCCAGCTTGGCTCCATTCAGCGTGGTTTCGAGCCTGACTGGAATCTCATGCCGCAGGCTCTGGGCCGCGTGGCAGGCCCGCTCCGCGTGCGCGGCCAACCGCTGAACCTGCTCCGCGCTTGCCGGGCTGACTATCTCGAGCTTGATGGCGACCTCTTCGAAGTAGGCGTGCGCCTCATCGACGTCGTACTTTTCGGTGTTGCGAAAGGTCGCCCTGACGTCAGCCGTCGCGTCATCGATCGGTACCTCGTAGAGCGGCGCGAACCGCGCCAGTTGCGTGAGCAGTCAAAATGCGGTGCCCATCATGAGGAACTGCAGCGGCGACGCGCCCTTTTCGGTGCCGCCGCGAGCCAGGGGCTCGTCTGCCTCCACAGTGAACTTGCCCATGCGGCCCTCGAGGTGGACGTCCTCGACGATCCGCGCCACAGCGCGTGTTGTGACATTGCGGTCGTTCGGCGCCTTGGCGCTCATCTCAACCCGCAGGCGCTCGATTTCGCGCATCTGCTTGTCGAGGTCCACGCGTCCCCGCCGTGGAGAGGGTGTCCGACTCATATCAGTGGCATGGTAATTCGGACCCGGCTAGGCGAGAGCCCTCAACCAGCTGGCGATCGTCGGCACCAGCTGAGGCGCCAACCCGGGCGAGCGTTCGTCGTCGGCGTCGAGACCTGTCGCGTTGACCAGCAGGCCGTGCCCGGTT